>Ga0302202_10003973_pt1 | contig 15979 bp, 19 predicted proteins | sample II_Bog_N3_3_FD_194579 | JGI IMG/M metagenome (GOLD analysis project Ga0302202, IMG submission 194579) | Peat permafrost microbial communities from Stordalen Mire near Abisko, Sweden - II_Bog_N3_3 | ecosystem: Environmental > Terrestrial > Soil > Wetlands > Peat | place: Sweden: Abisko...
TACGTCGAGACCGACGTCGCAAAATCGACGATTGCCGCACGACGCGAACTTCGAGTGAGCGAGCCATCAATCGAGTGCCGCCATACGACGATCTTGAAAACACTGGGGTGACCCGTCGAGCCATATTCCTTCGTTGGCAATGGTGCGGAGCACCGCGTCACGAGTCCGAAGTCCTTCGTCAATGTCGTGCTCAACAAAATGAAGAACGTTGACCCTATTGCCGGTCCACTCGTCGAGGCTAAGGCGAAGTTCATCGAGTTGGCTTTCCCACCGTTCGTCGGAATCGTCAAAACCGGCGGTTCTCACCACGAGAATGTCGATGGCACTTTTCACACGCATTCCTCCACGAGCCGCCGAACTTCGGGTCAATCGGCTCTCGTCGCCGCCTCGATATTGACCATGAGTGGTCTACCACCCTTCATCCACTCGAGACGCTGCTCGGTCGTGCGCAAAGCGACACGTTGGTGCGTGAGAATCCAAAAGGCTTTGGTGCGAATGGCGTTCTCCACGGCGAGCGCGACGTCGTCGGGGTCAATGCCACTGTTCACGGCCGACGTGGCGACGTCATTGACCACCTTGACCATCGGGTCCTCGTTGTAACTCACCAACTCGTTAGGCATGTTGCGGTGCGACTCGTGGATGCGCGTTCGCACAAACCCCGGGCACAGCACCGAGACTCCGACATCTTTGCCGCTCATCGCCAATTCGTGGAAGAGACTCTCGGACATGCCAACTACGGCGAACTTGCTCGCGCAGTACGCGCCCATGCCCGGCATGCCGCCCAGTCCCGCCAGCGACGCGGTGTTCACGACGTGGCCCTCGTTCTGTTCCAGGAAATACGGCACGAAGGCGTTGATGCCGTTGACGACGCCGCCGATGTCGATGCCGAACACCCAGTCCCAGACCTTCTTAGGGGTGCCGATCGTCGGACCGCCCACGACGCCGGCGTTATTGAAGACCACGTGCACGCCACCGAACTGTGACAATGCCGTCTCGCGCAGCGCGTTCACGTCGTCCTCGTTCGCGACGTCACAGCGAACGCCTGCTACCTTGGCGCCTTCGTCGCGTAGATCCTTCACGGCACCCTCGAGCGCGGTCTCCTCGATGTCGCCGAGCACCAGGTTGACGCCCGATGACGCCAGTCGCCGCGCCGTGGCCAGACCGATGCCCGACGCGCCGCCGGTGATGACCGCGGTCTTTCCCTCTAACTCCATACGCCCCCCTAAATACCGGCCGGCTAGACCAGCCTGAGTTCTTGACGATAGACGCGCGCGGGACCCTGCGCCGCCACGGCCTGGGCGAGGGCGACGAAGGCCTGGGCGACTTCACTGTCGGGACTCGCCACCACGACCGGCTCGCCAACGTCGCCGCCTTCGCGCAGCCTGGTCTCGAGGGGAATCTGGCCGAGCAGGGGAACACCCAGTTCGTCGGCGATGCGCTTTCCCCCACCCGTGCCAAAGATCTCGTAGCGCTTCGCGTCGTCGCCGGTGAACCAGCTCATGTTCTCGATCACCCCGCGCACCGACAGCTTCAGCTTGCGCGCGGCGTAGGCCGAGCGTTGGGCGACTCGCTGGGCGGCGGCCTGAGGGGTCGTGACGACGTACATCTCGATGCGCGGCAGTACCTCGGACAACGTGAGGGCCACGTCACCGGTGCCCGGGGGCATGTCGATCAGCAGGAAGTCCGGCTCGTCCCACCAGGCCTCGGTGACGAGTTGTTCGATCGCCTTGTGCAACATCGGTCCGCGCCAGATCACCGGCTGCTCGTCGGGCACGAAGTAGCCCATCGAGACACAGCGCACGCCGTGGGCGAGCGTGGGGATCACCGTGTCGCCGAGCACGATCGGGTCGTTCGTGGCGCCGAGCATCTTGGGCAGCGAGAAGCCGTAGACGTCGGCGTCGAGCACGCCGACCTGGTAGCCGAGCGCCGCCAATGAGATCGCCAGGTTGATGGTCACCGAGGACTTGCCGACCCCGCCCTTGCCCGAGGAGATGCCGAGCACGCGGGTCTTGGAGAGCTTGTCGAGGAATTTCGGCGCCGCGTCGGCGCGGCCGTGGGCGTGCTCGCCCGGGCCCGGGTCGCCCGCCATCTCACCTCGCAAGAAATTGCGCAAGGTGAGTTTTTCCTCGTCGTTCATGGCGCGAACTATGACACTCGCCCCCGGGGCGACCAACTCGATGGACGCCTCGATCAGCGCGAGATTGGGCCAACCCGTCACGGGCAGCACGAGCTGCACGCGCGTGGCGCCGTTCGCCTCGCCGACCTCGCCGAGGAATCCGAGCTCGCCCAGGGTGCGCACCAACTGGGGCTCGACGATCTGGGCCAATTGCTGGGGAATTGCGGGGTCTAGGGCCACGAGAAATATCCTTCTTTAGTCCCTAGAGGTTACCGTCGTGGCTCGAGCGCCGACTCGTAGACTTCCTTCGTGAGCACGACCCAGCACGACAACGACGTCGATCCGGAGCTCTTCAGCGCCAACATCACCAGTCTCACCCACTCCTTTGGCGACAACACCCGGCGCAAGATCTACTTCTTCGTTCGCGAGAACCCCGGAGCAACCGCGGCCGACCTCTCGTCGCACTGCCACGTGCACGCCAACGTCGTTCGCCACCACCTCGAACGCCTGGCCGAGGGCGGCTACGTGACCTTCGACAGCGTGCGAAAGACGACCGTCGGCCGTCCCGCCAAGGGCTATCACGTCGTTGACGACTCGCTCGTGATCGACGGCTCGATGCGCCGCGACGCGCTGCTCGTCGCGCTCTTGGAGATGGCCCTCGAACGCCTCGGGCCCGACGACGCCGAGCAGATGGCCCACGACGTGGGCGTCGACTACGGACGCTCGCTCGGGGCGGCCGTCGTGCCCACGGACTCGTCTCGCACGGTCAAGGCCGCCATGGCCTCGATCGCGGGACTGCTCACCGCGCACGGCTTTGACGCTCGCGCCGAGGAACACGACTCCGAACAGAGCGTCGTCTCGGAGAACTGCCCCTTCGGCACCGCGGCCCAGCACCACCCGGTGCTCTGTGCTGTCGACCGTGGACTCATCTCGGGCATGCTCGAGGGGCTCGGCGCCGAACGCACGACGGTGACCTTGACGTCGCGCGCGCGCGGCGACGAGGTCTGTCGGGTCACCGCCTAACTCTTGAGGCCCAGTTTCACCAAAAACGGTCTCGCGATTGCGAGTTGGCCCGCCGAGGGCCGCAGGGCTAGGAAGACCTCGAACTCGGACTTGGCGAGCGGCTGATTGCCCGGCGTCGAGTCGGCGACGATCGCGTAGTAGAGACGTGGCGCGGGCTGCCTGGGCGCCAGGGCGATCGCCTGGCGCAGGTCGTTCACGCCCGCGCGCATCACCGTGAGGTCCTGACGCGAGCTGCCCGCCGAGAACTCAAGCCAACCCACTTGGGTGAGAGCGGGCACGTTCTTGGGGTCGAGCGCGAGCACCTCGCGATAGGCGTCGAGCGCGGTGGCGGCGTTGCCGTTGGCGATGTCGGCCTCGGCCTCGTTGAGGTACTGCTGGACCTTCTGGGCCCTAGAAAGCGTCAGGTCACCAGTCGCGGAGTTACCCGCCTGGCGCGGGGACACCGCCGACCAGAGGATCACGCCCACCGCCATCGCGACACAGCACAGTCCCACGACCAGCCAGCGCTTCTTTCGCACGCGAGAACTCGGCGTGGTGGCACCGCTCGTCGCTTCGAGCTCGAGCAGACGCCGGTGGGCCGCTTCGAGCGCGCCCAGTTCGCGAGCCTCGATCGCCTCGAACTGGGCGGGCGACATCTCCTCGCTTTCGAGTTCGCGACGAGCGTCACGAAGCGACGCCTCGCGAAGGCCGATCTCGTTGAGCAGCGTTTCCTTCTCGCGCGCGCGACTCATCGCCACCTTCTTCGCAGTCGCAGCCCTACGACGATCAGCGCGAGCACCACGCCGAGCGGCACGATCCACAACAGCACGCCCAGACCCGAGGTCGGCGGACTGAGCAGGATTGACGTCCCGTAGGCGTTTTCGATGGACGTCAGGATCTGATTGTCGGACTTGCCCGCCGCCACGTCGGCGACGATCTCGTGACGCACCGCGACCGCCGTCGTGGCGTTGCTCTGGGCGACCGAGAGGTCCTCACAACTCGGACACTTGACGAGCGACTCCAGATGCGCTGCGCGCGAAGCGGCGCTCGATTGATTCGCACTCACGAGCAGCGCGACGCCGAAGACCACGACGAGCGCCGCCACCCACAGCCCGAACGAACGCAGAACCGTCATTGGCGCACCCGACCCAGGACCGCATTCAATTGCGACAAGCGAACCGGACCCACCAGGGTCACCACGACGCGACCCTTCGCGTTGATCACGAAGGTCGTGGGCGGGGACACGACGCCGTAGCGGTTGGCGATGGCGCCTCCCGGATCGAGGATCGAGGGATAGAGCGAGCCGTAGTGCGCGGCAAATCCCTGGGCCGCCGAGAGCGTGTCGTTAAAGACCACGCCGATCACGTCCACGTTCGCGTGACGCTCCTGCCACGCGAACGTGGACAGGTTCGGCGCCTCGACGACGCACGGCCCGCACCACGACGCCCAGAAGTTCACGACCACGACGTGACCGAGGTCGTTGCGCAGCGACCAGTGGGCGCCATCCAACTCGGTGCCCGAGAAGTTCGGCGCGGGTTGGCCGAGCAGCGGGCTCGTGATGTCCGTGGCGTCGGTCACGGGCTGGCGCGTACCGAGAAAGACGCTGAAGGCGACCACGACCGCGAGCACCACGAGCGAAGTAACTAAGACCGTGCGTCGCTTCATGTCGGCTCCTCGACGTGGCGACGGCGCAGGAACGAGACGCCCGCCCCGAGGCCGACCATCAGTCCGCCGATCCACAGCCAGGCGAGCAGCGGCTCGACGGTGACCCCGAGCACGACCGAGCCGGCGGGCAGGTTGTTCTGGACCTGGGCCCCCGAGGTGGTGCCGTTGCCGCCCACCGCGTCAAAGGTGACGTAGACGTCGCGCAGGAGATTCGAGTCGATGGCGGGCGTGCCCACGGTGGTCGCGCGTCCGTTGAACGTGGTCACCGCGGGAAAGAGCGAGTGCCCGTCGACTTCGACGGCGAGTTGCGTCGCGGTCTCGAGGGGGTCTTTTACCACGTGAAAGCCCTTGAACGTGACGAACTGCGAGTCGACGACGGTGCTCTGACCGCTCGCCAGGGTCACCTCGGAACGCTGCGTGTAAGACGTCGAGACGACAATACCTATGGCGAGCACGACGATGCCCAGGTGCACGACCATGCCGCCCGTGGTGGGCGCGCGAAGCGCGCCGAGCAACCGGCCCCGGCGCCGCGCGGCGACCAGTACGCCCCAGAGCGTTCGCAGTGCCGAGCCCGCCGCCGCCGCCGCGAAGAACACCGCGACCAGTACCGCCAGATGACGCACGCCCAAAGTCGCGAGCAGCGCGACGACCGCGAGGCTCGCCCACGCGACGAGACGGATCCGGTTCCACAGCACTTCGCGACTCGCGCTACGCCAACTCACGAGCGGGGCGAGCGCCATCAAGGCGAGAAGCGCCACGCTCAGTGGCGCCGCGATCGTGGCGAAGTACGGCGTGCCGACGGTCACTTGGGTGCCGTTGACGGCTTCGTAGAGCAGCGGAAAGACCGTGCCGAGCAGCACCACGACCGCGAAGCCCACGAACAGGATGTTGTTGGCGACGAAGAGTCCCTCGCGCGAGAACGGCTGGTCCACGCCCACCGCCGAGCGCAGCGCGTCACCGCGCCAGGCGAGCAGGCCCACCCCGAGCGCGACGGTGAAAAAGAACAGTCCGATCAACAGCGGCCCGAGGGTCGAGGAGGAGAAGGAGTGCACGCTCTCGAGCACCCCCGATCGTGTGAAGAACGTCCCGAGCACCGTCAGCGCGAACGTCGAGATGGCGAGCGACAGGTTCCAGACGCGAAACAGACCGCGCCGGTCCTGGACGATGACCGAGTGGATGTAGGCGGTCGCCGTGAGCCAGGGCAACAAGGCGGCGTTCTCGACCGGGTCCCAACCCCAGAAACCGCCCCAGCCCAGCACCTGATAGCTCCACCACGCGCCCAGGATGATGCCCACCGACAGCGCCCCCCAGGCAAGCACCGTCCAACGTCGCTGCTCGAGGGGCCAACGCTCGTGCACCCGACCGGTGATCAGCATCGCGATCGCGAAGGCGAAGGGCACCGTGAAGCCCACGAAACCCAGGTAGAGCAACGGCGGGTGCGCCGCCACCAACGGATTGTCCTGGAGCAGCGCGTTGGGACCCTGGCCCTGTAACACGTGGGCCGGGTTGTGCAAGAAGGGATCGGCGGGGAACATCATCAGCCCGCTGAAGAACGCACCGACGCCAAAGAGCACCACCGCCGCCCAACCCACCACCGCGTCGGTCTTCTCGCGTCGGTAGTAGAACAGCACGCCCAGGGTTATCGCGGCGAGCAGCAACGACCACAGCAACAAGGAACCCTCGAGGGCCGACCACATGCCGGTGATCGAATAGAGCAGCGGCGTGAAGGTCGCGTTGTTCTCGGCGACGTAGGCGAGGGCGAAGTCGTGGGTGATAAGTGCGTACTGCATCACACCGACGGCGCCGGCAATACCCAGCAGCGCGAGCACCGCGAAGGGTATAGCGAAAGATGGCCTCTTCGTGCGCAGCGCGCGCAACTGGAAGGCCACGCCGCCCAGCGCGCCCGCGAAGGCCACGTACAAGAACGAACGACCCAACCACGTCAGGGTCATCGAGAGGTTCCGTTCGGCGCCTTCACGCGACCCGGGTGCGCCGCGATGTACGTCGCGGTGTGCTTGACCATTATCTGGCTACCGTCAAAGTCGAGCGACGTCGCCGACGTGAAGTGTCCCACCACCACGACCGGGATGTCCGCCTGGAACAGCTGCGGCGGCGAGCCGTGCGCGTCGACGAAGACCTGACGGTCCTCGGTGCCCGAAAGCACGAACGAGGCGCCCTTCGAGGTGCGCTCAATCGAACCTGGTTTGACGACACCTTCTAAGCGGATGACCTCGGTGCCGATCTTCGCACGATGGGCGAGCGCCTGGTCGACGGTCTCGAAGTAGTTGAGCGAGTGCAAGATCCCCTGGCTGAGCAGGGCGATCACCGCAATAACGAGCACCGCGAGCACGCCCATCGAGCGCCAGCGACTGCGACTCGGCGACTTCGGAGGTGCGACGGGAGTGAGGTCGAGTGGTTCAGCGTTTGGCACGACGTCCTCGCCACCAGATCGACAGCGCGTAGAGCGCCAGCCCCCCAAAGGCGAACGAGTAGCCCGCGTCGACGTAACCCATCAGAGCGCGCCTTCGCGTTGACGCTGGCTCAGGGCCGCGTCGAGCGTGGCACGCTCGACGCGCTCGCGCGCGACCTCGAGCCGGTAGCGAGCACGCAGCAACCAGAAGAACAGCAACGTGAAGCCGACGAAGCTGATCAACAACGTCCAGGCCATCGAGCCGTGGACCAACAGCGTGCGATTCGACGTGAACACCGTCGCGCCCTGGTGCAGGGTCTTCCACCACTGGACCGAGAAGTGGATGATCGGCACGTTGATCGCGGCCAGTATCGCAAAGACCGCCGAACGCTTCGCGCGCAAGGTGGGATCGTCGTTGGCACGACGCAACGCCAGGTACCCGAGCGCCAGGACGCCGAGGATCGCGGTCGAGGTGAGTCGCGCGTCCCAGGCCCACCACACCCCCCAGGTCGGACGTCCCCAGATCGAGCCGGTGATCAAGGTGAGGATGATGAAGACGACGCTCACCTCCATGGCGCAGTGCGCCACGCGGTCCGCCACCCACGAACGCGTGCGCCGCCACAGGTAGAGCGCGCTCGCGATGGTCGCCGTGCCAAAAGAGACGTAGAGCGCCACCCAGGCGATCGCCGGGTGCACGTAGAGCAGGCGCACGAGGTTGCCCTGGACCTTGTCCGGGGGGGTCACCCACACACCCAGCCAGATCGTCAGGGCGAGCAGCACCAGCGTTACGGGGCCCAAGAGGCGTTGGGAGAGTTGTCTGATCATGATTCCTCCAGCACACCGTAAAGGAGAATCCCGACCCCCCCGTACGCCACGAGCGCCACCAGGACGATCACCCACCATTCCCACAGTCCGCCGTGACCCAACGCGGCGCTGAACGAGCGCTCCCCGGCGATCAACAAGGGCGCGAACGCGGGCAGGCAGAGCACCGGCAACAGCGTCGACGCGCCCTCGCCCCCGGCGGTTAAAGCGCCGTAGAGGGTCCCCGCACAGGCCAGGCCAGCCAGTGTGACGAGCACGCTGGGCAGGGCCAATATGGCCCCGTGAAGGGCCGTATGGAGCACCAGAACCGTGCCCGCGAGCAGTACCAGCCCGGTCACCCAAAGCTCGATCGCCAGGGCCAGGGCCTTGCCGAGAAAGACCCCCGCCGGGTCCAGGCCCAGGGTCGCCACCGACGCGCGCGTGCCCGGCGTCGATTCAATGACCTGGCTGCGATTGATCATCAGCAGGGCCACGAACAGCACGACCAGGTAGAACAGACCCGGACCCGCCGACGAGTCCCCGGCGTGCGCGGGCCCCAGCGCGAGTCCACTGAGCAACAGGGCCATGGCCCCAAAGGGCACGACCTGCCAGAGCAGGACTCGACTGCGGGCCTCGATACGCAGGTCCTTTCTCGCCACCAACCACGCCACGCGAATCACCGTCGGTCCCCTTGGACGCGCCCACCGGCGAGGTGAATCGCCCGCGGGCGCAGCCGCGCGCTGCGCAGCGGATCGTGCGCACTCACCACGACCGTCGCCCCCGCACCGGTCACCTCGGCCAACAGGTCGTCGAAGAACTCGCGGCCCTGGTCGTCTAACGACGCGTAGGGCTCGTCGAGCAACCACAACTCGGCGCGACGAAGCAGTAGCCACGCGAGGCCCAGCCGACGGCGCTGGCCCGCGCTCAACTGTCGGGTGGTGGTGTTCGCTCGAGCGCTAAGACCAACGCGTTCGAGGACCAGGTCGATCTGGTCGAAGGGTCGTTCGAGCGCCGTCGCGCAAAAGCGCAGGTTCTCGCTCGCGCTGAGGTCGGCGTAGAAGGAACCCTCGTGACCGAGCCAACCCACCCGACGGCGCAACTGGCGCAGGTCGCCCTTGGCGAGATCGATCCCACAGACGGTACCCTCGCCACTCGACAACGCCACGAGTCCCGCGAGCAGTCGCAGCAGACTGGTCTTGCCCGCGCCGTTCGCGCCGGTCACCACGTTGAGCGACGAGGGCGCCACGTCGAGGTCCACGCCGCTCAGCAACGGAAAACCGTTGGTGAAGACGACGGCGTCGACGAGGTGGACGAGGGGGTCCGAAGCCATCGAGGCGGTCTAGCCCTCGAGGGCTTCGAGGTCCGCGGCGACCATCATTTCAATCAGGGCGTAGAAGTCGACCTCGCACTTCCAGCCGAGCACGTCGCGGGCCTTGGTGGCGTCGCCGACCAAGAAGTCCACCTCGGCGGGACGGATGAACGCGGGATCCACGACGACGTGCTCGTCGTACTTGAGACCCGCGGCGCCAAAAGCGACTTCGCACAGTTCGCGCACCGAATGGGTCTCGCCCGTGGCGACGACGTAGTCGTCGGGTTCGTCGCGCGCGAGCATGGCCGCCATCGCTCGCACGTAGTCCGCGGCGTAACCCCAATCGCGCTCGGCTTCGAGATTGCCCAGGCGAAGTTCGGTGTCGAGGCCCGCCTTGATGCGCGCGACACCGTTGGTGACCTTGCGGGTGACGAACTCGAGGCCGCGCCGGGGCGACTCGTGGTTGAAGAGTATGCCCGACGAGGCGTGCAGGCCGTAGCTCTCGCGGTAGTTCACGGTGATCCAGTGGCCGTAGACCTTGGCGACACCGTAGGGACTGCGCGGATAGAACTCCGTTTCCTCGTTCTGGGGCACGGTGCGTACGCGACCGAACATCTCGGAGGAACTGGCCTGATAGAAGCGAATCTCGGGATCGACGATGCGTATGGCGTCGAGCACGCGCGTCACGCCCAGTGCCGTCGCCTCGCCGGTCAGGACCGGCTGGGTCCAGGACGCCTGGACGAAACTCTGGGCGGCCAGGTTGTAGACCTCGCGGGGTCGAAAGTCGCGCAACACCTGGATGAGCGACACCTCGTCCATCAGGTCCCCCGAAACGAGCGTCAGTTGGTCCTGAATGTGGCTGATGCGCGAGTTGTTCTCGGTCGAACTGCGTCGCACGAGACCCGCCACCTCGTAGCCCTCGCCCAGCAGCAGTTCGGCGAGGTACGAACCGTCTTGGCCGGTGATCCCGGTTATCAGGGCGCGTTTGGCCACTGTTCGTCCTCCATGCAAGGGCACCGACCGCCGCCCACTGCCGGTTAACTCTACTACCGGGCGTTTGAAGGCTTTCTGGCCCGTAACCTTGACGCGTGGCCCACCTCGTCGTCGTGAGTTTTCGCCTCGGCGGCACCGACGGCGTCTCGATCGAGGCCGCCAAGTGGCAGCGCGCCTTTGAGACCCTCGGTCACGTCGTCACCACCGTGGCGGGTGAGGGCGTCTGCGACGTGGCGTTACCGGGTCTAGCGATCGATGCCAGCAACGCGCCGACGCTTCGCGAGATGCGCGGCGCCCTGGGTGACGCGGACCTAGTGGTGGTCGAGAACCTGGCGTCGTTGCCGCTCAACGTCGGCGCCCGCGACGTGCTCTACCAGGCCCTCGCGCGACGGCGCGCCCTGTTCCACCACCACGATCTCGCTTGGCAGCGCGAGCACCTCGCTCACTTGGGCGCGCCCCTCGACGCGGACACCTGGCGACACGTCGCGATCAATCAACTGTCGGTCGACGAACTTCGCGAGCGCGGCATTGAGGCCGAACTGGTCTACAACAGCTTCGACTGCGATCCACCGCAGGGGAATCGTGACGACACCCGTCGCGCACTCGGGATTGGTGAAGAGCGCCTCGTCGTGATGCCCACGCGCGCGCTGGCGAGAAAGAACGCGTCCGGAGCACTCGCGCTCTGTCGAGAGCTCGGCGCGGTGCTCTGGCTGCTCGGCCCGAGTGAGGACGGTTACGAACCGGAACTCGCCGCGCTGCTCGAAGGCTCGGCGGTGCGGGTGCTGCGTGGACTTAGCGTCGGCGACGTCCACGACGCGTACGCCGCCAGTGACCTCGTGGTGATGCCCTCCTCGTGGGAGGGATTCGGCAATCCCGTGCTCGAGTCGGTCACCCACAAGCGAGCACTCGCGCTCAACTGGTACCCGGTCGCCCGCGAGATCGCCGCGCACGGTTTCGACTTCTTCGGGCTCGACGAGATTGCCCGGATCGACGATTTCCTCAACAACCCCGACGAAGAGATACTGGCGAGAAACCTCGCGGTCGCCCGACGCGACTTCAACCTGGTTGATTTAGCCCCCCGACTGGGTCGAATCCTCGAAGGTCTGGGCCTCGCGTCGCGCCCACTAATGTCGTCGTCATGGTGATCACCGACGACCGACCCCAGCACGGCGAACGCCGCGAACTACTCCTCGGGGTCGCCAAGCGAATCTTCGCCGAGCGCGGCTTCCAGTCCGCGACCATGGACGACATCGCCAAGGAGGCGGGCTTCACCAAGCCGATCCTCTACCAGTACTTCGAGTCCAAGACCGACCTCTACCACGAGATCGTCACCCACACCGCCCAGAAACTCATCGACAAGCTCGCCAGCGCCGTGTCGATCGCCGAGACGCCGCGCGCCAAGATCGAAGTCGCCTTCAAGGTGTACTTCGACATGGTCGTCAGCGAGACCGACGCCTTTCGCATCTTGTTCATCCATTCCCACGAAGGCCCGACCGCCGGGGACCTGCGCAACGTCGAGCTGACGTTGGTCTCCTTCATGGAGCCGTTCATTGACATCTCGATCAGCAAGGAACACCGTCGCCAGCTCGCCGCGGGCGTCGTAGGTCTCGCCGAGGGCGCCGCCGTTGTCTGGATGATCCAGCAGGAGGCCAAGGGCTGGCCGACACCCGAGCCCGAGGAGTCGAGCCGCCTCGCCGCGCGCATCGCCACCCTCGCCTGGGGTGGCCTTCGCGCCGTGCAGCGCGACTAGTCCGCCACCACCGCCGCGAAGGCTTGGGCTAACTCCCAGAGTTCGTTCGCGCACGCTCGGTACGTCGCATCGTCCCCTCCGGCCGGATCGTCCACGTCGAAGTTCGCGTCGGGTTCCATCGCCACGACCGTCGCGAGTTGCTCAGCGAAGGGGATGTCGAGCGGCGCGTAGCGCACGAACTGATGCAGGACGACTGCCTTGTTCTGGTGCGCGGCGAAGTGGCGTCGCACGAAGTTCACGTGATCCGCTTCGGCGCCCAGGATGACGCTCGCCCATTCGACGTCCTCTTCGTCCAGTTGGTGACTGCGGTGCCCACCGTAGTGATGATCGCCCAGTTCGTCGATCGACCACAGCGCGTCGCGGGTGCGCGAACTCATGGCCGAGCCTTCGATCACGTGGGTGCCCGCGCTTCGCAGTTTCCAGTCCGCCTCGTTGGTGTACGCCAACGTGGTGAGCATGTAGCCAAGCATCACCGAACGAGCGACGTTACCCGTACAGAGTGTGACAATGCGAAGTGATGGCACCGATGCCATCAGGTCTGCACGATCGGCATCGGCCGAAACAGTTGATCCACCCGTTGAATCTACTCAGTCCCTTATTGGAAGAGGCGCGCAACATCAGCCACGTTCTGTGACCTACCCGCTGCTCTTTTGTTAGCCACGAGGTCGTCTCTTCCAATAACTGGTAGTAGGCCATTCTCGATCTGCGAGCTGATCCTTCTTGCCCAAGCGAATTCGAAATCGACACCTTCGATCGAGGTGAGAATGTCGACCCGATAGGGAGGGTGACCGAGTTGGATGATGATGTCCGGTTGAAGGAAATCGTCGTTTTAGACGCTCACTACTGGATGCGGATCCCCGAGATGGCCCGACTAATGACCAGACGCTGGATTTCACTGGTCCCTTCAAAAATCGTGTAGTTCCTAAAGGTGCGACCAGAAGTACTGGTCGCGACACCTTTCGAAGAGAGATGAACCCTCAAATAAATGCGAAGACCAGTTTTAGACCCGATTTGGCCCAATCCCGGTTCCCGTTAATGGCTCTCGCGCGAGCGCCATTGCGAGTCGCTGTCTGCATCACTTCGGAATAACGATTTCCCACGCTAGAAGTTCGCCATCGAGAACAGCTGGCAAGACTCCGTTCGCTGCCTCTGGTGAGAGCCAGATCGTGGCGGCCAGAGCGCGGGCCGCAGCCACCGCCTCAAGGTTAAGAAGGTTCAATTTAGGGTGGCGCCCGGCAATCTCAACCATGAGTGGTACGAGTTGTCGTGTGTCGGGAAGGCCAATGTCATTCGGTAATTGAAGCATTGCGCTAATCGCGCGCTCCTGATCTTGTGGCTCCAATTCCCGGAATGGTCCAGAAAGATGCCCGCCGGCGCCAACTACAGCGGCCCGACATGCGCGGTAGTACCAGTAGACGGTGGTGTTAAGTTGCACTCCCGGTCTACGACTACCAACGAGAAGCTCCTCGATCAAGAGGCGGTCGTCGATGACGACGTTCACTACTGATCGGCGAGGTCGGGATCGCCGATTGCTGCTAACCCAGCGTTGTAGCGCACGGTGAGGACGCTTTTCAGTTCAGCCTTGGCTCGAGCCATTCCTCCGGGCAGAACTAATGCTGCGTCGCCGAGGTCAACGAAGGCGATCTCGCCACCGTCCTCGATACCCCAACGATGCCTTAGTTCTGCCGGAAGACTGGTTTGACCACGCTGAGACACACGGGCTTGACTGACAGGAGTTGACATGAATGCATTGTAACGTGCCCATCTCTACAAGGCGACGTTTTCGCGGCATCTTTGAGAAATGATGGACAGCCAAGAACGACTCGCAAAGTTAGTGGCTTAGAAAACGGTGCCCTTCCACATGCACTGTTAGTTGGAGGAGGCGAGAAACTGAACACGCACACCGGAAGTTTGAATCTCTGATAACGAGTACGGCTTCTGTGGTCCAATGCCAATACGCCGGCATTTACGCCGCAGACAACGTTTACTCATCTCGCAAACAGCGCATCATGATATTCCTTAAGCGCGAGTACTGCATCCGCTCGCAGTTGATCGTCATCTTCTTCGGGGTGGTCCATCAGATTGGACGTCAATGTCGGTTGTTCCGGCGTGCATCTTTCCTGACTTATCACACAGCAATTCCGGTACGAGCCCACCGAGCACAACGAATTCAGGAGTGTTTCCGTAGTGGTGCACCACGCGCACAAGTGCTTCTTCGGCGGCTTTGCGCGCTGGTCGGGATCGGGCCGGCTCAGTCACCACGGAACACCTCGCGGAGGTGCTCGGCCGCCTCCTCACCTCGAACACCTTCGTTGCGAAGATCAGCGTACGTCCGGGGCCACGACGTTACCCATACGCCATCCATCTCCTCTATCAATCGCTTCGTCGCTTGCGTTGGAAACGGCAGAAGACGTAGCCGACCTCCCTCCATCACGTCGAGCCCGGACTGTCGAACGATACGGAGCATGTCCACTTTGCTCGATGCACCCACGTACACGGCACCGGTGGGCGTTTGAGTCAGATATGGAGTCTGGATCGATGCGGCGAGTGCGCCGGCGGTGGACCATGGAACGCGCATCGAAGTCCACTTCTGCCCTAATTGTCTGATTTCATTGAACGGCTCTCGCCAAAGTAATCCGCAACGAAGTTCGTACTTCGGGCGACGTTGATGGGCCGCCTCTGAAAATTGATCGAGCAGCCGATCAAAGTCGACAATCCTTCGACCCGACTGCGGTCCGCGTGCTTTTGGTGCACGGAGAAGTCCGCGCCCCACTAGGAATGCGAGAACCCTCACGGCGGTACTCAATGAATGCCCGGTCGCGGCCGCGGCCGCTTCGGCAGTCGGAGTTGTGCCTGAAAGAACGGCTTCCACGATTCCGATGGCAGCCGGTGTCCAATCCGTCGATGGGTGACGAACAGCAGGGGTCTGACCTGAGAGCGCTATCACCATCGAGCCAGCCTCGATGCTCGCCGCGCCTCTCTCGTCCGCCCAGTTAATTCCCGCTCTGGTGATCGCCTGCTGAGCGGCTAAGGAGAGTCGGGACGCGGCGATGACGTCTGGTCGCGGCCGAGCTTTCAAGGCCATTTGAACGCCTCGAAAGTCGCCCGGGCCGGCAAATCGGACCCGAAGCGGTGTTCCCGCTACGTTTACTTTGACGTCAATATCGTCCAACTGTTCAACCGTGATCCGGGTTCCCATGGGCAGAATCGTGGCGAACAAGGCCCTGACCCGCTCCATGAGTGATTTGTCAGTAGCCGTGATCATCACAAATGAGTATACATCCACAAACGCGGATGTATACTAATTCTGGATGTAAGAACAGACCGGCACTCTCTGAATCAGCCCGGTACAGGCAACCAACCTTGTCAGTGCCGTAGCCAGTCAAATCCAAAGCCTGTTAACTTGAGGCTTCGACTACCTGATCTGGACGCCGGAAATCGCGCGAGCGATGATCAGTCTCTGGATTTCGCTAGTCCCCTCGAAGATGGTGTAGATCTTCGAATCGCGGTGCCAACGCTCGACAGGGTACTCGCGCACGTATCCGTAGCCACCGAGGATCTGGATCGCCTCTTCAGTCACGCGCACCGCGGTCTCGCCCGCGAAGAGCTTGGACATCGAACCCTCGCCGTTGAGGAACGGCGTCCTAGTCGCGGCCATCCACGAGGCGCGCCACACCAGCAGCCGCGCCGCGTCGATCTGAGTCTTCATGTCGGCGAGCTTGAAGGCGATGCCCTGGTTCTCAATGATGGCGCGACCGAACTGCTTGCGCTCTTTGGCGTAGTCGAGTGAGTACTCGTAAGCCGCACGCGCGATACCGAGCGCCTGGGCGCCCACGGCCGGGCGCGTGGCTTCGAAGGTGGCCATCGCGGCTTGACTCGAAGCCTTCTTGCCCTCGCGCACGCGCGCGAGTCGCTCGTCGAGCTTGTCCTTGC
>Ga0302202_10003978_pt1 | contig 15958 bp, 14 predicted proteins | sample II_Bog_N3_3_FD_194579 | JGI IMG/M metagenome (GOLD analysis project Ga0302202, IMG submission 194579) | Peat permafrost microbial communities from Stordalen Mire near Abisko, Sweden - II_Bog_N3_3 | ecosystem: Environmental > Terrestrial > Soil > Wetlands > Peat | place: Sweden: Abisko...
CTGTCGGGCATCGGCTGTGCCGCCCGTTTCCCGTACTACATGAACACCTACGGGATGCACTCGATCCACGGTCGTGCACCGGCCATCGCCACGGGTCTCGCCACGACCCGACCCGACCTCGACGTCTGGGTCGTCACCGGTGACGGTGACGCCCTGTCCATCGGTGGCAACCACCTCATCCATGCGCTCCGCCGCAACGTCGACATCACGATCCTGTTGTTCAACAACCAGATCTACGGGTTGACCAAGGGCCAGTACTCGCCGACGTCCGAGGTGGCCAAGGTCACCAAGTCGACACCGTTCGGCTCGCTCGAGCAGCCCTTCAACCCGCTCAGCCTGGCCCTCGGGGCCGAGGCGGGATTCGTGGCCCGCACCCACGACATGGACCGCAAGCACATGACCGAGGTGTTCCGTCGCGCCCACGCCCACAAGGGCGCCTCCTTCGTCGAGATCTACCAGAACTGCAACGTGTTCAACGACGGCGCGTTCGAGCAGATCACCGGCAAGAACGTCCGCGCCGACATGTTGATCCCCCTGGAGCACGGCCAGCCCATCCGCTTCGGTGCCGACGGTCAGTTCGGGGTGGTCATGGACGACGACGGCTCCGTCGAGGTGGTCGAGGTGGCGAGCGTGGGTGAGGACGCACTGCTCGTCCATGACGAGCACAAGGAGAACCCGGGGCTCGCCTTCCAGCTGAGCCGGCTGTCGCGGGGTCCCTACGAACCCACGCCCATCGGGGTGTTCCGTGACGTCGACCACGCCGAGTACGGCGAGCAGATGACCGACCAGATCGCGGCGGCGACCGAACGTCGGGGTCCGGGCGACTTCGCCGCCCTGCTCCGGTCCGGCTCGTCCTGGACGGTCAACTGACCCGACCGACGGACCGGCGGAGCGGGCGTGTCCATGGCCACCCACGTCGTCCTCCTCCGTGGCGTCAACGTGGGCGGGCACAACCGCCTGCCCATGGCCGAGTTCCGTCGGGTGCTCGAGTCCCTCGGCTACGACGGCGTCGCCACCTATCTGCAGAGCGGTAACGCCGTCTGTCTGGCCGAGGGTCCGACGGACCATGTGGCGGACGCCGTCGCCCGTGCCCTGGAGGACGACCTCGGACTGGCGGTGCCGGTGGTGACCCGGTCGGCGGACCAGTGGGCCGAGTTGGTCGCCGCCAATCCGCTGGCCCACCTGGAGGAGGATCCGAAGCGCCTGCACGTCACCTTCCTCGACGCACCCCCGGATCCCGAGCGGGTGGTCGCCCTGGCCTCCGAGGCCGCCACCCTCGCCCCGGAGTGCATCGAGGTCGTCGGGGCGGACGCCTACCTGCACACGCCGCACGGATTCGCCGACACCAAGTTCACCCCGGCCTTCCTGGAGCGGCGGCTCGGGCGGGTGGCCACCACCCGCAACTGGCGTACCGTGCTCGCCCTCGCCGAGATGGTCGACGCCGCCGGCTGACGCGTCCGGTCAGGAGATCGGTACCACCGGATCGAAGGCGCCCGTCGCGTCCGGTCCCTCGTAGGTGGCGTAGTCGCCGTCGCCGTTCAGGACGAGACAGAACTGATCGTTGGGACACGAGAGCGTGGTCCCGTCACCGGCGTAGTCCACCGGGGTGGGGACCACCTTGGTCGGGGCCGACCAGGAGCCACCCGTCAGGTGCACCACGTTGCCGAACCGGTCGGCGGCCATGCAGAAGCCGGTGGTCGGACAGGCCAGGGCGTCGAGACCGCCGTTGGGGTCGATGACCCGCGGCGCCGACCAGCCCGAGCCCGCCACCCGCAGAGACACCGACGTCCCGCGGACGGCCAGACAGGTCCCCGCAGCCGGGCAGGACACCGCCGTGTCCCCGGTCGTGCCGGCCGGCCAGGGCCCGGGACCGGTGGACCACGAGGACCCGTCCCAGTCGAGGGTGGTGGTGCCCACGACCGCCGTGCAGGCCGACGGTCCCGTGCACGAGATGCCCACGCGTCCCGACTGGTAGAGCTCCACCGTCGTGCCCCCCTGGCGGGTGGTCAGGGCCTGGGTGGGTGACCAGGACGATCCTCGGAGCGTGGCCACATGTCCGGTGTTGTCGACATAGGCGCAGAACGTGGACGTCGGGCACGCCACCGCCGCCGAGCGGGACCCGGCGTGGTCGGGGCCGGGGTCGGCCGGGTCGGCGGCCGCCACCGGAGCCGGACCCAGCGGGACCGGTGCGGTCCATGTCGTGCCGTCGCCGGAGGCGGTGTGGCCCGAGCCGTCGACCACGATGCAGCGCGGTCCGTCGGTGCAGGCGATGGCGGGGAGCTCCGGCGCCGTCGTCGGGCCGGTGACCGGCGCGGCAAAGTAGGTCTGCGACGGTGCCCACGTGGCCCCGTCCCACGCAGCGACGACGCCGGGCCCGGTCGACAGGGCCGCATCGGCTTCGTTGGCTCCGCCCCCGGTGGCCAGGCAGAACACGTCGGAGATGCACGACGTGCCGGTGAATCCGCCCGCCGGCGGGAGCGTCGTGGTCGGGGTGGACCAGCCGACGACGGGCACCACCGGGGTGGGCACCGTGGTCGGCACGGCGGAGGGCAACGTCGTGGTGGGCACCGTGGTGACCGGGGCGGTCGAGGTGGTGGTCGGGGCGGGTCGAGTGACGCGGGCGGCCTGGTTGGAGGAGCAGGCTGCGCCGAGGGCGGCCAGGGTCACGAGAACCACGACGGCCAGGGCCCGCGCCCTCCACGCCCCCGCCCGTCGTCGTACTGCCACCAGCCCTCCGAGGGGGATCGCCTGTGTCCGACCCGTCAGGCTAGTGGGGTGCCGAATGGTCCCGGGGTCGGACCTGCGTGCCGCTCAGTCGCGCCGCTCAGTCCGTGGCATCGAGCGAGCGGAAGACCATCCCGGTACGCGGCTTCGGATGGAAGAACGTGCTCTTGGGCGGCATCTGTCGCCGGGCCCGGGCCCACGCGTCGATCTGGGCCACCGGCACGGGGGACATCAGGACGGCGGCCTGGGCCCGACCGTCGCCGACCGCCGCCACCGCATCCTGCCAACTGTTGGCGAAGGTGAGCTCGTGCTCGGGCAGTTCGGCGAGCACGAGGGCCACCATGGCGGACACCAGGTCCGACCCGGCGGCCTCGGCGGTGCCGTCCCCGGGGGAGAGCAGCCAGCATGCGCCCGGCAGCACCAGGGCCAACGAGGACGACCCCCCGAGTGCGGCCGTGGTCCGGTCCGTGGTGTCGCCGGCCCGGGTCAGGTCGAACCAGGAGGAGCAGGCGTCCACCAGGTCGTAGCCGTCGGGCAGACCCGACAGCAGACGGTGGATCGGGCCCACCGACAGCGTGTCCTCGGACAGTTCGACCACGAGGGCGAGCACCCCGTCCGCTCCGGGGGTTCCGGCCCCGGCACCGGCCAGGTACGTCCCGGCCGTCGCCAGGCGGTGGTGCCCGTCCGCCACCACCACGGGTGCCGAGTCGACCAGGTCGGCGATGGCGGTGATGACGGTCGGGTCGTCGAGCACCCAGATCTCGTGGCGTACCCCGTCGTCGTCGACCGCGGTGGCCGCGGGAGGTCCGTCAGGGGTGACCACTGCGGTGAGCCCCGACGCCAGGGACAGTCCCCAGATGGGGGAGAGGTTGGCCCGGGTGGCGCTCAGCAGTTCCAGACGGTCGCTCCGGGCCTTCGCCAGGGTCTCCTCGTGGGGCAGGACATCGGCCATGCTGGCCTCGTCGAGGCCGAGCACACCGAGGACCCCGAGGGTCACCGACCCGTCGGTGTCGGTCATCCGGTAGGCGTAGAAGGCGGGTGACGGGTCCAGGACCAGGATGCCGTCGGCCCGCCAGGCAGCCAGGCGCGCCGCGGCCGCCTCGTAGCGGTCGGCACCCAGGCGAGGCTCGGGTTCCGGCAGCTCCACCAGGATGGCGTTGGCGCTGTGCCGGGCGGCCAGGTCCGCCCGCTCCTCGGGCCCCACCACGTCGTAGGGAGGAGCGACCACCTTGCCCAGCTCCACCCGGGACGGGTCGTAGCGCAGTCCGGTGAAGGGGGAGAAGCGCGGCACGTTCCAGGGATACCACACCCGACTCCGCCCGCCGGGGAGCATCGCCCGCCGCCGACGGGACCCGCGGTGGGCGGAGGTTGCCGCCTCCCCGTCCCGTCGGTGGACCGGGGCGTACCATGGCGTCGTGGGAACCGGACCGCTCTATGCCGACAGGTGGATCAGCTGCACCGACACCGGGGTGTCGGTGCGGGCTTACTACTTCCCGTGGGGAACCAAGCACATCGCCTACCCGTCGATCCGGTCCGTCGAGGAGGTGGCGCTGTCGGCCGCCCGGGGTCGGGCGCGCATCTGGGGCACCGCCAATCCGGGCTACTGGGCGAGCCTCGATCCCCACCGCCCCCGAAAGACCACCGCACTGGTGCTCGACGTCGGGGCGCGGATCAAGCCGTTCCTCACCCCGGACGATCCGGGCACCGTCGAGGCGATCATCCGGGAACGGTCCGTCCTCGGACCGGCGACCGGTGAGGTCGCGGGCCGCGGTCCCCTGATCTGAGGATGCGTCCGGAGCGTGACCGTTGAGTACCGGTGCGGGCGGGGTGGGACGACCGTCCGGATGGGGTGACCTCTGATGCGCATCGGTCTGCACGCACTGGGCATCGGGTCGGGAGCCGACCCCGGTGTGATCGCCGCGGTCGCCCGGGCGGCCGACGAGGTCGGGTTCTCGACACTGTGGGCGGGGGAGCACGTGGTCCTCGTCGACCGGCCCGACTCGCCCTACCCGTACGCCGACGACGGGCGCATCGCCGTCCCCTCCGACGCCGACTGGCTGGACCCGATGACAGTGCTGCCCTTTGCCGCCGCCGTCACCACCCGCATCCGACTGGCCACCGGGATCCTGCTGCTCCCCGAACACCACCCGGTCCTCGTGGCCAAGCAGGCGGCGTCGATCGACGTACTGTCGGCGGGTCGGTTCGTGCTCGGGGTGGGCATCGGGTGGTCGTCCGAGGAGTTCGGGGCCCTCGGCATCCCCTTTGCGGGTCGGGCGGCCCGCACGGCGGAGTACGTGGAGGTGCTGCGGACCCTCTGGCGCGACGACCCGGCATCCTTCGACGGTGCGCACGTCTCGTTCCGTGACGTGCGCTGCTTCCCGAAGCCGGTGGGCGGGGGGCGCGTGCCCGTGGTGCTGGGGGGCAACAGCGACGCCGCCCTCGGGCGGGTCGCGGCCTACGGGGACGGGTGGTACGGCTTCGGTGTCCCACGGGAGCAGGTGGCCGGACGGATCGAGGAGCTGGAGCGACGGTGCGTCGCGGCGGGTCGGGATCCCGGTGGGCTCGGGACGGCGGTGGCCGTGGCCGACGCCACCCCGGACGACATCGACGCCGTGGCCGCGTTGGGTATCGACGAACTCGTGGTCGTCGAGGCTCCCCCCGCCGCGCCCGAGGAGGCCGACACCTGGGTGCGCCGACTGGCCGACCGGTGGGGCGTCGCCCCGGGCTGAGTGCGGCTCAGGTGTACTTGGCGATCAGTGCCGCCAGGGCGGCGGCGCCGTCCGGGTTCAGGTGCACCTGGTCGGCGGTGAACCATTCCGGGTGGGGGGTGGCCAGGGTGTTCCAGTCGGCCAGCACGGCCAGTCCGGGATAGCGGGCCACCCCGGCTGCCAGCACGGCGTTGTCGGAGGCGGCCCACGGACGGGGCACGCACACGTTGACGAACACGATGCGGGACACCCCGGCCGCGGCCTGCACCATGGCGTCGACGTCGGACGACGTCACCGTGCCGTTGGTCCCGAGTTCGACCACGAGGACCTTGCCGAGCGTGCCGGCGGCCCGGTCGGCCTGGACGACGGCGATGCCCGCCTCGAACTGGCGACTGACCAGCCCGTCGACCTGCACCCCGGGGACGTCGACGGTGAGGTCGGGCTGGATGTCCAACATGATCGAGTCACCCACCGCCGTCACCGGTCCGGCGATCGCCCTGGGCAAGGTGGACGTGGTGGTCGTCGGTGCCGGGGGCACCGTGGTCACCGGTGCCGCGGTCACCGGCGGGGACGAGGAGAGGGTGGTCGCCCCCGAGAGGGGGCTGTGCTCCGAGCTGCGGTTCTGGGACAGCCCCAGCCCGGTGAGCCCGGCCAGGACCAGGATCAGCACGACCCCGATGACCCGGTCCGCCCGGCTGATCCCCGACATACCCACCAGTCTCGCCCAACCGCCGGTCCATCGGGGGGCAGGCCGGACCGGCACGGTGCCCGGAGGCGTGCCCGGGAGCGTGGCCCGCCAGGCACGGGCGTCCTCGTAGACTCGGTGATGTGGACGGTGTCGACGACAGCCCGGTGGTCACGGCGGGGGCGACGGCGGGCCCTCCCGGTGGCGTGGCGCCCGCGGCATCAGCCGCCGAGGACGCGGCACCAGCCGCCGAGGACGCGGCACCAGCCGCCGAGGACGGGCTCGACCGCATCTGGACGGTGCCGAACGTGGTCACCTTCGTCCGTCTGGCCTGCATCCCCCTCTACGTCTGGTTGCTCTTCGGGAAGGAGAACCAGGTGGCGGCGGCCGGGCTCCTGGCCGCCCTCGGTGCCACCGACTGGATCGACGGCTACGTCGCCCGTCGGTTCCACCAGGTCTCCACCCTCGGCAAGATCCTCGATCCGGTGGCCGACCGGTTGCTGGTGGCGACGGCGGTGATCACGATCATGATCCACGGTGCGGTGCCCATCTGGTTCGGCGTGGCGACCCTCGCCCGCGAGGTCGTGGTGTCCGGAGCCGTCCTGCTGCTGGCTTCGCTCGGCGCCGCCCGGATCGACGTCCTGTGGGTGGGCAAGGCCGGCACGTTCGCCCTGATGACGGCCTACCCCCTCTTCCTGGTGAGCGACGGCACGGCCGGCTGGCAGCAGGTGGTGCGCGTGGCGGCCTGGATCATCGGCGGCATCGGCCTCACCCTGGCCTGGGTCGCCGCCGCCTCCTACGTGCCGGTGGCCCGCAAGGCCCTCCAGGACGGCCGGCACCACGATTCGACTCCGACGACGAAGGCAGTGACCCGATGAAGGCAGTGATCATGGCTGGCGGCGAGGGGACCCGGCTCCGGCCGCTCACGTCCAACCAGCCCAAGCCGATGCTCCCGATGGCGAACATCCCGATGATGGAACACGTCGTCAACCTGCTGCGCACCCACGGGTTCGAGGACATCGTGGTGACGGTGGCCTTCATGGCCAACGCCATCCGGACGTACTTCGGGGACGGGAGCGAGTTCGGGGTCCGCATGGTCTACGCCACCGAGTCGACACCGCTCGGCACGGCCGGTTCGGTCCGCAACGCCAAGGACGAATTGGACGAGCGGTTCCTCGTGATCAGCGGTGACGTCCTGACCGACATCGACCTGGGTGCCGTCGTCGACTTCCACGACGCCCACGGGGCCCTCGCCACCCTGGCCCTCAAGGCCGTCGAGAACCCACTCGAGTTCGGGATCGTGATCACCAACGAGGACGGGTCGATCGAGCGGTTCCTGGAGAAGCCAACCTGGGGGCAGGTCTTCAGCGACACCATCAACACCGGCATCTACGTGCTCGAGCCGGAGATCTTCGACTTCATCCCCGAGGGGCAGGCGGTCGACTTCTCGGGGGAGACCTTCCCCGCCGCCCTGGCCGCCGGCAAGGGCCTCTACGGGTACGTCGCCGACGGCTACTGGGAAGACGTCGGCACGCTCGAGGCCTACCTCAGCTCCCACCAGGACATCCTGGACGGCAAGGTCCAGGTCGACATCGACGGTTTCCCGCTCCGTCCCGGGGTGTGGGTGGGCAAAGGTGCCGAGATCGACCCGAGCGTCGAGCTGGTGGGTCCCGCCGTCATCGGCGACAACTGCGTGGTCGGGCCCGGGGCCCGTCTCGGGGCCTACTGCACGCTCGGCCGCAACGTCCGCATCGGCGACATCGCCATGGTCGAGCGCTCCGTGGTCCACGACAACACCTATCTGGGCTCGGGTGTCCGGGTCGAGGGCAGCGTGCTCGGCCGCGGGTCGGACCTGCGCCAGGGCGTCCGGTGCGAGGAGGGGGTCGTCCTGGGCGACGAGTGCTTCGTCGGGGCCCACGCCCAGATCAGTGCCGGGGTGAAGATCTACCCGTTCAAGACGGTCGAGGCCGGTGCCATCGTCAACTCCTCGATCGTGTGGGAGTCCCGAGGGGCCCGGTCGCTGTTCGGCCGGGACGGGGTGCGGGGCCTGGCCAACGTGGACATCAGTCCCGAGCTGGCCGTACGGCTCTCGATGGCCTGGGCCTCCACCCTCGAGAAGGGGGCGACGATCACCAGCTCGCGCGACACCAGTCGGGCGGCGCGCGTGCTGAAGCGGGCCATCATGGTGGGCTGCAACGCCGCCGGGGTCAACGTCGACGACCTCGAGGCCGCCACGGTGCCGGTGACCCGGTTCCAGGTGACGTCGTCCAAGAGCTCGGCCGGGGTCACGGTCCGACTCGACGCCGAGGACCCCCAGTCGGTGGTGCTGCGCTTCTTCGACAAGGACGGCATCGACGTCGACGAGACGACCCAACGGAAGATCGAGCGGCTCTACCACCGTGAGGACTTCCGCCGGGTGCTGGCCCGGGAGATCGGTGACCTCGGATTCCCTCCCCGGACCCTCGAGCACTACACGCAGGCCCTGATCGACTCGGTCGACCTCTCGTCGGCCCGGGCCGCGGGACTGAAGCTGGTCCTCGACTACTCCTTCGGGACGGCCAGCTTCGTGATGCCCAACCTGCTGGCCAAGATCGAGGCGGAAGTGCTGGTGGTGAATCCCTACGCCAACACGGCCAACGTGCTGACCTTCGACCGGACCGCGGCGGCGGCCCGCGTGTCGGAACTGGTGCGGGCCTCCGGTGCCCACCTGGGTGCGGTCCTCGACCCCGGGGGCGAGTTCGTGGACATCGTCGACGACGAGGGCCACATGCTGAGCCACGACGAGGCGCTCCTCGTGCTCGTGACCCTCATCACCGAGGCGGTCCCCGGGGCGCGCATCGCCCTGCCGGTGGCGGCCAGCGGAGCGGCGGAGAAGATCTGCCGTGACGCCGGTGCCGAGATCGTGTGGACCAAGCTGTCGGCGTCCAGCCTGATGGACGTGGCCCGGTCCGAGAAGGTGACGCTGGCGGCCAGCCAGTCCGGCGGGTTCATCTTCCCGGCCTTCCTGCCGGCCTTCGACGGCGCGGCCACCCTGGTGAACCTGATCTCGCTGCTGACCTCGACGGGCCGCACCCTGTCCGAGCTCGTGGCCTCGATGCCCCCGGTGCGCATCGCCCACCAGTCGGTCCACACCCCCTGGGACCAGAAGGGGATGCTGATGCGCACCCTGGTGGAGCGGTCCCAGGGACGCGAGCTGGTGCTCGTCGACGGCGTCAAGGTGCTGGAGGACGACGGGTGGGCCCTGGTCCTGCCCGACCCCGAGGAGCCGCTGACCCACGTGTGGGCCGAGGCCCCGAGTGCCTCGCGTGCCGAGGCTCGGGTCCAGGAGTACACCACCCGCCTGGAGCAGCTGCTCCACTGACGCCGGACGGCCCGGCGGGGGCCGTCGCCAGGAGGCGCACCCGTCGCCGGTCAGGTAGGGTCGGTCGCCATGAACGTGCCCGAGGATCTGCGCTATTCGAGTGACCACGAGTGGGCGCGGGCGGACGACGGACGCATCCGCGTCGGCATCACCGACTACGCCCAGGACGCCCTCGGCGACGTGGTCTTCGTCGACCTCCCGACACCGGGGACCACGGTCGATTCGGGGGGCATGATCGGCGAGGTCGAGTCGACGAAGTCGGTCTCCGAGATCTACGCACCGGTCGCCGGGGAGGTGGTGGCGGTCAACGCCCTGTTGTCCGACGCCCCCGAGCAGCTCAACGCCGACCCCTACGGGGAGGGATGGATCTGCGAGATCACCCCGACCGACCCGGCCGCGCTGGACGCCTTGCTCGACGCTGCCGCCTACCGGCAGCTGACCGAAGGTTGAGCTCCACCACCGGCGTACTCCTCGGGAGCCGATCGCCGGGAGCGACTACGTTGGATCACGTGTTCTGTCACCAGTGCGGCCACCAGAATCCCGAGGGCGTGAACTTCTGCTCCTCGTGCGGCGCGTCCATGGTGACGACGGCGCCGGACACCTCGGTGTCGGTCGCCCCGGTGGACGAGCCGGGTGAGGCGACCGACGGTGCGGGCCCGCTGGGCCGCATCGAGCTGCCCCGTGGCGTGGGCCTGCTGGTGGTCCGTCGGGGGAGCGACGAAGGTGCCCGCTTCCCGCTCGAGCAGCGCGAGACGACGGTCGGGCGCCACCCGGACTCCGACGTGTTCCTGGACGACATCACCGTCTCGCGTCGCCACGCCGTCTTCGTCACCGAGGACCAGGTGACGACCGTGCACGATGCAGGCTCCCTCAACGGGACCTACGTCAACCGGGTGCGGATCGAAGAGACCGTCCTCGCCAGTGGCGACGAGGTCCAGGTCGGCAAGTTCAAGCTGGTCTACCTGCGCGGGGCGTCCGAGTGAGTGCGCGCTCGTACCTGTCGATCGGGGACGTGCTGACCCTCCTGCGCCAGGAGTTCCCCGACGTCACCATCTCGAAGATCCGCTTCCTGGAGAGCCAGGGCCTGGTCAATCCCGAGCGGACCCCGTCGGGCTACCGCAAGTTCTACGAGCACGACGTCGAGCGCCTGCGCTGGGTGTTACGCCAACAGCGCGAACACTTCCTGCCCCTCAAGGTGATCAAGGACCGACTGGACGACGAGGACGGGGGCACCCCGGTGTCGGGCGACAGTGCGGCACCGGCGGCCGCAGCTGCGCAACCCACCGTGGCCGCTGACGACGCGTCCGAGCCGGTCCCCGAGGAGGCGACGGTGCTGGTGGGCGCCGACGCGAGGGCCATCGACGGTGACGGTGCCGGCGAACCGTCGTCCGGGCTGCCCGGCATCGAGGCGGTGCGCCACCGCGCCCCGGCGCGGACCGCAGCCGCGGCGGCACCGGCCACCTCCGCGGTCACGTCCGACGCGTCGCCGGCCCACCGTGCCCACCGGGCCTCACTCGCCACGCCCTCGGGCCTGACCGCCTCACCGTCGGTCGACGCCACGCCGTCTGCGACCCCCTCCCCGGCACCGGCCGCGGTGGCGACAAACGGCGCCTCCAACGGTGCGGCCGCACCGGGACCGACCGGACACGCCGCGCCGGCGTCGGACACCGACCCACCGCCGGCCAAGGCGTCGAAGGCCCCGGGCCGTCGGGCCGCGGGTGCTCCCGCCCGCTCGAAGGCCGCGGCCGCGACGACGGCGACGACGGGGACCACCGCAGCGACCGCAGCTTCCGGTGGAAGCGGCGGAGGCGCGCCGGGCGAGCCCACCGTCTCCAGCACCGGACTGGGCGGTGCCTCGTTGTCGCTCGACGACCTGTGTGCCGCCAGTGGGCTCACGCCCGAGGGGATCGGTGAACTCCAGGAGTACGGACTGCTGTCGGCCAACGTGGCCGCCGGCGTCGAGTTCTTCGACGAGGAGGCCCTGGCCGTCGCCAACCTCGCTGCCGCGTTCGCCTCATACGGCATCGAGGCCCGTCACCTGCGCCTCTACAAGAACGCCGCCGACCGCGAGGCCGGGTTCATCGAGCAGATCGTGATCCCGATGGTCCGCCAGCGCAATCCGGAAGCCCGGGCCCGGGCCACCCGGACGGCCGAGGAGCTGTCCCATCTCGGCCAGCAGCTCAAGGCATCGTTGCTGCGGACCGATCTGCGCGACATCCTCTGAACGCCACGTCGGCAGAGGTCGTATCGGGCCCCGGTCCCGCGGGTCGTCCCCGGCGCGCCGTCGCATGTCGGGACCTCGGCGAGTAGGTTTGGGTCATGGTCGAAGTGCGGCTCCGTGCGGTTCGGGTGGATCTCCAGTCGAACACGCCGGTCCTGCTGCTCCAGGAGACCGAAGGCCTCGGGCGGACGCTGCCCATCTTCATCGGCGCCCCCGAGGCGACGGCGATCGCCTTCGCCCTCCAGGGGATGGACACACCCCGCCCGATGACCCACGACCTCATCCGCGACCTGCTCGAGTCCCTCGGGGCCGACGTGATCCGGGTGGTGGTGACCGAACTCCGCTCCAGCACCTACCACGCGGACATCGTGCTGCGCACCGAGGGCCGTGAGGTCCCGGTGTCGTCGCGACCCTCCGATGCCGTGGCCGTGGCCGTGCGCACCGGAGCGCCGCTCTTCGTGGCCGACGATCTGATGGACGCCGAGGGGATCATGTTGGCGGTCGACGAGGAGGAAGAGGACGACGACTCCTCGGACGACGACGCCACGGAGGAATCGGGCAATCCCGAGGAGATCGTCGGGGAGTTCCGGAGTTTCCTCGACAGCATCCGTCCGGAGGACTTCTCCTCCTGATCCGTTCCGACCCGGGGCCGAGTTCCGGGGAGTTCAGACCGTCGGTCGCACGAGCATACGACCCCGCACCCGTCCGGCCAGGATGTCGTCCAGCACGCCGGCGACCCCGGTGAGGTCGACCTCGCCGTCGACCAGGGTGTCGATCACCTCGGCGGGGACGCCGTCGGCCAGGCCGGTCCACACGGCCCGTCGCTCCTCGATCGGGGTGAGGACGGTGTCGATACCGAGGAGTGCCACGTTGCGCACGATGAACGGGAAGACCGAGGTCTCGAACGAGTTCCCCCCGGTGAGCCCGCTGGCCGCCACGGCCGCCCCGTAGCGCAGGGTGCGCAGCACGGCCGACAGGGTCGCGCCCCCCACGCAGTCGATGGCCCCGGCCCACCGCTCGGGACCCAGCGTGCGTTCGGGAGCGACGACGAGGTCGTCCCGCCCGATGACGTCCGACGCCCCGAGTCCCACCAGGTAGTCCGCCTCGGAGGTACGCCCGGTGCTCGCCACCACCTCGTAGCCCCGGGCGGCGGCGAGCGCCACGGCCATACCCCCGACACCACCTGACGCCCCGGTCACGAGCACCGGTCCGGCGCCGGGTACCAGTCCGTGGTGCTCGAGCCGGTGCAACGACAGGGCGGCGGTGAACCCGGCCGTCCCGAACACGGCGGCCCGCCGGGGGCTCAGCCCCGGAGGCAGCGGCACCACCCATTCGGCCGGGACCCGCGCGTAGGCGGCGAATCCGCCGTGGCGGGCGACCCCGAAGTCGTAGCCGTGGGCGATGACGTCGTCACCCACGGCGAACGTCGGATCAGCCGAGGCCACGACGGTCCCCACCAGGTCCACCCCGGGCACCAGGGGTGACGTCCGGGCCACCCGGTTCCCCGGACGGGTGACCATCCCGTCCTTGTAGTTGACCGCCGACCACGACACGGCCACGAGCACCTCGCCGGCGGGCAGATCGTCGACGGTCAGCGTCGAGACACCGGCGGTGACCTGGTCGGCGTCCGTGGTGACCAGGAAGGCGGGAAAGGGTCCGTCGGGCGCGGTGGGAGCCGCGTCCGGCGCGGCGGAGGGGGAAGACGGAGCGGTCGGGGTCATCCAAGATACGGTACAGATTCCATGAGCTACGAGGACGCAACCGGGGTCGCGGCGGTGCACCGACACGCCCCGACCGCCCCCCGGGCCGGATGGTGGCCGTCCGCGTGGACCGCCGCCCAGGTGGCCTCCGGCAAGGTGTCCCGGGCCGGTCTGCAGGCCGACCGGGGTTGGGTGTACTGGACCGAGTCCCGGCCCGGCGAAGGTGGTCGCCAGGTCGTGGTGGGGGTCGATCCGGGGGCGGACGTCCCCGTGGTGCGGACCGATGTGTCGCCTCCGGGGGTCAGTGTCCGCAGCCGGGTGCACGAGTACGGGGGAGGGGCGGCCACCGTGGCCGACGGCGTCCTGTACTACGTGGACCAGGACGACCAGGACTGGTACCGGGTCGACGTCCGACCGACCGCCGGAGCCGCCGGCGCACCCATCGGAGCGACCGGGGACCCCGTGCGGCTGAACTCGACCGGGTCGGGCCCGGTGCGCCACGCCGACGGGCGGACGACCGCCGACGGCCGGTGGTTGGTGTCCGTGCAGGAGGAGGTGACGGGAGCCTCCGCCGTGCACCGGGTGGTGGCCGTGCCCACCGACGGGTCGACGGCGACCGTCGTCCTGGTCGACCGGGGCGGGTTCGTGGCCGCACCCCGGCCGTCCCCCGACGGTCGATGGCTGGCCTGGTGCACCTGGGGCCACCCGGACATGCCGTGGGACGCGGCGCGCCTGGTCGTGGCCCCGCTGTCCGAAGGCCCCGACGGACTCCAGCTCGGTCCGGTCACCGAGGTGGCCGGTGGGAACGGGGTGGCGGTCGGTCAACCCCGGTGGATGGCCGACGGGGGCCTGGTCTTCGTCGACGACCGGACCGGGTGGTGGCTGCCCTACCGCGTGGCCCCGGGGGCCTGGTCCGACCCGCGGGAGTCGCCGGTGCCGGTGGTGGCGCTGGTGGACCCGCGGACGGAAGAGGAGTTCCACGGGCCCGACTGGGTCTTCGGGCTCCACACCTTCGACGAGGGCCCCGACGGCTCGCTGGCGGCCCGCGTGGGCACGGGGGGCCGGGACCGGCTCGTCGTGCTGCGCCCGCCGTCGTCGGGTCCGGACGCCGGCCCGTGGACCCGCACCGGGGTGGACCAGCCGTGCGTCTCCCTGGCGGGCGTGGTCCGGCCCGACGCCACCTCGGTGGTGGTCCACGGCACGACCCCGACCGAGGCCCACGCCGTGTTCGCCGTGACCCTCGACGGGTCGCGCCCGCCGCAGAGGTTGTCGGCTCCTCCGGCCGTCGAGACACCACCGGATCGGGCGTCGCACTCGGTGCCCCGGACGGCGGTGGTGGGCGACCACCGCGTACCCGGCCTCTTCTTCCCCCCGACGAATCCCGACGTGTCGATCGACGACGGCGCACCGCCGCCCCTGGTGGTGTTCTGCCACGGTGGCCCGACGGCCGCCTCCGAACCGGGCTACGACCCGACGGTCCAGTTCCTCACCAGCCGGGGGATCGCCGTCGCCGCCGTCGACTACCGGGGCAGCACCGGCTACGGCCGGCACTACCGGGACCTGCTGGCCGGCACGTGGGGGGAGGGCGACGTGGACGACTGCGTGGCCTTCGCCCGGGCCCTGGCCGAGGACGGACTCGTCGACGGGTCCCGCCTGGCCATCCGGGGCGGCAGTGCCGGCGGTCTGACGGCCCTGGCCGCCCTGATCCGGTCCCGGGTCTTCGCCGGTGCCGTGGCCTGGTACGGCGTGACCGACCTCGAGGCCCTGGCACGAGACACCCACGATTTCGAGTCCCGCTACATGGACCGACTGGTCGGCCCCCTCCCCGAGACCGTCGACGTCTACCGGGACCGCTCGCCGATCCACCATGCGGCCGACCTGGTGGGCCGGGTACTCCTCCTCCAGGGGGCCGACGACCCGATCGTCCCGCTCGATCAAGCGGAACGGTTCGCCGAGCGTCTCCGGGCCGGCGGGACCGACGTCGAGCTCATCGTGTTCGACGGCGAGTCCCACGGCTTCCGCCGGGCGGAGACCATCGAGGCCGCCCTCGAGGCGGAGCTCGGCTTCTACCGTCGGCTGTTCGACCCGGTCGGGGGGATCCGTGCCTGAGGCGACCACGGCCGGCCGGTACCCACGGGTCCAGGGGGGATGGGCGACCTTCGTGGCCTGGCTCCGCAGCCTGTCGGCCGACCGCCGCGACGTCCTCCTCTACGGCATGTCGACCGTGTTCGCCGCGACGACCGCCCTCGCCGCCAGCATCCCGCTCTACCGCGAGTGGGGGAGGTTGGCCGTCGGCCCCTATGCCGCCGGCACACTGTGCATGGTGGTCGTCGCCCGGCGCCGCCGACGGGCGTCGGCCGCGGCCGCGGGTGCCCTGGTGAACGGGCCCGGATGGCGGGCCGCCCGCCTGACGGCGTTCGCCATCGTCCTGCTCGGGGCCACCGTCATCCCGCTGGCCCTCGAGGTGACGTGGGCCAGCCACGGCGACGCCTCGCTCCACGTCCAGCCCGAGGTCCTGGTGGTCGAACGCGCCGGCATCCGGGCCGCCCACGGCGAGGA
>Ga0302202_10003980_pt1 | contig 15957 bp, 12 predicted proteins | sample II_Bog_N3_3_FD_194579 | JGI IMG/M metagenome (GOLD analysis project Ga0302202, IMG submission 194579) | Peat permafrost microbial communities from Stordalen Mire near Abisko, Sweden - II_Bog_N3_3 | ecosystem: Environmental > Terrestrial > Soil > Wetlands > Peat | place: Sweden: Abisko...
CCGCCGACCACCCCTACGGTTCGGACGGACTGAAGTCCAAGTACCAGGGCCAGTGGGGGCCCACGCCGAGTCGGTACGCGGACAATTTCCGCGCCTGAACCCTGCGGATTGGGCTATCCGCCCCACCCCCCGCTAGCTTTGTTACCCGTCAGTAACTCCCAGGAGGATGTGTAGTGGCCGTCAGAATCAGCATCGGACTCGCCATCACCTTCGTGATGCTCGCCATCGCGGGTCGACGGTTCTTCTGGCTCGGCCGCCTGATCGCCTCCGGTCAGCCCGCCGTGCCGAGCCGGTTCAAGGACGTGCCGAAGCGGCTGAAGGCCGAGCTGGTCGAGGTCGCCGGGCAGAAGAAGCTCCTCCAGTGGACCGTGCCCGGCGTCGCCCACTTCTTCACCATGTGGGGATTCACCATTCTCATCCTCACCATCATCGAGGCCTTCGGTGCCCTCTTCTGGCGGAACTTCTACATCCCTCTCATCGGCCACCTGGCCGTCATCGGCTTCCTCGAGGACTTCTTCGCCGTAGCCGTCCTGTTGTCGCTCGCCACCTTCGTCGTCATCCGGGTGAAACACTCCCCCAAGCGCGAGAACCGCCGATCGCGGTTCTTCGGCTCCCACACCGGCGCCGCCTGGCTTGTGCTGCTGGCCATCTTCGGGGTGATCTCCTCACTCCTGCTCTACCGGGCCGCCCAGGTCAACACGGGCTACTTCCCCTACGGCTGGTGGGCCTTCGCCTCCCACGGCCTGGCCAAGGCGCTCCATCCCCTGGGCACCGGGGTGAACAGCGTGCTGGAGACGACGTTCCTGCTGATCAACATCGCCATCATCATGGGCTTCCTGGTCTTCGTCGCCTACTCGAAGCACCTCCACATCTTCCTGGCCCCCATCAACGTCGCCACCTCGCGACGCCCCCGGGCGCTCGGAGCCCTCGCCTCCACGCCCGACATGACCATGGAGGACGTCGGCGACGAGGACGAGGCCATCTTCGGGGCCGGGCGCATCGAGGACTTCTCGTGGAAGCAGCTCCTCGACATGGCCACCTGTACCGAGTGCGGTCGCTGCCAGTCGCAGTGCCCGGCGTGGAACACCGGTAAGCCGCTCTCGCCCAAGCTCCTCATCATGGACCTGCGGGACAACATGTTCGCCAACGCCGACCGGATCATGAAGAAGAACCGGTCGGCCGGGCTCGAGGTCGAGGGCCTCGTCGGCGAGGGCCTGGTGATCGATCCCGACGTGCTGTGGTCGTGCACCACCTGCGGTGCGTGCGTCGAGCAGTGCCCCGTCGACATCGAGCACATCGACACCATCATCGACATGCGCCGCTACCAGGTGTTGATGGAGTCCGAGTTCCCCTCGGAGGCCGGACTGATGCTGCGCAACGTCGAGAACCAGGGCGACCCCTGGGGCCTCGGTGGCTCCAAGCGCACTGACTGGATCGCATCACTGGACTTCGAGGTGCCGGTCATCTCGGGGACCATCCCCGACGACGTCGAATACCTCTACTGGGTCGGCTGTGCCGGGGCCCTCGACGAACGGGCCCGCAAGGGTGCACAGGCCACGGCGCGCATGCTCCACCGCGCCGGGGTGACCTTCGGCATCCTCGGCCCCAAGGAGTCGTGCACGGGCGACCCGGCGCGACGACTCGGCAACGAGTACCTGTACCAGGAGCAGGCGATGAAGAACATCGAGACCCTCAACGATGCCGGGGTCAAGAAGGTCATCGCCACCTGTCCGCACTGCTTCAACTCACTGGCGAACGAATATCCGGCCCTCGGTGGGAACTTCGAGGTCATCCACCACAGCCAGCTCCTCGACCACCTCGTGCAGGCCGGCAAGCTCACGCCGGGCGGGGGCTACGCCGGATCCGTGACGTATCACGACCCCTGCTACCTGGGCCGTCACAACCGGGTGTTCGACGAGCCCCGCTCGGTGATCGACGCCATCCCGGGGGCGAAGCAGATCGAGATGAAGCGCTGTCGCGAGCGCGGCTTCTGCTGTGGCGCCGGCGGCGCCCGCATGTGGCTCGAGGAGAACATCGGCACCCGGGTGAACATGGAGCGCACCAACGAGGCCATCGGCACCGGGGCCGACGTCGTGTCGACGGCCTGCCCCTACTGCATGATCATGCTGGACGACGCCGTCCGGGCCAACGCCAAGGAGGACGACGTCCGGGTCATGGACCTGTCTCAGCTCCTCGAGGAGTCCATGGGCCAGCCCGTGGCCGTGGGTGCCGGTGCCGCACCGGCAGCCGAGGCGGCGGCGTCCGAGGAGACCTCTTCCGAGGAGTGAGCGACCCGGACCGTCCGGCCCCGGGGCACGGTAGGTCCGGACGGTCGGTGCGGGTGGATCAGCCGAAGGCCTTGGCGTCGGCCTCGCGTAGCCGCGTAGCCAGTGCCGAGAGCATCTTGCGGGCGATGGTGGGAACCGACTCCAGCAGGCCGTTGAACTGACGCTGGGACATCACGAGCACGTCCATGTCGGTCTCCGACACGACGGACGCCGACCGCGGGCGGCGGTCCAGGAGCGCCAGCTCGCCGAAGTGGCTGCCGGCTCCCAGGGTGGCGACCTTCTTGCCGTTGCGGGTCACCTTGGCCGACCCGTCGACGATGATGAAGAACTCCTGGCCGATGCGGCCCTCCTCGACGAGGATCTTGCCGGCCGGCACCGAGACGGCGTCCAACGAGGCGCGGATCTTGCGCAGTTCGGAGCCGGTGCAGCTGGAGAAGAGCCAGATCTCCTTGAGGTCGGTTGCCTTCGGTCCCGTCGCCATAGCCAGAGGCTAGTGGTGATGCCTGTCTCGATGTCGGACTCGGTGGGCCCACTGGTACCATCAGCCGCCACGCGGGTCGGCCGCTGCAGACTGCCGTCCTACCGAGCCGAGGAATGGGAACGACGATGGACGCGTCGGACGAGAGCGGCGGCGACGGAACCGGCGCCGACGTGCCCGATGACGGGCGGGTGGGGACCCTACGGGGCGCCGGCGTACAGGTCGACAGTGCCCGTGCGGCCCGGCTCGCCCTGATCATCGGCCTGGCCACCCTGATCGTCGTCGGTGTCGTCCTCCTCGTCGCCGGGTACCGCAAGAACTCACAGGTCGATGAGCTCCACTCGGGCACCTTGCCCGTGCAGGTGACCATCGACCGCTGCCTCGGGCTGATGGGGGGGAGCGGATCCAATGCCGCCGGCTACGAGTGCACGGGTTCGTACACCGTGCACGGGCGCACCTACACCGAAGGGGTCCCCGGCTCGACGTACTACGCGTCGGGCGCCACGGTCGCCGGCGTGGTCCCCTCCGGTGACCCCGGGTTGTTGTCCACGCCGTCCGTGGTCGCGTCGTCGCACGACTCGTCGTCGCTGTACATCGTGGGGGGCCTGCTGCTGGCCGTGGCTGCGGGCATCATCGCCTGGCTCGCCCTACGACGTCGTCGGGGTCGCAGGGCCGTCTGACCGAGGCCGGCGTGGTGGGCCACCTCCGGCCCGCGCTACCGTGGCGCATGCCCGACGACCCGGACAAGCCCACGCTGTCGGAGCGTTTCACCCGGCTCGTCATGAAGGCGGACAGCACGGAGCCGAAGGACGATACCGGCCCCGTCACCGTCGACGAGATCCAGGAGGCGATCGACCGCGCCGACGACAAGGAGCGCCTCATCGGCCTCATGGCTGCGCCCATCGCCGCAGCCATCGGCCTGGTCATCATCCAGACCCTGGTGGCACACAACGCCAAGGCGTACGTGTCCGAGGGCCCCGTCCTCGTGGGGATGGTGTTCGCCCTCGCACTCGGCATGCTCGCCGCCTCCTGGTTCCGCAAGCGGCTCTACATCGGCATCACCATGGCCCTCTACGGACTCTCCCTCGTCAACCTCAAGTTCTGGGGCTTCGGCGTCCCCTACATGCTCTTCGGCTCGTGGTACCTGGTGCGGGCGTACCGCCTCCAGCAGAAGCTCAAGCTGGCCCAGGCGGACGGCACGACGACTCGTCGGACCGACGGCACCCCCGCCCGTCGGGTGCAGCCGAACAAGCGCTACACCCCTCCGGTGACCGGCACGGTCAAGCCTCCCAAGGCGCCGAAGCCCGGCACCGAGACCTGACCCGGACGAGCTCCGGACCCCAGCGCTGAGGCGCCGCGGTCGGAGTCGCCTTCAGGGCGTCGCCGACACTAAATCCCTGTTCAGGGCGTTTTCCGCGCTCGCCTTCCGGCGCGCGGGCACGGGATGACGGACCCCTGGGCCAGTTCACGCGTTGGTAACACTGCAGTGACCTCGCCGAAATCCCCACGCTGCATTGTGTGACCCGGCAGAGCGAATCTGCCTGCCTTGGCTACCGCCACCCATCCCGAAATGGGGATGACGTGTCCGGGAAGCAGTCAACGCACGAGGCATCTCAGGAGAGGAGCACCCAGTAGTGCTAGAAGCAGCAGTGCACATTGTGCAGATTCCATATCCCAGTTGGCTCGATACCGGGGACAACACATGGCAGCTGACCGCTGCCACGTTCGTCGGTCTCATGAGCCTCCCGGCCCTGGCGGTGCTCTATGCGTCGCTCGTGCAGAAGAAGTGGGCGGTCAACGTCATGGCGATGATGTTCGCCGGCTTCTCGATCGTCCTGGTCTGCTGGTTCGTCTACGAGTACAAGATGGGATTCGGGGCCAACTCGTGGGGAAATGGCGTCACGAACGGCGTACAGAATCAATTAGGTAGAGGTGGATGGACCCAGTTCATCGACAACTTCTGGGGTAAGCCCGGTCCGATCACCAGTTCGCTGGGTGAACAGGGTCAGGCCATCTCCGCCGCCAACACCGCGGTGCCCTTCCACTTCCCGACCTCGACGCTGGCGTACTTCCAGTTCGTGTTCGCCGCCATCACCCCGCTCCTCTTCATGGGCAGTGTGCTCGGCCGAATCAAGTTCAGCGCCTGGTGCCTGCTGGTGCCGCTGTGGTCGACGCTCGTCTACAGCGTCGATGCCTTCCTCCTCTGGGGCGGCGGCTACTTCGCCCAGGAGGGTGCGCTCGACTTCTCGGGCGGGTACGTCATCCACATGTCCGCCGGTGTGTCCGGCTTCGTAGCTGCCTGGGTCCTCGGTCCACGGCTCCTCCGAGACAGACAACACGCCATCCCGAACAACCTGGTCATGGCCGGGGTCGGGGCTGGAATCCTGTGGCTCGGCTGGAACGGCTTCAACGGTGGTGACCCCTACTACGCGGGTGCCGATGCGGCCGCCGCCGTGGTGAACACCAACCTGGCCACCGCCACCGGTGTCATCGTGTGGATCGCCATGGACGCCTGGCTGTCCAAGGAGAAGAAGCCCACCTTCCTCGGTGGTGTGAACGGCATGATCTGCGGTCTCGTCGGGATCACGCCGTGCGCAGGCTGGGTCAACGGTCAGGGCGCCATCTACGTCGGCGCCATCTGCACGGTCATCGTGTGGGTCGCCTGGAACTTCCTCTCCAAGGTGCGCCCGTTCTCGAAGGTGGACGACGCCCTGGGTGTCATCTACACCCACGGCATCGCCGGCTTCTTCGGTGGTCTGCTACTGGGTGTCTTCGGTGATCCGGGGATGATCGAATATCCGTGCGGTCCCGCCCACGTCCCGCTCACCTACGCCTCGCAGTCGGCCGCCTGTGCGCCCTTCAGCGTCAGCGGTCTCGTCTACACCGGATCCGCCCACCAGTTGTGGGAACAGTTCCGGGCGGCGATCTGGGTGATCCTGTGGTCGGCGGTCATCACGTTCATCCTGATGAAGCTGATCGGCCTGGTCCTCCGTGGCGCCCGCTACAGCGACGAGATCCTCGAGGTCGGTGACCTCGCCATCCACGGTGAGGAAGCCTTCCCGACCGAGACCCTCGGTGAGCGGGTCGGTGCCTTCGCCATGGCCGGTGAGGCCAGTGAGGCCAAGCGTCGAGAAGCAGCGGACGAAGAGGAACCGAATTGACCGGGTCCGCGCCGGCATCGCCGGCTGCAGACTGGACGACAACGGTTACTCAAAGGAGACAAGCAGAATGAAACTGATCGTGGCGGTGCTCAAGCCGTTCAAACTCGATGAAGTCAAGGAGGCCCTCAAGGCCCTCGGCATCCACGGGATGACCCTGACGGAGGCCCAGGGGTTCGGGCGCCAGCGGGGACACACCGAGGTCTACCGGGGTGCGGAGTACGAGGTCGAGTTCGTGCCGAAGATCCGGCTCGAGGTCGTCGTCGACGATGCCCAGGTGGACGAGGTGGCCAACGCCATCGTCGATGTCGCCGGGACCGGGAAGATCGGAGACGGCAAGGTCTGGATCCTTCCCGTCGAGGAGATCATCCGGGTCCGCACGGGCGAGCGGGGGTCGGACGCCCTGTAGGCGCCCGTCCCCATGGGCTCCACGAGCCCGCGAGATCCTGCCGGGGGAAGCCCCCCTCCCCTCGACAGCGCAGTAACCCGCCGGATCCCCCCTCCGGCGGCGGAACAGTACGAGTGGCCGACCTCCGGGTCGGCCACTCGTCGCGTCCGGCACCTCGACCACGTGGACGCGAGCGCGCGAACCAGGTGCAGACGGGGCGGGGAGAACCGACCGAGGGTGAGGGTAGGACAGGAGGTGGGGCCGGACAGGCCCGGACCTCAGCCGGCCTGGCGGCGGACGGCCTCGGCCGCGGCCGCGGCGGCGGAGGGGTCGCCCAGGAATCCCTGGGAGACGACCGACAGGTCGTCGCCGAGCTCGTACCGGAAGGGGATGCCGGTCGGGATCTCGAGATCCACGATCTCCTCGTCGCCGATGCCCTCGATGTGCTTGCGCAGCGCACGCAGGCTGTTGCCGTGTGCCGCCACCAGGACGGCCCCGCCCCGCCGGCCTTCGGCCAGGAGGTCCGGCACGATGGCGTCGGACCAGTAGGGCACGACCCGCTCCACCACATCGGCGAGGCACTCGGTCAGGGGTAGGACGTCTGCCGGGACGTCACGGTACCGGGGGTCACCCGCCGGGTCGTGGGCGTCGCCCCGCTCGACCGGCGGTGGTGGAGTGGCGTAGCTGCGGCGCCACTCCTTTACCTGTACCTCGCCGTGGAGGGCCGTCGTGTCCTTCTTGTTGAGCCCCTGCAGGGCACCGTAGTGACGTTCGTTCAGCCGCCAGTGCCGCTTGACCGGCAACCAGGGCCGACCGGCCGCATCGAGGGTGAGATTGGCGGTCCGGATGGCCCGGGTGAGGACCGAGGTGTGGACCACCCGCAGGTCCAGGTCGGCATCGGCGGCCAGGAGTGCCCCGGCGGCCCGGGCCTCGTCCTCACCCTGGAGGCTGAGGTCGACGTCGTACCAGCCGGTGAAGAGGTTCTCGGCGTTCCAGAGTGATTGGCCGTGGCGAAGGAGCACCAGCTGGGGCATGGATCGAGCGTATCCCGGGGGCGTGCGACCAGAAATCACAAGAATTGTGCAAGAAACTTGCTATAAGAGCACTCAAGTTTGCTATAGTGGTACCCAGACACGACGGCCCGGCGTCGCATCCCGCACCGCCAGGTGCCGGGGAGCACGGAGCGACCGCACGCGTCGTGGGCGCCGGGAGGCGCCGGAAGCATCGATCAGCACCACGGAAGACACGGAACAACACGCAAGCCCCGGGGCCCGAAGACGGCAGGGGAGTAGGAGGCATCACGATGGCCAAGGCCGTAGGAATCGATCTCGGGACCACCAACTCGGTGGTCGCCGTGCTGGAGGGCGGCGAGCCCGTCGTCATCCCGAACGCCGAGGGTGGCCGCACGACGCCGTCCGTCGTCGGCTTCGCCAAGTCCGGCGAGGTCCTCGTCGGTGAGGTGGCCAAGCGTCAGGCCATCACCAACCCCGACCGCACCATCCGTTCGGTCAAGCGCCACATGGGTACCGGGTGGACCGTCGACATCGACGGCAAGGACTACACGCCCCAGGAGATCTCGGCCCGCATCCTCGGGAAGCTGAAGCGGGACGCCGAGGCCTTCCTCGGCGACACCGTGAACCAGGCCGTCATCACCGTGCCGGCCTACTTCGACGACGCCCAGCGGACGGCCACCAAGGAGGCGGGCGCCATCGCCGGCCTCGAGGTGCTCCGCATCATCAACGAGCCGACCGCGGCCGCTCTCGCCTACGGACTCGACAAGGAGGGCGCCGACCAGACCGTCCTCGTGTTCGACCTCGGTGGCGGCACCTTCGACGTCTCGGTCCTCGAGATCGGCGACGGGGTGTTCGAGGTCAAGTCGACCTCGGGTGACTCGCAGCTGGGTGGCGACGACTGGGACCAGAAGGTCATCGACTGGCTGGTGAAGACGTTCAAGGACACCGAGGGCGTCGACCTGTCCGCCGACAAGATGGCCACGCAGCGCCTCCAGGAGGCCGCGGAGAAGGCCAAGATCGAACTGTCCTCCGTCCAGGAGACCCAGATCAACCTGCCCTTCATCACCGCCACGTCCGAGGGCCCCAAGCACCTCGACGTCAAGTTGACGCGGGCGCAGTTCAACGAGCTCACCGCCGACCTCGTCGACCGCTGCAAGGGTCCCTTCGACCAGGCCATCGCCGACTCGGGACTGTCCAAGTCCGACATCGACCACGTGGTCCTCGTCGGTGGATCCACCCGGATCCCCGCGGTCCAGGACCTCGTCCAGTCGCTGACCGGCAAGGAGGCCCACAAGGGCGTCAACCCGGACGAGGTGGTGGCCATCGGCGCCGCTGTCCAGGCTGGCGTGCTCAAGGGTGAGGTGAAGGACGTCCTGCTGCTCGACGTGACCCCGCTGTCGCTGGGCATCGAGACCAAGGGTGCGGTCATGCACCGCCTCATCGAGCGCAACACGACCATCCCGACCAAGCGGAGCGAGGTCTTCACCACGGCCGAGGACAACCAGCCCTCCGTCGAGGTGCACGTCCTCCAGGGTGAGCGGGAGATGGCGATGTACAACAAGACGCTGGGCAAGTTCCAGCTCGTCGACCTGCCACCGGCTCCCCGCGGCGTGCCCCAGATCGAGGTCACCTTCGACATCGATGCCAACGGGATCGTCCATGTCTCGGCCAAGGACCGGGCCACGGGCAAGGAGCAGTCGATGACCATCACCGGGCAGTCGTCGCTGGCCAAGGACGACATCGAGCGCATGGTGAAGGACGCGGAGGCCCACGCCGAGGACGACCGCAAGCGCAAGGAGGAGGCCGAGGTCCGCAACAACGCCGACTCGCTCGTCTACCAGACGGAGAAGCTCCTGAAGGACCAGGGCGAGAAGTTCGAGGGCGACGAGAAGGAGAAGGTCGAGTCGGCCCTCACCAGTCTCAAGGAGGCCCTGGCCGGTACCGACCTCGAGGCCATCAAGACCTCGACCGAGACCCTGCTCACGGCCAGCCAGTCCTTCAGCCAGCGTCTGTACGAGGAGGCCTCGAAGGAGAGCGCCTCCGCCCCGGGTGGCGAGGTGCCGACCGAGGACGCGAACGACGACGAGGTGGTCGACGCCGAGATCGTCGACGAGAAGGACTGATCGTCCATGACGATCGGAGACGAGCCGTACACCGGTAACGGGGCGGGGGCCGCTCAGGCCCCCGCCACCGATGCCGGGGACCCAGGATTCGACGGCGGTGTGGTCGATGACGAAATCGTCGACGGTGAAGTGGTCGAAGGTGGAGAGGTCGGCGACGAGGACGTCGCCACCGACGTGGCCGAGGCCGATCCGCTCGACGTGGCGCTGGCCGAGCGGGACGAGTACCTCGACTCGCTGCGGCGCCTGCAGGCCGAGTTCGAGAACTACAAGAAGCGGGTGCTGAAGCAGCAGGCCGAGCAGGTGGCCCGCGCGGCCGCCTCGCTGGTCGACAAGCTGCTGCCGGTGCTCGACGCCCTCGATCTCGCCACCGACCACGTCGGCGACGCCGAGACGGACGAGGCCAAGGCCCTGGTGGCGGCCAGTGGTCTGCTGCAGGGCGTGCTGGCCAAGGAAGGGCTCGAGCGGATCAGCCCGCTCGGCGAGGAGTTCGACCCGAATGCGCACGAAGCGGTGGGACAGGTACCCGCCGCCGAGGACGCCGAGCCGACGCCGTCCGGCGAGCCCCGGGTCGCCCAGGTGATGCGGGCCGGCTACCGCTGGCACGGCACCGTGGTGCGCCCGGCCATGGTGATGGTCGAGGCCTGACGCTCACCTGAGGGAGGGCTCGACCCTCCGGGAGCATTGACGACAACGACGAGGCAGAAGGACAGAGAAGAGACACGGTGGCGCCGCAACGCGAATGGTTCGAGAAGGACTACTACAAGACCCTCGGGGTGCCGAGCACGGCCACCGCCAAGGAGATCACCAGCGCGTACCGGAAGCTGGCCAAGAAGCACCATCCCGACACCAATCCGGGGAGCGACGAGGTCTTCAAGGAGATCTCCGCGGCCTATGACGTGCTGGGTGACGCCGACAAGCGCAAGGAGTACGACGAGGTCCGGACCATGGGCCCCTCGGCCGGTGGGTTCCCCGGCGGTTCGGCCGGTGGGTTCCCCGGCGGGTTCCGGGTCGAGGACTCGGGTGACTTCGGTGACCTGTTCGGCGGCCTGTTCGGACGCGGACGTCGTGGCGCCCAGCAGGCGGGCCCCCAGCGCGGATCCGACGTCGAGACCGAACTGCACCTGACCTTCGAAGACGCCGTCCGAGGTGTCACCACGTCGGTCAACGTGACCACCGATGCCCGTTGCCACACCTGCTCCGGATCGGGATCGGCCCCCGGTACGCACCCCGACACCTGTCCGCGCTGCGGGGGGACCGGCTCACTCCAGGACAACCAGGGGTTGTTCTCGCTCAGCCAGATCTGCCCCCAGTGCAGCGGTCGCGGCACCATCGTCACCCATCCCTGTCCGACCTGTGGTGGCAGCGGTGTCGAGCACCGGAACCGGTCGGTGAAGGTACGCCTGCCCGCCGGTGTCGAGGACGGGCAGCGCATCCGGGTCAAGGGCCGGGGAGCGGCCGGAAAGGGTGGCGGACCCTCGGGTGATCTCTACGTCATCGTCCGCGTCGGTCGGCACAACCTGTTCGGGCGCAAGGGTCGCAACCTCACCCTGTCGGTCCCGGTCAGTTTCACCGAGGCCACCCTCGGTACCACCCTGACCGTCCCCACACTCGACGAGCCGGTGACCCTGCGCGTGCCGGCGGGGACGCCGTCGGGCCGTACCTTCCGCGTCAAGGGACGCGGGGTGACCGGGGGCAAGAAGTCCGCCACCGGCGACCTGCTGGTGTCCGTCGAGGTGGCGGTGCCGGCCGAGCTGTCCGACGAACAGCGGGCGGCCGTCGAGGAACTGGCCAACGTGATCGATCCGCCGTCCCGGACCGGACTGGTGGTGTGACATGACCGACGAACGCAGTAGCCGGGCGGTGTACGTCATCTCGGTGGCCGCCGAGCTGGCCGGGGTGCATCCCCAGACCCTGCGGGTCTACGAGCGCAAGGGCCTGCTCGACCCGAGCCGCACCCAGGGCGGCAGCCGGCGCTTCTCCGAGCAGGACCTGGAGCGTCTGCGCCAGATCCAGGACCTGACCAACGAAGGACTCAATCTCGAAGGTGTACGCCGGGTGCTCGAGCTGCAGGGCGAGGTGGCCCGGTTGGAGCGCGAACTCGAGGCCACCCGCGCGGCGGCCCGCGAGGCCGTGGCCGTCACCCACCGGCAGTACCGGAGGGACCTCGTGCCGCTGTCACAGCTGCCGGTCCCGACCCGCACGACACGAAGGCCACCGCATGGAAACGGAGGATCCCGATGAGCCTCAATCCCGAACGCTGGACCCTGAAGACCCAGGAGGCGCTGGCCTCGGCCGTCGAGCGCGCCCGTGACGCCTCCAACGCCGAGGTCACTCCCGACCACCTGTTGGCGGCCGTCCTCGACCAGAGCGACGGCATCGCCGGGCCGATCCTGACCCGGGTGGGCGTGGAGCCGGCCGTGGTGCGCTCGCGCATCGCCGATCAGCTGAGCCGACTCCCCCAGGCGTTCGGCGGGGCCGAACCCACCATCGACCGGGCCCTCCGCGAGGCGCTCGAGGCCGCCGACCACCAACGGGTCGAGATGGGCGACGAGTACCTGTCGGTCGAGCACGTCCTGCTGTCGTTGGCCGACCGTCTGGGTGTCGAGCGCGACGCCCTGCTCCAGGCGCTCCGGGACGTGCGGGGCAGCCACCGGGTCACGTCCCAGAATCCCGAGGAGACCTTCCAGGCCCTGGAGAAGTACGGGAGGGACCTGACGGCCCTCGCCCGACAGGGGAAGATGGATCCGGTCATCGGCCGCGACGAGGAGGTCCGTCGCGTCATCCAGGTGCTGTCGCGCCGGACGAAGAACAACCCGGTCCTGATCGGCGAGCCCGGCGTCGGCAAGACGGCCATCGTCGAGGGGCTGGCCCAACGCATCGTCGAGGGAGACGTGCCCGAGGGGCTGCAGGGCAAGCGGGTCATCAGTCTCGACATGGGCTCGATGATCGCCGGCGCCAAGTACCGCGGTGAGTTCGAGGAGCGGCTCAAGGCCATCCTGAAGGAGATCGCCGACGCCGACGGCGAGGTCATCACCTTCATCGACGAACTCCACACCATCGTGGGTGCGGGCGCGGCCGAAGGGGCCATGGACGCCGGCAACATGATCAAGCCGATGCTGGCCCGGGGGGAACTGCGCATGATCGGCGCCACCACCCTCGACGAGTACCGGAAGTACATCGAGAAGGACGCCGCGCTCGAGCGCCGGTTCCAACAGGTGTTCGTGCCCCCGCCCTCGGTCCAGGACACCGTGGCCATCCTCCGGGGACTGAAGGAGCGCTACGAGGTGCACCACGGTGTGCGTATCCAGGACGCCGCCCTGGTCGCGGCCGCCGTGCTCTCCGACCGCTACGTGACCGGCCGCTTCCTGCCCGACAAGGCCATCGACCTGATGGACGAGGCGGCCAGTCGGCTGCGCATCGAGATCGACTCGATGCCGACCGAACTCGACGTCGTCACCCGACGGCTCCGCCAGCTCGAGATCGAGCGGATGGCCCTGGCCAAGGAGACCGATGCCGCGTCGGCCGACCGGCTGGCCCGGCTCGACGAGGAGATGGCCAACCTGACCGAGGAGTCCTCGGCCATGACCGCGCACTGGCAGGCGGAGAAGGAGGCCATCACCACCATCCAGTCGCTCAAGACGCAGCTCGAGCAGCGCCGCAGCGATGCCGAGCGCCTCAGCCGGGAGGGCAACCTGGCCGAGGCCTCCGAGATCAGCTACGGGGTGATCCCCGCCCTGGAGCGACAGATCGAAGAGGCCACGGCGGCCCTCGACGAACTCCAGAAGAACCAGCGCTTCCTCAAGGAGGAGGTGGACGCCGAGGACGTGGCCGAGGTGGTCAGCCGTGCCACCGGTGTGCCGGTCAGCCGGCTGCTCGAGGGTGAGGTGGAGAAGCTGGTCCGCATGGAGGACACGCTCCACGCCCGCGTCGTCGGACAGGACGAGGCGGTGTCGGCCGTGTCCAACGCCATCCGGCGGAGTCGGGCCGGCCTGTCGGATCCCGACCGGCCCATCGGCTCGTTCCTCTTCATGGGCCCGACCGGTGTCGGCAAGACCGAGCTCGCCCGCGCACTGGCGGAGTTCCTGTTCGACGACGCCAAGGCCATGATCCGCATCGACATGAGCGAGTACATGGAACGGCACTCGGTGGCCCGTCTGGTCGGTGCTCCCCCGGGGTACGTGGGCTACGAGGAGGGCGGCCAGCTGACCGAGGCCATCCGTCGGCGCCCCTACGCGGTGGTGCTCCTCGACGAGCTCGAGAAGGCCCACCCCGACGTCTTCAACACGCTGCTCCAGGTGCTGGAGGACGGTCGTCTCACCGACGGCCAGGGCCGGACCGTCGACTTCACCAACACCGTGCTGATCATGACGTCCAACATCCCCGGCGAGCCCATCGAGCACTTCAAGCCCGAGTTCGTGAACCGGATCGACGAGATCGTGCGCTTCCACAACCTGACGGAGGCCGACCTCAACCGGATCGTGTCGATCCAATTCCAGGGCCTGCGGGGCCGTCTGGCCGATCGGCGCCTCACCCTCGAGGTCACGGCCGCGGCCGAGGTACTGCTCGCCCACGAGGGGTTCGACCCCGACTTCGGGGCCCGGCCGCTCCGACGGGTGATCCAACGTCAGGTGGAGGACCCGCTGGCCCTCGCCCTGCTGGAGGGTCGCTACCCGGAGGGTTCGACGGTCGTGGTCGACGCCAAGGACGGCCACATCGTCCTCGTCTGACGCGTGACGGCGGGGTCCGTCGTCGGCCGGTCCGTCGGACCGGTACCGGGTGGTCAGGGTGGACGGCGCACGGGCGGTGGGGCAGGCTTTGTCCTTGCCCACGTCACACGCACTCCGCACGCCTGATGGGCCGGGTCGTCGCGTGACGGGCGCGACCTGGGGGTGCATCGGGACAGCGTCGTCCGGAGCACTGCGGTGAGGTCGGCAGTGGTCGGGGCCGGACTCGGACGCCTCGCCCCGGTGCTCGGAACGCTGGTCATCCGGCTCACCTTCCGCAACCTGGCCTCGCTCGTCCTGGCGCTGGTCTACGTGGTCGTCCTGGGCCTCGTCAGCGGTCGCCTGCTCGGGATCACCGTCGGTCGGTGGCGGTCGATGGCCACCGCGTTGGTGGGTTCCCTGATCGGCGCCGTCGGGGCCGAGGCGGTCGTCGGGGGACGTAACGACCTCAACGCCGGATACGGACTGGCCGCCGTCTTCGGTGTCCTGGCCACGATGGTCCTGCTCATCGTGCCCGAGGCGGTCGGGCGCACCCGGACCCGGGTCCCGGGACAGCGGCAGACCCGACGGTGGCTCCATCCGGTGCGCTGGGTGCGGTCCACGCTGGCCCCGTTCGGGCGGTCGTGGGAGGTATTGCGGGTGGCCCGACGCAACGGACTGGTGCGCCCCCAGTACCTGTCACCGACGGGCCTGGCCTCCGCCGAGTTCGGGCGGCGTCTGCGCGTCACCCTGGAGGAGGTGGGTGGCATGTTCGTGAAGTTCGGCCAGATCGCCTCCACCCGGAGCGACCTGCTCGCCGAGCCGGTGATCGAGGAGCTCTCGCGACTGCGCTCGTCGGTGCAACCGCTGGCGGAGGACGAGGTGCGACCGCTGGTCGAGCGCGAGCTCGGCGGGCCGCTGGAGGCGACGTTCGCCGAGTTCGACCTCACGCCCCTGGCGTCGGCCTCGATCGGTCAGGTGCACCGGGCGACCCTGACCACGGGCGAGGCCGTCGTGGTCAAGGTCCAGCGGCCCGGACTCGACGACCTGCTGCGTCGCGACGCCACCGTGCTGCGGTTGGCCGCCCGCTCGGTCGAACGACGGGTGCCGGGGGCACGCGAGTTCGGGGTGCGCGATCTGGCCGAGGAGCTGGTCCGCAGCATGGACCACGAGCTCGACTACCTGCGCGAGGCGGTGATGTCCGAGCGGCTGCGGACAGCGATCGCCCACGAGGACCCGGCGGACGACGTCGTCCGGGTGCCGGGGGTCCTCGAGCACCTCAGCACCGATCGGCTGCTGGTCATGGAGCGGGCGCCCGGACGCCCCATCGACGAGCCCGGCGCGGTCGCCGCCAGCGGGGCGCCACCCCATCTGCTGGCGGCGGGCCTGCTGCAGTGCTTCCTCGACCAGATCCTCCACGGGACGGTGTTCCATGCCGACCCCCATCCCGGCAACCTCCTCGTGGACGAGTGGGGACGCCTGTGGCTCCTCGACTTCGGTGCCGTCGGGCTCCTCGATGCGTCGACCCGGCGGGCGCTGCAGGACATCGCCATCGGCATGGGAGCGGGTGACCCGACCGCGGTGGCCCGGGCCGTCCGCCAGCTGTCCGGGGCCGACACCGACCTGCGCTCCCTCGAGTCCGACATCGGTGCCCTCATGGCCGAGACGTCGACCGGGTTCGACCCGGCACTCATCCCCAGTGTGCTGGCCGTCATGTCCCACCACGGTCTCCGGGTCCCGCCGTCGATGACCTCACTGTCCAAGGCCCTCCTGACCCTGGACGGCACGCTGCGGGTCATCGATCCC
>Ga0302202_10003985_pt1 | contig 15946 bp, 13 predicted proteins | sample II_Bog_N3_3_FD_194579 | JGI IMG/M metagenome (GOLD analysis project Ga0302202, IMG submission 194579) | Peat permafrost microbial communities from Stordalen Mire near Abisko, Sweden - II_Bog_N3_3 | ecosystem: Environmental > Terrestrial > Soil > Wetlands > Peat | place: Sweden: Abisko...
GGCATCCGGGATCGCAAGGTGCCCTACATCATCGGCGTCGCCGGTTCGGTGGCGGTCGGCAAATCGACCACCGCGCGCGTGCTGCAGGCGCTGCTGGCGCGCTGGTCGCCGCGCCCGAAGGTGGACCTGGTGACGACCGACGGTTTCCTGTTCTCCAATGCCGTGCTGGAACGGCAGGGCCTGATGCAGAAGAAGGGCTTTCCGGAGAGCTACGATCTGCCGATGCTGCTGTCGTTCCTGAGCGACATCAAGGCCGGGCGGCGGCCGGTGCGGGCGCCGGTCTATTCGCATCTGACCTACGACATCATCCCGAACCGATGGGTCGAGGTCGACCGGCCGGATATCCTGATCGTCGAGGGCGTCAACGTGCTCCAGACCGGCCGGCTGCCGCGCGACGGCAACGCGGTGCCGTTCGTGTCGGACTTCTTCGATTTCTCGGTCTATATCGATGCCGAGGAAGCGGTGCTGCGCGAATGGTACGTCCGGCGTTTCCTGGCCTTGCGCGACACCGCGTTCACCGATCCGCGGTCGTATTTCCACCGTTATGCGCTGCTGTCCGACGAGGAAGCCACCGCCACGGCGCTGGCGATCTGGGAGCGCACCAACCTCGCCAATCTTGAGGACAATATCTTGCCGACCCGGCCGCGCGCGACGCTGATCCTGAAAAAAGGCGCCGACCACGTCGTCGAAACCGTGGCGCTGCGCCGGCTCTAGGGCATGATCCCGAAAAGTGGGAACCGGTTTTCGGAATAGATCATGCCCCAACGAAACGCTTCTACGCCGCGTGCCGCGAGGCATCTGCGCCGAAATGCTCGATGTAGCGCGCACTGATCGCCGAGACCGGCATCACGATCAGCACGTCGGTGGTGCCGAACTGATGGTCGATGACGGCACCGTCGCCGATGACGGCGCCGAGCCGCAGATAGCCCTTGATCAACGGCGGCAGTTCACGCAGCGCGGCCTTCGGATCGATCGCCGGCTTCGCCATCCGGTTCATCTCGATCCAACGCGAGGGATGCGCGGCGGCGCGCCAGGCTTCGGGGGCCTGCGCGTAATGGTGCAGGAACGACAGCGGCAGCGCCAGCCGGTCGGGATCGGTACCCTCAAAACTGGCGCAGCCGATCATGACGTCGAGCCGGTGCCGGCGGACATAGGCCCATATCCCATGCCACAGCAGTTCGACGGTGCGCTTGGTGCGATAGCACGCAGGAGCGGCCGAGTTCGAGAAAGCGCAGATCCGGATGACGATCGATCAGGCCCGCTATGTCGAACTCGCTCTCGGTGTAGAAGCCGCCATGCCGCTCCGCCACGTCCTGGCGCAGCAGGCGGTAGGTGCCGACCACCGGCTGCCTGCCGCGGATCGAGGGCCGGGCGGCGTGATCGATCACCATCAGATGGTCGCAGATCCTGTCGAACGCATCCTTGTCGCGGCTGGCGAGCAGCGTGGCGGCGTCGGCGATCGCGGTGCCGTCCCTGTAGAACACCCGATAGCGCAGCTTCTGGGCGCGTTTCACCTCGCGCCTGCGCTCGGCCAGCCGCACCTCCAGCGCGCCGATCCGCCCCAGCGTGGCGGGCGGGTTCGGCAGGCGGATCGGCGTGCCGGCGCCGGACAGCAACGGCAGCGGCTTGAACCAGGTCATCGCCGTCTGCGCGGCGCTGCCGACATTCTCCGGCCGCAGCATCCCGATCAGGCGCTGGGTCGATCGCGCCAATTCGCCGTTCTGCATCAAATCCCTTAGCGACCGCGCGGGTGCCGAATCGAATCGGCGCGGTCTGTGCGGGATCACAGATCACGCCCGTCCGACAGCCATGTGACGCCGCCGTTGCCGGCGCATGACAGGCGGGATGCCGGCGTATCCGGCCGGCATCCATCTCGAGACGCGCGGTGTCGCGGTCTATTTCAAAGCCAGCGGCTTCTCCTCGTCGAGGAAACCCATCAGTTCGCGGAAGAACTGCATGCGGTTCTTTTCCATCATCACGGTATGCGTTCCCTGGCTCAGTTCGATCAGCCGCTTGTACGGCGTGTTCTTCAGCTGCGCGAAATAGCCCTGCGCCAGATAGCTCGGCAGGTCGGCGTCCCATTCGGCGTGGAGCAGCAGCGTCGGCACGGTGATCTTGCCGGGATCGTACAGGGCCTTGCCCGCGCTCCAGTAGTTGAGGCTGTCCTGGGCGACGCCGTTGGTCGCGCGCAGCATCGGCGGATTGTGCTTTCCGGCCTCCGGATCGGTCGCCCAGGTCGCATCGGCCCAGGCATCGAACACGCCGGGCGGAATCAGGTCCGCCTGCTTGTCCGCGGGCACGTCCTTCAGCCAGCGCGCTTTGGCCGATTCCTTCGAGACCAGCCGGTAGGCGCCGAGCGGGGGCGCGTTGGCGGCGGCGGGAGCCGGCGGCTCCTTGCGGATCCACTGCGGCGCGTAGAGCACCAGCCGGTTGACTTTGTCGTTGTGCTCGCTGGTGTACAATCCGGCGATCGAGGTGCCCCACGACCAGCCCATGACGTCGATCTTCGAAACCTTGCGCTTGCCGAGGATATAATCGACGGCCGCACCAAGATCGTGGGCGGCGACCGCCGTCGATACGATCGGCTTGTTCGCTTCCGGCGGCTGGCTCATTTCGGCGGGCCGGGTCGAGCGGCCGTAACCCCGGACGTCGACCAGATAGACGTCGTAGCCGCGCGCGGCGATCAGATCCATCATCGAGACGCCCTCGATCGGAAGATCGAACGCGGTTTCGGCCGGGTATGTCGCGCCGTGCACGAACACCAGGATCTTGTCCGGCGAGGTTGGCTTGCCGGCCGGGTGCTTGTTGCGCACGAACAACTGGATGCCCGCATCGCCCGACGGGATCATGGTATCCGTTGTTTCCAGCTTCCTGTCCTTTGCCAGCGCGGCTGTGCCGGCGAGGCTGCCGGCAAGCAGACACGCCAAGGATATCTGCAAAAACCCTTTTGTCATCGAGGTCCTCCCGGGACGTTTTGATTTTGGGGCGGCGCGGGCCGCCCGGTCTCCGGTTCGCTTGATGCGGACCGGCAACCCATGCTGGGTCCGATCCCCGGCAGCGTCAAGCTCCGCGCCCGCCTACACCGCGAGCTGCCGCGAAGCGGCAAGCGCCGCGAGCGCTTCGGCGAGTTTTTCGCGGTCGAGCGGCTTGATCAGGAAACCGTCCATGCCGGCCTCGAAACAGGCATAGCGGTCCTCCACCAGCGTATTGGCGGTCAGCGCCAGGATCGGGGTCCGGCCGCTCGCCTCGCCGGCCTCGCGCGCGCGGATGCGTTTGGTGGTCTCGATGCCGTCGAGCTGCGGCATCTGGATATCCATCAGCACGAGGTCATAGGGCGCGCCGGCCGATTTCGCCGACAGCCAGGATTCCAGCGCCTCCTCGCCGTTGGTGGTGATGACGGTGTGATGGCCGAGCCTCGTCAGCAGCGAACGCATCAGCAGCGCGTTGATCTCGTTGTCCTCGGCGACCAGGATCGAAAGCCCGCGCGCCGGCGCCGGTGCTTCCGCGGGTGCGGCCGCCTCGATCAGGCCGTCGGCGGCGAGATCCGGCGCCGCCACTTCCGGCGTCATCGTCAGCCGGGCCGCCAGCGAGGCCGCGCGCAGCGGTTTTATCAGATAGCCGGTGAAGGCCGAGGCGACGGAAGCCTGCAACTCGTGCCGGGAGGCTGGCGTGAACATCACGATCCGCTGCGTGGCGTGACCGCGCGCCGCTTCGCCGAACGCTTCCACCGCCTCGGCGCCGAGCGCGCGATCGATCAGAATGGTGTGCCAGGTCCGCTCCGGCAGCAGCGCTCGCGCCACCGCGATATCCGAGACCATGCAGGTCTGCCCGCCCCAGCGCTGCAACCGCCGTTCGACCAGCGTGGTCTCGATGCTCTGCGGCGCCACCAGCATGATCGACTGGCCCGCAAGGTCCGGCGTGGCAGCCGTCTTCGGCTCGCCGTGACGGTCGGCGGCCGCGAGTGGGACCGACACCTCGAAGGTCGAGCCGACGCCTTGCGTGCTCTCCAGCGTGATGCGTCCGCCCATGCGCTTGACGATGCGCTCGGAGATGCTCAGGCCCAGGCCGGTGCCGCCGTAGCTGCGCGCGATGCCGTCGTCGGCCTGCTCGAACTCGCGAAAGATCCGCTCCCGCGCCTCGGGCGCGATGCCGATGCCTGTGTCGCGCACCTGGAAACTGATCTCATGCGGCCAGATGCCGGGCTCGACGATCAGCGCCACGCCGCCGGTCGCGGTGAACTTGATGGCGTTGCCGGCTAGGTTGAGCAGCACCTGGCGCAGCCGGGCCGCGTCGCCGACCACTTCCATCGGCAGCCGTTCGTCGACATAGGCCGCGATCTCGAGCTTGCGCGCCTGCGCCCGGGGCGCCAGCAGCTCGGTGATGTCCTCGATCAGGGTCGCCAGCTGGAACGGGCGCGCTTCGAGATCGATCTTGCCGGCCTCGATCTTGGAGTAATCCAGCAGTTCCTCGATCAGCGACAACAGCGCGTCGCCCGAGGTCTTCACGGCCTTGGCATAGGTCGCCTGCTCCGGTGTCAGCGGCGTGTCGAGCAGCAGCCCGCTCATCCCGATGATGCCGTTCAGCGGGGTGCGGATTTCATGCGAGGCCATCGCGAGAAAGCGCGACTTGGCGCGGTTGGCGGCGTCGGCCTGGTCGCGCGCCTCGGCGAGCGCCCGTTCGGTCGCGGTGCGGTCGGTGACGTCGCGCCCGACGCAGCGCAGTTCCGCCGGCCGGCCGGCGTCGGATCGCACCAGCCCTTCGCGCCAGGCGATCCAGCGCGGCCCGAGCGGTCCCTGGATTTTCTGGTCGTGAATTCGCGTGCCGTCGTCCTGTAGCGCGGAGAGGCCCTGCTCCAGCACGGCGAGCGCAAAATGGCTTCCGATCAGCGCCTCGCGCGGTTTTCCCGCCAGTTCGCAATAGGCGTCGTTGACGAAGCTGATGGCGCCGTCGGCATCGCGCAGCACGATCAGGTCGCCCTGCGATTCGAACAGGCTGCGGGCGCGCTGCTCGGCTTCCTGCAGTTCCCAGTTGCGGTCGGCCAATGTCTCGTTGTGGAGCGCGATCTTGCGAAGCTTGTGCCGCATCAGGCGCAGCCGGAAGCTCAGGGTGGCGAGCCCGACGCAGGCGATCGCAAACAGGAAGCTGGCGCCGATCGCGAACAGATGCGGGTTGTAGCCGGAGCTGTCGGAGCGGCTGCCGGTGATGAAGCCATAGGCGCCGCCGAACGCTGCGGAAAACACCATGAAGGAGCGGAGGCCGAAGATCAGCCACGGATGCCGGCGCGAGAAACGGCGCAGCGCCAGTTTGATCCGGAAAACCCGCCCCATGCCGACACCTGAACCCGTTCTTGCCGCGTCTTGCCCCGGCGACGAACATGCGCTGCCGACCTTGCGAACTGCTTTCAGGCTGGGCTGCGATGACAACAGGGTTAATGCATCGTTAAGAGCCGAAATTCCTAGAGCGAGGCGGCGTCGACGCGGTGATGCGGGCCGCCATTGCCGGCGCCGACCACGAGGGCGGCCGCTTCGCGCGCGGAGAATGACTTCGAGCGCACGAAGATGCGGTAATCGGCCGGGCCGTCCGGCGAAAGATAGATCACCGGCGCGCCGCCTTCGGGGGTGGCCGAGACCGACACCATTTTGGTCGCCGCATTGGCCTCGCAGCTGCCCGCTTCCGGCGCATCGACATCGTCGATCATGACGAAATCGGCGGTCTCCGCGTTGTCGGAGAGCTGCACCCGCACCGTGGCCAGGGCCGGATCGTCGGTGAAGGCGACATGGAGATCGGCGGTCCAGGGCACCGAGGCGATCTCGACCGAGGTGTCGCCGATCGCGATGCAGGGCCGCGCTCCCGGCGACAAGCCGCCGCGCGCGAAGAAGGCGACGATCAACAGCGGAACGGCCGAAGCCAGGATCTTGAAACGCAACATGACACACCCGATACACGCCAGGCCCGCCAGCACGCGACGGCCCTATGGTTGGTGAAGCGTAAACAAAACTCGTTACCGCCGGGTTGACGGGATGGGCGCGGACCTCTCGATGTCGTCCCGGCGAACGCCGGGACCCCCGCGTGAGCGCGCGTGCGCTCATCGCGACGCCGTGTCGCTTGTTGTGAACGGCGCTGTTCGACGACTTCTGCACACCCGCTGACGCCTGTGGTTATGGGTCCCGGCTCAAGGCCGGGACGACGGCGTGGGATTATTGCCGGCGCACCTTCGCCTTCTCGCGGCGCGTTTCGCCCGAGGTTTGCAAATCTCGTTCGCCCAAAGGGAGGGCGTGGGGAATGCCGGGTGCCAGCGCACCCGCAGCCGCGCGTGTAGTGGTAGTAAACACGCGCGTTAGTCACCACGGATACGCCGAAACACCCGACATTCCCGCACGCGATGGTTTTAACGGTGTATGCGCGTACTCTCCCCGGCGACCGGGCTTTTTTGCCGCCGTCACTCCTGAGAAGCGTGCTTCCCGGGAGCTTGATGCCAGCGTCGGGGCATCAGGACCATACGCCTTCACCGTCCGCCTCAAGTGCGTTCGTCTTTCGCACCCTCGGCGTCCACCGCATCCTGCGCCTACGTTCGTGACGATGGCCAACGCCCCTCGATGGAGCAGGATGCGGGACCTATGCCGCTGATTTGGGGTAAACGAAAAGCGGAATATTTTTTCCGACAGGACTGGACGACCCAAATCAGCTTGATCCGGCTCGCAAATTTCGATTTTGCGCGCAGGCGTTTTGGGCTGTCATTCCGGGATGGTGCGTTAGCACCAGACCTCAGATGCGCAATTGCGCATCGGGGAATCTCGAGATTCCGGGTTCGACGCTTTCGCGTCGCCCCGGAATGACGAGGACGTCTGCATCGCTCCCTTGTAACGCGCCGCCCTCACGCCGCGCGGCGGACGTCATCCGCGAGCGCGCGGTACGACAGCGCTTCGGCCAGATGTAGCCGGCCGATTTTTTCTGACCCGTCGAGATCGGCCAAGGTGCGGGCGACGCGCAGCACGCGGTGATAGCCGCGCGCCGACAGCCGCATGGTCTCGCTGGCGTCGCGCAGCAGTTTTGTTCCGGCCGCGTCCGGCTGTGCGATCGTCTCCAGCAGCGAGGCCGGCGCTTCGGCGTTGGTGCGGACCCGCGGTAGCCCGGCGGCGGCATAACGCGCCAGTTGAATGTCGCGCGCGGCGGCGACACGTGCGGCGACTTCCGCCGAGCCCTCCGCCGGCGGCGGCAATATCAAATCGGCGGCGGTCACCGCCGGCACCTCGATGCGCAGATCGATGCGGTCCATCAGCGGGCCCGAGATGCGCGCCTGGTAATCACCCGTGCAGCGCTCGATCCGTCCGCGCTTGCAGGCGTAACCGGGCTCATAGGCATGGCCGCAGCGGCAGGGATTCGTCGCCGCCACCAGCATGAAGCGGGCGGGATAGGTGACGCGGTCATTGGCCCGGCTCACCGCGATCTCGCCGTTCTCCAGCGGCTGGCGCAGCGAATCCAGCACGCGCGGATCGAACTCCGGCAGTTCATCCAGGAACAGCACGCCCTGATGCGCCAGCGAGATCTCGCCGGGTTTTGCGCGGATGCCGCCGCCGGTCAGCGCCGCCATGCTGGCGGAATGATGGGGCGAGCGGAACGGCCGCTTCGCGGTCAGCGCGCCGTCGCGGATCTCGCCGGCGACGGAAGCGATCATGGAGACTTCCAGAAGCTCCGACGGCGACAGCGGCGGCAGGATCGAGGGCAGCCGCGCGGCCAGCATCGATTTGCCGGCGCCGGGCGAGCCCATCATCAGCAGATGATGCCCGCCGGCCGCCGCGATCTCGAGCGCGCGCTTGGCGCTCTCCTGGCCCTTGATGTCGCGCAGGTCGAGCGAGGTCGCCTCGGTCGCGTGCACTTTCGGCTGCGGGCGCGACAGCACCTGGCTGCCTTTGAAATGGTTGGCGATCTGGATCAGCGAATTCGCCGCCACGATCTGGATGTCGGGGCTGGCCCAGGCCGCCTCGGCGCCGCACGCCGCCGGACAAATCAGCCCCTCGTCGCGCGAATTGGCGCCGATCGCCGCCGGCAGTACGCCCGCCACGGGCGCGATCGAGCCGTCGAGGCCGAGTTCGCCGAGCACGGTGAAGCCCGAAAGCGCGTCAGGCGGAATCGCCCCGATCGCCGCCATCAGCCCCAGCGCGATGGGGAGATCATAATGGCTGCCTTCCTTCGGCAGATCGGCCGGCGCCAGATTGACGGTGATGCGACGGGCCGGCAGCGCCAGCCCCGAGGCGATCAGCGCCGAGCGCACCCGCTCGCGCGCCTCCGACACCGCCTTGTCGGGCAGGCCGACGATCGCGAACGCCGGCAAACCCGGCGCGACCTGCACCTGCACGTCGACGCCGCGGGCCTCGATCCCCTCGAAGGCGACGGTGGAAACCCGCTGGACCATGCTTGCCCCTCGCTGCGCAATCGAAGGTAGCGGAAGGTGGGGCAATGTGCAAGAACATTAGGGGAACGGGCCGTGGCGGGTCCGTTTGACCAGGCCAGGTTGTGTTACCCGATTACTTCGCTTTCGCGAAAAATGCGGTAAGCCTCAGATCATGCCATACGAGTTTGACATAGAAACCGATCCAGACCCCCCTTTTACGGACAATCTGGGAGTTCAAATCGTCGAATTTGCGCTCGGCTACGATTTGGACCGTGACATCGTTGTGGTGATGTCGGTCATGCTGGTCCCGATTGACGAGGCCCATGATCTCAGGTTCGGGATTCGGGAAAAGAGCTTGGTCAGCGATTGGAAGGTTTCGGCCCCAGATTACACCAAGGAGGCCGTTGACAGATATGTTCCCAAAGTATGGAGAGCTTTTGTCGCCAATCAGATCGCCCGTGCAGTTAGGAAATTAGTGAACCAAGTCCAGCCAGAAAACCTTACTATGGAGTCGTATTACGCCGGGCTGGCGACAAAGGCCCTCAAAAAATATGAAACGATAAGCGGTTCGGTGCATTCTTGCGGGTATGAAACAACGGAACAATTCCGTCACGAAACGTCGCAGAAGGACTACTGGTTGTTTAGAAAGACGGTTTAAGAGAGCCAAAACCGTGCTATATTTACAAGATACAGGAGAGATCACCATGACCCGCGACCGGATCGTAGAGGTCAGTAAAAAGGCAGCGCAGCGCGTAGCTAAGGCGGAGGTTGGGACCCCCGCCAAGCAGAAATACGTCAAGCGCCTGGCCGAGCTGAAGACCAAGCGCGCGGTGAGCGCCGGTCGTGCAGCCGATAGGGAAAAAGGGCGTTTGCGCGCCTAATCTAGCAGCCGCCCTTATCGGAACGGTCTCTAACGTTTAACGTGCGCGTGCAGCGCCACAGTGTTGCGTGCGGTTTTTTGGATTCTGCCGTTCAATCCTGACAGGCTTCATATCGGGGTTGCTGATATGCGGCCGACGACCGGCCCCCATCCACGAGCAAACGGATAATGGTGCTTTGCCGGCGCCCGCAATTCTGGAGAGGGCGCGAACGCTCATTCCTGCACAGAGATTGAACATCGCATCGAGCGTGTTGGGAAATTGGGGAGGCACAGCATTGGCGCTGCCTTCTCGTGATGCTTGGTCTTGAGCCGGGCATTCCTGCCAATATTTGAGTACGGCCAGACTTTATTTATCGTGCTTAGTGTCAACGAAGCTCTCATTGGTAGCCGTGAGCTTCCGCATATCTGTCAAACTGCTCCAGCACCTCTCTGGGCAAAAGTGATGTTGACGCGGGTGACTCTTGGCTAGGCGCTCTTCACGGTCACCAGAATGGCCATGCCGGATCGGTTGCCCGGTTCGGACATCACCTCTTCCAGCGCCGAAGGTTCGGGGACAGCATCTCCATCCTCCGCGAAGCCTTCGAGGTGAAGCGCAAGGGCTTCCTCGGCCATGGCGCGCGCGTCATCCAGGCGGATGCCTGCGGTGATCACGCCCGGAAAGTCGGGAAAGGAAACGCCGAAGTGGGTGCCGGCGTCCTCGTGAATAAGACCAATATAGCTGGGCATGGCCCGTACCTGATTTTAGAGTCCCTTTTTTGGGATCCGTAAACCCCTCGCCTTTAGGCGACGGGATGCAGTAGCATCCTCCCATTATGCAGACGGCAAGATCCGGCAGCCACACGATATGGGATTGCAAATATCATATCGTATGGGTGACCAAATATCGATACCCGGTGCTAGTTGGGGATGTAGGGCTGCGGGCCAGAGAACTGCTGCGGGAAATCAGCCGTAGCCACGAGATGTCGATCCACGCCGGGGCGATCAACCGTGATCATGTTCATCTGCTGCTGTCGATCCCTCCGCACCTTTCGGTATCGCGCGCGGTGCAGTTCCTCAAAGGGAAAAGCTCCCATAAGCTTCTGACGGAGTATCCGTCGCTGAGGAAGCGTTATTGGGGTCAGCATCTGTGGTCGCGAGGATACTGGGTAGCAACCAGTGGCAATGTTACCGATGAAGTCTGGAAGAAGTACATCGAAGATCAAAAACCAGAAGAGCCAGATGACAATTTCAAGGTAGTCTGACCTATCGACCCGAAGGGTCGATCAATCCGGCTTCCAGCCGGAACCTGAAGCCACCGCCTTTAGGCGGTGGTTGTTCACCGCCCCACTACTACTTCTTCACCAAGAGACACGCCGGATCCGGCGGCCCGAACGCGTCCGCGCCGGAGATCTTCGCCAGGATCTTGTAGTAGTCCCACGGGTATTTCGACTCTTCCGGGGTCTTGACCTGCACCAGCATGAGGTCGTGCACCATCAGATTGTCCTCGCGCAGCTGGCCGTTGCGGGCGAAGAAATCCTCGATTGGCTTTTCGCGCATCTTCGCCGCCACCTTGAGCGGCTCGTCGGTGCCGGTGTCCTTGATGGCTTGCAGATAATGCATGACCGACGAATAGACGCCGGCCTGCCACATCGTCGGCATCCGGTTCATCTTGGCGAAGTAGCGTTTCGACCATTCGCGGGTCTTGTCGTCCATGTCCCAGTAGAACGACGTCGTCAGCAACAGCCCCTGGGCGGCCGGCAGGCCGAGCGAATGGATGTCGGTGATCAGGGCCAGGAGTGCTGCCATCTGCTGGCCGCCCTTCAATACGCCGAACTCGCTGGCGGTCTTGATCTCGTTGCCGTTGTTGGGCGGGCCGCCGGCGATGCCGATGATTTTTGCTTTCGAGGCCTGGGCCTGCAGGATGAACGACGACAAATCGGGCGTGGCGAAGGGCGGCCGGACCGATCCCAGCACCTTGCCGCCGTTCTTGACGACCACTTCGGAGGCGTCTTTCTCCAGCGAATGCCCGAACGCATAGTCGTCGGTGATGAAGAACCAGCTGTCACCGCCGCGTTTCACCACTTCCTGCGCGGTGCCGACCGCCAGCGCATGGGTGTCGAACACCCACTGGATCGCATAGGGCGAGCAGAACTTGCCGTGGAAATCCGCAGCTCCCGTCGAGTGCGTGATGAACATCTTCTTCTTTTCGTTGGCGATGTTCTGCACCGCGAGCCCGACCGCAGACACCGGCACGTCGACGATCAGGTCGACCTGTTCGGTGTCGTACCAGCGCCGCGCGATGCTGGCGCCGATGTCCGGCTTGAGCTGGTGGTCGCCGACGATCACGCTGATCGGCTTGCCCAGCACCTTGCCGCCGAAATCGTCCACCGCCATTTGCGCCGCGGTGACCGAGCCCTGGCCGGTCGGCGTCGACGCCGGGCCGTTCATGTCGGTGAGAACCCCGATCTTGACCACGTCGTCGGAGACCTGCGCCAGCGCCGCCGGCGAAGCCGACATCGCGACGGCGAACGCCGCGAACACGGCTAGATTCTTCGCTGGATTCTTCCCCAGATGCTTCCCTAGATTCTTGCCTAGATTCTTGGCTGAAATCACGACTGCCCTCCCCATGACGATCAGGCGCATCGGCCCGTTGCTTGGCCGGCGGCTTGGCTCGGCCGGCCCGGAGGTTTTGCAATCAATTCGCAGTCCGCGTCAACTTGGCCGATGTGGTCAGGCGGCGAAGCGGATCTGGCCTGCCGGCGTCGCGTCGTAACCGCCGAGTTCGGTGGCCCGTTGCCGCAGCCGCCTGCCGCCCAGAAAGCCGATCAGGGCCTGCAACTGCGGCCTGAAATAGCTGCGCTGCCGCATCAGGAGATCGAAATTTTCCCGGACCAGCGGGACAAAATCGAGCCCCGCCGCAATCGCCGCGGCGCGCGGCGCGACGCCGCAGTCGGCCTTTCCGGCGCGGATCGCCGCGGCGAGATCGGGGCCGGTGAGACATGGCGGTTCGAGCCGGCGCAGGTCCTTCGGCGCGGCGCCGGCGCGCGCCTGCAGCGCCTCGAGCAGCATCTGCGCTCCCGCGCCGGGCTGCCTGACCGCCATTTTCGCGCGCGCGCCGAGCACGTCGGCCAGGCTGTTGAGCTTTTTCGGATTGCCGGGAGCCAGCAGCAGCCCCTGTTCGCGCCGCGCCACGCCGACCAGCACGGCATCATGCAGGCCCGGTATCGCGCGCGCGTTCGCGATGTTGTCGTCGTCGGCGGCGTCTTCCGGCACGACATGGCTGTGGAAATGCACCGCCGCGGCGATCACCTCGCCGCGCAGCAGGCGCTCCACGCCGCGCGCGGTGCCTTCGGTGAGCGAGGCGAGGCCAGATCCGGATTCGCGCAAGCTCCACTCCAGCAGATCGTCCTGGCTGCCGCCGACGATCGGCGGCGGCTCGGCCGACAACATGCCGGCGGGCCGCGCCAGCCCGGAAAGCACCCATAGGTCGAGCTCGTGGCGCGGGAACAGCCACTTTCCCGTCACCTTGCTGCAGGGAATCGCGCCTTCCGTTACCAGTTCATAGAGCTTGCGCTCGCCGAGCCGGAGATAGTCAGCGGCCTCGCTGGTGGTCAGAAATTCCATGCCGGACTTCTATTGCTAGGCCTTGCGCTCGCTATCTGGAGGTAATCTGATGCCTCGCCGGGTGTCAAAGGTTCTATCCTGCATATTTATGCATATCTGCGCCCCTGTTCGAGGAATCGCCAAAAGCGGAATTTGAGCCGATGAGGGCGGTGGAGCGCACGATGTCCGCCGAATTGAGCATCTGGCAGCGATGCGGAGAAGACGGTGTTATGCCAAGCGGTCCCGCCGTTTGCCCGAAGGGCGCGGATCGCCTGGCGACGGTTGCCAAGGGAACGCTGCGTGGTCCACCATTTCAAGATGATCCCGACCCAGCGCCTGCCGGCCTCGCTGACTTCGCTCGATGCAGCGCTCGCGCAAGTGCTGCGTGGCGTGGCTCCGGTCGCGCCCGCGGCGCTTCCGCTTGCGGAAGCGCTGGGCTGCGTCGCCGCGGACATGCCGCCGCTTCATGCGCGTCCCTCCCGCGACACCGCCGGCGGCGATGGTTGGGCGTTGCGCGCCCGCGATCTCGTCGGCGCCTCGTCATATTCGCCGCTGCCGCTGACCCTTCCCCCGGTCTGGGTCGAAGCCGGCGAAGCCCTTCCGGCGGGATGCGACTGCGTGATCGATGCCGACCTGCTGGATCAAACCGGTCCGCTTGTTCAGGCGCTGGCGGAAGCGATACCGGGGCAGGGCGTTCGCCGTGCCGGCAGTGAAATCGCCGAAGCCAGCACCGTCATCGCCTCCGGGCGCATCGTTCGCCCGCTCGATCTGTTGATTGCGCGGGCAGCCGGGCTGGACCGGCTGAACGTGCGCCGCCCGCGCCTGCGCTTTGTCAACATTCCCGCCAGTTCGGGCGCGGCGCTGACGGCAGACCTGATGGCGGAAAGCGCACGCGGGGCCGGCGCCGCTGTGGTCCGCGCCGAAGCGTCAGGGCGCGACGCCGCATCGATCGCGGGAGCGTTGGACCATGCCGCCTGCGATATGCTGATCACCACGGGCGGCAGCGGCGTCGGCGGCCGCGATGAAGTGATCTCGGCCCTGGCGCAGTGCGGCCGGGTGATCGCCCACGGCATCGCCTTGCAGCCCGGCCGCACCTCCGCCGTCGGCAAGATCGAAGACGTGCCCGTGATTGCGTTGCCGGGTTCGCCGGACCAGGCGCTGGCGGCGTGGTGGACGATCGCGCTCCCGGTGCTGGACGTGCTGTCCGGGCTGTGGCCGCGTCCGCGCGTCACCCTGCCGCTCAAGCGCAAGATCGCCTCCAGCGTAGGTATCACCGAAATCGTGCTGCTCGAACAGATCGAAGGCCGCTGGATGCCGCTGGCGGTCGGCGACCTCTCGCTCGACGCCATCGCCCGCGCCGACGCCTGGCTCGCGGTATCCGGCGGGGCCGAGGGCTTTGCGGCGGGAACGCCGGTCGATGCCTATATGCTGCGGGACTGATATGGTCTTAAGGGTTCCGACATGACCAACGCGCCTTTGCCGAAAAACCGCGACCCTGTGGATCAGGATCAGTTCCTGAGCATCCTGTCGCGCGAGGAGGCGCTGCGGCGGTTCGAAGCCGCGTTGTTTCCGCGGCCGGTGGCATCCGAGCCGCGGCGGCTTTCGGATGCGCTCGGCTGCACCCTGGCGCAGGACGTCGTCGCGCCGATCGACGTGCCGCCGTTCGACCGCTCCAATGTCGACGGCTTTGCCGTCCGTTCCGCCGATCTCTCCGGCGCCGGCGAGGCCACCCCGGTCCGGGTCAAGCTCAACGAAGAAATGATCGCCTGCGGCACCGCGCCGACGCGGCCGGTGCTGTCGGGAACCGCGACCTCGATCGCCACCGGCGGCCCGCTGCCGCGCGGCGCCGACGCCGTCGTCATGGTCGAACACACCCACCCTTCGGGCGCACGCGCGATCGAGATCCGCCGCGCCGCCTCGCCCGGGCAATTCATCTCCTACGCCGGCTCCGACATCGCGCGCGGCGAGGCGCTGCTGCGCGCCGGCACCGTGATCGGCTCGCGCGAGATCGGCATCTGCGCGGCTTGCGGGATTTCCGAGGTTTCGGTCGCGCGAAAACCGCGTGTCGCGGTGATCTCCACCGGCGACGAACTGGTGCAGCCGGGCCTGCCGCTAGGCCCTGCCGAGATCTACGACACCAACGGCGCGATCGTCGCCGCGGCGGTGAGCGAAAACGGCGGCGAGGCGATCTTTCTCGGCGCCGTCGCCGACGACGATGAGAAACTCGAGGCCGCGATGCGCGGGGCGCTCGATGGCTGCGACATGCTGGTGCTGTCCGGCGGCACCTCGAAAGGCGCGGGCGACCTCTCCCACCGCATCATCGCGCGGCTCGGCCAGCCCGGCATCATCGCCCATGGCGTCGCGCTGAAGCCGGGCAAGCCGCTGTGCCTGGCGGTCTGCGACGGCAAGCCGGTGGTGATCCTGCCGGGATTCCCGACTTCCGCGATGTTCACTTTCCACGACATGATCGTGCCGGTGCTGCGGCGGATGGTGGCGCTGCCGCCGCGCTCCGATGCCAGGGTGGTGGCGAAGGTCCCGGTGCGGATCGCTTCCGAACTCGGCCGCACCGAATTCGTGATGGTGTCGCTGGTCGAAGGCGATGGCGGCCTGATCGCCTATCCCACCGGCAAGGGCAGCGGCGCCATCACTTCTTTCGCGCAGGCTGACGGTTTCCTGAAGATCGATGCGCTGGCCGACCAGATGCCGGCCGGGACCGCGGCCGAGGTGACCCTTTTCACGCCGCACGTGCGGGTGCCCGATCTCGTCATCGTTGGCAGCCACTGCATCGGGCTCGACCTAGTGACGGCACAGCTGTCGCGCACGGGATTGTCCGTGCGCTCGATCGCGGTCGGCAGCCTCGGCGGCCTCGCCGCCGCCCGGCGCGGCGAATGCGACTTCGCGCCGATCCATCTGTTCGACGACAAGTCCGAGACCTACAACACGCCGTTTCTCAGTCCCGGGCTCGAACTGGTGCCGGGCTGGCGGCGAATGCAGGGCATCGTGTTCCGCAAGGGCGATGCGCGGTTCGACGGATTGAGCGCGCAAGCGGCGGTGCGCGCCGCATTGGCGGATCCCGCCTGCATCATGGTCAA
>Ga0302202_10003987_pt1 | contig 15943 bp, 16 predicted proteins | sample II_Bog_N3_3_FD_194579 | JGI IMG/M metagenome (GOLD analysis project Ga0302202, IMG submission 194579) | Peat permafrost microbial communities from Stordalen Mire near Abisko, Sweden - II_Bog_N3_3 | ecosystem: Environmental > Terrestrial > Soil > Wetlands > Peat | place: Sweden: Abisko...
CCTTATCGGTCAGTCCCTCCGAGATGACTTCTTGACCACTGGCGTTAACTGTCCCTTTAACGTTCGCGGAGAGAGTTCCGTCAGTCACTGCGTTTGCAATCGCGGTGTTCAGCGTATTGACGGTATCTCCCGAGGCTGCCGTATAGGTAAATGTTTTGCCGGTGGAGGTGTCCTGGATTGTGGTGACCGAACCCGTGGTCAAAAACGATGAGGAGGTCAGACCCGATTGCGCCCCGGTGTAGCTTGTTACAATCGCCGCATTATTGATGGCGGTGGCAAGTTGCGCATAGGTCTCGCCAGAGGTGGTGTTGACCGTCACGGCGCCTGCGCTGCTCGTCAAGGTAAGACTGTTGGCGCCAAGCGTTTCACCGGACGGAATGTCGGGAGAAGTCCACGTCTTGCCGGAGTAATCCTGAGACGAGATCGAGAAGCCGCCAACCGCCCCGGCGGAATCGGAGACGATCGAAAGCCTGGAACCGGTAGTGTCACTCACAACCGATGCAAATATCCCAAGAGACGTCCCACTCATAGTGCCCAGCGCGGTCTCAGTGGAAGAGACCGTGATCCCCGCACCGGACGAGCCCTCGGATATCACTTCCTGACCGCCGCTGACTGCCCCTGTAACATTCGCGGAGAGGGTGCCGACGGTCACTGCGGTCGCAATTGCCTTGTTCAAGGTATCGACTGTGTCTCCGGAGACTGCCGTATAGGTAAATGTCTTGCCCGTGCCGGCGTCCTTGATGGTAGTCACGGAACCCGCGGTTAGACTTGTTGCAGTGGTCAAGCTCGTCGCCGACGAGGTGGCGCTTGTGGAACTTGTCGCGCTGTTGATCGCGGTGGCAAGATCGGCCAGCGTATCATTGGCGCCGCCGCTCACGATGTTGATTGTGGCCGCCTGTCCGGAGGTGGTGGTGATGGTAAGCGCGGAAGACGGCAAAGCAGTGGTCGAACTGGTTTCCTCATCCGAATACCACGATCCGGTTGTCGCCAGGCTGTTGACCACCACGCTGTGGGCTCCGGTAACCGTTCCTGTCGCAGCCGTCGCGGTAAGGTATGCGCTGTTGGAAGAGGTAACCGTTCGTGCGGCCAAAGGCCCAGTCAAACTATTGAGCGATTCGATATCTGTCGAGATAGATTCGGTCGCGGTCTGGATCGCGGTCAATGCGGTTGTTTGGCTGGTCAGCGTTGTCTGGTCGGCCTGCCAAACCCGCTCCGTTGCGCGGTCGGCATAGAGGGCCGACGAAACTGCAGAGGTAACGTCGATACCGTCCGAACTCGACCCTGTGGCTGCGGCCAGAATACTGCTGATATCGGTTGCCGTAGTTGACTCGGTCGTGGACGCCAACGAGTTGACTGAGGACGTACTCATAGTTTCTACCTACATTCCGGGAAGACGCTGCTGTGCGCGCGCCTACCCGCTGGGCCCAGGTCAGAGAACCGGGAGCTGGAGAGTTGGCCGCGAACAGATCGAGAGTTCACTCAGATTTCGAAGCATCGGGAATGAAGCGGAGGTGGCGCCTTGTTGTGCGCCACCTCCCTGGTGCGTTGAAGACTACGTTAAATTACTGGACCAGCTTGAGAACAGCCTGCTGAGCCTGGTTGGACTGCTGCAGGGCCGCCATGCCGGTGGACTGGAGGACGTTGTACTGGGTCATGTTGGCAACCGTCTTGCCGATGTCGGCATTCTGGATGCTGTTCGACGCACTCTGCAGGTTCGTGACTTCAGAGGTCATGTTGCTGCTGGCCGCCGTAAGCCGGTTGACCGAAGCGCCGATGACGCCGCGCTGTGCTGAGACCGCTGTGATTGCGGAAGAGATGGCCGTCAGGGCCGCAGCTGCGTCGGTCGAGTTGGACAGGTCCGTCGAAGTGAGGCTCAAGGTTCCGGAAGAAAGCGAGGAGATCGATGTGTTGATCGTGGTGTTCGCAGTCCCCGTGGTCGTGCCGTCTCCAATGTAAACACTGTTTACATTGTCGCTGGCGGTGGTGGTGGCACCCACAGTCGGTGTTGTTCCGACCACAGCAGTATCGGTGCTCGTAATCGTGAACTTGTCACCCGAAACAGCAGTAATCGTCTCAGTACCGCTAGTAGTACTAGTTGGAACAACCGCCGCCGTTACGCCGCCTCCAAACACGGAGGTGATCTCAGCGTTTAGGTCGGCAGCCGTCGTGGCCGTCGCGGTGTAAGCGAGGGGAGTCGCACTCGTAGAAGTGGCGGCAGTAGCCGTGGCGCCTTGAGTGACGGTGAGTGATTTGCCTGAGGTGGTATCAGTGATGGTAACGGTGCCAATGCCGGTGTTGGGGAGGGCGGTGGCGGCGGCTGTGAGGGCGGCGGCGGCGGCGGTGGCGGCGTTGGTGTTGGCGAGGAGGGTGGTGCCGGTGGTGAGGAAGCCGGCGCCGAGGGCGGTGTCGGTGGTGGCCTCGGCGGTAGCGGCGGTGGCCGCGGTGGTGGCGGCGGCGGCAGCGGCGGTTTGGCCGGCGGCGGTGAGGGCGGTGGCGATGGTGCCGAGGTTGGTGGCGGCGGTGGTGAAGGCGGCGGCGGCGGTGGTGCCGCTGGTGACGCCGGTGGTGAAGCCGCCAACGGTGGTGGTGAGGGTGGTGGCATTGGTGTTGGCGGTGGTGGCGGCGGCGGCGACGGTGCCGGCATAGAGTGCGGTGGTGTCGCTTAGCCCTGCAGTGGCCGCCCCGGTGATTGTAGTGGTAGCGGATTTGCCGAAAACGTTCGCCCCGTTAAAGTTACTCGTGCTGCCGATCTGGTTGATTTCCGAAAGGATCGACTGATATTCGGTGTTCAGAGCGGCGGACTGCGTGGACGTGATGCCGCTCGTGGCGCCTTCCGTAGCCAGGGTCACAGCGCGGTTGAGGAGGGTGTTGGTCTGAGACAGAGCGCCATCGGCGGTCTGCAACATGCCAATGCCGTTGCTGGCGTTCTGCTCCGACTGGGTGAGAGCGGTAATGTTCGCCGTCAATCCCTGCGCAATCGACAAGCCGGCGGCATCGTCGGAACCGGAGTTGATCTTCAAGCCGGTGGAGAGCTGAGTCAGGGTCTTCTGCAGGTTAGCCTGCGTATTGGACAAAGCATTCTCCGCCGTCAAGGAGGAGATGTTATTCAGGATTGAAAGTGCCATTGGGTGTATCTCCTTATGTTTGCCCTGTTGCGCCTGCGCTCGGCTCGTTTTGAGAGGCCTACTTTGAGGCTCCGGTTCGTCGAGAAGGAGGTCGTCTTGGACAAACACTCTATCGACCATCCCTGAAAATCATTTCAACTTGAAAAACTGATTCACGTCTCTTTTTCTGCGCACTCTCGTCCCCCATCCCCTGTCGCTGATCGGTTTGAAAACACAGGACCCGCGCGCACCTTCTCTTCTGCCTTGACCAGGCCAGTTTCCGACTCGGTTGAACAGAAAAAAGCGGCAGAGTCATCGCCAAGTCACAGACTGGCGATAAGTCTGCCGCTTATTCAGAGTCCAAAAGCCCTATGCTTCTATTTCAGATAGTCAAGCAGAGTCTGCGGCATCACCTTGGCAGCGGCAGCCAGCACCGCCTCGTTGTCCAGTTCAGCTTGCGACAAGTTAGTTGCCGCTGTAGCAGTGGAGATTCCAACCAACGCCGTCTGCTGGCTAGTCAGGGTGATCGTCTCCTGGCTCAAATAGCTTTCCTGGGAGTCCAACTGGGTGATGGTGTTATCCAGAGGAATGCGCTGTTCGTCTAGATTACTCGAGGCTGTGGAAACGGCAGTGGTTGCCGTGCTTATATCAGAGGTCGTTCCGCTCTGAAGGGCGGTGATCAGCTTGCTGAGCGAACCGATCACGTTGGTTCCGGAGGTAAACAAAGTGCTGCCCGGCACGTTGGTGGCGACAGTCATGGAATCGCCGACCTGCACGCTGTTGACGTCGCTGTTTCCGACATATGCGTAGGCGTTGGCCACCGAAGTGCCGGCAGTAGCGCTCATGGATCCAAGCGCCGCATCGTTGGATGTGACAGCGATGCCCTCGGTGCTGGAACCCGTGGTGATCGACAACTGGCCGGTACTAGCGCTTGCAGTGATGTTGCTGGAGATCTTTCCAGAGGAGGCTGCAGCGTTAATAGCTGTCACCAAGTCTCCAACAGTATTGCTCGCGCCCGCCGTATAACTCCACGTTTGCCCCGTAGTGGCGTCGCCGATGGTGGTCACCGATCCGGGCGTGAGCGTGGTCGTTGTTGGGACCAATGTTGTGCTCGCCGAGGTGTAAGTTGTTGAGGCGGCGACGAAGGGAGGAGAACTGGTCTCCGAACCGCCGAAGATATAGGAGCCCGAGTAAGTACTGTTGGCCTGCGCAACTACGGTGGTCAGAATGCCCGCCACCTGGGTTGCAATGCCCTGCCGTTGCGCGGCTGTGTCGGTTCCGCTGGCGCCTGCGGTGCCGTCTGTGATGGCTGAGTTCAATTCGGTGACGACGGAACTGATGGCCGAATCCGCCGTCTGCATCTGGGACACCAGGGTACTGACATTCTTCGTGTACTGGTCGACGTTTGCCGATTCTGCCTGGGATTTCACCATATTGGCCGAGGCGGAAGGATCATCGGACGGCTGGTTGACGCGCAAGCCGGTGGAAACCTGCTGCAGGGCGGTCGCGAGATTCTGCTGGCTCTGCTGCATGTCGTATTGCATATCGGGAAGCATAGTGGTAACGCGCATGGTGACCTTCTTGCGCAGCTGTCTGCCGCGCCTCTCATCGTTTATTCGGCTGCGGCGGTGCCCATGGAGATGAGCGTTGTGAACAGCCCTTGAATGGTGGAGACAACTCGAGCGGCAGCCTCGTAGGCTGTTTGATACGTGATCAGGTTGGCGGACTCTTCGTCGATCGATACCCCGGAAACAGAGCTGAGCTGAGTATTGAGCTGCTTTAGACTGGCAGTGGTGGCAGTCGATTCGGAGTTGGCATTGGAGGTGAGGCTCCCCACCTGGTAGACCAGGCTCGCATACGCATCGCCGGGGGTTTCACCGGACGCGAGTGTTGTGGTCTGGACTGCGCTCAGATTGGTCAGGTTGCCGGTGCCTCCCGCACTGCCATCCGAACTGGCAGCGATCTTGGCCGGATCTGTGGTCGCCATTGTGATGTTGGCGGCCGTGATGGTGGTGTCAGTGGTCGACCCGGAGCTGTAGAGGGCCGCTCCCTTTGTGCCGTTTTGATCGGTGCCGCTTTCCTGAGCCGTATTAATCGCGCCCGCAAACTGGTTGGCGAGCGTATTCAGCTGCGTCAAGAGCCCTGGAATTGTGGTATCGCGCGTCTGAATGGTCCCGCCCAGATCGCCGCCGGTGAGCGTCGAGGTGATGTCGGTCCCGCTCTGGTCCACAACCTTCACCGTCGTGCCATCGCTGCCGGTAGCCGTCTGCAAAGAGTAGCTCTGGGAACCCTGAACCAGTGTGGTTCCGCTTCCCGTCGTCACCATCATGCCGGTCTGCGTCTGGGTTTCGGAAACGTTGGTCAGTGCCGAAAGCTTGAGAACAAGCGCATTCTGCTGGTCCTCAAGTGTCCCGCCATCCTGCCCGCTCGCTTTGAGCACGGCAATCTGCGGATTCAACGCGGCAATCTGTGTGCTCAACTCGTTAATCTGGTCCACATCCTGAGTGACCTGGGTGTTGAGCCCGGACTGCTGCGTGGTTAGCGTACTGGATGCCGTATTGAAGGCAGTGGCCAGATTCTGCCCGGCGGTGAGCACTGCCTGGCGCGAGGTGGAATTAGTGGCATCGGTTGAGAGGCTGGAGATGCTCGAGAACACTGCCGACATCTCCGTCCCGATGTCGTTGGTCGAAGTCGTGAAGGTAGGCTCAATCGAATTCAATGAGGACAGTTCGGCATTTGCGCCGCTCTGGGTGGTGGTCTCCTGATTGATCTGCGATTGCAGCACCTCATCCCGGATGCTCTGATACCCCGTCAGTTCGACGCCGTTCCCTGAGCTGATGGTGCCGTCTGCGGTTGGCGCCACCTCTTGAAGGACGGCCACCTGCCGGGTATAACCTGTGGTATTCGCGTTGGCGATATTGTTGTTGGTCACCTGGAGTTCGCCAGACGCGGCAGAGAGAGACTGTACAGCGATGGAAAGCGATGTATTCAGCGACATAGATTACATCTCGCAAGACCAGGTCTGATGTTTCAACCTGGGTCCGCGAGCCTCCTGAAATTGTCCTGTGTGGGTTCTGCACAGCGATGAGAGCAGAGCAATTGTCTTGCCGGAGTGCTTCAGTAGGGCCGCGTATTGCAAATTCAACGCGCGAATCGCTCCACCTGCCGCCCGGATCTTGAGTTCAATCCCAGCATCTATGGAGAAGTGTAAAGGCTTCTCGGACGAGCGGAACCCCTCACTTTTGTTACTCGCCATGGATGCGAGGCTGGAGCACAGCATCTCTTGCCTGGCTACGCTTTCTTGAAATTCGGACAGTGTATTGCTGGAAATCGCATTCATGGCAACTGTGATCTCAAACGCCAGATCCTGCATCTCTTGCAAGTAGTTGGCGGCGATCTGATTGCGCTTCTGGAGCGCTTCGTCGTTCATTTTGAAGCCCTTCTGTCAAATCCGCATCCCAGGGCAATGAACACTATCATTTGCCATTCATGCCTGTTTACTCGCCCGTGCTTTCAATAATGGCGCTGGCGATCTTGGTTGCGTCAAGCTGGTAGGCACCGCTGTTGACCGATTGGCTCAGCGCATCCACTTTATCCTGACGAATCTCAGGGGAACTCATCGCTTGACTGGTCAGCGACGTGACCGAGAGGCTATCAGAGTGGAACGTCGTCCGATCCTGCGCCGCACCCTGGGTCGCTGTCGTACTGCCGGTCGAAACCTGCTTCACGCCCCGCTCAATTGGCAGCAGACTCGCTGACGGACTGTTCAAATCAATTTTCATCGCACTTTCTCCTGTCTCAACGGTACAGCTATCGGCGTTTCCAGACAAACGTTTCAGTCCGTAAGGCGAAGTTGCCGAAAAAAACAGAAAGTTGCAGACGTTTCGCTCCTTACTTTGTATGCGCCGGGAAGGTTTTCGCTGCCGGATCCACCCTTGCGTCCTCTGCCTTGTGAAGATTTTTTGCAATCATCTTGGCGATACCGACCCCACCAGAGGCTGTCAGCGAGGCCCCTAGCGCCTGCATCGCAATACCCTGGAACTGATCCTTGCCGGTGTCCGCATCCTCGTCGGCGTCTTCTCCTGGCAGTGAGCCAAAGCTCTGCTCCGCCTGCTGCAGCCAACTGCCCAGAAGAATGGATTCGAAATCCTTCGAAGACTTCTCGATTTTGGTGTTCTCAGTGGCGGTCGAGGCTGCGTGCCGAAGCAGTTTCTCTGGATTCGCGGTGAGCGGTCCGAGGACAACCGCGGAGTTATTGCCAAACGATGAAATATCCGCCACTTAGATCACCTCCAAGTCGGCCTGCAATCCACCTGCCGCCTTGATAGCCTGAAGAATCGAAATAATGTCGTGGGAAGTGGCGCCAATCGCATGGAGCCCCCTGATCAGTTCGTCCACATTCGCGCCCTCCTGCATCTGAATCGATTGCGCAGGCGCATCGTTCACTGCAACCTTTGTTTCTGTCAGGACGTCTGGCTTGGCATTCATTCCTAGGGGAGGCTGCACCAGCACGTGCGAGGTCACTACGTCAATCGTCAAACTTCCGTGAATCACGGAAACCGGCGAAAGCCGCACGTCGCCTCCCATGACAATCGTTCCGGTGCGCTCGTTGATCACCACCTTGGCCGGTGAATGGACGCCGATAGAAAGGTTCTGCACGCGCGAGATAAGCACGGGCACCGAAGCCATGCCGCTGGCGGCTATATCTACGTCGATGCGCCGGCTGTCGAGCGCAGAGGCGATCGCCTTCCCAAATTCCTTGTTGATCGCGTCCGCTACGTCACGCGCTGCGGTAAAGTCCGGGTTTTGCAACAAAAGCGAGACAGTCTGAAAGCGGCTCAAATCGACGGCCGCATCGCGCTCGACCATTCCACCCTCGGCAATTCTTCCCACGGTCAAGTGGTTGACAGTTTTCGAACTGCCGTTTGCGCCTTCAGAGTATCCGCCGATAACGAGCGGTCCTTGGGCCACGGCATAAACCTGCCCATTCGGTGCGCGCAGAGCAGTCAGCAGCAGCACTCCGCCGGAAAGGCTCTTGGCATCGCCCACAGCCGAAGCGGTAACATCGATCTTCATTCCTGGCCGCGAAAACGGCGGCAGGGTCGCTGTAACAAAAACCGCGGCAACATCTTTCACTACTACTACGCTTGGTGCGATCTGTACTCCCATCCGCGCCAACGAGTTGGCCAGTGTCTGAACGGTAAAATAGGTCTGCTGCGTATCGCCGGTGCGGTTCAGACCAATCACCAAGCCATACCCGACCAGTTGGTTATCGCGCACGCCTTCAATCTGAGTTATGTCGCGAACCAGCACCTTTCGATCGGCTTCAGACGCGAACAGCGGAAGCACGGAAAGGAACCACATCGCAACGATCAGGGTAAACCGCTCCGACCAGGCGCTGTGCTTGCACCGTCCCTCTCTGCCTGCCCTGCGCGCTAAAAATTCAATAGCCATAACACCGCCCTGGTGATGGGATTCAGCGGACGCACACCGTCCGAGATGATTCCCTTCCCCTTCATTTCGATCTCCAGATTGCTTAAAGCCGTTGACGAGACCGTGTTGCCGGGTCCGATATCGCCCGGCCGGATCATGCCGCGCACAATAATGTCTTCATGCTGATTGTTCATGAAGATCTTGCGCTCGGCTTCCACCACCAGGTTGCCATTCTGAAGCACGGCAATCACACTGCCGGTAAGGGCGGTTGAGAAGGTCGTATTGGATGCCGTCGATCCTTGCCCCTTGAGTGCTTGTGACGAATTGGCCGCCATCAGCGGGTTGGTGGATGCGGGGCTTCTGCCCATCACACCCGTAATGGCAGAAGTGGTTGAGAAGGTTCTTTCACTATCGGACGTGCCAGACTGCGCGGCGCTCGTTTGGACCGCAACCTGGATGGTGATGGTGTCGTTCAGGTGGCGCGCCTTGTAATCGACTGAGAAGTCGCCCAGGGGGCTTTCTGGCGACCATAAACTCCCAAGCGTGTGCTCGTCTGTTACCGAAACCGACTTTTGCTGCAACCGCGCGAGGTATGCCGCACGAAGGTTCTCCGGAGACTTAGGATTATCTTTCTTGGCAGAGGCGCTGAAGGCGAAGGTCGAGAGGGCTCCAAGCAACGCAAGGACAGCGGTTCGTCTGAGGGTGGTCCGTCCCGACCGCATCTTAGTAGCTCCTTTTCAGCAGATTCGCTCCGACTACTTCGGCGACATAGATCTGTTTGTGGTCCGGACTCGCGACGCGAATTCTATGGCCGGCAATGCCGTTTTCAAGACTGATGACCGCAACCTGAATATGCGACCGGCCGTCGTCCATCACCATCATCGCGTGGGCACCGGCCCGCATCGTAATCAGCTCTTTCGGTTTCAAGAGATCGCTCCCCGTGGCCGTCGAGGCACCGGAAGCACCAGCTCCGTGTTCAACTGCTTCTTTCGGAAACCGAACGATAACATAGAAAGGGAGACACGCGGCTGGCTGATGACAGACCATCTTGACCCTGGATCTGGCTTCGGGATTGTCCGCGGCTGACCGAGCGTCGAGCGGCGCGACCGACAGGATATCCAGCGCAGGATTCGGATCGGTAGCGACGACATTCGCAAGCAGTGACACTTGATCCTCTTCGATGCGAATTCCGCTGCTGGAGAGACTCTGCGCCACCTGGCGCGTCGTGAGCACAAAACGCTTCTGCGCATGGAGTTGCCCCCAACCCGCCAAACTCATCGTCGCCATCAACCCAGCCGCTATCCATCCAGCTTTCATCTTCGCCCTCTGCCGCCGTCTCATTTGCCATTCCATATTTCTACCGGGTTTCTACTGGGCGAGTTGGTTGAGTTGCTGTAGCATCTCGTCCGCGGCTTTTACTACTCGCGAGTTGGACTCATAGGATCGCTGCGCCAAAATCATGGCCACGAATTGATTCACGACGCTGACGTTCGACTGCTCCAGCATGCCCTGCTGTATGGACCCCAAACCTTCCGAGCCGCCGGGGGTTCCAACCACAGGTTGGCCAGAAGCGGTGGTCGGCAGATAGATATTGTTTCCTACGCTGTTCAAGCCGCCGGGATTGACGAACAAGGCGGTCTGAATGCTGCCCACCTGTGCAGCCGCCGTTTGGCCCGGCTGGGTCACGCTAACGGTCCCATCGCTGCCCACGGTGACGCTGAGCGCATCCGATGGAATCGTGATTGCGGGTTGCAGCGCATCTCCCTCGGCGGTTACCAGTTGTCCCTGTGAATCCGGATGGAAGGAACCATCGCGCGTATAACCAGTCTGTCCATTGGGCATCAAAATCTGAAAGAACCCAGAGCCAGAAATTGCCAGATCGAGAGGGTTGCCCGTAGTCGAGAAGTCCCCTTGTGTCTGGATGATCTCGGTCGCCGTGGGCCGAGTGCCGAGGCCTATCTGCAGGCCGGCAGCCACGGTCGTTTGCTGAGTCGCTGCCGCGCCCGGCATAATTTCATTCTGATACAGAAGGTCGGTGAAATTCACCTGACGCTGCTGGAAACCGGTAGTGCTGGAGTTGGCAAGATTGTTGGCAATGTTATCCAGGTTCATCTGCTGCGCCGTCATGCCGCTGGCGGCCGTATAAAGGGCACGAAACATGTAAAGTTCCTTTCAAACTGTTCTGTTCGAACTCAACATCGATCTAACTAATGCGCGGCAGATCCTGGGCCGCCGTCTTGTCCATTTCGGTACTGAACATAGTCAGCACCCGGCGCATGGTCTCTACCTCGCGCTGTGCGGAAATCAGTTCCACCGCGCTGATCACAGGATTGACGTTTGAACTCTCGAGCATTCCCTGGCGCACCTCGGATTTGCTGGCTAGAGTCGCGGCGCCGGCGGGTGCGGTGTAGTTGGTCCCGCCCTCGCTCTGCAACTGCACTGCGGGTGCAAACTCGGCCAGCTTCATTCGTCCAGAGATTGCACCATTTACAGAAATCGTTCCGTCCGCGCTGATCGATACCGGCTCTCCGACGATCATGATGGGACCGTTTTCACCCATCACAGGATCGCCCGCAGCCGTAACCAGTTGCCCTTGTGGCGATACATGGAAGCTTCCCCCGCGCGTGTAAGCGAGTCCTGAAGCGGTCTGTACCGAGAAGAAGCCTGGGCCTTCCACGGCGAGATCGAGATCGTTGCCTGTCCGCGTCAGAGCGCCTTGGGAATTATCCAGTTGAGTGCCGCTTAGCACGCCGTAATCGTTCGCGTCCTGATTCAGAACGGAGAGGGACGAGTCGCCCGTGGTGGCCAGAACCGAGCTAAAAACATTGTGGCTTGCCCGAAAGCCGACAGTGCTCACGTTCGCCACATTGTTGGCAATCGTATCGAGCGCTTGGGTGCGGGTGAAAAGCCCAGTGCAGGCTGCATAGTATCCGCTGCTCATTTTGTGGCCTCGGGCAGATAAACTGCACGTAGATGACCAATTTAGTCGAGGCTTGATTTATAGCAGGTTTCACTTCATTTGAAGGCAAAATAGGAAGGGTTTTGCGGCTTGGCCTCACTGCGAATGAGGAATCGATGAGAGGCCCATGAGATGAATCGCTCATGCACACACTGGTTCCAATATTCCTGGCATTTCTGACCGCATACTTGCCCATCAACGCCAAAGGTTTCGACTTCTGATATTCGCCTCTGGATTACCCGCATGACGGGCGACAATCAAAACTACCGCGAGATGCATCCGATTTAAAGTCTGTCAGGGCACCAGCCAGTTCGTGGGCAGATTTGAGGATAAATCTCCAAACTGACGGGACGGAAGAATCACTCACACTGTGCATGGCACTCAGGATGAACAGCGGAAGCGTTCCCTCCATGGCGAAAAGAGCTCCCTGGTCTCTGCAGCCTCGGTCGCCATAGGGCCAGCCCAAAGCCGCAGGAATATCCCCGATTCCATGAAGCAGTCCTACCATATACGCATCTTCCGGGGAGATGCCTTCCAGGGACTCGGCAACGAGCTGGGCGTACTGCGCCACCAGGCGGGAGTGCTTCCAGACCATAGTCGTTGCAGCATGTTTCCTGTCGCTTGCGAATGTTCGAGCGGAGATTGCACCGAACCAGGCACGCACGTCCAAGCTGGCTATGCAGTCAACCATGCGGCTGGGACATTCCGCAACCGTGCTGCATTCCCCGCCGATCAGCTGCAGAATCTTGATCGTTGCGCCGACATCGCTCAGGACGAGCTCGGAAACCATACGCAAGTCGATACAGGACTCCTGCAGGAGCATGTCCAAGCCCAAGACTGTTGCCGACATCACTGGCACCAGATCCAGAAAATCCACTTTCCTCAGCGGAATCGCCTTCCGCTCCAGGAAATTGAAGCTGAGCCACGTGGACGATGGAATCCAACCAAAATCAATTCCCGTTTCAACCGCTTGATTGAGCACTATTTCGCACCTGTTGCCTCCTTATCGGCACCCCTTGACGATTTGTGCACACAGAACCGTGACCTTGGGTGAGTAGGCCCAGGGAATTTCGCCCTGAGCCTCTCGCAGAACCGTACGTGACACTCTCGCGTCATACGGCTCCCATCATCCAACCCGATTTCCGGCAACCTTCCAGTGGAAGAACATCTCTGGGTGCACGAGCTTCATTCGGCGGAGCCAGTCCGCGCTTCCCTGTTTATGACGCGACAGGTTTTTGTATTTCCGTCTGGCCCATTGTTCAAGCTTCCTGTCAATATATCCAAGCAGCTTGTACATCACCGTCCGATAGAACGCCCCATAGTAGTTCCACCACCCTCGAATCACGGGATTATATTGCTGTGCCAGTTCGGCCAGAGTTCCCGGAGTCTGCCGATGCAGCCTCCATTCCCGCACAGTTTGCCGCATTCGCTTCGTAGCCTCGTTACTTGCCCCCGGCTGAAAGCTGGTAAATATCCGGTCCTGCTTGTTCCGAGCATCTCTCGGTCTAAAAGTGAATCCGAGAAACGTAAACTGCACATGTGGATAGCACCCTGTACGACCGCTGTCCTTGCAATACACAATCTTTGACTTTTCTGGGTGCATCGTCAATCCACACGCTTCCAGACGTGATGCAATGGATTGCATCACAACCTCAGCCTGCTCCTGACTACGGCAATGAACCACTGCATCGTCGGCATAGCGGGCAAAGGGGCAGTGCGAATAGGTACGTTTCATCCAGCAATCAAATGCATAGTGCATGAACAGATTCATCAAAATCGGACTAACCACGCCCCCTTGCGGAGTACCGCGTTCTCGAGGTATTCGGACACCTTCATCCGTCTCGAATGGTGCAGTGAGCCACCGCTCGATATACAGCAGAATCCAGTTGTCCTTGACGTGGGTGCGTACCGCTTTCATCAAGAGAACATGATCAATTTGATCGAAGGCCGCCTTGATGTCGAACTCTACCACCCAGTCATATCGCCAGCACCGGGTCTTGGTGATGGCAATCGCCTGTTTCGCCGATTTTCCTGGCCGGTATCCATAGGAATCAGGATGGAACACCGGATCGATAATCGGCTCGATGGTGAGTTTGACCACGGTCTGCGCTATCCGATCTGATACCGTAGGAATCCCCAACTTTCTGAAGCCGCCGCTACCTTTCGAAATCTGCACCTGCTTAACCGGAGGTGGGAAGTACGACCCCGAAGACATCCGGTTTCACAGTTTGTACAGATTCTTGGGCAGGTTCTGTTCAAACATAGCGATAGTTTCATCGTCGATGCCAGCAGAACCCCGGTTAGCTTTCACTTGCTGGTACGCTTCCCACACGGTGCGCTTCGCAATACTGTAAGGCTTCGCTGATGTCATGTCATTCATCCCCGCATAGCAGGTTGGTCACATTCGTCAGCAGGATAACGCTGCCCCTTTGCTCCACCTTTATTACAAAGGCTTCGTCGCTACTACGAGCAGCTCCGCCCCTCGTTCCAACATCGGTATTCTTCCTCATGGTGTCAGCCATTTGTCATTTCCCTTTGCAGTCAGAACGAAGTTCTCACGTTCCATACCAAAGCCTGTATTGAGCTCATGCCGCCTCTACACCGACTGCCACCGAGTCCGTAAACAGGTTTCGTCTCGGCTAATCCTGGGGATAGAGGGCAACCCCAGTTTTGACAGTGTCTTATGCATTTCACAATGCGTCATCGGACGGTTTGCTTTCGCTCATCTTCTCAATACGTACCTAACACCTTGACAGGTGCCTTTTCCCAAGTCGTTCACCACCACGCCTTTTCAACGCAGCAGCACCAGGCGGTTTGAAGTCTTCTCCCGTAAGCCGACTTCGGGAGGCCTACTCCCATCTTTGGTACAGCATCGCAAGCTCGCGCTTGCGTTCGTGACACACCCCTCAGGATGCGTCCCTCTTAACCGGCCGGTTTTGGGAGATTTCTACTCATCTCCGTCGTAGTCGTGGCGGTGGAAATGTGGGAATCGGCTTCATCGATTTCCAAGGTTTGTGGGAAGGGCGGAAAACAGCACCATCGTTTTCCGGGCTTTCCATAAATCGGCATTTCCACGGCCCCATTGTGTCGGCGCCAGCTTTCAGGCTGCGATCTTCATCATCGCATCGGCCCAGTCCTGTTCGAACTGCATCGGGCTGACGTAATTCAGCGTCGAGTGCATGCGTGTTCGGTTATACCAGAACAGCCATGCGATAACCTCATCCTTGGCCTCGCGGATGCTTTGAAAGCGCTGCCCATGCAGGCGTTCCACCTTCAGCGAACTGAACAACGTCTCCGAGCAGGCGTTGTCCCAGCAGTTGCCCTTGCGGCTCATCGACGGCGTAATGCAATGACCTTCGAGTACCTTGCTGAAGTCATCGCAGGCGTACTGGCTACCGCGATCACTATGAAAGAGCAGCCCTGCCTTCTTGCCCGGATTGCGTGCAAACCAGGCCATCTCCAGCGCATCGATCACCAGGTTGCGCTGCATGTCGGGCCGCATCGACCAGCCCACTACCTTGCGGCTGAACAGATCGATCACCACAGCAAGAAACAGCCAGCCTTGCTCAGTCGCGATAGAGGTAAAATCACCCACCCACGCCATGTTGGGCGCGGCCACAATGAAGTTGCGATCAAGCAGGTTAGGCGCAATGGGCAAGTCATGCCGACTATCGGTGGTCGTGACGCGAAACTTTCGTTTGCCTCGGGCCTGAATGCCATGCTTCTGCATCAGTCGTTGCACACGTTGTTTGCCCACACGAATGCCTTGCGCCACCAACTGTCGCCAGATGCGCGGCCAGCCATACGCTCCACGATTCTCTGCATAGGCGGCGCTGATGTGGACCAGGAGTGCTTCGTTGCTGAGGTGGCGGCGCTGCGCAATAACCACCCGCCGTGCCAGGTGTTCATGGTAGCCGGAGACGCTCACCAGCAGCACCCGGCACTGCACACAGATCGGCCAAACCAGCTTGTGGCGTTGAATAAAGACGTACTTCATCGCTGGCTCTTCGCGAAGAACGCCGTTGCTATTCCCAGGATATCGCGCTCCATCGTCACGCGCGCCAGCTCCGCACGCAGGCGGCTGATCTCCATTTGCTCGGCGGTTACAAGCGGCTTGCTGCTGGCCCCCTTCAAGGTTCCAGCGCGATGCGCCTTGACCCAATTGCCCAAGGTCTGCTCAACCACCCCAAGGCTGCGTGCTGCTGCCGCCTGGCTCTGCCCCGACTCAACAAGCCGCGCTGCTTCTTGCTTGAACTCAAGCGTGTAACGTCCCCGCTTCGACTTCGTCATCTTCGCTACCCTTTCGCATTAGAACAGCTTGCTAGCCTGCATCATTCGTGAATCTGTCTGAGCGCAGGCATATTGATGGTCTGGGCGGCTGAAAATGTGCATTTTGAGCCCGGTGTCAGATTTTGTTCTCAAGGAGGGGTTGCGTTTCATCTCTCCA
>Ga0302202_10003989_pt1 | contig 15938 bp, 16 predicted proteins | sample II_Bog_N3_3_FD_194579 | JGI IMG/M metagenome (GOLD analysis project Ga0302202, IMG submission 194579) | Peat permafrost microbial communities from Stordalen Mire near Abisko, Sweden - II_Bog_N3_3 | ecosystem: Environmental > Terrestrial > Soil > Wetlands > Peat | place: Sweden: Abisko...
AACTCCTGTGTCTTGCCGTCGTTTGGTCCGCCCTTGTAGAAAGTGGCGTTGCTCTCGACCTCCGGCCAGAAGAGCTTGTGGATGCGGTATTGCGCCGCGGTATTCCACAGCACGGGGCGGCCGGTAGCGGTGGTTGCGGGCGCGCCGGTGGGCAGTGTGGCTCCGAAGGTGGTTTGTACATCGAAGTTGCCGAATCCTTTGCCCGCGCCGACGTTGGGCTGCACACTCGCATTTGTCGAGCCGTTCTTAGCCTGGCCGGAAGGGACCGTGGTCAGCGCCCACGCGCTTAACGTGTAGGCGCCGTGCTGCGCGTTGCCGCTGGCGATGCGGTACTTCACAAGGAACGAAAAGTCGCCCCAACCGTCGACGGCCTTCGTGTTGTGTTCAATGTACGGCGGCAGGTCGATGGCAACCTCGGTGTTGGCCCTCGGGATGATGAAGTTGACGCCCTTGCTGTTATCGATGTTCCAGGTATCGGTGAGCGCGGGAGCGATCTGGCGCACAATATCCGTTCGGACAACCTGGAAAAGGCCGGTGTAGGTTGTTACCAGCGGGACGGCCCAGGCCGGTTGTTTGGACTGCGTGGCATTGGTTTGTGCCGACCACCAGGCGTATCCGTGAGTGGGTGGGCCGCTGGTTGAGTCGGTCTGTGCGTACACACTGGCCGTACACAGCAGGAGAAGCAAGGGAAGGGAAGTGTTTTTCATGTCGGTTCATTCAGCATGAAGGCCGCGAACGCGACCGGCAACCGCCTTTTGGGCTAGGAATCTCTCCATCGTAGGGTGGAGGGGAGAGTGCGGAGGGTGATGACGAATGGATGGACGGTCCGTCGTGGGATATCAGTTCAAATTGCTACGGACGCTGTGACCCGGCTTGCCCGCCCGCGCTGAGCAGGTTGGCCAGGATGCGATATGCTCCGGGAACAAGTTCGGGAAGCTGGCGATAGAGCGCGTACGCGGCATAAATATAAGTGCCTTTGCCGGGATGCGCCACCAGCAGGCCGCCGCGCTGAGGGTCCTGCCCGGGATCTGCGGTTTCCGTAAGCGCCGTGTAGCCGGGATCCCACGTGTCCAGGAACGAGTGCCCGCGCTCTTCCAGCCATCCGTCAAAATCGGCGGTGGTGATGGTGTTTGGCCAGGCCAGCAACGGATTGGCGGGGTCCAGCAGCTTTACCGGCGCTTGCTCGTCCACCACGCGCTCCGCCCGGCCCAGTTGAAGCGGCAGCGGCGCGGGAAAATTCGCGCTCTGGTACTGGACAATCAGCGTTCCTCCGTGGCGGACAAACTCATTCAGGCGCGGTTGCGCAGCCGTCAGATCGGGCCGGTTGGAGTAAGCCCGGATGCCCACCACGATCACGTTCCAGGCGGACAAATCTCCGGAAGCAAGCTCTGCCGGCGAGAGCAGGTGGGGTGTCGCTCCCAGGGCTTCAATGGCGTCGGGAACCTCGTCGCCGGTACCCATGATGTAACCGATCTTCAGGCCGGGCGCGAGCTTTACATCAACCTTGCGGGTAAGCAACTGCGCGGTCTTGTAAAGGTTGTAGGGCCGCAGGCCGGCATAGCCGATGCTCTGCCAGCCGGTTTCGTAGGTTTGGTCCGCCGAGTGCGCCACCGCCTTTATCGTGTAGGCCGCGGCTGCGGTAGCGGCGGGCGTCACCGAGAACAGAATTGGCTCGGTGTCGCCCGCAGCGGAAAGTTGAAAGTGCGCCTCCGCAGGTTGAGAGATCCATCCGGCGGGTAGCTTCAACTCCAGCGTTCCCTCCGCCGCCGCCTGTGCATGAACAGTAACGCGGACAGGCAGTGCCGACCCGTCGAGCGGCAAAATGCGGGCTTCGGGCTCCATGCGCACACCAATGGCGGGCGTAACCACAAGCGGCTCGTAGATGCCGCCGGGGCCCAGAACGCGCTGCATGGTCTGGACGACCTGGCCCACGCGAATGGGAACTCCCTCAAAGGTGAACTCAGCCCACGCGGCCAGCGGCCAGGGAGCGAACGAACGCTCGCGATACTCAGGGTGGGTCAGGTCGTAGTAAGGCTGCTCGGTATTGGGGCGCGTGAAGTAAGCCTGGGTTGGCTCGGCGTCGTCCGGCATCTTGAGCTTGAAGATGGCATCGGAGGAGGAAGGGGACTCCACTGAAGAGATGAGGGTAACTGGCTTCGCGGGGTTGTGGGTTTCCAGGCCGCCGGAGCCCTCGAACCATGCTGTGGTGAACGGGTGGACCTCGGAAGAGGCCCAGGAAGTGTGTACGCGCACGTTGAACTCCTCGCCCGGAGTCACGCTGCGGGGAGTTTCGTCGGGACCGCCGCCTCTGAAGCCGCCGCTCTCAACTTTGGTGGCATGCGTAGTGAAGGCGATCATATCCAGCCCAAGCAGGTTCCTGAGCGCGGTCTGGAACTCCTCAATCTTCGTGTCGAGTTCAAACAGCAGGCTGGCTTTTGCTTGAGGGGCGAGATCGCTGGCGGCGACCTTGGTGCGCAGGTCGAGCGTCTCGCGATAGACGGGCGCGAGTTCCTTCGCCAAAGCCAGATGGTCCTGGCAGGGGCACTTGGATGTAAGCTCGCGAACGGCGTCCCCGATCCCGTGAAGCGTGTTTGACAGGTCCCCAGGAGGCGGCGTTCCGGTCAGCAAAGCGATCCCGGCGATGCTGGTGTCGATGAGTACCTTATCGTTGTGGAAGAGGTCCCAGTTCTTCGTAATCACTTCAGGCTTCCCAGCAGCCTGAGGCGCAACGGCCCAAAGATGATAGTAAGTAGAAGCCGACCCGCTCAGCGTCGGATTCGCCCCGCCGTTCTGCGACTTCTGCTGTCCCCAGCCCTCACGCGCAATCTGCGCGGGGCTGCGACCAAGAACAGGATCGCGATTGCCCACCGGCAAAGTAACGTCCGTAGAAGGCACGCCGGCAGTGACCTCGCCTGTCACGTAGTTCTTGAACTTCGCCGGCGCCCATTTCCCGGTGGCATAGTCGAACATGCCCCTCTCCGTGACCGGCGCAAACGGGACCATGGAGTAAACTGCCAGCGGCTGCCACGGTTGCAGGCCGTCTTTCAGTTGCTCGGGAAAGACGCTCGCGTCGCCGGCAGCTTTGAAGACCTCCTGCGCAATCTCGCCTGAGACCTGGTGGTGCCCGTGGCCGTCGGTAATGCCGCCAACAAAGGTGGACACAATCACCTGCGGCCGTTCCCGGCGAACCGCCAAAACCGCATCGTAGAGCACCCGCTCGTGCCCCCACTTCGCAAAAGCTTCTTCCTGCGTCTTCGAGAACCCGAAGTCGATCTCCGTGCCCCAAAGCTGCTTCGCCCCGTAGTACTCGCCCGCCTTCAGCAGCTCATTGGTGCGGATCAGCCCCAGCGCATCGTAGCTGTCGGCTGACATGGCGTTCTGGCCGCCTTCGCCGCGCGTCAGTGTGAGCAGAATGCAGCGCACCCCAAGTTCACGCGACAGATAAGTCAGCAGCGACCCGTCCTCGTCGTCGGGATGCGCAACGATCATCATCAGGCTGGCCGTGGTTCCCAGGCGCTTCAGCGATTGCTCCAGCGCAGCCTGACCGCGGTCTTCAGCCAGCGGCAGCGCAATGTCGCTGGGCTCGGTGGCAGGCAGATCCGTGGCGGGCTGGACGGGGGCAGCCGCCTGCTGCGCAGTCAAAGGCGCCGGTTGCAACGAAACCAGCACCAGGCTCGCAAGGGCCGTAACCAATATTGTGCGAACTCTCAAAGGAAGAAGCATACTCCCCGTCAGTGTACAATCCGTGGAGCGTTATCGCCTCATGTCGCTATCCTTGCCCACCCCCGCCACCACCGATTCGCTCCAGCGCCGCATCGGCCTGCGTTCCGCCGTGCTCTTCAACATGCTGGAGATGATCGGCGTCGGCCCCTTCATCACCCTCCCGCTGGTCATAGCCGCGGCGGGCTTCCGGCTCAGCGTATGGGCGTGGATACTGGGCGCTGTAGTCGCGGTGGCCGACGGCCTGGTGTGGGCCGAGCTGGGCGCTGCCTTCCCGCGCGCCGGCGGGTCCTACGCCTTCCTGCGCGAAATCTACGGCCCCCAGCGCGCCGGAAACTGGCTCAGCTTCCTATATGTATGGCAGTTGAGCTTTACCGCCCCGCTTTCCATCGCTTCCGGCTGCATCGGGCTTTCCAGCTTTCTGGCCTGGTTTATTCCAGGACTTGACGGCTCTCCGCTGCCCGCCCTGCCGGTGCTGCATTATGCCAACCTCGCCGCGGCCGCCGCATGTTTGATGGTAACGGCGCTGCTCTATCGCAACCTGAGCCAGGTAACCCGCCTGGCCTGGGTTCTGTTCGTGGGCGTGCTCACGGCCATCGCCGGAGTCATCGTCTCCGGCTTTTCCCATGCGGCGGCCACCGGCGGCTGGCACATGCCGGGTTCGCCCTCCCAGCCTCTCGCGCTTGCGCTGGGCGGGCTGGCGCAGGCCACGCTCATCACTACATATGACTATTGGGGCTACTACAACATCACCTTCCTGGGCAGCGAGGTCCGCCGGCCGGAGCGCACCATTCCGCGCGCCATTTTGCTTTCGGTGCTGTTCGTTTCGGCGTTCTATGTGGCCATGAATATGGCCGCGCTGCCCTCGTTGCGCGACGCTGCCGCTCATGCGGCCCAAAGCGCATCCCAGGCCGCGACTGTCCGCCTTCAACTGGTGGCGCAAATCGCGCAATCGGCATTTGGCGCTTGGGCAGGCCGCGTGATGGCCGCGCTCATTATCTGGACAGCCTTTGCCTCGGTCTTCTCGCTGCTGCTGGGCTACTCGCGCGTGCCTTACGCCGCAGCCCGCGACGGCAACTACTTCCGCTATCTCGCCGCCATCCATCCCCGCCACGCCATTCCCCACCGGTCCCTGGTCGCGCTCGGGATTGTGGCCTCGGCATTCTGTTTCTTCTCGCTTCAGCAGGTCATCACCATGTTGGTGGTCACGCGCATTCTGCTCCAGTTCTTTCTGCAACACGCGGGCGTAATCCTGCTCAGGATGCAAAGGCCGCAACTCGAGCGTCCTTTCAGGATGCCGCTTTATCCGCTGCCGCCTCTGGTGGCCGTTGGCGGCTTCATCTTCATGCTGGTCAACAGGAGCCACGCGCTGGGCGGCCTGGCTGTAGCAGCCGGAATCGGAGCTTCAGGCACCTTGATCTATCTCTTCCGCGCGCGGCGGCTCGGACAATGGCCGTTTGCAAGTATCTTGTAACCCTACCCTCGCGTTCGTGTCTAATAGATGCGACCGATCTTTCCCCTTCGCGAGGTCACCAAATGCTAATTGGCAAGCCGCCGGACATTCCCTCTTCCGCCATCACATCCCGAGACCAATACCTCGAATACAAGAGTCGCCGCCACTTCCTTCGCGGAGCCGCATCTGGCCTCGCCGTAGCCGCCGCGGCAGCCCTGGGCGCGGAACGCCTAACCGAAATATTCTCTCCCCGCATCGCCGCGCAAGCCGGAACCAAGCTCGAAACAGTCAAGAGCCCGCTCACCACCACCGGCGAAACGCTCACCACCTATGAAGACATAACCCACTACAACAACTTCTACGAGTTCGGCCTGGAGAAGACCGATCCCGCCCAGAACGCCGGCGGCCTTCCCACGCGCCCCTGGACCATCCGCGTCGAGGGCAAGGTCAAGACGCCCAAGACCTTCGACATTGAAACGCTGCTCAAGCTGCGCCCTCTCGAAGACCGCGTTTATCGCCATCGCTGCGTCGAGGCTTGGAGCATGGTCATCCCCTGGGTGGGCTACTCGCTGTCGGAGTTCATCAACCAGTGCGATCCGCTCCCGTCGGCCAAATACGTGCAGTTTCTTTCTTACTACGACAGGCGCGTGGAAAAGTGGGCCGGTCAGTCGGCGATCTCCTGGCCTTACTCCGAGGGGCTGCGCATGGATGAAGCCATGAACCCGCTCACGCTGCTTACCTTTGGACTCTACGGTGAGGTGCTGCCCAACCAGGATGGTGCGCCGGTGCGGATCGTGGTGCCCTGGAAGTACGGATTCAAATCCGCCAAGTCCATTGTCGCCGTCAAATTCCTTGATAAGATGCCCATGACAACATGGAACGATCAGTCTCCCAGCGAATACGGATTCTATTCCAACGTAAACCCCACCGTCGATCATCCGCGCTGGAGCCAGAAATCAGAGCGCCGCATCGGCCTGCCGTTCTATGCGCCCCGGCGCACCACGCTCATGTTCAACGGATACGCCGACCAGGTGGCGTCGCTCTATACCGGAATGAATTTGAAGAGAGATTTTTGAAGGCAGGTAACTGCGTATGCCCCAACCCAATGACGCAGAGGAACAGCTAGCTTCGTTCATGGCCAAATACACGCCGGAGATTGCTTCTCTTGCCAAGGCAATCCGCGCCCGGATGCGCATTCTCTATCCAACAGCGCTTGAGCTGGTTTACGACAATTACAACGCGCTTGCAATTGGCTATGGCCCTACAGAAAAGTCCTCGGAGGCAATCTTCTCCATTGCGCTGTTTCCCAGGTGGGTGAGCTTGTTCTTCCTTCAAGGTGCGGCCCTGCCCGATCCAGACAAAATGCTGCGTGGAAGTGGAACCGTAGCTAGGCATGTCGTTCTTCCCTCGGCCGGCGAGTTAAGTGCGCCGGCAATTCAAGCCCTCATGCGCGAAGCGCAAGCAACTGCGAAGGTACCCTTCGACCCAAATGGCATACACAGGCTAATCATCAAATCGATCTCAGAAAAGCAAAAGCCGCGCCGTCCCGCCACAACCAGCGTTCCTCACCAGGCAGCCACAAAGCCGCGAAATGCGGGCAGCAAGCCGACTGCGAGAAATCGCCGCCCATGAAACGACAGACATTGATTGTCCTAAAGACGCTGGCCTGGATTGCCTGTCTTTGGCCCATGCTGCTCCTGGTCTACGGAGCCGCGACCAATACGCTTGGCCCCGACCCCACCTCAAAGCTCGCGCTCACCACCGGCTATAACACCCTACTCCTGCTCATTCTTACGCTGGCCATCACGCCGGTGCGCAGGCTCTCGCCGCGGCTCAACTGGCTCATCAAATTCCGAAGGCTGCTGGGCCTGTTTGCGTTCTTCTACGGCACCATGCACATGCTCATCTATGTCGCGCTCTACTCGGCCTTCGACGTAAACGCTATGCTCGACGATATTGCCAAGCGCAAGTTCATTACCATCGGCGTGGCCGCGTGGCTGCTGCTGCTGCCGTTGGCGCTCACTTCAACCACCTGGGCCATCAAAAAGCTCGGCGGCAAAAACTGGAACCGCCTGCACAAGCTTGTCTACCTGGCCGCAATTTGCGGAGCGATCCACTATTGGTGGCAGGTAAAGCCCGGCGTGTTGGCGCCACTGAATCTGACCATCTGCCTGGCCATCCTGTTAGCCGCCCGTCCCGCGTGGACGTTTCAACAAAAATGGGCCAAGCGGAGAAAGGCAGTAGTTTCGATGTAGGTCGCCAAGCGGCTTCGGCGATCCACGGAGCTATGAATCTTATTCCGCCCGCACAACCCGCTGACTCGCTGACTTGCTATGCCCGCAAAGCGGGCGCTAACTTGCTAAATCCATTCCCAAATTTCCCACTTTCTCTCCAATCAATTTCTTCGCGTGCCAACCCAACCCCAACCCGGTTTCCTTTTGGGCGCCTGAGCCTTCACCGCAACTCAGACGTTTCGCCTCGCTGGATTGCTCACTGATCTTGCGGTTTTGGCGGAGGAGCTACCACAAGAGCCATCGATACATCGACCACATCCTCCTGAACAGTCAACGGCATTTCCTTATCCGTATACCGGATCACTGGTGCAGCCTTTTGCGTCGCAGCGTCCGCGTCCCCCGGACCTGCATCACCGCCCTTTGCCTCCGCATCCTGCGCGCCCTCCACGCGCAATATGTACTTGCCTTCCGGCACATATTCGAAAGAGAAGCTTCCATCCTCCTCAAGCGCAACCTCGCGCGCCTTCTCGCGGTCGTCGGCATACAGCAGTCGCAGGGTTCCTTTGCCCAGCGCATGCCCATCCACAACAGCAGTCACCGTTCCGCTCACGGTGTGCAGCCCGGTAAGCGGAATCTCGATGTCCGTCCCGCCGGCCGTCTCTCCGGCATGAACCTTCACGGTTTTGGCATTCTTTCTGCGAAACACGTTGCCCAGGCAAACGCGCGGCGCCGAGGGCTCATTATCCGCAGGCATCAGCGTGCATACCGTGTACTCGCCGGCCGGAAGGTTGGTAATGCTGAAACGCCCGTGACCGTCGCTCAACGCATGGATCGTCCACGAATCCATCAGCGACAGCCCCACATCTGTCCACGCGCCCTTCTCAGTTTTGCGGAAGACCTGAAAATGCATGCCGATGGCTGGTGTGCCGTCATCGAAAGTAACGGTTCCTGCAATCTCCGCCCCGCGCTCAATTTGAATCGACACCTCGGAGACACGGCGCACGGCCACGGTAACCTCGGTGACGTGATCCTTCCATTGGTCGATGGCGTAGCGGCGTTGTTCCCAGCCTACGGACAGGCTTCTGAGCTTGTCGGGATCAAAAGCAAGCGTGGGGTCCAGATAGCCTTCAAGGGTGGCGAAAGCGTAGTAGTGACCGGGCGGGACAGCTTCAAGGCGAAAGCGGCCGTCGAGATCGGTAACGGTGGTTTCGGCGGCGGGCATTGGCGTGTCGTCGTTGCTCTTCTCGCCGGGTTTTAGAGCCGCGGTGAGATTGACGGTGGCAAAGCGCGCAGGCTTGCCCGTGTCGGTGCACATCACCGTGCCGGTAACCACGCCCTTCGTGGGGTCCGGCTTCTTATGCTGGTACTTGTTGCAGCCAGCCATCAACAGGCACGATATCGACAGGATCGAACCCCAGCGCAGCCGATTCAACACGAGCCTCCACAGCATTTCAGAACTTCGGAAGATGAGAAGATAAATTTCGGTCTTGTTCAGGCAAGTAACTTGACCGACCAAACCGCTGTTGTCTTGTATCAGGGCACGACTTCAGTCGTGCCGAAGAGGGCGAAAATGGAGGCTGGGCTTCAGCCCCTGCGGAATCTCCCGATGGCCGCAACTGACCGCGCTGCGTCCTGAAGCCGACTGCCCGCAAAAGACCGATATTCATCTTCAGTCGAATTGTAGCGCCGTTTGCGCCACCGGATGAAAGCTCCTCCGGTGCAGCGGCGTTGGCCCCAGGCGCGCCAGCGCCGCCAAGTGCTCGGGGCACCCGTAACCCTTGTGACTTGCCAGCCCATACCCAGGAAACTCGCGGTCCAACTCAACCAGCATACGGTCGCGGTAAACTTTCGCCAGCACGCTTGCCCCAGCAATCGACAGGCTGGTCGCGTCCCCTCGTATGACGGCCTGCTGCGGGCACGGCCAGTCGATGGTGTCGCGGCCGTCAATGAGCAGGTAGTCGGGGCTAAGAGCCAGCAACTCCACGGCCCGCCGCATGGCCAGCAGCGAGGCGCGGCGGATGTTGATCCGGTCAATGGTCTCCGCATCCACAACAGCCACAGCCCACGCCACTGCATTTGCGCGAATCTCGCGGTCAAATTCGCTCCGCTTCTTTTCTGAAAGCTTCTTAGAATCGGTCAAGCCGTCGAGGTGGCAGCCACGCGGAAGTATCACCGCCGCAGCCACCACCGGCCCAAACAGCGGTCCGCGCCCCACTTCGTCCAGCCCGGCGATGCGCATAGCGCCTGCCTTCCGCGCAGCATGTTCGAGCTTCCAACCGCAAACCGGAGGCTTGGCCATGAACTCAGTATAAGGAGAGAAGCTACCCAGATGTTGAGGCCCATGACTTCCGATGCTGATCCAAGCTGATCTGCTGTCCGTCGAATCGCCTTCATGGTATGAATCGGATACGTATGTCGTCGAAATGCCCAGTGGTGTAGAGGTGACGCGTCCGGTACTGCCGAAGCCGGACAGCCTTGCCGTCTCGAATCTCATACTCGGTGATTCGATAGCGAGTTTCGCAGGCGTTGCAACCGCCCTCTTCCAGGTTTTCCCAAATCCTGAGGTGAAGTGGGTCGGCCACCGAAACATCCACAACTCCACCACGGAACATCGGTAGCGTGGAAACTTCGTATCCCTGCGCTGAAGGAATCAATGCGAAGACAAGGGCAGGGCTGATTTCGTCGCCCATATACTTCATCGTAACGAAGTAGACTGAACCTCCGCTCGCACAGGCGCGGGTCACGTAAAGCGTGCTGAAGAATTCCGAAGAGTCAGAGTCCTCGCCCCGAAACTCCGGTAATTTTCGCAGAGTCACGTTCTGGGCCGCCTTACCACTCTGCTCTATTACAAAACCAAGATCATACGGTCCGATCGAAGTTTCGGTGTCTTCGTGCGACCGTATCAAGAGGGAGTAGGAGGCTGACAGAGGGTATCTGAAACGGACGAAGTCCCGAGGATTACTAGCCGCTTTCATTGCGGGGAGCGGCAGGGGAGTGCTCTGGTTCTTGCACTGAGCGTACGCGAGCGAAGCAGGCCAACAGGCAGCAATCAAAGTAAGCGCAACACCAAGCATGGACCTTCTCTGCATGACCCTGTACCCAACCGCCTCACACTGCATACTAGCCTATCCCAGCCGGTTAACGAATGAACGAAAACCGAAAAACCGCACCACCGCCGATCCCCCACCGGTCTTTCCGGAAGCGCGAAACGGACGTCCGCATCAGACCATTGTGCGCTGCAGATGACCCCAAAGCAAAACCCCCAGCCGAAGGCTGGGGGCTTTGGAATCGGGATTGCCGAATTCTACGCGCGAACCTTGCCGGTGGCGCGATCCACTTCCTTCAACCGGGCGGCCTTGCCGCGCAGTCCGCGAAGGTAAAACAGCTTGGCGCGGCGCACGCGGTAGCTGCGAACCCGCTCAATCTTGTCGATAACCTTGGAGTTGAAGGGGAAGATGCGCTCGACGCCCTGGCCAAAGCTCATCTTGCGTACGGTAAAGGTGCCCTGCGGCCCCTTGTTGATGGCGATCACCAGGCCCTCAAAGGCCTGGAGCCGTTCCTTGTCGCCTTCCTTGATCTTTACCTGGACCCGAATCTGGTCGCCGGGGACGAACTCGGGAAGGTCGGTGCGCTTGAGCTTGTCTGCCAGGCGCTGCATTACGGGATGAATAGACATGGTTGCTTCCTGCTCTTGGACTCAGAATTTCCAGTTTAACAGAGATTCGGTTCCCGCGCCTAATTCCGATCCATACTTCACGGAATCCAGCCGGTACGCGCCCCGCGACTTGCGCTATAGTGATCGCATATGGATGAGAAACGCGAACTGCTGCGCCACACCCTCGCCACACTCGCCTATCGTACGGCGCGTGTACTCAACGGCGCACCCGACCACTTCGCCGGCTTTACCGGAACGGGCCGCATGCCGGTGCAGATTCTCGCCCACATGGGAGATCTGTTCGACTGGGCGCTCAGCGCGGCCATCGGCCAGGAGCGCTGGCATGTCTCCCAGCCGCTCCCCTGGGCCGACGAGTAGCATCGCTTCTTTCAGTCGCTCCAGGCATTCGACTCGTTTCTAGCCTCCGACACCCCGCTTCACGTCCCCATCGAGCGGCTCCTGCAAGGCCCTGTCACCGATGCGCTTACCCACACAGGCCAGTTGGCCATGATGCGCCGCCTCTCCGGCAGCCCAATCCGCGGCGAAAATTTTGTAGCAGCCGCCATTGAAGTGGGCCGAGTGGGAGCGGATCACCCCGCCCCGGTCCAGCCCTTCAAGTAGCCAAAACCCGAGGGTGCCCCAGGTCTCGAGTTTGAGACCTGGGAAACTCCCCATCAAAACGGTCGCGGAAATAGAAGCTAAATGCCTTCCAGCCGAATCGCCTCCAGCACCCTGCGATCCCCTTCGCTCAAATCGGAGCCCTCCAGCAGATCAGGCCGGTTCTTGAGCGTCTTGCGCAACTGCTGTTCGCGCCGCCAGCGCCGAATCTCCCGGTGGTCTCCGTTCAACAGCACCTCCGGCGCGCGCACCCCGGCAAACTCCGCCGGCCGTGTGTAGTGCGGATAATCCAGCAACCCGCCTGCCCCATGTTGCGACCGCGGAACCCCGCCTTCTCCGCTGGCGATCTGCGCATCGGCCACCCCAAAGCTCTCAAACTCCCCCGAAGCCTCGTTGCCAAGCACCCCGGGAATCAACCGCATCACCGCATCCACCACCACCGCCGCAGCCAGCTCGCCCCCGCTCAGCACATAGTCCCCAATCGACAGTTCCATGTCGCAATACAACTCGTTAATCCGCTCGTCCACGCCCTCATAGCGCCCGCAAATCAGCACCACGCGGTCCAGCCCAGCCAGTTCGCGAGCCAGCGCCTGCGTAAACGGCCGCCCCTGTGCCGACAGCAGAATCACACGGGCCTTCGCCAATCCAAGCTTGTCATCCTGAGCGGAGGCCGCCGCAGCGGCCGCAGTCGAAGGACCTGCGTCATCCTCGCGACGATCCCGCTTCGCCGCAATCCCCAGCGCCCTCAGTGCCTCGGCCAGCGGTTCCGGCTTCAGCACCATCCCCTCGCCGCCGCCAAAAGGACGGTCGTCCACCGTGCGATGCCGATCGTGCGTAAAGCTGCGCAAATCGTGAATGCCCACCTCCACCAGCCCCTCAGCCAGCGCCCGGCGCACAATTCCGTTCTCGAAAATGCTCTGGAAGAACCCGGGAAAGATGGTAACGATCTCGAAACGCATATTCCTCGATCATAGAAGCAGAAGCTCTCTTCCAGTGCGATTTGCGATGTCACTGTGTCAGGGCACGACTTCAGTCGTGCCGAAAAGTGCCGTAATAACCAGGGGTTTTAACCCCTGCGCGATGACTGCTGAGATGCCACGGCCATTTTTTGAAACACGCTCTAGCGGCGGGTGGCAAGCTACAAAGCTCAATCGCCCCGTTCAGAGGGAGCGAATAGAAAACCATGCGGTCGCCGTCGGCCGGGCCTGCGGCTCCTCGACAGCGAGATCGCCGCCCGGAGATCAGCAGCTGCTGGCAAACGCCGGAATACCGGACACCTGCCGACTTATCGTTACTAACCAATGGCTGTGGGAACATCCCGTCTGTCCCCGGGTTTCAACCATTTAGCTCCATAAGCCCTTCATTCCACGGCACGTAGGCATTAAGCCGCTTTAAGCGGTACTAAGCGCCATTACGCGTCGTTATACCCGTTTTAGGGCAAAAAGTATAGTTAAAATTAGCTATCTGCCGCCCTCGGCTACTGAGGCTGCTGCCGAGGCCGCACAATCTTTGCGCTAGTGATTGAAAGCGGCGATGGCAAGCAGTATTATCGTACGCATGGCTCAATGCACAGCACCAGTAAGGGGACATCGCACAGCGAGCGCCGAAGCGGACTGTCCTTTATGTGGTGGAGGTGGCCGCTACAGCGGCTATAGCAGCTACGGGTACTCGTCCCCGTCTTACTCCTCATCGGGAAATAGCGGGGTCCGGAGCAGCGGCTCTAGCGGCAGCGCAAGGCCGCGCTGGTCGCCAGCCAGTTCGTTCGTGTCGTACACTCCTGCCGAGGTGCGGGCACTCACGCCGTTCCGAGAAACCATCGAAAAACTAGCGCCGTTGCCTGAAGGTCGGGACTACTTCCTCTGCCATGCGTGGGACGACAGGGCAGGGGCCGCTAAGGAACTGTACGATCTGCTCCAGTCACGCGGTGTGTCGGTCTGGTTCAGCGAAAGAGACATCGGCCTCGGTACACCGTTCCTTCGCGAAATCGACAAGGGATTGGCGAAATCGAAAGCCGGAATCGTGCTGGTGACGCCTGCGCTGCTCCTCCGCCTCCAAGGAGAGAGTATCTCCGACAAAGAGCTATCGGTACTCCTAGCGCGTGAGCAGCTAGTGCCCGTGGTGCACGGCACGACTTACGAAGCACTCCGCGAAATCAGCCCCATGCTTGCCTCGCGAAATGGCTTGAGCACTCAAGAAAATACGATGGCAGTCGTCGCGGCCAAGCTCGCCGAACTGGTCGCCATAGTGCCTGTATCGTAGGCTATCTCAAATGCCGAGCGAAGAAGACATAGAGAAAGCCGCCAAGTTGAAGAGAGAAGTCGAAGTTCTGCGAGCGAAGCGTAATGATCCTGCCACACCCAGAGCAGAGCGAGCTAGACTCAAATTGCAGATCGAAACGAGAATCTGGATGGGACAACGATTGGACCCGGAACAGTTCAAATCCTATCGACCACGTTAGTCGTGATCTCCGGCCCACAATGAACACCACCACACAGATGACTGCGACTCTACTTCGCAGCCTTAGCCCAACGCGCCTTCACCGCTGCTACGATATTTGCGCGATACCCGCAAAATAAAACTATGGGATAGCACTTTCTGGGGATGGTTGGCGGGTGGACCATCCAAAGATATTTAATAGGCTTAACTTTCATGATTTCGTTTGACCTGCTTCCACGCCTCCGCAAGCAACGCTATCTCTGCATCTGCTCCTGTGTGGCCTTGATACTGTCTTGGCTTTAGCCGCTTAAGAGCATTGCCGTGATTCCTTCGTGCATCGGACGGATGATTAATGACCACCATCAATGGGAAAATTGGTTTAGACCCGCCAGTGCAACTGCCATGCATGATTGGATCATGGATTGAGTCAAGATCATGAAACGAGTTGTCAGTTGCCCAAGCATGCTCCATGCCGAGCATAATTGAGCAGGCCAACTTTCTTGGTTCATGGCCGAGATAAATGATCAGTTCAGGTTCCTGAGTAAGCAGTTGAAATTCAAAGAATCTCTTACATATCTCTACGAATTTGGGCACTTTGGCTCCGGGAGAGGGCCCATTTGTTTTCGTGCAGGTTCGCAGTCCCAGAAAGGCGTTTGTAAAGAAGCATCTATCGCCGGGAAGCCCCGCCTTTCGCAGCATTTCCTTGATGTTGTTCCAGGTCGGCGGAGTTTCAAAGCCAAATCCATCAAGCCTCGCAAGGCATTGAATAAAGCCAGGCGATCTCGGATTTGGGTTATCTTTGCACCCAAAGTCGTTACCGAGCACCATGATTCCCCCATTTGGGAATTTGTATTTTGGTGGGTCAGAGGGATCGTCTCTCCAAATCCCATCCCCCCCGGGAAAAAACCCTTGTCCTCTCAAAACGCCCGGAAATTCTTCCAAGCCTTCTGGGTAAGGTTTCCCACCAAAGTAGGCATTCTTCACGTTCTCGGTTTCAAGTTCCTTGATGCGGTACCGTAATGCTTCAATCTCACGCATATTCACCCTGAGACCACACGACCCGGATTCGATGTATCTAAATGGCTATTCACACGTAAATGCTACTCCCCACCGAGCCAGTTCGATTGCTAGTCTCAGCTTTGCAACGAACCCCAATGCGCACATTTCGCCATTCATTCCCCTACAATGGCTGCATGACAAGCCCAAACGACCGGCACCGGGTATACATGTCCTTCATGGACCGCCACGGCTGGCAATGCCAGTTCCTTGAGGCCGACCTGAAGACGCCGCTGCCCAAGCGTCTGCACTTTACTTCGCCAGACAGAATCATTGAGCTGGTTGAACACGGGGGCGGGCTCCCGAACCAGGAGAGCCGTCTGATGCTGGAACAAGGGATCGCCATGGGCCGGGGTGGGGTGTTCTTGAGTCTGACGGATGAACAGTATGCGAAACTGAAGATCTGATATAATCACCAATCCGCCAATTCCAATGCTTGGATTACTCCTAAGCGGCAAAGCCAAGGCAAGCCATGACCGCCAGTCCAATTCCCGCCATTCGCACGTGGTCGACCGGATCAACAAGGGCCACGGACTTCACACTCCATCAACTCGCACCTTATGTCGGCAGGATGAAGACATCCATGGCGAAGGCCCTAATACAAAGTGAAATAGGGGGACATGATACCTATTCCCCCTCCCGTGGTGTTATCTTTCATACATGGCAGGAAACCTGGGGACAGACGGGATGTTCCCAGCAATCTTAAGGCGGGCCACCCAGGTTTCGACTCAGACACCTGGGGTTGCATCAGCGTTTCAGTCACGGA
>Ga0302202_10003993_pt1 | contig 15933 bp, 20 predicted proteins | sample II_Bog_N3_3_FD_194579 | JGI IMG/M metagenome (GOLD analysis project Ga0302202, IMG submission 194579) | Peat permafrost microbial communities from Stordalen Mire near Abisko, Sweden - II_Bog_N3_3 | ecosystem: Environmental > Terrestrial > Soil > Wetlands > Peat | place: Sweden: Abisko...
TCCGATGAAACGGGCCACCTTGTCGAAGGCCTCCCCGGCGGCGTCGTCGATGGTGCCCCCCATCACCCGGTACTCGCCGGGGGCGGACACCTCGATGAGCATGGTGTGGCCACCCGACACCAGCAGCACGACCAGCGGCCAGCCCAGGTCGGGCTGCTCGAGCAGCGAGGCGAACAGGTGCGCCTCGAGGTGGTTGACCCCGACCAGGGGGACACCCCAGGCCATGGACAGGGCCTTGGCCTCGGCCACACCGACCAGCAGCGAGCCGATCAGACCGGGGCCGTTGGTCACGGCGATGCCGTCGATGCCCCGGCCCGAGTGGTCCGAACCCGCCTCGGCCAGGGCGTCGGCCAGGACCGGGGTCAGCAGCTCGACGTGGGCCCGGCCGGCGAGCTCGGGCACCACACCGCCGTAGCGGGCGTGGAGGTCGATCTGACTCGACACCACCGACGAGACGATGGTGGTGCCGTTCTCGACGACGGCCGCCGCCGTCTCGTCGCACGAGGTCTCGATGCCCAGCACCCGGACGATCGGACGCGGGCCGCCCGGGGGGGCATCGGCGGAGATGTCGGACCCGGTGCTGTCGGACGTCGTGCTTTCGGACGCGGGGCGCATGGCGACGACCCTACCGAGCCGGGGACGGGACCTGGACCGGCCTCATTCCGGTCTCCGGCAGACGGCCTCGACGTTGTTGCCGTCCGGGTCCCGCACGAACGCCCCGTAGTAGTCCGGCTCGTACTCGGGCCACACCTTCGGCGCGTGGAGCACCTCGGCCCCGGAGGCGACCGCCCGGTCGAAGAAGGCCCGCACCGCGGCCCGGTCCGGGGCGGCGAACGCGAGATGGGTCTCCCGGAACGCACCCCCTCTCCCGCTCGGGCCGATCCAGAAGTCGGGTGTGTCGGTCGTCCCGAACCCGACGACCTCACCGAAGTCCAGGACGCGGGCGACCCCGAGCGGGGCCAGCACCGAGTCGTAGAACGCGCCGCTGGCCGCCGGATCGGCACACTGGATGGACACGTGGTCGAACACGCCCGGAGGTTACGCCCGCCGCTCGACGTCGACCACCGGGGCCACCGAGGCCTCGATGGCGGCCAACCGTTCGGCGTAGGCACCCGAGTCGATGTCCCGCACCCACATGATCAGTGCGTCACCGCCCTCGGCGTAGTAGTTCGGCCGCACCCCGACGGGGGCCATGCCGAACCGGCGGTAGAGGGCCTGGGCCGGGGCGTTGCCCACCGCCACCTCGAGGGTGAGATGGGCCGACCCCCGGGCCAGGGCGGTGCGCACCAGGTCGGCGAGCAGGACGGTGCCCAGGCGCCTGCCGGACCAGGCCGGGGCCACCGCGATGTTGTTGACGTGGGCCTCGTCGTCGACCGACATCTGTCCGGCGTAGCCGACCAGCTCGTCGCCGACCCACGCAGCCCGGTAGGAGCGCGAGGTGCGCTGGGCGAGCTCCTCCTCGAACAGGCGCCGCGACCAGGCCTCGTCGAAGACCTGGTCCTCGATGCGCAGTACGGCCTTCAGGTCGCGGCTGCGCATCGGCGCCACCACCACGTGGAGCTGTCCGCCCGGCCCCCGTGGTCCGGCGGGGACCGTCACGGCGTGCCGGCCTCCGGTCGTCGCACCGTCCGCTGGGGGATCCGTTCCTCCCAGTTGATCTTGGCGTCGGCGTGACGGCGGTAGTCCGGCGCGACGTCGACGGCGGCGAGGGCGGCTCCCCCCCGCCCGAGCCGCCGGGCCGCCAGGCGGGCGAGGACGGCCGGCGACGGTGCCGACACCGTGTCGGCCAGGCCGAGGTCGAGGCCGGGGCGGGGCCCCAGCAATTCGAGGTAGCGGACCGCACCGTCGCCGACCACCAGCACCGGCCCGGCCGTCGTCCGATCGTCCAGCCACGACACCAGGTCCTCGGGGGACAGCGCCTCGGGGCGGTCGTCGACGACGCCGGCGGGGTCCTGGTCCTCCCCCACCCCGGGGCCGGTGAAGTCGTAGCCGGCGGCGAAGACCTCGCCCCGTCGGGCGTCGACCACCGAGACCACCCGGGCGCCACGATCGGTCCCGGCCGCCTCACGGGCACCGAGGGCGAGCACGTCGAGACTGGTGACGGCCACCACACCCAGACCCAGCGACTGGCCGAGAGCCTTGACCGTGGCCACCCCCACCCGCAACCCCGTGAAGAGACCCGGCCCGATGTCGACGGCCAGGGCGTCGAGGTCACCGAGCGGGCAGCCGGCCAGGGCGCTGACCTCGGCGATCATCGGCGCCAGGAGCTCGGCGTGGGCCCGACCCCCCACGTGCGAACGTTCGACGACACTGCCGTCGACCGACACGGCGGCGCCCACCAGGTCGGTGGCGGTCTCGACGGCGAGGAGCCTCATGCCGCCAGGCTCCACGGGGCGACGGCCGACACCAACGCGTCCCACCGGTCGACCCAGGCCGTGCCGGCGGCCGTCAGCGAGATCGTCCGTCGGTCCTCGTCGCCGGGGTCGGCCACCAGGAGCAACGACAGGGCCCCGGCACCCAGCACCGGCTCGGCGGCATCGCCCCACTCGACCAGGGCCACGCCCCCGTCCTCGACGAGCTGGCCGAGACCGAGGTCGGCGATCTCGTCCAGGTGGTCCAGCCGGTAGACGTCGGCGTGGAGCAACGTGCGCACCCCGGTCGGCCCGGGCGCCACCTCGTACTGACGGACGAGGGTGAACGTCGGGCTCGTCACGGGCTCGTCGATACCGACGGCCCGGCCGAAGCCCTGGGCGAACGTCGTCTTGCCGGCCCCGAGGTCGCCGGAGAGGAGCAGGACGTCGCCCGGGACACAGAGTCCGGCCAGGGCCGCGGCGACACCCCGGGTGGCCTCGGGGGAGTCCGATGCGAGCACGACCGGGGCGGTCACGAGGCGAGGCCGATCAACGCCTTGGCCCGCACCAGGTCGGCGCGCATCTGGGCGAGCACCACGCCGCCGCCCCGCAGGGCGGCCGCCGGATGGAACGTCGGGACCAGATGGGTGGCCCCCAGGGGATACGTGGCCCCCCGCACCTTGGTGATGCCCTGGTCGGTCCCGAGCAGCAGTTTGGTGGCGAAGTTGCCCAGCGTGACCACGACCGTCGGCGCCACGAGCTCCACCTGCTCCTCGAGGTAGGGCCGACAGGCGGCGATCTCGTCGGGCGAGGGGTCGCGGTTCTCGGGGGGGCGGCACTTGATCACGTTGGCGATGTACACCTGCTCCCGGGCGATGCCCACCTCCTCAGCCAGGAGGCGGTCGAGCAGCTGACCGGACCGCCCGACGAAGGGGACGCCCTGGAGGTCCTCGTCGCGACCGGGGGCCTCGCCCACGAACATCAGGTCGGCGTCGGGGTCACCGGTGCCGAACACGACCTGGGTCCGCGTGGCCGCCAACGGGCAGCGGGTGCAGCCGGCGGCCAGCGCGGCGAGCTCGACGAGGCGGGTTCCGGTGACCACGGCGGCATCGTACCGCCCGCCCCGGGGTGCGGCCCCCGGGTGGCGTCCCGGGTCGCGGCCCGATCGGCGGCCGTCCCGCCGTGGGCGGTCAGTCCCCGGTGAGGTCGTCGAGCACCCGGGCCACGAGTTCGGGCAGGTCGCCGGCCATGAGGCCCGACCGGTGGCCGAGGGACCCGGCCCGGCCGTGGAGGTGGGCGCCGAGGGCGGCGGCCTCGAACGGGGCCACGCCCCGGGCCATGAGGGCGCAGATGACACCGGACAGCACGTCGCCGGTGCCGGCGGTGGCGAGCGACGCCGTCCCGGCCGTGGCCAGCAGCACCCGGCCCGAGGGATCGGCCACCGCCGTGGTGGGCCCCTTCACCAGCGCCACGGCACCCGAACGGGACGCCAGGGCCCGGGCCGCGGCGATACGGTCCGGTCCGGGGTCGGTGCCCATCAACCGGGCGTACTCGCCGTCGTGGGGGGTCAGGACCACCGGTGCGTCCGCCCCGACCGGCCCGTCCAGGGTCCCGAGGGCGTTCAGGCCGTCGGCGTCGACCACGACCGGGACGGGTGATGCGGCGAGGAACCGGCGGACGTCGTCGGCCACGGTGTCGGCCCGGCCGAGTCCGGGGCCCACCACCGCACCGTGGCACCGTGCCGCGGCCTCGAGGGCGCTGTCCGCCCAGTGGGCCGCGGGCAGGGTGATGCCCACCGACTCGCCGGCCGCGAGGGACGAGGGGTCGCCACCGGGCACCCCGAGGCGGACCATCCCGGCTCCGGTGCGGTAGGCGGCCCGGGCCGACAGGGCGGCGGCACCGGTCATGCCGGGCGACCCGGCCACGACCAGCACCGCGGCCACCCACTTGTTCCCCCCGGCGGCCCGGGCCGGCACGAGGGTGGCGACGTCGTCGTCGTCGACGACGGCGATCCGGGCGCCGTCGGCGGGCAGGCCGATGTCGACCACCCGCACGCCGCCGGACAGCGCGACACCGTCGCCCTGGACCAGGCCCGGCTTGAGGGCCACGAAGGTGACGGTCACGTCGGCCCGGAGCACGCGGCCGGCCGCGTGGCCCGTGTCCCCCTCCACCCCCGACGGGATGTCGACGGCGAGCACCGGGACGCCACCGGCCACCGGCGGGGCTTCGTAGGCGCCCCGGAAACCCGTGCCGTAGGCGGCGTCCACCACCAGGTCGACGCGCGGACCCGCGTACCCGATCCCCTCGGTGCCAGAGGGAGCCACGATCGTCACCCGGACGCCCCGGGCGGCCAGCAGGCGGGCGGCGACTCGACCGTCGGCGCCGTTGCTGCCCTTACCGCAGATGAGGACGACCCGACGGCCGTAGGCCCCGCCCATGAGTTCGAGGGCGGCCCCGGCCACCGCCGTACCGGCCCGGCCCACCAGTTCGTCATGCATCGTGGTGGCCATCGCCCGGGCGTCGACCTCCTGCATCTGGGCGATGGTCAGGACCGGTTGCACACCCCCAACGTAACGACCCCGGACGCCCGGCGTCCGCGCTACTCAGTCGGGGAGTCCCTCCACCCCACCCGAGTCGGCCACCACGGCCGCCAGGGCCAGTGCGTCGGTGTGGGTCAGCGACAGGTGCCAGCGGTGGACGCCGGCCCGGCGGGCGGCATCGGCCGCGGCGCCGTGGAGCACGAGGCGGGGGGCGTCGATCCCCTCCCGGACCACTTCGACCTCGTGGAACCCGAAGGCGCCCAGACCCACGCCGAGGGCCTTCATCACCGCCTCCTTGGTGGCGAAGCGGGTGGCCAGCCTCGGTGCGGGGTCGGAGGCCGCGGCCGCATAGGCGCGCTCGCCCGGGGTGAAGAGCCGGTCGGCCATGTGGTGGCGCCGCTCCAGCACGGTGCGCAGGCGGTCGATGTCCACGGCGTCGATGCCCACGCCGACCACCGAGCCCGCCGCCACGGCGGTCCGCACCGCAGCACCCAGTCGGTCGACCGCATCGGCCCCGCCACTCACTCGACGGTGACCACCTTGGCCAGGTTGCGGGGCCGGTCCACGTCCAGTCCGTGGAGGCGGGCCATCGAGTGGGCGAACATCTGCATCGGCACCACGTCGATGATCGGCGCGAACAGGTGCTCGGTACGCGGCACCCACAGCACGTCGTCGGCGTGGCGGGCCGTCTCCTCGTCGCCGTCGTTGGCCACGAGCACCACCGAGGCCCCCCGGCTGGTGACCTCGGCGATGTTGGCGATCATCTTCTCCCACACCGTGGTGCGGGTGGCCACGCCCACCACCACCGTGCCCGGCTCCACCAGGGCGATGGGCCCGTGCTTCAGCTCGCCCGCAGGGAACCCCTCGGCCCGCAGGTAGGAGAGCTCCTTGAGCTTGAGCGCCCCCTCGAGGGCCACCGGGTACCCGACGTGTCGACCGAGGAAGATGAACGACGGTGAGTCCCGGTACCGCTCGGCCACCGCGTGCACGGCGTCGGCCCGCTCCATGGCCTCGGCAACTTTGTCCGGCAGCGAGCCCATGGCGGTCAGCAGGCCCCGCGCCTCGGCCGGGGACAGGGTCTCGCGGACCTGGGCCAGGTAGAGGGCCAGGATCTCCAGTGCCGTGATCTGGGCCAGGTGGGTCTTGGTGGCGGCCACGCCGATCTCGGGTCCGGCCCGGGTGTACAGCACGGCATCGGCGTCGCGGGCCATCGACGAGTCCACGACGTTGGAGATGACCAGCACCTTCGCTCCGAGGCGTCTGGCCTCGCGGATGGCCTGGAACGTGTCGGCGGTCTCGCCCGACTGGCTGACCCCGATGACCAGGGTGTGCTCGTCGACCACCGGGTTCCGGTACCGGAACTCCGAGGAGATGTCGATCTCGACGGGCAACCGGGCCCAGTGCTCGATGGCGTACTTGGCCATCAGGCCGGCGTGGTAGCTCGAACCACAGGCCACGACGAAGACCTTGGTGATGGCGCGGAACTGCTCGTTGGTCAGGTGGACCTCGTCGAGCACCAGGGTGCCGTCGGGCAGAAGCCGGTCGAGCAGGGTGTCGGCCACCGCCTTGGGCTGCTCGTGCATCTCCTTGGCCATGAAATCGTCGAACCCGTCCTTGCGGGCGGCGTCGAGGTCCCAGTCGACGTGGAGCGGCGTGGGCTCGACCACTCCCCCGTCCACCGTGGTCACCGAGATCGAACCCGGACGCAGTTCGGCCACCTGGTCGTCGTCGAGGAGGAAGAAGTCGTGGGTGAGGCCGAGGATGGCGGGGATGTCCGACGCCAGGAAGGACGAGCCCTCGTTCACCCCCATGATCAGCGGCGACACGCGGCGGGCGGCCACGATGACGTCGGGGTCCTGGGCGTGGACCACGGCGAGGGCGAAGGCGCCCCGCACCTGGGTGAGGGCGGCCCGCACCGCACCGATGAGGCCGTCGTCGGGGTGGTCGGCCAGGTGCGCCTCGATGAGGTGGGCCAGCACCTCGGTGTCGGTCTCGGAGACGAGCCGGTGGCCGTCGGCGATGAGCCGGTCGGACAGCTCGACGTGGTTCTCGATGATGCCGTTGTGCACGAGGGCCAGGTCGCCCGTGCAGTCGGCGTGGGGATGGGCGTTCTCCTCGTTCGGACGACCGTGGGTGGCCCAGCGGGTGTGTCCGATACCGGCCGACGGGGCCGTGGGGGCGTCCTCGGTCCGCTTGACCAGGTCGTCGAGCGAGCGGGTGCCGTTGGCCGCCCGCACCCGCCACATCCCGTCCGACGCGCCGGGTCCGACCAGGGCCAGCCCCGCCGAGTCGTAACCGCGGTACTCGAGGCGGGTCATGCCCTCGACCAGGACCTCCAGGACGGACTCGCCACCGCCCCCCGGGCCCGATCCCCTGGTGATGCCGATGATGCCGCACATGGATGGCCACGCTACCCGCCCGGGGTCCGCCACGGAGTGGTCCCTCCGGATCCCGGCGGCCCCGGGACCGGGCCCCGGCCCGTACCCTCGGGTCAGGCCGCCGGGTCCCGCCCCGTCTCGGCCGCCTCGAGCTCGGCCGCAACCCGGGCCGCGTCACGCGCCCGGGCCGCCTCGAGCAGTTCGTGCTCGATCAGGGCGTGCAGGCGCCCGGCGGTGGCCTCGGCGACCCCGGGGACGGTGCTCTCCACCATCACCCGGACCACCGGCTCGGTGCCGCTCGGTCGGACCAGCACCCGACCGGTGTCGCCCATGGCGGATCGCTCCTGCTCCACGGCCATGGCGATGGCGTCCACCTGTCCGTAGAGCGAGGTGTCCACCCCGCGCACGTTGACCAGGGTCTGGGGCACGGCCTCGATGAAGCCGTCGAGCAGCTCCACCAGCGACGAGCCGGTCCGGGCCAGCAGATCGGCCAGCACGAGGCCGGTGAGCAGGCCGTCGCCGGTCGTCGCCAGCCGGCGGAAGATGATGTGGCCGGACTGCTCGCCGCCGAGGGAGAAGCCCTCCTTGTCGATGGCGGCCAGCACGTGGCGATCGCCCACGTCGGTCTCCTTCACGTGGATGCCCAGCTGCTCCATCGCCCGGCGGAAGCCCAGGTTCGTCATGACCGTGACGACCACCGTGTTGCCGGCCAGTTGCCCCCGGTCGGCCATGTCCCGGGCGAACAGGGCCAGCAGCGAGTCGCCGTCGACCAGGGTGCCGGTCGCGTCCACGGCGAGCAGGCGGTCGGCGTCACCGTCGAGGGCCAGGCCCAGGTGGGCTCCGTGGTCGACCACGGCCCGACCCACCAGTTCGACCGAGGTCGACCCGCAGCCGGCGTTGATGTTGGTGCCGTCGGGATCGTTCCCGATCGCCACCACCTCGGCCCCGAACTGCTCGAACACGGCGGCGGCCAGCGCCGAGGCGCTCCCGTTGGCGCTGTCCACCACGATCCGCAGGTCGTCCAGCCGGCGCCCGTCGAGCACCCCGCCCAGGTAGTCCACGTAGTCGGCCCCGAGACCGCTTTCGGTGCGCATCGTCCCCACCCCGTGGCCCACGAGGGGCCGGGGGCCCTTCGTGGCCGGGTCGAGCACACGGTGGAGCTCGTCCTCGATGGCCTGCTCGGTTTCCGCACCGAGCTTGGTCCCGCCGGCGCCGAACAGCTTGATGCCGTTGTCGCCGAAGGGGTTGTGGGAGGCCGAGATGACCACCGCCGGCAGGTCCCGCTTGCCGGCCAGCCAGGCCAGTGCGGGCGTCGGGAGGACCCCGACGTCGACCACGTCGGCCCCTTCGCTGGCCAGGCCCGCCCCGAGGGCGGCCTGCAGCATGGGGCCGGACTTACGCGTGTCGCGACCGATCAGGAAGGTGGTGGCGGTGATGGTGCGCGCCACCGCGCGTCCGAGGGCCAGGACGAGCTCCGGTGTGAGCTCGTTGTTGGCGCTGCCCCTGACTCCGTCGGTGCCGAACCAGGTTCGGGCCACCGGGCTACCGCTTCGAGTACTGGGGAGCCTTGCGGGCCTTCTTCAGGCCGTACTTCTTGGACTCCTTCTCCCGTGAGTCACGGGTGAGGAAGCCAGCCTTCTTCAGGGCGCCGCGCAGCTCGGGGTCGAGCTCGCACAGGGCGCGGGCGATGCCCAGTCGGAAGGCACCGGCCTGGCCGGACACGCCGCCGCCGTCGATGGTGACGTCGATGTCCCACGACTCGGTGGTCTCGGTCAGGCGCAGGGGCTCGGTCACGATCATGCGGTGCGTGGCCGAGGTGAAGTACTCCTCGAACGTGTGGCCGTTGCAGGTGATCGCGCCCTGGCCGGGGCGGATACGCACCCGGGCCACGGCCTGCTTGCGGCGTCCGGTGGTCTGGCAGATGGGGGCAGTCACTCGTGGTTCCTTCGTTCGTACGTTGGGGGGAGGTCCGGCGGACGCCTACGCGCCGCTGCGGGCGGACGCCGTGCGGCGCGCCCCGGGGATCTCGAGGGGGACGGGGCTCTGGGCGGCGTGGGGGTGGTCCTCACCGCGGTAGACCTTGAGCTTGGTGGCCATCTGGCGGCCGAGCCGGTTCTTCGGGAGCATGCCGCGGATGGCGTCGCGCACGACGTCGTCGGCCCGCTCGACCAGGAGGTCGGCGTAGGAGGTCGCCGTCAGGCCGCCCGGGTAGCCGGAGTGGCGGTAGGACATCTTGGCGTCGGCCTTGCCCGAGGTCAGGACGATCTTGTCGGCGTTGATCACGATGACGTGGTCGCCGGTGTCGACGTGGGGGGCGAAGGTCGGCTTGTGCTTGCCGCGCAGGATGGCGGCCACCTCGGTGGCGAGGCGCCCGAGCACCAGGCCGTCGGCATCGACGATGTGCCAGGCGCGGGTGATGTCATCGGGCTTCGGTGAGTACGTGCGCAACGGAGTTCCTTGTTCGATGGTGTCGGGTGTCCGGGCACCTGCGGGTGCGGGGCCTCGGGAGTGGGCGAACCGTGTGGCCGACGGAGGGGCGGACATCTTGCCCTCCACTGGCCGGGGCCCGACCCGGCGACCTCCCACACTAGGTCGGATGGGTGGGTCCGGGCAAGCCGCGGGCGCAGGACACGCCCCGCGACGTCAGTACCGGACGGCCATGAGGGTGAGCCCCTGGGGAGGTGCGGGCTGGCTGGCCTGGGCCCGGTCGGCCGACCGGAGGATGTGGAGGATGTCCGAGGGCCGCTTGCGCCCCCGGCCGACGTCCACCAGCGTCCCCACCAGCGAGCGGACCATCTGGTGGCAGAAGGCGTTGGCCTCGATCTCGAAGGCCAGCAGGTCACCGACCACCGGGGCCAGTGCGGCACCCGTCGTCGAGCCCCGCTCGGCCGCCCCGATGTCCGAGGTCCCCGCACTCCGGGCCGTGTCCGGACGGCCGTCCAGCTTCGTCCAGCGGGCGTCGAGGACCCGTCGGGGGATGGGGTCGTCGGGCGTGGTGCCCGGGACCCGGCGGCAGAACGCCCGGAAGTCGTGCTCGCCGAGGAGCGCGTCGGCGGCGGCGGCCATCGAGCGGACGTCGAGGGGCTCGGCCACGTGCCAGGTCAGTCCGGCCAGCAGCGGGTCGGCCACCGGGGCGTTGACCACCAGGTAGCGGTAGCGGCGGGCGGTGGCCGAGTGGCGGGCGTCGAAGCCCGCCGGGGCGATATCCGCCTCGCGCACGACGATGCCGGGTCCGACCTGGCTGTTGCACGACCGGATCAGGACGGCCGGATCGAGAGCGTCCGACCGCTCGACGGGCAGGTCGAAGTGGACGACCTGGTCCAGGGCGTGGACACCGGCGTCGGTGCGACCGGCGCAGGTCAGGACGACCGGTGTGCGGGCCACCCGCGACAGCGCGTCGACCAGGGTGCCGGCGACGGTCGTCTGGCCGTCCTGGGCGGCGAATCCGTGGAAGCCGGAGCCGTCGTAGGCGACACGCAGGCGCCACCGGACGGTTCCACCCGTGTGGTCGCCGTGCCCGACGGTGTCACGCCCCCCGGGATCGGGGGGTGTGCTCACACCAGTTCGATGCGGGCCATCGGGGCGTTGTCGCCCTGACGGTTGCCCAGCTTGAGGATGCGGGTGTAGCCACCCGGGCGCTCCGCATAGCGGGGACCGATCTCGGAGAACAGCTTGTTGGCCATGTCCTTGTCACGGATGAAGGCGACGACGTTGCGCTGGCGGGCCACGCCACCCTTGGCGGCGGCGGTGATGACCTTCTCCGCCACCGGGCGCAGGGCCTTGGCCTTGGCCTCGGTGGTGACCAGGTACTCGGCGGCGATGAGCGACGCGACGAGGTTGCCCATCATGGCCTTCTGGTGGGCGGCGCTGCCGCCGAAGCGGCGGCCCTTCTTGGGAGTTCCGAGCATGGGGGGACCTCAGTCCTTGACACGCAGGGCCAGGCCCCGCTCGTCGAGCTTCTGGAGCACCTCGTCGAGCGACTTCTGCCCGAAGTTGGTGATGTTGAGCAGGTCGTCGAGGGTGCGGTCGACCAGCTCGCCGATGGTGTTGATCTGCGCCCGCTTGAGGCAGTTGCGCGGACGCTCGGTGAGGTCGAGGTCCTCGATACGCAGGTCGAGGTCGGGCGAGGACGACGACTGGGGGCCGGTGACGCTCAGCTCGAGGCCCATGGGCTCGTCCTCGAGGTCGGCCACCAGGCTGACCAGCGTCCGCAGGGTGTCGCCCGCCGAGGCCAGCGCCTCACGGGGGGTGAGGGAGCCGTCGGTCTCGATCTCGATGACCAGGCGGTCGAAGTCGGTGGACTGCTCGACCCGCACGGGCTCCACGGTGAAGGCCACCCGGCGCACGGGTGAGAAGATGGCGTCGACCGGGATGACCCCGATGGCGCCGGTGCCCTTGTTCTTGTCGGCCGACAGGTAGCCACGACCGCGCTCGACGGTCAGGTCCACGGCGATGTGCCCCTTGGAGTTGAGTGAGGCGATGTGCTGGTCGGGACTGAGCACCTCGACGTCGGCCGTCAGCTGGATGTCACCGGCCGTGGCTGCACCCGGACCCCGCTTGTCGAGGCGGATCGTCACGGGCTCGTCGCTGTAGACCTTGAACAGCAGGTCCTTCAGGTTGAGGATGATGTCGGTCACGTCCTCCTTCACGCCCGGCAGGGTCGTGAACTCGTGGAGGGCCTCGTCGAAGCGGACCTGGGTGATGGCCGCTCCCGGGATCGACGACAGCAGCGTGCGCCGCAGCGAGTTACCGAGCGTGTGGCCGAATCCGGGGTCGAGCGGGCCGACCGCGAACTTCTGGCGGTTGTCCTCTTCTTCGCCGATTGCTTCGACGGTGGGTCGCTGGATGATGAGCATGGGTGTACGGCTCCTCGGCAGGTAGTGCGCAGGTTGGGTCGGGGTCTACGGGGGTCGGGTGGAGTGGTCGGCGGGGCCGGGTGCGGCTACTTGGAGTAGAGCTCCACGATCAGCTGCTCCTGGACCGGCTCGTCGATGTGCTCGCGCAGCGGCAAGGAGAACACCTTGACCTCGAAGCGGTCGCCGACGGTCTCCAGCCACGGGGGCAGGGGGCGGTCGAGGGTGTCCAGGTTGCGGCGCACGTGGAAGAGCTCGCGTGAGGCCGGCTTGAGGGCGACGGTGTCACCCTGGCGCAGCCGGTAGCTCGGGATCGTGACCCGCTTGCCGTTGACCAGCACGTGGCCGTGGCGCACGAACTGGCGGGCCTGGGAGCGGCTGGCGCCCCATCCGGCACGGAAGGCCACGTTGTCGAGCCGGAGCTCGAGCATGACCAGCAGGTTCTCACCCGTGATGCCCGGGGCCCGGCTGGCCTCGACGTAGAGGTTGTGGAACTGCTTCTCGAGCAGCCCGTAGATGCGACGGGCCTTCTGCTTCTCGCGCAGCTGGCCGAGGTACTCCGACCCCTGGCGCATACGGTCGCGACCGTGCTCGCCGGGCGGGTACGCGCGGCTGTGGCGGTCGGTCACCGCCTCGGAGACGGGGCACTTCATCGAGTAGCAGCGCTCGCCCTTCAAGAAGAGCTTGGTGCGCTCCCGGCGGCAGAGCCGGCAGACGGGTCCGGTGTATCGAGCCATTGGTTTTCCTAGATTCCCTTCGTACCCGTCCCTACACCCGCCGCCGCTTCTTGGGGCGGCAGCCGTTGTGCGGGATGGGGGTGACGTCCTTGATGCCGGCGACCTCGATGCCGGCGGCGGCGAGTGAGCGGATGGCCGTCTCGCGGCCCGAACCCGGTCCGCGGACCAGCACGTCGACCCGCTTGACACCGTGTTCCATGGCCCGCTTGGCGCACTGCTCGGCAGCCAGCTGGGCGGCGAACGGGGTGGACTTCCTCGAGCCCTTGAACCCGACGTTGCCGGCCGAGGCCCAGGCGAGGACGTTGCCCTCGGGGTCGGCGATGGAGATGATCGTGTTGTTGAACGAGCTCTTGATGTGGGCGACGCCGAAGGTGATGTTCTTCCGCTCGCGCTTGCGGGGTCGGCGGGCCGCCCCGGGCTTGGTTGCCTTGGCCATTACTTGCGCACCTTCTTCTTGCCGGCGACGGTCTTCTTCGGGCCCTTGCGGGTACGGGCGTTGGTGTGGGTGCGCTGGCCGTGGACCGGCAGGCCCTTGCGGTGGCGGATCCCCTGGTAGCAGCCGATCTCCATCTTGCGCTTGATGTCCTGGGAGATGTCCCGGCGCAGGTCACCCTCGACCTGGAGGTTGGCGTCGATGTAGTTGCGGAGTCGGGTGACCTCTTCGTCGGTCAGGTCCCGCACGCGGGTGTCGGGACTGGTCTCGGTGGCCGCGCAGATCTGCTGCGCGGTCGTCCGGCCGATGCCGAAGATGTAGGTCAGGGAGATCTCCAACCGCTTTTCGCGGGGGATGTCCACACCGGAGATACGGGCCACGTGTTCTTCTTTCTCTCTACTGGGCGCCGGTCGGCGTCAACCCTGCCGCTGCTTGTGGCGGGGGTTGTCGCAGATGACGATGACCCGCCGGTGCCGGCGGATCACTTTGCACTTCTCACACATCGGCTTGACGCTGGGTCGAACCTTCACGTTGTCGTCCTTGTCTCGTACCGGCGGGCCGTCCGGCCGACCGGGTGACTGCTTGGTGTTCCCGCCCCCGCCCGGGCGGACGAGGTCGGCCTACTTGTAGCGGTAGGTGATCCGCCCTCGGGCCAGGTCGTAGGGAGTGATCTCCACTTGCACCTTGTCTCCGGGGAGGATGCGGATGCGGTGCATCCGCATCTTGCCGGAGCTGTGGGCCAGCACGTTGTGGCCGTTCTCGAGCTCCACGCGGAACATGGCGTTCGGGAGCGGCTCGACGACCGTCCCCTCCAGCACGATGGCATCTTCCTTGGGCTTGGGCAGGTGAATCTCCTAGTACTCTGTCGTTCTCGTCACTCGTCGGCCCGGGGGACGACGTGCGCCACGGACCACGGGATTCGTCGTCCGGACACAACCGCAATCGGGGGCACGCCGGAGCAGAACCACCTGGAGCGGGAGTCGGCACGCCACCACACACCCGTGGCCAGCCGAAAGACCAGTCTAGCCCGTCGGCACCAAATTGCCAGTCCGACCCCGACGACCTGCCATTTCGCCCGCATCACGCGCGAAAGCCCAGGTCAGGAACTCAGAGGACGGTGAAGACCTCCGGCCCGTCGTCGGTGACGGCGATGGTGTGCTCGAAATGGGCGGACAGCCGGCCGTCCGCGGTGACCACGCTCCACCCGTCGTCGAGCAGCACGGTGCCGGTGCCGCCGGCGTTCACCATCGGCTCGACGGCGAAGACCATGCCCTCCTTCAGGGTGGGTCCCGGGGAGCCCGGCCAGTAGTTGGGCACCTGGGGGTCCTCGTGCATGGCGGTGCCGATGGCATGGCCGACGTACTCCCGGACCACCGAGAACCCGGCGGCCTCGGCCACCGCCTGGACGGCGCGGCCGACCTCGTGCAGCCGGTTCCCGACCGTCAGCTGGTCGATGCCGGCGAACAGGCTGGCCTCGGTCACCTCCATCAGGCGGGTGGCCTCGGCCGACACCTCGCCGATCGGGGCCGTGTAGGCGGCGTCGCCGTGGTAGCCCTCGATGATGGCCCCGCAGTCGACGCTGATGATGTCGCCCTCGACGAGGACCACGTGGGGCGAGGGGATGCCGTGGACGATCATCGAGTTGGGCGAGGTGCAGACCACCGCCGGGAACCCGTGGTACCCGAGGAAGTTGGAGCCCGCACCCCGCTTCTCCAGGACGGCGCGGGCCGCCTTGTCGATGTCCTCGGTGGTGACCCCGGGCTTCAGTACCGCCCGGGTGGCCTCGTGGATCTCGGCGACGACCCGGCCCGCCTTGCGCATCTTCGCCAGTTCCTCGGCGTTGCGCCTCACGACCGGACCCCCGTCGAGCACGGACCGGCCGCGACCCGGGTCAGGGTGGTACGAAGGAGGGTCGTCACGACGTCGGACACGCCCGTCATCGTAGGGGCCGGGTCACGTGAACCGTCCGCCCTTGCGGTTGCGGCGGTCCTCGATGGCCCGCACGATGCGCTTGGTGACCGACTCCGGCGAGCCCGTGCCGGACACCTGGGCGAGCTGGCCCCGGTCGCGGTACCAGTCGATGAGGGGCGCGGTCTGGATCTCGTAGATCTCGAGGCGCCGGGTGATGGCCTCCTCGGTGTCGTCCTCGCGCTGGACGACCTCGCCGCCGCAGACGTCGCACGTCCAGTTGATCAGCGGCCGCGCCGTCAGCGAGTAGTTGGCGCCGCAGTCGACGCACACCCGGCGCGACGCCAGGCGGCGCAGCACCTGGCTGGTCGGGACGGCGATGTCGATGACCAGGTCCAGGTCGACGGGGGCCAGCCAGTCGGCCAGCATCTGGGCCTGGGCCACGGTGCGCGGGCAGCCGTCCAGGATGAAGCCGCGGTCCTTGGTGTCGCTCTCCGCCAGGCGCGTGGACACCATCTCCATGATCAGGTCGTCGCCGAGCAGCTCCCCGCGGTCCATGAGCTCCTTGGCCTTCAAGCCGAGCGGTGTGCCCTGCTTGACCGCCTCGCGGAGCATGTCACCCGTCGAGACATGGGTGACCACATAGTGATGGGAGAGGGACAGACACTGCGTCCCCTTCCCCGCCCCCTGTTTGCCGAGGACGACGAGCCTGGCGCCGGCTGCCACCTACTTG
>Ga0302202_10003997_pt1 | contig 15928 bp, 18 predicted proteins | sample II_Bog_N3_3_FD_194579 | JGI IMG/M metagenome (GOLD analysis project Ga0302202, IMG submission 194579) | Peat permafrost microbial communities from Stordalen Mire near Abisko, Sweden - II_Bog_N3_3 | ecosystem: Environmental > Terrestrial > Soil > Wetlands > Peat | place: Sweden: Abisko...
AGGTCATCGTGGGATCGAGCCAGAGACTGTAGAAATCATTGCCAAGGTCGTAGTGCTCGGCAATGTTGCGCTTGCTCATCGAGAGGCTGTTGGGGCGCAGTAAATGGCGGATGCGGTTGAGGGCTTGTAAAAAGTTAAAGGAGAAGCCGCCATGGCGGCGCTGGTGGCCCGGTTGCTCCTCCACATTGGTGATGGCCCAGGCGATGACACGTTCGATGGAATCCGTATCCCAAAGCCCGTCGATATAGGCTTCCGCCAAGCCGATGTCCCCGAAGAGGATGCAGCGGCGAAAAAAATCAGGATCCCTTACCTCGATGGTGGCCCCCAGCCCGGAATAGAGTTCTCCGAACACTTGTTCCGTGCCGTCGGGAAGATGGAGCGAGAGGCGGCCTCTCTGAAATTTACCAAGACTCCGAAGAAGGGTGCGTTGATAAAAAGATTCCGGTGATTTGGGCAAGGCAACCGAAGTGGAGACGATGGGTGCGTTCATTGTTTACGTGGTGAAAGGGAGGAGTGAGGGCGAAGTACGTCGCGCTGGAGATTCCGATGGTCCGTCTTGGCGAACCATGGGATGCGTTTGATCCAAAGTCTCAGCGCATTCCAGTGAATCAGATAGATGACCCTGAAAGTGACGAGCGGGTGGAGCAGCGTCAGCCGTGCGAGATTGAACGATGTCAGGGCAACCTGTTTTCCCGTGATCGCACTGAGGAGCGTAACGTTAGAGCCATCTCTATCGTCGATGTGAATCTCGAGTGTTTCGCCGGGGATGCGGAGTTTAAAGTCAAAGGCGATATCGGGGGTCGAAAAAGGGGAGACATAGAAATGCTTCGTTGCGACAAGCCGGAACACCCCTTCCTCATCTCGTTGCGTGATGAGATAGAGTTTCATCTCCCGGAAGGTATTGCTCACCTCTGCCAGGGCCGCGAAGGGTTCCCCCCTGGTATCGAAACAGAAATAAAACGAAACCGGATTAAAGACGTAGCCCAGCATTCGGGGCATCGTGAGCAGCCTCACTTTTCCTCCCTCGGGGAATCGGACCCCTCTACGATCGAGTTCATCGATCAGTTTTTGCTTAACCGGAATGGGTGTCGGTTCGAGATGATCGTCATCCCGGAATGAATAGAAATTAAAGCGGTTGCGGCTGAATCCACGGATGTTCCGTGCTGCTGTATCAATTTCGTCGAGATCAAGGGAGAAAAAGAAAATGCGGTAGCGGAAGGCATGTTTCCTGGGCACGAGGCGGTGGTGCATGACCGTGCATTCATAAAGACAGGAATTCATGCCCAGACCTCCTCTCCTGCTAGGGCCCTTGAGCAGGCAAGGGCCGAGGCCAATCCATCTTCATGGAACCCGTAGTTGAACCAGGCGCCGGCATAGTAGGTTTTCTGATCGGGGCTCAAGTTGTTGAGGGAATCCAGTTCGCGCTGGGCTTTGATCGCTGGCAGCGAGAAAAGGGGATGTTCATACTTGATCCGTCGCAGGATATACTCAGGGGCGATTTGATGGTCGCAATTCAGGGAGACGAAGTAATTTTTCTCTCCTTGAATGTGCTGAAGATTGTTCATCCAGTAATGGATCGTCGCGCGTTCATCCCCAACTTCAGTCGTGTCGAGGCGGTAGTTCCACGAGGCCCAGCAGCGGCGGATGCGAGGCATGAAGGATTCGTCGGTGTGGAGGGTTGCTGTGTTTGGCTGATAGCGAAACTCCCGGAGTAGTCTCGATTCCTGTTCTGTCGGATCCGAGAGCATGGCCAGCGACTGGTCTGCATGAGAAGCCAGGATGATCTTGTCGAATGTTTCACCAGTGCCCTCGGCGAAGGTCAGTTCCACACTCTTTTGAGAACGTTTCACACCGATCACTTTGCGGTTGCGCCGAATTCGATCCTGATAAGGTGCCGTAAGCTTTTCGGCATAGTTCTTGGATCCACCGGTGACGGTGAACCACTGGTGCCGCTTGTCGAGACCGAGAAAACCATGATTGTGCCAGAATCTCAGGAGTGTCATGGCGGGGAAATCAAGCATCTCTTCCGGCGGCGTGGACCAGACGGCGCTGCTCATCGGAATGAGATAACGGTTTAGCATGTCGCTGCCATAGCCACGTTCCTGGATGTATTGAGCAAGCGTGAAATCAGCCCAGCGGGGATCATTGATCGCCGGGATCGCCTCCTTGTTAAAGCGATCGATGGAGAACAGCATCCGCCAGTAACGCGGGCTGAGTAGATTGCGCCGCTGGACAAAAAGAAGATCAAGGTTGCCGCCATTGAATTCCAGATTGCTAGGGCGGTGTTGCACACTGAAGGACATATCTGTGGCCTCGATTTCTACTCCCAATTCCTTGAAAAGCCTGGTGAGAAGCGGATACGTGACATGATTGAACACCATGAAGCCGGTATCGACAGGCACTGCTCGGTTTCCCTCCTCAATAGTGATCGTGTTCGTGTGACCACCGACATAGTCGTTCTGCTCGAAGAGCATGATGTCAAATCGCCGATGCAGAAACCAGGCGGCGGCCATGCCTGAGATGCCGCTTCCGACGATGGCTAATTTCTTCTTCACGGCTTAGCCCTTCGATAGGAAAAACGGGCGTTCCGCGACTCGTCGTACACCACCTTGGGGACTTCCCGAAGACCCCAGACAATCCCAAACATGGAGAGAAATTTCAGGAGGTAGTAGCTGATATCGATCTCCCACCAGTAAAAGCCCTGTCTGGCCGAATACATATATCGGTGGTGATTGTTGTGCCAACCCTCGCCCAAGGTCAGCAGCGCAAGTAGCAGGCTATTACGGCTGTCATCACCTGTCTCAAAACGCCGCCTCCCGAAGGTGTGTGCGAGCGAGTTGATAAAGAGGGTTCCATGCAGAAGGACGGTCGTACTCACAAAGAACCCCCAGACAAAAATCTGCGCGGGTGAGGTTCCCAGGGAGGGAAAGAAGCGTTCCAGTAGATATCCTAAACCGAACAGGGAGAGACCGAACAATACCGGCACGATGAGATCGAAGCGGTTAAGGAAGCGGAGTTCAGGATAGCGCGCGAGGTCGGGCACCGCGGAATAATCAGTGGGGAAATTGCGACTGCTAGTCATCCATCCGATATGGGCCCAGAGAAAGCCTTGTCGTGCAGGGGAGTGAATATCCTCATCGTGATCAGAATGCCTGTGGTGGTGACGGTGAACCGCTGCCCACCAGAGCGCTCCTCGCTGGATTGCCGTATTGCCGATCACCGCAAAAAGGAACTGGGCGATGCGTGAGGTGCGGAAGGTGCGGTGGGAGAAGTAGCGATGATAAAACGCCGTGATTGCAAACATGCGCACCGCATAAAGAAAGATAGCCAAGATGACGGCCGTCCAACTCCATCCAACCCAGAGGACGCCAAGGCAGCCAAGGTGCAGGATTAGGAAGGGAACGCAGCGACCAAGCTCAAATTTATCCGGGCGATTCCGGACCACATCCGCTCCTTCGGGAAAATAATCAGAATCAAAAATCTGGCGAAGGATGTGCTTCGCATTTCGTATGAAGGATTTCATTGAGGTAATGGCATGAGAGTCGGCTTAAGCCTTGAGAGCATCGACTACCTTGGAGGTAATGAACCCGCAGACTTCATTTTGCAGGCCCTGATCGAGGCGCAACCAATGAGGAACAGCATGGGCGGCTGCACGACTAGTTCCGAGGTGTAAAGAGTTCTTCATGGATTAACTATTTCAAATAAACCAATGCAGTGTCTCCTGGATGGTGACGGGCGGTTCCTTCGTGGTGATGAGTGGTTCAGAATCCCCGCGTTTCGCGGAATGCGAGCGAGGCGCGTCTGCTGAACTCGACCACCGCCCCGTTGCGGAGCGTGGCGCGGAGGCAGTTGCTGAACCAGGGTTCAAGAGACGAAACGGCGTCTAAATTCACGATCTGCGACCTATTGGCACGGAAGAAAAGGTCTTCGGGTAAACGCTCCCCGATCGTGGAAAGCGCGCGGTGGATGAGCATCGACTCGTCGCCAATGTGGATTCTGGAGTGGTTGCCCTCGGACTCGATCAGAAGAATATCCGTGATCGCGACAAAACGGCTCGTCTCCTGATCCTTGAGAAAAATTCGAGACTTGCGATCGAGTCGTTCCCAATTCGAAACGCCCCCCTCCTCGTCTGAACGGTCAAGAACTCTGCGGATCGCCCGCGCCAGGCGCTCTGGCCTGATCGGTTTGACGAGATAATCTACGGCGGCAAAATCGAAGGCCTGCGCTGCGAAGTCCGGATGCGCCGTGGTGAAGATGACCTGGATTTTTTGTTCCAGGGAGGAGTCGAGCAAGTCGAAGCCCGTTCCCCCCCGCAGATGCACATCCAGAAACAACAACCCGGGTTGTAACTCGGCGATCATCCGTGCTCCATCCTTGGGTGAGACGGCTTCGCCCACCACCGTGATTTCGGGGTGGGATTCCAGAAGAAGGCGAAGCTCCTTCCTTGCCAGAGGTTCGTCTTCAATAATTAGCGCGTTCATGGGGAGAGGAAAGAGTTTGCAGGGGATAACAGAGTACGCAACGTGTTGTTGCATCTGCCGAAGTTTCCAGGATAGCGGTTGCCTGCTCTCCGTAAATCAACCGCAGGCGTTTCCGGATATTTTGTAGTCCTATTCCGAATGACGAGTCTGAATCCTTCTTTTTTTCGCATGAAGCGGGACTCTCAACGATCAACATGATCGATTCCTCCTCTACTCGACCAGTGATTGTGATGGTCGCCGCCTGTTCCTGGCTCTGAGCTCCGTGCTTGATCGCGTTTTCCACCACGGTGAGCAGCATGAGAGGGGGGATGTTTGCTTTTGAAATCGTGGCATCCAATTGCTCCACAATGCGGAGATGGTCGCCAAACCGCAGCTTCTCGATGGAAAGGTAATCCCTCACTAGTCTCATCTCCTCTCCGAAAGCAACGGTCTTTCCTCCCCGGGTGCTCAGCGTGGAGCGAAGCACATCGGCCAGGAGGGTCACCCCTTCACGTGCTTCGGCGGATTCCCTCGGAATGAGGGCGCGGATGGAATTGAGCGCGTTAAAAAGGAAGTGCGGATTGAGTTGGAGGCGGAGGGATTCCAACTGGCTCAGCGTCACGGCCTCTCGCAGCAGAACCTGTTCCTGGCGTGCCCGGTTGAGTCGTTCGTAGAAGTGAAACAGGAAATAGACCGCCATCCATGCCCCCATCAGGCTGCTATTGATCATGAGGATGACGGTGAAGGTTGCCGTGGTTTTTCCACTCGAAGCAGGGGCTTTAAAAAACGTCGCGCCGATCACGCTTAACACCAGCGTGCTGATTGCCAGGGCCGCTGCATAGCGGAGGATCAGGGTTTGCGGGGGAAGTTCCAGCCACTCGCCGCGCTTGATCAGTTTACGGAGTAGATGGCTTGCGATCAATCCTGCCAGACAGGTCAGCGGGAGAAACAGGTGATCCTGGTTTTCCGAGTTTTGCCGCGAAGCCAGCCCCTGAAGCCCCTCCATGATCCTGCCGAAGAGAGCGACACCTCCCCATCCGAATAGCTGGCAACCCCAATAGCTCATCGGGTTTCTCTGCCATGGGCGGAAAGTCATGGCTCCATTACGGACAAATTCACCGCAGATCCGAAGCCAAAAACGCGCAACGGACTGATCAAGGGATTTTCGGGCAGGAAAGCCCTTTGGATGGTAGAATGGAAACGGATTCCTTTCATTTGAAGGATGCGGCTAACGCAAGACCTGATAGAACGAGATCTCAAGTGCTATGAAACTCGAACATCTTGCTTTTAACGTTGCGGATCCGGTGGCCGTTGCCGCCTGGTATGGCGAGCATTGCGGTCTGCGTGTTGTTCGCCATGCTCCCGAGCGCTTTCAAACGCATTTTCTCGCGGATTCAGGATCGACCGTCATCGAGATCTATTGCAACCCTCCCGACAAGGTTCCGGATTACCGATCCATGGATCCCCTGATTTTTCATTTGGCCATCAAGAGTACTGACGCGATTGGAGACTCGAAGAGACTGGCGGAGGCGGGAGCTGCTTTTGTCAATGAAACCCACCTTGAAGATGGCTCCCATCTCATCATGATGAGGGATCCTTGGGGCTTGGCGCTCCAGATCTGCCAACGCACCACCCCATTGCTATAGGGCATTCGCACGTGTTACGGTTGGTTGTCAGGATTTCAGACAACCCTCTCATGCACCTAGATCATACATCCCCAGAAGGCTGGGTGCTCTATGATGACTCTTGTGGATTTTGCCGCCGATGGGTCCCTTTCTGGGCACCCACACTAAGGCGTCACGGTTATAACATCGCTCCCTTGCAGGCACCTTGGGTGAGAGAAAAATTGAATCTCTCGGAAAGCCTTTTGATCGAAGACCTACGCCTCCTGCTCTCGGATGGACGCGTGATCCAGGGAGCCGATGTCTATCGCCATCTGATGCGGCGTATCTGGTGGACTTACCCTTTTTATCTACTTTCAACCGCTCCCGGATTCCGGAAGATTTTCAATCGATGCTATCGGATATTCGCTCGGAATCGGTTTCGATTTTCCAAGGCTTGTGGACTCGCCGGATGCAGCCAGCAGAGTTCCGATTCTCGGGGGGCTCCTTGACGACAGGATTACACTTTACTTATGGTGACGAAACACTCTCCACATCCCAAAATTCCCGTTCTTCCGAAAAAGGGGACGGGGGCAGGTTCCAATCTGCGGGCCAAGATACTTGAGGCCTTTGGCGCCAGTTGGTCGGATGAGGGGCATCCCCCCCGTTCAGTCTCACGGTTTTGTAAGGAACTTGGGATTACTGAGGCTCTTTTCTACAAACACTTTTCCTCGCTTCGAGGCCTCGAGAAGGCCTTCTGGAGTGACTGGATGGCAGGTGTCATATCAGCCGTGGAGGAAGGTGCTGAGTGGGAAGAATTCTCTGCCCGGGAGCGCTACCTCGCTTTCCTCTTTGCACTCATTCAGTCTGCGTTGGAGCGCCGTTCGATCCTGCTGGAGCGCTTCAGCGACATCTCGCCGCTCTCACATCCGGGTGCGTTTGAGGGCCTGAGGAAGGAATTTTCGGAATTTTCACAAAACATCGTTGATCGCGGAATCGAGACAGGCGAGATCGCCGACCGTCGCGGCCTGACCGCATTCTACCCTGCAATCCTTTATGGGCACCTTCGCTGGGTAATCGACCAGTATCTGAAGGATGAGAGCGAGGAGTTCGAACGGACCGATGCCTTCATCGAGAAGACAGTGGTGCTCGCCTTCGATCTCTTCCACTCACAGGCCATCGATTCCGCGGCCGATCTGATCCGTTTCCTTTTACCCGGCAATATGTGGTGTGCCGGAAAGGGGAAGTGATCCCGTGAAAGGCTCTAATTCTGGCAAGGGGCGTAAAAAGGATCAGGAGACCATCCAGTCAGGGGCGATTGGCCGGATGGCAGCGCTTGGGACTGCGGGCGCCCGTGTCGGGGTAAACTACCTCAAGCACTACGGACAATCCATGGTCGGAGGCAAAGATCATGAAAGTCGGCGAAAGCTCCGTGAGGAACTCGATGAGAAAAATGCCGAGACTGTCTATGATACCTTTAGCAAGTTAAAGGGTGGGCCTCTGAAGTTTGCTCAAATGCTGAGCATCGACAAGAACCTGCTTCCTGCGGCCTATGTCCGCCAGTTCGCCCAAGCCCAGTCCTCCGTGCCACCACTCTCCTACCCGCTTGTGGTGCAAACTTTCCGCCGGGAGTTTGGGAAGGGGCCGGAGGAACTTTTCGATCACTTTGAGAAGAAGGCCTCTCACGGAGCCTCAATCGGCCAGGTGCACAGGGCCAAAAACAAAGGACGCGATTACGCGGTCAAGGTGCAGTATCCCGGTGTCGCCCGAAGTCTCAAAAGCGACCTGAGTGTCGTGAAGCCGATTGCCCTACGTATTCTAGGTTTGCGTGAAGCGGACGTAGACTCCTACTTCCGTGAGGTGGAGACGCGACTTCTCGAGGAAACCGACTACCGTCATGAACTTGCCCGTTCGGTGGAGTTGACCGAGGCCTCCGCCCACATCGAGGGAGTGCGCTTTCCACAATATCATCCCGAACTATCAACCGGTCGCATTCTTACCTCCGATTGGATTGACGGGATTCCCTTAGACCGTTTTGCCGATGGTGAGGCGACCCAGCAGGAGCGAGACCGGATCGGGCAGGCACTCTGGGATTTCTACAGTCATCAGGTCCACAGTCTGATGCTTTTCCATGCAGATCCTCATCCCGGAAACTTTCTTGTGAAAGACGGGATGCTTTGGGTGTTCGACTTCGGATGCACAAAAAAAATCTCCGAGGAGTTCTACCGCAAACAGTTTCGCTTTCTCGATCCACGACTGGAACGCGATCCTCAACTCCTGCAGGAGGCTCTGCGCGACCTCGATGTGATCCTGCCGGGAGATGGCAAGGAGGAGATTGCGGTGATCACCAATCTCTGCATGAACTGGCTGGAATTGCTGGCCAAGCCATTTCGCAAGGGTGATTTCGATTTCGGTGATCCTGCCTTCCTGAAAGCGATCTACGACTTTGGCGAGGAGAACCGTAAAGCTGATTATCTGCGCACGATGAAGGGAGAGAGGGGGTCTCCCGACACGATCTATGTGAACCGTGCCTTCTTCGGCCTCTACAGTCTTCTGGGTCGTCTTCGGGCACGGGTGAAGGTGGAACTACCCTCTTGGATCACGGCATAAGACACTGTTCTGGCTTTTTTTGTGGCGACCCTAACGGGATTATCCTGCCTGTGGCAGGCTCTGCAGCTTCCTTGCAGAGAGTACAAATGCCGCTGATCGCGGTATGGCAGTCAAACCCTACGGGTTCTCATGTCCTGTGGACTCACCAGCTAAAGCTGGCGACCCTAACGGGATTGATGGTCGCACTGCCCCGTGCTCCCACCCTATGGGTCATGCTGCGCATGATCTGACTCGACCGTTCCCACGGCCTCGGCTCAAACCCTACGGGTTCTCATGTCCTGTGGACTCACCAGCTAAAGCTGGCGACCCTAACGGGATTCGAACCCGTGTTACTCCCGTGAAAGGGGAGTGTCCTAGGCCACTGGACGATAGGGTCAAAGGGGTGGACACTATCCACTACCTGATGCGAAGGTTCAAGCTGTATCCTCAGGAATATTCGGTAGTGTCCTAATTTAAAACGGCGACACGCTGATTGTATGTTGTGTTTCTACACTTTGTATCACATTGGGCCCCATTGGGCCATTGTATTTATTTTCCTTGTATTACAAATACAAGAGGCGTAGAAATGCCTCATGGATATTCAATTCATTAAGCAGGCCATTCAAAATATCGAATCCGAGATTCAAGAAAAGAATCGCTTTCTTGAGGCGTATAGACTGATTGAAAAGGATATTCAGGGACGACAGTCTTCTAAAGAACCTCCAAAAGAAATTACTCCTTCGGCTCCAGTGACTAGGATTCGACCTCGCACGCCAAAGGGGATTATCCGCAACATCTGTTCTGAAATGACCGAGCCATTTTCTATCGACGAAATTGACGAGGAACTTCAGAAGCGTGGAATTTCAAACATCAAAAGAGCCACAATCAGCTTTGTCCTGTCTCAGATGAAAAGTGATGGCGAAATAGATGTCGCCAAAGAAGGGTCTGGAAGAATTGCGTCAATTTTTCACCCACCATCAAAAACATGAAATTAAAACCAGGGGGGCGAGTGACACCGTAACTCGTCGCCAAGAAAAAGAAAACCGGAGGGCGTGGCAGTCTCGCTAAAGAATTAGCCACGCTCCCCCGGCAGGTTTCTCAGAAACAACGGGGATAGAGTTCAGGTGAACGGGCAGCATTTACAGGTTCGCCCTTGGGGTTCAAATCCCCCTATCTCCACTATTTCTGTAGCACAGATACTCCATCAGGCGTTATCAAGCAACACTTTTCTTACCCAATCGGACAATTTTAGGCCGCTACTTTTAGCGGCCTTTTCTATTTTATGAAGCTCTCGTTGCGAAACTCTGGCGCGAACCACGCCTGCTTTTACTTGGCCTTGAGGCAACTTAGGTCTTCCTGAAATCTTTTTCATTATTGTAGCACAAAAATATATTGACCTCATTGTATTTCTGTAGCACAATAAGTCCACAACAATATGGCAAACCTACTCTCCACAGAAAAACAGGGAATCGTCATCGGCGCTCTTGCCGAAGGAAACAGCATCCGCAGCATAGAGCGCATGACTGGTATTCACCGTGATACGATCATGCGTCTTGGCGTGCGTGTTGGTCAGCAGTGCAAAACGATCCTTGATGACAAAATGAAGAACCTTGATTGCAAGCGGATTGAGGTTGATGAAATCTGGGGATTCATCGGAAAGAAACAGGCCAATGTCCGCAGCACGGACAACCGCGCAGAGGTTGGCGATGTCTGGACATTCCTTTCCATTGATCCCGTCACAAAACTCATGCCTTCTTTCGTGGTCGGAAAACGCGACAAGTATCACACTCAGATTTTCATGGATGATCTCGCCTCACGGATGAAAAACCGCATCCAACTTTCCAGCGATGCCATGATTTCGTACGCTGATGCTGTCGAGCGCACCTTTGGCTCCGATGTGGACTACGGGCAGATCGTATAGGAATATTCATCCCCTGTTGCCGAGGAACGCCGTAAGTACAGCCCCGCAAAACTCCGCGCAGTGTATCGCACGGCTGTTAATGGTGTACCTACTCCCAAGCTGGTTTCGACTTCTATGATAGAACGGGCAAACTTGACCCTTAGGACTCACTGCAAACGCCTTGCTCGACTCACTCTCTCTTTCTCCAAAAAGAAGGAAAACTTTGAAGCTGCCATTGCATTGCACCTCGCCTACTACAACCTCGTTAAGTCTCATGGCACTCTTCGCATGACGCCAGCAATGGCCGCAGGAGTTGAAAAGTCTTTGTGGACGGTCAATGATCTCGTCGATGCAGCGAAGTAAATATCTCAGCCAGCTCAAGGAAGCGATTCGCGCCGTTCATGGCTGCGAGTCTCTTCATGTCTCTACAAGCCGCGTGGTGTCTCAATTTGAGGGAGAGACGGCTTGGGACGGAGAGGTTGAGACTTTTGACCTCAACGGTCATCCCAAGGCCAAGCGTTGCCATGCTTGGGGCTATGTAGAGAAAGGGAGCTTCAAGGCAACTGCCGTGTTGGAACTGCCTCCGGTGGATTCTCCTTCAACTGCCGTAGATGTGGCGATTGCGGCCAAGACAAAGCAATGAATCGTTTGTACCGTCCTTTAATTTCAGTTTTCGTCAAACACCACTCGATATTTACTTGATAAACTAAACCTTAGAAAATAAGAACGGTGCCCGTTGAACCTCGCCCTCCTACAGTTCAAGCACTTTTGGATCGATATTTTGGGCCTTTGGTGGCCAGGAGAGAAGACCATCAGGCCACAATCTCACTGGACAATCCGGTTTCAGTTCACACGGAGGGTGCTGTTCGATTTTCAGCGCCTCTGTGCGGAATATCAAACTGAGTACCGAAATAAGGACGGCAAAGCTACAGCGGTAGTGATCGATGTAGATGCCGCCAAGGAGTTATGTGCACACTACCGCGCCAGCAAAGAAGGCCGAACCGAGTATTCTTACTTGGTATATCCTCCCGCGAAGCTATTTTCCCGGAGGCTCTTTGAATTGGCCATTGGAAGCCGCAATGTAAAGGGTGTTATTTTTTTAGCGGGTGGAACTGCATCTGGGAAATCATCTGTAGTCGCATCATACAAGCACCAAGATCGATCTCTCGTTATCATGGACGGCACACTATCTGACTACGCGATCGCCCATCAACAAATCTGGAGATGCATTGCCGCAGGGAAATTTGCGCTCGTTGTATATGTGTATACACCGATAGATGTCGCCATGACTCGGGCGCTTGACAGAGCCATTAACCGGGGAAGAGTACTGTCACTGGAGGTATTTTCCGCCACTCACTTTGAGTCACAGAAAACCATTCAAAGATTACAAAAATGCCACAACTACGAAATAAACTTTGCGATACGTGCCTTCAATGGTTTAAATGGGGACGCTCTTGAATTTGAAACGATACCCATTTATAAATCGCTGCATGATGTCCAAAGTCGAGCGAACGATTGCTTCGAGAGAGAATTACTGGATCGCAGTAGTCAAGGGAAACCAATCCCAGGTCGGATCATTGAAAAATTCAGACAGTCCGGTCGAAGAGTGGGCTAATAAAGTGATTCTTGAAATGAGTAAAAATTACAGCAAGGCAGTTCGAACAAGAAAACTTCCGCGTATTTTTTGAATCATTTTTTTATAGCACAATGTAGTACAATTGTGATTGATTGGCTCTGCACGCCTCATGTCTTCGCAAAATCTACGGCTTGAACAAGCTATAGCGCATGTGAGTGTCATGAGACAGCGGCCTCATGAGGCCATCCGACTGCTCTAAGCTCATTCAAATTAGGACACTACCGAATATTCACTTCCCTTGACTCGTCGCCCCGCACGGTGAAGATAGGGTGATGTCCTCAGATTACCAAAGTGTGGATCTTCTCCGTCGCATGCGTCGCAATCGTGCCACTCCGGCTCTTCGCTCACTGGTGCGCGAGACAGTGCTCCACCGGGAGGATCTGATTCAGCCGCTCTTCGTGCGTTCCGGTAACGGCGATTCGGAACCCGTGGAGTCGATGCCCGGCGTGTTGCGTCATTCTGTGACCTCGCTGGTTGAAGAGTGTCAGAAATTGGAAGATCTCGGAATACCTGCCGTCGCACTTTTCCCCTGTATTGAGCCATCAAAAAAGGATCCGGTCGGCACTCATGCCTGTGATTCAGGGAATGTTTTGTATGCTGCAATTCGTTCGGTGAAGGCTGCCTGTCCTCAGTTGGCGATCATTGCCGACGTGGCGCTTGATCCCTATACAAACCACGGTCATGACGGATTGCTGGATGAAAGCGGCGGCGTGGAAAATGACTCGACAGTCGAAGCCCTCTGTCGTCTTGCCCTTGCTCAGGCTGAGGCGGGTGCCGATGTGGTCGCTCCCTCCGACATGATGGATGGTCGGGTCTGGGCCATTCGCACGGCTCTTGATGATGCCGGTTATCAGGGGGTCGGTATTCTGGCTTATGCGGCAAAATATGCCTCGGCTTATTACGGGCCGTTTCGGGATGCCGTCAAAAGCGGTAGTGTCGCTACTCCGCTCGACAAGCGTGGCTATCAGATGGATCCGGCAAATGTGCGAGAGGCGCTGTTGGAGGTCAGCCTTGATGAGGAGGAGGGTGCCGATATGGTGATGGTGAAGCCCGCTGGTGCCTATCTGGATGTGATCCGGGCGGTGCGTGAATCAACCCTGCTGCCGCTGGCGGCTTATCAGGTTTCCGGGGAGTATGCCCAGATTCATGCAGCGGCAAGACTCGGTTGGCTTGATTACGAGGCGACGCGGGATGAGTCGTTGATTGCGATCAAGAGGGCCGGAGCAGACATGATCCTGACCTATTTCGCCGCCGAGGTGGCGGCGCAGCTGTGATGGGGCGTCATTTTACACTGCTTTCCGGGGGGCTCTGCCTTCTCTGGGTGCTGCTGTTCTGTGGCTGCGCCGACACCCATCACAGAATGATCATCAGTGTGCCGGATCAGCAGATGCTCGTGCTGACCGATGGGCGTCCGGTGGCGGTCTATAAGGTTTCCACCTCGAAGTATGGAGTCGGCGATCGCGAGGGAAGTTATGCCACACCGCTCGGAAAACTCCGTGTTCGCCAGAAAATCGGCGACGGAGCGCCGCTCGGTGCCGTCTTTCATTCACGCCGTCCGACAGGGGAGGTCTTGGAGCCGAATGCCCCTGGACGGGATCCGATCGTGACACGCATTCTCTGGCTTGATGGTCTGGAACCTCATAACAGGAATGCCTTCAGTCGTTGCATCTACATTCATGGCACTCCTCAGGAAGCAATGCTCGGGGCTCCCGCCAGCTATGGCTGCATCCGGATGAGTTCCGCTGATGTGGCCCGTCTCTATGACCTTGTCGGGCGTGGCGCGCGTGTGGAGATTACCGAAAGACATCTTGTGTTGCCTCCCAAAGAGTAAAGTAAGCGTGACGAGCGAGGAAAAATGAGGCCGAGAGGGTTTTTTCGATAAGATTTTCTAATTGATTGGATTGACGAGCGGGGGTATTCGGGCAATTCTAAGTGATTGATTTTACTTAACCGATTAACGCTCTCCTTCTTAGCGCTTCTCATTCTCTCTGTTTTTGGCGGAGTTGCCCCTGCTACTGCTTCTGAGCAGGAGCCTGCCATTCTTCCTTCCTCAACAGTTACCCCTGATCCGCATCATGAGATCATCGTGAGTGTGAAGGATCAGAAATTGCTCCTCATGACAGATGGCAAGGTCGATGGATTTTACCCGGTTTCAACGTCCAAATTTGGAATCGGCGATGGTTGGGGCAGCTATACAACTCCTCTTGGAAAGCTGATTGTCAAAGCCAAGATCGGCATGGGGCAACCGCTCGGAGAGGTTTTCAAGTCTCGTACACCGACCGGAGAGGTCCTGCCTCCGAATGCTCCCGGACGCGACCCGATCGTGACGCGCATCCTTTGGCTGGAGGGCCAGGAAGCGGGAAATCGAAATGCCTTTCAGCGTGGCATCTACATTCATGGGACTCCTCAGGAGAACCTGCTGGGGCGACCAGCAAGTTACGGGTGCATCCGCATGCGTTCTGCCGACGTGGCGGTGCTGTGCGCGAGGGTTTCGACCGGTGCCACGGTGAGGATCATCGCCGAGCATCTCCCGATTCACGAACCTTTGTGGAAGAAGTTCCTGGAGACTGCCCTAAAACCCCCCGCAAGTCGCGGTGCTAGTATTTCCTGAATCTAGGTTTTACCACAAAGAGGGATCCAAGGGCCATCCAAGGTGGGATGAAGTAAAAGAGGAACGGGAATTTCAGAGATGCTTTTTAGTCCTAAGCCGTTCCCACGGCTATGTATTCGCCAGTAGCTGATTTGTGGTGAATATCCAAGTGCCGTCAAACCTGAAGAGTTTTAACCACAAAGAAGGGGCAAAGAGGAGTCCAAGGAAGAATCAAAGAAATGAGTATTGTCATGCCACTTTTCAAACTACTTGGCTGTTACCTCTTCGGTCCTTTGTGGTGAAAATCATTCGGCGATGACGCAATTCAACATACTCTAAATCAGCGTTTTCCTAGATGCCAACCGCTTCGTAGCGTCGAAGTCCGGCGATCCAGAGCTGCCTTCCGGCCAGTAGACAGAGGATCACCCAGAGAGCCTGAATCCCAAGCCCCTGCCAAAGTTGAGGCCCTTGAATTTTTTCCATCAGCACGGCCACGGGGAAGTAGAGTTCATAGGGAAAGGGGAGAAGTCGCAGCAGGAATCCTGCAGTGCCGGGAACGGCATCGAGAGGAAAAAGTCGTCCGCTGAGGAAATACTCAAAAGAGTAGAGGATGAAAACGACGGTCGAGATCTCCAGAATCCAGAAAGCTAGCATCGCGAGGGCGTAAGCGATCAAAAACTGAATCGCACCTGCCATGACCAGACTCGGAACGAAATAGAGCCAGGTGACGAGGTGGACTGGCCAGTGGATATACTGCCTGTACCACCAGAAGACAGCGAGGACCGGGAGCAGCGTGACAACGGTATAAAGAAGGCGCGAGCCGACAAAAATGCAGGAACGATAGGCCAGGAAATTGAATGGCTTCAGGAGCAGGGAACTAAGTTGTCCTTCCCGAATCTCGGCGGCGATCTGCCATTCATCCTCGGTCGGGGTGATGAGATTTTCGACCAGCAGGACGATGAGAAAATAGAAAATCATCTCCCCGAAGTTGTAGCCGGCGATTTCACCGGAGGAATCGCTGAAGATAGCACGCCATACAAAGATGGTTCCGAAGAGGGGAATGAGGCCGAACAGCGATCGCAGGAGGAAGTTCCACCGATAGACAAAAGTATTCTGAAGAGCTATCGAGAAGATGGCCTGGTATTTATCGAG
>Ga0302202_10003998_pt1 | contig 15928 bp, 13 predicted proteins | sample II_Bog_N3_3_FD_194579 | JGI IMG/M metagenome (GOLD analysis project Ga0302202, IMG submission 194579) | Peat permafrost microbial communities from Stordalen Mire near Abisko, Sweden - II_Bog_N3_3 | ecosystem: Environmental > Terrestrial > Soil > Wetlands > Peat | place: Sweden: Abisko...
CCAGTTGCCGTCTTATCTGCCGCAGAATCCCGGTTATAACAAGGTCAATCCGGCTGAAGCGCCAATCCTGATTCTGACGCTGACCTCGGATGTCGTGCCCAAGCCGCAGATCTACGACATGGCCGATTCCATCTTGTCGCAAAAGATCTCCCAGATTCAGGGCGTGGGCCAGGTCTTTGTCGGCGGCAGCTCCAGCCCGGCCGTGCGCGTCGAGTTGAACCCCATGCAACTGGGCTCGAACGGCATCGGCCTGGAGGCGGTGCGCACAGCGCTCGCGGGAGCCAACGCCAACCGGCCCAAAGGCGCTTTTCAGGATGCGGACCATCGCTGGCAGATCAGCGACAACGACCAGATATTCAAGGCCAGCGACTTCGCGCCCATCATCGCCGGCTATAACAAGCAAACCGGCGCACCGGTGCGCGTCGCCGATCTGGGCACGGTCACCGACAGCGTCGCCGACATTCATACCGCCGGCGTCTCAGGCCTCAACCCGGACAAAGGGCCTCCAGCGCAGCTCAAGAGCGCGGTCCTGATCATCATCTACAAGATCCCCGGCGCCAACGTCATCTCCACCGTGGACAACGTGATGGCCGAGATGCCGCGCCTGCAGGCCGCCATCCCGCCCACGATCAAGATCGACGTTGTTGTGGACCGCACCACGACCATCCGCTCCAGCGTGCACGACGTGGAAATCTCACTGCTGATCAGCGTCTTGCTGGTAGTGCTGGTTGTCTTCCTCTTCCTGCGCGAGGTGTGGGCCACCATCATCCCATCTGTGGCCGTGCCGCTCTCGCTGGTGGGCACCTTCGGCGTGATGTATCTGCTCGACTACTCCATCGACAACCTCTCGCTGATGGCTCTCACCATCGCCACAGGCTTTGTGGTGGACGACGCTATCGTGGTGATCGAGAACATCACCCGCTATCTCGAAATGGGCATGAAGCCTTTCGATGCCGCCATGAAAGGATCCCGCGAGATCGGCTTCACGGTGCTTACGATGAGCACCTCCCTGATCGCCGTCTTCATTCCGATTCTGCTCATGGGCGGCATCGTGGGCAAGCTCTTCCGCGAGTTTGCCGTGACTTTGTCGGTGGCAGTCGCCGTCTCGCTGCTTGTCTCGCTGACCACCACGCCCATGCTCTGCGCCCGCTTTCTCAAGTCGCGGGACGAGAGCCGCCATGGCCGCTTCTACGCGATGAGCGAACGCGCCTTCCAGTGGCTGCACAACGAATACGCAGGCGGCCTGCGCTGGGTCCTGCGCCATCAATGGCTGATTCTGGGTGTGACCGTTGGAACCGCGCTGTTGAATGTCTATCTTTTTTCGATTGCACACTTCGACTTTTTCCCGCAGCAGGACACGGGCAGGCTGGGCGGCCAAACGGTCGCCGCACAAGATATCAGCTTCCCCGCCATGCGCGATAAGCAACGGCAACTGGCGCAGATGACCATCGAAGACCCGGCGGTGCGCTCGGTGACTGCCTTTGCCGGCGGCGGCCGAGGCAGCAACAACACGGGCTTCATGTTCATCGCCCTCAAGCCGCTCAACCAGCGCCCAGGGCGCGTCAGTGCCGATCAGGTGGTCAACCGGCTGCGCGGCAAGCTCAGCAGCGTTCCCGGCGCCATTCTCTATCTACAGGCACAGCAGGAGTTCCAGAGCGGAGGGCGCGGCAGCGCGGCCCAGTACCAGTACACGCTCTCGGACGAAAGCCTCGAAGAACTCAACGCCTGGGCTCCACGGCTGCTGGACCGCGCAAAAACCATGCCCGAGTTGCGCGATGTTTCCAACGACCAGCAAGATAAAGGCCTGGCCGCCAACCTGGTCATCGATCGCGACGCCGCCTCGCGGCTGGGCATCACTGCCAGCGCCATCGACAACGTGCTCTACGACGCCTTTGGCCAGCGCGAAGTCTCTACCATGTATACCGCTCTCAACCAGTACTACGTGGTGATGGAGGTCGATCCGCAATATCAGCTCAGCCCCGACGCGCTCAACGGCATCTACATCAAGGCCAACAATGTTGTTGGCGCCACTACCACCATGCCGGCCACAGTCGCGGCTGCAAGCGCCACTCCGGCGGTTTCGGTTCCAACCTCATCCTCGGGCGGCGCCATGGTGCCGCTCTCCACCATCGCCCACTATGAGCAGCAGCGGACACCTTTACAGGTGAACCATCAGGGCCAGTATCCGGCCGTCACGCTTACCTTCAACCTGGCGCCCAATGTGGCTCTGGGCGACGCCGTGACCGCTCTCGAAAAAGTTCAAGTCGAAATGGGCATGCCCCCCGGCGTCCACGCCACCTTCCAGGGAACCACGCAGGACTATCAGACCATGAAGAAGAATATGCCGTGGCTGATTGTCGCTGCATTAGTAGCGGTTTACATCGTCCTCGGCATTCTCTACGAGAGCCTGATCCACCCATTCACGATTCTCTCCACAATTCCGCCAGCCGGCGTGGGCGCCATCCTCGCCCTGATGCTCACCGGAACCAGCCTGACAATCATTGCGCTCATCGGCATCATCCTGCTCATCGGCATTGTCAAAAAGAACGCCATTATGATGATCGACTTTGCCCTGCAGGCTGAGCGCGACCAGGGATTGCCGCCGGTCGAAGCCATTTATCAAGCCTGTTTGCTTCGCTTCCGCCCGATTATGATGACGACGATGGCCGCCCTCTTCGGCGGATTGCCGCTGGCCATCGGCATGGGAGTAGGCTCCGAGCTGCGCAAACCGCTGGGCATCACCATCGTCGGCGGACTCATTGTCTCCCAGATGCTGACGCTCTTCACCACTCCGGTCGTCTACCTCTTCTTCGACCGCCTGCAATGGCGCGTGATGAAGCTGCGCCGCATCGGCGCCGAGATGGAAGAAGCGCCGGGAGACTAGGTCGAAACCAGGGTTACCGTACCCTGACACGAACAGCAATCGCCGGATTGCTTCTCTCGCTCACCGCCGTCCGAAGCCATGCACAAACCTCAGCATCCGCAACAGCAGCAGTAAAACGGCAAACGCGACCACGCACACCAAGACCGAACGCTGTGAGCGCGGCCTTGTGCGGCGGGATTTTGCCGGTCGATTCATGTAGAAGATAAAAGCGAAGCAAGGCCATTCTACCGCGATGCCTACGCCCATCGGCGTCTCATTCCAGACGGCTTGCGGTGCACCCATCAGCCCAAAAGCCCGCTTTTCAAGCTGCTGCTACAATAGAAGGTGACGCATTGTGCGGCGAATTTCTCTATGCTGAGAGTACTTTGAGGGTCTTCTGATCTCTGACCCCTGATCCCTGTATTTCTCTCCAAACCCATGGCCCGCTTGGCCAAACCAGAAGAAGGAAAAGCTCCCCTGTGACTCAGACGATACGCAATATCGCCATTATTGCCCATGTTGACCACGGCAAGACAACCCTCGTAGACGCCATGCTGCGGCAATCCGGCACCTTCCGCGCCAACGAGCAAGTGGCCGAGCGCGTGATGGACTCGAATGAGTTGGAGCGGGAGCGCGGCATCACCATCCTGGCCAAGAACACGGCCATCGTCTTTGAAGGCGGCAAGATCAACATTGTGGACACACCCGGCCACGCCGATTTCGGCGGCGAGGTGGAACGCGCCCTGAAGATGGTAGACGGCGTGATGCTGCTGGTTGACGCAGCCGAAGGCCCGCTGCCGCAGACGCGCTACGTGCTGGCCAAGGCTCTTGAAGCTCATCTCAAGCCCATCGTGGTCATCAACAAGATCGACCGCCCCGACGCGCGCCCGCAGGAAGTCCTGAACGAGATCTACGACCTCTTCATCGACCTCGATGCCGACGAGACGCAACTGGATTTCCCGGTGCTCTACGCGGTAGCAAAGGCGGGCACGGCGACGCTCGACCCGGCCATTCCGGGCGTGGATTTGCAGCCGCTTTTTGAAGCCATTGTTTCCGAGATTCCGCCAGCCACTGGCGACGCCGACGGCACGCTACAGATTCTGGTCACCAATCTCGATTATTCGGATTACTTCGGCCGCATCGCCATCTGCCGCGTCTTTCAGGGCACTCTGCACGCCGGCGACGACGTGACCATCTCCAAGCGCGACGGCACGCTGCAGAAGACGCGCATTACCAAATTGTTCACTTTCAGCGGCCTCAAGCGAATTGAAACCACCGAGACCACTATGGGCGATATTGTGGCCGTGGCGGGCGTCGAAGGCATCACCATCGGCGAGACCATCACCAGCGTCGAAAACCCTGCGCCACTACCGCTGATTGTGATTGATGAGCCGACCATTGCCATTCAATTCAGCGTCAACAACTCGCCGTTTGCCGGGCGCGAGGGCCAGTACGTCACCAGCCGCAATCTGCGCGAACGCCTCGAAAAGGAGCTGCTGACCAATGTTTCAATTCGCGTGGAAGACACGGGCATGCCTGACACTTTCAAGGTGCTGGGCCGTGGCGAATTGCAACTGGCAATTCTCATCGAGATGATGCGCCGCGAGAGCTTCGAGCTTCTCGCCGGCCGGCCGGAGATTGTCACCAAGATGGTGGACGGCGTGCGCATGGAGCCGGTGGAGCATCTCACTATCGACGTGCCCGAGGCCTACACCGGCGTTGTAATTGAGAAGCTGGGTCCGCGCAAGGGCGAGATGACCAAGATGCACAATCATGGCTCTGGCCGCGTGCGCATGGAGTTCCGTGTGCCCAGCCGCGGCATCATCGGCCTGCGCAGCGAGATGCTCACCGACACGCGCGGCACCATCGTGATGAACGCCCTGTTCGACGGCTACATCCCTTACCAGGGCGAGATTCCACAGCGCCCCACCGGCGCTCTGGTGTCGGACCGTCAGGGACTCACTACGACTTATTCGCTGAACGGCTTGCAGGAGCGCGGTGTCTTGTTTGTGGGAGCGGGTGTCGAAGTCTACGAAGGAATGATCGTCGGTGAACATTCGCGCGACAAGGACCTCGACGTGAATGTGGTCCGCGAAAAACACATGACCAACATGCGCGCCTCAAGCGCGGATGAGGCCATCCGCCTGGTGCCCGTGAAGGCTCTCAACCTGGAGCAGGCCATCGAGTTTATCGCTGAAGATGAAATGGTCGAGGTAACGCCTAAGTCGCTCCGTCTGCGCAAGAAGGTTCTGCAACAGAACAAGCGCCCCAAGCGCTACGAAAAGAGCGCTGAGTAAGCTCTTTTGATGTAGTCAGCGTTTTGAGGGGCACGGTTTCAGCCGTGCCACTTAACGCATAAAAAAGACATCGCTCTAGAGCATTCTCAAATTGAGTGTTAACAAAATTCTGGGCGCCCACCCTTTTCGCGTACTTTGCGAAAAGGGTGGGATAGCACAACTGTCCATTTCAACTGTAAACACCAGAACCGAAAATGCTCTAATGCCGGTGCCAAGCCTCAAAGGCCACTTCAATCACCGCAAATAGCACGCTGGCAGCCGCCAAGAATCCCTTGGCGCGCTGCCAGTTCTGCTCATGGCGCTCCAGGCGCCGCTCCAGATCCGCGATGCGCCCGCCGTTGCCGTCGCCCATCAAACCGATCATCTGCGTCTTCAGCACGCTCAAGTCGCTCAGCACCTGCGCTTCGAATTCATTCATCATCCGCATTCGCCGAACTCCATTCGTCCATCACTAACTGAGAAGTTGCCGCTCTGTGAAAGCTCTGATTAAGTCAATGTTTTGAAAGGGCACGGACTTTTCCGTGCCGCAAACGCAACAAACTAATGGCGGGCTTTACAAGCTGCGGGAAAACTCACAGATCATGCCTCAAAGGGCCGCTTTGTGTCAGGGCACGACTTTAGTCGTGCCGTAAATACAACAAAACAATCGCGGGCTTTAGCCCCTGAGGGAATGACTGTTTGACAGAATGCGCCTAATCAGAGCTTCCCTGATATGGAGTGACCCGTCAATCTCTGCACATCGATGGGGTCGGTTTTGTTGTTGTCTTTGCCTTTGTTCGAGGACAGGGCCAGCAGCAGCCAGGGCAGGTTTTAGCGACGATTGATCAGTCTGATATTCGCGGGTCGAAACCGCATAATCTTGATCCGTCGGGAGCTGCCTCTGACTAAAGTCGCGAGTCCGGCTGAGCCTGTCGCATAGGGAAGACGAGGATTCTCCTTCGTGCTTGCTCCGGCTGCGGCTGGCTCTGTCTTCGAATTGGGCAAGTCTTTTCATTCGTCAGGTTCTTGTTTTTTCATTCTTTGGAAAGTTCTTGCTTTTGCCTTTGCTTTTGTTCTTGCACTTCGTCAGGCTGCCATCTTCTGCATGGCTGCCGATTCTGCCTTGATCCCGATGGCCCAGATAAAACCCAGTAGTTCACGCCCCACGGCGGTGACGATTTTGCGTTGGTCCTTGCCTGCCGCAGCCAATCGGGCGTAGCGCTTCGTAAGCCGAATTTGCGCTTTCCAGGCAATCTCCTTGATCTCTTCCGGCACGTTCTCTTGTCGCTTGCGCAAGCGAGGGCCGATACCTGGCCTGAGCCGATAACTCCAGGCAGCTTCGACGGCGATACGCCGCAGATGTGCGTTGCCTGCCTTGGTGATGCTGCCGCGTTGCACCCGCTTGCCGCTGGAGTTCTCGCTGGGAACGGCTCCGCTGTAACCCATCAACTGCCGCGCGTTCTCGAAGCGAGATAACGTGCCTAACTCAGATACGATGGTGACCGCCGAGATCTCCGCGATGCCGCGCAATGCCTGCAGGCCTCTGATCACTTCCTGCATCTCGGGCGTGGCCAGCTTGATCGCATCGGTGATCGCCTGCTCCAGCCGCAATACCCGCTCGGCCATGTGCTCGACCTCGTGCAGATAGTCCAGCCGTGTGGACTCCTGTGCGGGATGTTCGAAACGCAGTTGCCGCACCCACGTCATATGCACCCCGGTCCACAGCTTGATCTTCGTCTCTGGGCGCCGCCCTGTGCGCAGAAGAAACTTGCTCAACCGATGCCGTGCGCGCAACTGATCGGCCTTGGCCGCCTCGCGCGCTCGTACCAAATCGCGCAGCGCCTCGGAGCCTTCGTCGGGAACCCACACAGCCGTCAGATCGCCGGACCGGTGGCTGCGCGCCAACCGCTCCGCATCCCGGCGATCTGTCTTCACCCGGTCGCCTGCTTTCATCGGAACCAGCGTCGGCGCGATCACTTCGCAAGCCACGCCCAGCTCAGCCAACTGCCAGTAGAGAACATAACCTGTCGGACCGGCTTCATAGCAGGCCTTCAACTGCTCGACCGGCCCAAGCTTCTTCACCAGCTTGCGGATCGACTCAGCGCGGTTGGCAATCGTCCCCAGGCTGCGCACTTCGCCATCCCGCTCAGCAACGGCGACAACAATCGTTTCGGCATGGACATCCAGGCCCAAAAATCGTACCTTTTCCTTCATGACCGGTTCCTCTCCGCTTGTGGCTCTGAACTGTGCTCCACTTCGGCTCACAGACTAACCCACGACCAGCGCAGGGGGACCGGTCACTCCATGATGACTAAGTTGACAGCACGCCAGCAAAACAGTCTTACATCCTTTCAACAAAAAAGTGTAGAAATTTGATTCATGAGTCTCTTTCGTTGGATCGAGTACACGCCCCAGGGCGAGGCTTGTCATATTTCTCAAGCGGACCAAGTGGCAGCTTCTGGTGTTGTGCGCCAGCACCACGACTACTATGAGATATTCCGCGTAGCTTCGGGAAGCGGCTGGCACTGGTGCGCAGAGCGCGAATACCCCCTGCGCGCGGGGCACATGGTGTTTGTAAGGCCTAATGACAAGCACGGATTTCGCACCGAACTCTCCAGCGAACCCTTTGTGTTTGTCAATGTGGCTTTTTCCGCCGCATCCTGGGCGCAACTGCGCCAGCGCTATGGCTGGCAACAGCGGGCCTTCTTCAGCGAACACGCCGCAGAGCCGCCGGTAATGACCTTGGACCCTTCAACCGACCGCGCCGCCGCAAGCCTCTTTGCAGAGATGCTCAGTCAGCCACGCACCCAGGCCACTCTCGATTTGTTCCTGCTCTCCGTCGCCCGGCTCACTGAGGCGCCTGTGGGGTTGGTTTCCCCCACTGCAGTGCCTCCGTGACTGCACTACGCCCTGGTACAGTTCAGCCGCTACGATGCAGCACTTAACCAGGGTCCAGCGCAGTTGGCGCGCATGGCCGGCTGCAGCGAAGCCCATCTGAGCCGGTCTTTCCGCACCCACCTTGGGCAGACACCCTCGCAGTGGATTCTCGGGCTTCGCGTGCGGCGTGCTGCCTCTCTGTTGGAGACCACCACGTACGCAATCTCCGAAGTTGCGCTGATGGCGGGCTTCGAGAACCTCAGCAACTTCTACCGCCGCTTCCGAGCCGAAACTGGCCTCACACCGCTGGCCTATCGCCAGCAGAAAAGGCGCAGCGTGGTATAAAATTGGTAAGCGCCGCTGAGGCGGTGTCGCGCTCGCCGCCCGCGTCGGCGCCGGCAATAGAGATAGTTCTTCCGTCCCAAGGCGACGCAACGCAAGGCGCGTTCGGCGGCGTTGTTGTCGATCTTAAGCAGTCCGTCGTCGGTATAGCACATCAAGGCGCGCCAACGCCAGTGAGCATAGCGGATGGCGGCCGCGGTTTCGCTTTCGGGCGAAAGCTGGCGCAGCGATTTTTCCATCCAAACCCGAAGAACTGCCCGGCGAAACTGGCAGAAGGTAACGATTCAGGTATCGCATACTTCACAGTAATTGTGATATAAGGGATTGTGCCCACGACGATGAAGGACATAGCGCGTGACCTCGGGGTGTCCGTGGTCACAGTTTCGAAGGTGCTCCGGAACCACGAGGACATAAGCGAAGCAACCCGGAAGCGAGTTCTGGATCGTGTTAAGGAACTTGACTACACCCCGAATCTAGCTGCACGTGGCTTGGTCACTGGAAAGACATATCTGGTTGGTCTTGTGGTGCCCGACCTGTTGCACCCGTTCTTTGCACAAGTAGCAAAATCACTTTCAAGGGTGCTTCTGAAGAAGGGTTACTGCCTCACAATTTCGACCTCGGAAGAGGATGCCGAGCTGGAAAAGCATGAGATCAACCGACTCTTGGGCCGCCGGTTGGATGCTCTCGTCATCGCACCCTCATCCACCAACCCATATGTATTCGAGCGAATCCAAAATCAAAAGATGCCATTGGTTTTGATAGACCGCAATGTCACGGGGTTGGACGCTAACTACGTTGGCACCGACAACGAGGCGATCGGGTTATTGGCCACAGAACATCTCGTTGAAGTAGGGTGCAAGAGGATTGCTCACTTACGTGGGCCTGATAATAGCCCAGGCGCCGGACGTTTTAAGGGCTATCAAAATGCCTTGGCCAAACACGACTTGAAGTCCCATTCAGGTTATGTGTCCATGCCCCGGTTGGTGGACGTACAAAGCAGGGAAAGCGGTGCTGAATTGATGCGGCAGCTACTGGCCCTGAATCCTCGTCCTGATGGAGTATTTTGCTATAACGATCCCATGGCAATTGGAGCAATTCATGCCATTCTCGATGCAGGCTTAAGAGTGCCAGAGGACATCGCAGTCATAGGATCTGGAAACCTCCATTACGATACTGAACTCCGCATCCCTCTATCGAGCATCGACCAACAGACCGACATGATCGGCGAGCGAGCTGGGCGCTTGACCTTGTCGTTACTGGAATCAAAGACCCAACAGCGCAATAAAATAATCATCATTCAGCCTCAACTTGTGGTCCGGGCTTCGACCGACAGGAAAGCGGTGATCGAACAGGTAACCGCGCCATCGAATGCGATGCCAGGTACGAACGGGCATCCATGAATCTCGGGCTCCTGCCGGCCATGGCCAGACTGCCTGAGCTGCCTTCAACGCATAGCGCCGGGGTTGGGGCATTCAGCAGAAGTCGGAGTCGGCAGGTCGTTCTTCGGGTCGGTGCAAGGGCGCGCAAGATCAGCAGGCTGGATGAGTTATCCACCGCTGGAACTCCAGGCGAATCTGGAGTAATTCTTTCTAGCGTGCCGGGCATAGCGAAGCGGGCAAAGCCGGGTTTCTTGCTGGCGATGTGATCCGGGTTATCGATGGCAAGCCGGTCAAGGAGATCCAGAACCTGATGTGGAATTCGGTGCAGGTCCCTGCCGGTGGGAGCGAGAGCGTGACGATCATTCGCTTTCCGCAAGAGTGCATGATTAAAATTCAATTGAAATGACCCCGGGAGATTGCGCTGCATGCTGAAATCAGGAATCCTGAACCCGAGAATCAACTCGTTGCTTAGCATTGTCCGGCATACCAATACGTTGGTCATTGCGGATCGTGGGTTTCCCTTTTGGAAGGAAGTTGAGACCATAGATATTTCCTTGGTTGACGGAATCCCTCGAGTTCTGGATGTATTGGCGGCCATTCGCAGCAACTTCATTGTGGCCCGGGCTTTCATGGCTGCGGAGTTCAACGAGGTAAATAGTCCTGAGACGATATTGTCTTTCAAGCGCTCGTTGGATGGCGTTGCTCTCGAATTCGAGCCTCACATCGACCTTAAGAAACGAGTGCCGCATGCCATCGGGATCATTCGGACCAGTGACACCATTCAATATGCGAACCTTGTGCTAGAGTCCGGCTAGGCTTCTCCCTAAATACTTTTGTATCCGTTACATTAACGATACCTTTATCGTCAACGTTTCGCTGCAGAAGGTTGCATAGCGCAATTCGATCTCGTACAGGCTCAAAGTCGGGTTCTCGGACTGTCCTCGCCGGCGTCTGCAAAAAGCCCCGGCTCGCCAGCTGCCAGGCAACGCCCATTCATGCCGCCAGCCAGTACCGAATCAGCCAAAAGAAGAAGGCAAGTTGACACTCACTGTTGGCGGGTATATTCTTCCTTAAAGTAATCGATAACTCTACTGGCCCAAGGAAGATCGCATGTCGAATTCCGCCTCTGTCTCACCGATCGATCCTGCGGCCGTTCCGCGTCGCACCCTTCACACCGGCGCGACGATGCCAGCCATCGGGCTGGGCACCTTCGGGTCCGATCACGTTTCCGCGGCCGAGGTCGCGGCCACCGTGAAAGGCGCCGCCGCCGCTGGCTACCGGCACTTCGATTGCGCCTCGGTCTACGGCAACGAGGCCGAGATCGGCGCTTCGTTCGAGGAAATTCTTTCAAGCGGCATCCGCCGCGAAGAGCTCTGGATCACGTCGAAGCTATGGAACGACAAGCACGGCGAGGACGACGTGATCGCCTCGTGCCGCAAGTCGCTCGCCGATCTGCGCCTCGACTATCTCGACATCTACCTCGTCCACTGGCCGTTCCCGAACTTCCATCCGCCGGCCTGCGACGTGACTTCGCGCTCAGCCGAGGCCAAGCCCTACATCCACGAGAACTACATGAGGACCTGGCGCAAGATGGAAGAGCTGGTCGAGATGGGGCTGGTGCGCCACATCGGCTCATCGAATATGACCATCCCCAAGCTGAAGCTCCTGCTGCGCGACGCGCGCATCAAGCCCGCCGTGAACGAAATGGAACTTCACCCGCACTTCCAGCAGCCGGAGCTGTTTGAGTTCGTGCTGGCGAACGGCATCCAGCCCGTGGGCTATTGCCCCATCGGGTCACCGGGCCGCCCCGAGCGCGACCACACGCCCGAGGACACATCGCCCACTGAGGACCCGGTAATCCGTGCAATCGCCGCGCGCCACGGTATCCATCCCGCAGTCGTCTGCATCAAGTGGGCCGTGCAGCGGGGCCAGATCCCGATCCCGTTCTCGGTTCACAATTACCGCGCCAATCTTCTGGGCGTCGTGAGCGATCCCCTCACTGATGAGGAAATGCGCTCGATCACCGTCATCGACCTCAACTGCCGTTTAATCAAGGGCCAGGTCTTCCTCTGGAAGGAAGGCCAAAGCTGGGAGGATCTCTGGGACCTCAACGGGGAGATCACCCCGCCGTAAATGCCAGCTCTAAGCTTTTAGCTGTTGGCTATTCGTTTTGACTGTTCGCTGATTTGCTACCGGCTTCTGGCTATTGGCTATGAGCTCACCGCACAGCGCTGGAGATTGAACCCATGACATCGACAATGTCCGCCGTCTATCTGCCCGGGAACTCGACCGTCGAGATGCGCACCGTGCCCGTGCCCGAGCCGGCTCACGGCGAAGTGCTGCTCCGCGTGAAAGCCTCCACCATCTGCGGCTCCGACATTCGCTGCATCTATCACGAACATCTCGGCAAAGGCCCTGAAGGGTACCAGGGCTTCATCGCCGGGCATGAGCCCGCGGGCCAGATCGTTGCCGCTGGCCCGGGCTGCCGCCGCTTCAAAGCCGGCGACCGCGTGATTGTCTATCACATCTCGGGATGCGGCGTGTGCAACGACTGCCGGCGCGGTTACATGATCTCCTGCACCAGCGAAAAGTATCGCCGGGCCTACGGATGGCAGCGGGACGGCGGCATGGCCGAGTACATGGTGGCCGAGGAGAAGGACCTGATCGCGCTGCCCGATGCACTCACGTATGCCGACGGAGCGCAGGTGGCCTGCGGATTCGGCACCGTCTACGAGGGGCTGGAAAAGATCGGCGTCGACGGCAACTGCGCCGTGCTCATCACCGGGCTGGGACCGGTGGGACTTGCGACAGGCGCGCTTTGCCGCAAATTAGGCGCAAACAAGATTATTGGCATCGACGTGGTTCCGGAACGGATGAAGATCGCCATCGACTTGGGCCTCTGCGATACCGTTCTGGCCTCGGGACCGGAGAACGCCGCCGAGGTGAAGCGGCTGACCGGCGGCTATGGAGTGGAGCGCGCCGTGGACTGCTCGGCGCACCATGCGGCGCGGGCAACGGCCATTCGCGCCACCCGCAAATGGGGAAAGATTGTCTTTCTCGGCGAAGGGGGAACGGTGGAATTCAATCCGTCGCCCGACATCATTCACGATCAGAAGACGATTTACGGATCGTGGGTCACCTCGACATGGCTGATGGAAGAGCTGGTGGAGCGGCTGGTGCGCTGGAACCTGCATCCGGCCGATATCATCACGCACAGGTTTCCGCTGGAGCGCGCCAGCGACGCTTATGCGCTGATGGCCTCAGGCAAATGCGGCAAGGTTGCCGTGTGCCAGGATGAAGAGTTGGCGTAGAGCTTACACGAGGGGAAAACGATGACTGGCGCAATAACTTCCGCAACATCCGATTGGGAGCGCAAACTGAACGATTGCCTGCCGCTGTTTGGGCATCGCAACTGGATCGTGGTTGCCGATTCGGCTTATCCTGCCCAATCGAAGCCCGGCATCGAGACACTGGCCGCGGATGCGGACCAGATTCACGTTGTGCGGATGGTCAGAGACGCCATCAGCGCGTCCCGGCACGTCCGGGCCAACCTTTATGCGGACCGGGAGCTGGGCTTTGTGGAGGAGATCGACGCGCCGGGCATCGTTGAGTACCGGCAGCAACTGGATGGGGTTCTGCAAGGCGCCTGTGTAACATATCTTCCGCACGAGCAGATCATTCAAAAGCTGGACCAATCCGCGCAGGCCTACCGCATTTTGATCGTCAAGACCGATATGACGATACCGTACACCTCCGTCTTCTTCGAACTCGATTGCGGCTACTGGAACGCCGGAGCGGAAGAGCGGCTCCGCCAGGCGATACTGGTTTCGGATTCGAGATAGAACAAGCAACCTTGGCGCAAGCAGGGAAGATTGCATCCCTTGCTTCCAGATGCGAACTTACCCGCGAAAGGATACCCACTGCCATGGCATTGAACAGGCGCGATTTGCTTAAGTCGTTGGGCGGTGCATGTTCCGCCCTTGCTCTCTCAAAGTATCTAAAGGCCCAGGCCAACGGCTTCCTCGGAACCCGGGAGTCTCTCAGATCCTACGAGGTTCCAAATTGGTTTCGCGACGCGAAGTTCGGTATCTGGGCGCACTGGGGGCCGCAATCGGCCATCGAAGATGGCGACTGGTACGCCCGCAACATGTACATGCAGGGATCGGACCAATACCGGTACCATGTGGAAACGTATGGGCATCCCTCCAAAGTCGGCTACAAGGACCTGGTCGATATCTGGAAGGCCGCTAAGTGGGACCCGGAACACTTGATGAGCCTATACAAGAAGGCGGGCGCTAAGTACTTCGTCAGCATGGGCGTGCATCACGATAACTTCGACTTATGGAACTCGAAGTACACGCGCTGGAATGCGGTGAAGATGGGGCCGAAGAAGGATGTAGTGGGCCTGTGGCAGGATGCGGCGCGGAAGCATGGGTTGCGCTTCGGCGTCACCGAGCACTTGGGCGCCAGTTGGAACTGGTTTGGCGTCAGCAAGCTCTCCGATAAGACCGGCCCGATGGCGGGCGTACCTTATGACGGCGCCAATCCGGCATACGACGAGCTTTATCACTCCGGAAACGCGCAGGCGAAGGTCGAGAGTTGGTACCGCGATGTGCCCGAGTCCTACCAGATCAAGTGGTTCAATCGCATCAAGGACCTAGTGGACAGCTACCAGCCGGATCTTCTCTATAGCGACGGCAGCTTGCCCTTTGGCAAATACGGCCGCGAGTTGCTGGCGCACTTCTACAACACCAACGCCAAACGCAATGGGAAGCTTGAAGCCGTCTACAACTGCAAGAAGGCCGACGACGGCGGGCAGTTTGCCGACGGCATGTGTGTGCGGGACATGGAGCGCGGTGTTGCCGATGGCATCGCGGAGAATCCCTGGCAAACCGATACCTGCGTGGGCGACTGGCACTACAAGCGCGGGCAGAGATACAAGACACCCAAGAAGGTGATCGATCTGCTCACCGACATCGTGAGCAAGAATGGCAACCTGCTGCTGAATTTTCCGCTGCCCAATTCAGGCCAACTGGACTTCGAAGAGATGGAGGTGCTGCAAGGCATCACCGAGTGGATGCAAATCAACAGTGAAGGCATCTACGCGACGCGCCCCTGGAAGATTTACGGCGAAGGCCCCTCCACACAAGTGAAAATCGTGACCGGAAACTTCAACGAAGACAAGCAGAATGACCTCACCGCCGAAGATGTGCGCTTCACAACGAAGGGCAGCACGCTTTACGCGTTTGTCATGGGCTGGCCGCAGAAGGAGGCCGTGATTCGCGCGCTCGGCTCTGGCAGCCCGCAGAACCCGGGCAAGATTCATCACGTGAAGCTGCTGGGGGACCCGGGCTCGCTCAAATGGAAACAGGAGGCGGACGGGCTGAAGGTGGAAATGCCCGCCGAAAAGATCTCCGATATTGGCATCACGCTGAAGGTTGAGCTGGCGTAGGAGGCGCTGCAGCACTAACTTGACTTGGTTCTAGCGCGAGCTGTGCAGCCAGCATTTTCGTGCCGGTTTCTCTTTCGCGGGCGTTTTGGCTGGCGCTGCTGCGCGCGTGGAACAAATCAAGCCGTACTTTCTGAGGCCATGTCGCCTCATTGCGTCTCATGTTCCAGAAGGGAGAATTATCCTTGAGCATCTCCGTCGGGCCCGTTGGGCAAGGCAAGTCGCCCTCGCTGAACAATAACGAAGACATTGAAGCCCAGTTGATTCCTGCGGGGCGGCTGTCGCCGTTTCTGATGGTCACGTCGCTGTTCTTTCTGTGGGCGATTCCGAACAATCTGAATGACATACTGATTCGGCAATTCATGGAGTCGTTCAATATCAACCGGTCGAGCGCCGCAGGAGTACAGATCTGGTTTTACCTGGGCTACTTTTTGCTGGCCATTCCGGCGGGGCAGTTGATGCGACGGTTCGGATACAAGATGGGCATTATGACAGGGCTTTGCCTGCTGGGCAACGGGTGCATCTTGTCTTATCCGGCGGCGCAGGCGGGGCTGTACGGAGTCTTTGTCACCGCAAAACGCCCATGGCGCCAGCGATCTGCCAGTCGCCGTTAACCCTCGCCAAGCAGCCACCCTCCGTGCCGCCGGTGCCTCGTGGCAAGTCATCTCTGAACGGCTAGGCATCGGCGTTGGCACAGCCTGTCGGGCTCTCCAGAGCCGTTCCAAAAACCTACCGGAATCGT
>Ga0302202_10004001_pt1 | contig 15925 bp, 12 predicted proteins | sample II_Bog_N3_3_FD_194579 | JGI IMG/M metagenome (GOLD analysis project Ga0302202, IMG submission 194579) | Peat permafrost microbial communities from Stordalen Mire near Abisko, Sweden - II_Bog_N3_3 | ecosystem: Environmental > Terrestrial > Soil > Wetlands > Peat | place: Sweden: Abisko...
GGCAGCGCGAAGGGCAGCATAGATTTTTGTTTTAAGGGTGCCTCGCTTGGCTCTTTTGACCGATTTTACCGTAGCAGCGGCTTTCGCGGGGCGACCGCGACGTTTTCCTGCAGGGAGCGCTTTTCCCAGAATCAGCGAAGAGAGTTGAGCTTCGATTTTTTTAATTTCAAGCACCAAGGCTTCCTTGCGTTCAGTAAGTTTAATCAGACTACGCAAAGAAGCGCTATTCAGATTGGATAATGTCATAACAAGGGAGTTATTTATCAGGAAGCTTAGCATGACAAGTCATTATTTTAAAAACAGATACAAGGTTTTTCAACCTTCTTTGCTTTCGGAAGCCTCTCCAATCAAAGAAGAAGCCGTGATTGTTTTCGGAACTATATCGAATATTAAAGCCGTGACTTTGCCTGAGAATGAACTCAATCGGGCAGCTGCAATTTCCCATCCTTCCTCACGGGATCGCTACCTTGCCGGGCGCTATTTAGTGAGGGGAATTCTTTCACAATGGCTGGAGATGAAACCTGAGGAAATTACAATATCCTTGAGCGACCTGGGAAAACCATTTCTCCCTCATCATCACTTTCAGTTCAGCATCTCTCATACGGAGCAGGCCGTGGCGGCAGTTTTTTCAATTCAGCCTTCAGGTATCGATCTTGAGCAGGAGCGAACGCTGGATGCCCATGCGTTGGCGTTGCGGTTTTTTTCATCCGAGGAGGCGGATTTTTTGTCTCAAACTCGATCGCTACCGGAGTTCTTCAGACTCTGGTGTTGCCGTGAAGCAGCAATCAAAGGGGATGGAAGAGGACTTGGAGACCTTTTAAACGCAACGCGAGTGATACTTCCTCCATCGGATGACTGCGTGCAGGTGCTCGTTGGGGGGGTGGAATGGAATGTGTTTTCCTGGTTGATGAACGGTGGAACCCACGGGGCAGCTGCCTTCCTGACGCTGCCGAGTGTAATTCGCTGGTGTGATCTCGATGATCCGCTAGGGTGAACTTTCATGTCATTTCAGGATCTCGGATTATTTGAAGCCGTCGTGCACGGTGCGCAGAGGATGGGTTATGTTGAGCCATCGCCCATTCAGGAACAGGCTATTCCAGTTGTGATGCGGGGCGGCGACCTGATTGCTTCCGCTCAAACAGGCACCGGAAAGACGGCGGCTTTTGGTCTTCCCATCCTGAGCCGTCTCAAGGAAGCGCAGGGGAAAGTTCGGTGCCTGATTCTCGAGCCGACGCGGGAACTGGCGCTTCAAGTGGAGGCTGCGTTCAAGGATTTCTCCGCCTTCACCGATCTCGAAACACTTGTTCTCTTCGGAGGCGTTGGCTATGGAACTCAGCGCGAAGCCTTGCAGCGGGGGGTTGATATTATTGTTGCCACCCCCGGGCGACTACTTGATTTTCTGCAACAGGGAGAAATCAGCCTGGCTGACGTCTCAATTCTTGTCCTTGATGAAGTCGATCGCATGCTCGACATGGGATTTCTGCCCGATGTTCGGCGTATTGTGGAGCGATGTCCGAAAGAGCGGCAGACTCTTCTCTTCTCGGCTACTGTTCCCGAGGAGATTGAGAGGCTCTCCTCGTGGTGTCTCCGTAATCCGGAGAAGATATCCATCGGAGCCCGCCGCTCCGCCGCGGAAACCGTGAAGCATGCCTTCTATCCGGTTGCCGCCGCTCAAAAATTTGACCTGCTCAAGTCGATGCTCGATCTGACCGATTACCATAGCGTGCTGATCTTTTGCCGTACCAAGGATGGTGCCGACCGGATCGCCCGCCAGCTTGAGAGTGAGAATCACAAGGTGGCCGTCATGCATTCCAACCGTTCCCAGCAGGAGCGCATGGATGCACTCGAGGGATTCAAGAGCGGGCGTTATGAAGTCATGGTGGCGACGGATATCGCCGCACGCGGTATTGATATCGCCGGTGTCAGTCATGTCATCAACTTCGATGTGCCGCAGCATCCCGAGGATTATGTCCATCGGATTGGCCGTACGGGTCGTGCCCAGACGGAGGGAGATGCCTTCACCATCATGACGGCGGAGGAACTGCCTCATGTGAAGGCCATCGAGACATTCATTGCCCAAAAAGTACCGCGCGAGAAATTGGAGAACTTTCCCTATCTCTTCACAATGCTTTTCCAGGAAGAGGAGGCCGCGAGAGTCCTCAAAAACATCCGTGGAGCCCGCACACTCAAGGGGTACAGCTACGGAGCGCGTAAAAAACGCTGAGCATTCCTCTGAGTGTAGAAATTCTTCTTCCTGCTCATTGGATGGGGTGGCTTACAGAGTTAAAAAGCAGGTTAACGGACTTGCATTTTGATCAGCTTGCGATAACTTTTTCTACTTACCATCGCTGGCTTGTTATCAGTTTAAGCGCTGGTAATCGAACTGGTTTTAAGAATGCTAAAACTTAAATTATCTTTATTATTAATTATCCTGACTCAAGCGGGGGTGATGGCTCAGGATCTGGATATCGAAGGTGGAATCTCCACGAATATTACTTCTGGAACGAATGCCTATTCGAATACCGCGATCGGTGTGTCCAGCGATGGCAATACACTGACCGTTCAGGGAGCGGGTACCGTTTTGACGAATGCATCGATTGTGGTCATCGGGAACGGGTTTTCCGGAAACAGTCTTGTGGTGACCAACGGTGCCAGTTTGCCGGTCGGCAACCAACTTATCATTGGCTATAGCGGAGGGAGCAATAACGCACTCACGATTGCCTCCTCCACTGCAACCGTGAGCCAGAGTTTATGGGTTGGCTATCAGGGCTCCAAAAATAGTTCTCTTCTGGTCACGGGGGCGGGGGCGTCACTCCATGTTGGTAACGGTTTTTATATCGGTGATGGATCAAGCGGCAATCAGCTTACGGTCGCTGCTGGTGCTTCTCTGATCACCTCTGGCGGGGCTGCACTTGGCGTTGACTCTGTGGGCAATTCTCCCGCATCCAATAACAGCGCGCTGATCACGGGGATTGGATCGACGTGGAGTAACTCCGGCGGACTGATTGTCGGGAGCAAGGGCGGGGGAACGCTCACGCTGGGGAGTGGCGCTACCGTTAGCTCCGACACCATCACCATTGCCGCCCACTCTTCCAATGGGGTTGTCTCCTCTGGAACCTTGAATGTTGGGGTGGCTGGGGGAGGCAACACAAACATTTCCCTGAATGCCACGACCATCAATTTTGGCAACGGCACAGGAACGCTGAATTTCAATCAGTCGGATAGCGCCCTGGTCACTGCGGATATTGTCAGCGGGACAGGAAAGGCCACAATCAACGTGGCTGGGAGTGGAACGGCAATCCTGAGTGGTAATAATATTACCTATAACGGGGATGTAAATATCTCCGGTGGAGCCCTTATGGTTGGGACGAACGGAACGAATGGTGTGTTTGGCCCTGGAGGAACCGTGACGCTGACAAATAATGGCTCTTTACTCCTCAATATCGATCACGATTACCAGTACACGATGGGTAATAATATCAGCGGCCAGGGTCAGCTTAAGAATATTGGGGGAGGCCATCTGATCCTGACCGGCAACAACGACTATAGCGGCATCACGGTGATTCAGGCGGCGAACTGTCAATGCTCGAGCATCCAGATTGGAAATGGAGGAACCAATGGGACGCTTGGAACTGGGACGCTCATCCTCCAAGCCAACACCGTTAGCGGAACCAATTACTTTCCCACCCTTGGCTTCGATCTCAGTACGAATTACACGGTCACGAATACACTTGTGGTAGGACTGGGATACCTGAGAAACGAGGGCTCTGGAACAACAACACTGGGAGGAACCGTATTGCTTTTTGATCCCGCGCTGACGAATGGCGGTATTGTCTCCGTCGATCATGGGGGGATGGTTGTTACGGGAACGCTTAATGGCGGTACTAACGGTTACATCAACGTTGGGACAACAAATGCCTCGGTGACGATGACGTTTGCCGGCAGCAGCACGACGACGATGAACAGCATGATTATTGGCAATGGGACCCTCTCTGGCAGCAATGTGGTGACCGCCGATCATGCGGTGATCAATCTTGGGGGAGTTTTGACCGTTGGTGGTGTGGATAATCCTGGAGGAAATCTCATGGTCATCAGTAATGGGTCACAGGTGACGAGCACGAACCTCTGGGTAGGTGCTGATAGTGACAGTAACCAATTGGTGATTACCGGCACCAACACAAAGCTTACCGTGGTCGGGACACCTGTTGGAATTTACATTGGTGACTCGGGGGATAGTAACAGCATGGTCATCTCCAACGGAGCATCAGTAACGACAATAGGTCGGGCCTACATCGGGACTGCCACGGCATTTGGAGGGGAAACCAATCCCGGTCTTAATGATGTTGTCGTGGTGACGGGAACCAACTCCAAATGGACTAACACTGGCACACTCGTCGTTGGAGACTCAGGAACAGGAACTCTGACGGTGGATAATGGAGGAACGGTGAGTGCCGCCCAGGGGATCGTTCTCGCCAATTCAAATAATTCGGCCGGTACCCTCATCATGGGCAACGGTACCCTGACGGCTCCATCGGTGACCTTTGGAAGTGGTAGCGGCACGATCAACTTTACCCCAACGACACAGACAACGCTGACCAGTTCGATCACGGGACTCGGTTCCGTGAACTTTTTGCGTACGGGAAGCACAATAATTTCGGGACATAATACCTATACCGGGACGACAACGATCAGCAGTGGGACAGTGGTTGTAGCCAGCACGAATGCCCTTGGAAACAGTTCTGTACTTCTCAATGGCGGCTCACTTTCGCTTAATAAGAATCTCACCCTTACATCGGAATTTACTTGGAACTCATCCGCTCAAGTGACCATTAAACCGGGAAGCGGTTTTGAGCTCATCGCCACCGGAGGGGTGATTCTCTCCGGGTCGGGGCTGCATATTTTCAATCTCACGGGTGACAGGATCGGCGCTACGCCAGTGCCGCTCTTCAACTATGGAACCAATGGGTTTACAGCGAGCCAGTTCGGACAGGTTGGTCAGCCCACCAACGTCACGTTCTACACGAATAAAGATACTGTCTATGTCGAAAATACGAATGCGCCGACTCCCACCCCGACTCCCAAGCCTAAGCCAACTCCCACGCCAAAACCGACTCCGACTCCGACTCCGACTCCGACTCCGACTCCGACTCCGACTCCCGGCTACACCCAGCATGCCCAGAATAGCAATCAATACCAGGTGGCCAAGGCGCTCGACGGGTTTATTGGCGTAGGTGGTGACCAGGCGGTGATTTTAGCAGCGCTCGATCATCTCACTCCCTCCCAGTTTGCCCAGGCGTATGCAGCCATCATGCCAACGCTCTATCAATCGCTGAGTACGATGGCCTTCAGTATGGCCAACAGCCAGAACAACGATTTCATCGAACGGATGTCAGGCATCAGAACCAGTGAGAATGGTAATCCTGTCACCGGCGTTCCCGAAAATGCGCCGACCATCCAGAACGATGGCAAAAACGTCGTAGAACCGATGGATGACAAAAACCCAGTAGAAGATAAAAATCCCGTCGAATCAAAGAATCCGGTTGGATTCAGCGCACCATTCTCTTCTGGGAAACAAAACACACCGTTGGTCTCCGGATTGAACAGTCACTGGGGGATGTTTGCAGATCTTAACGGCATTTACTCGCAACAGAACAGTGGCAACGTGATGCCAAACTACAATGTCATGAGCGGTGGTGGTCTTGCAGGTCCTGTTTACCATTGGAACGACAACTTTTCGACCGGGATCTATGCCGGGTATGAAGGGAGTTATGTCAATTATGGCGGTGGTAGCAATCTTAAGGACAATAGCGTCCGCTTCGGTCTCTTTGGGACTTATGCGCAGGGAGGAGGAAAAGGTTTCTATGTTGATGGGTTGGCCGGTGGCGGATATCACAACTATCAGGTGACCAGGGCTATTAATTTCCCTGGAGTCAGCAGAACGGCAACCAGTTCTCCGGGGGCTGCTGAACTCGATGCCATGCTTGCAGGGGGCTACGATTTCCGTAAAGGGAAATGGACATTTGGACCCCTGGCAAGTGCCCAATACACCTATTTTGCAGCTAATGCTGTCAATGAGACCGGGGCTCAGAGCCTTGACTTTAATTCAAGCGGTTGGCAGACCAGCAGTTTCATCGGCAGCCTCGGTGGTCATCTGAACTACTTTTGGCAGGCTACGCGGAACATTATTGTGGTCCCTCAGATCAACCTGGGCTGGCAGCATGAGTTTCTTCAGAATCCTTACAATATCAACGGCTCTTTGGGAGGAGGCTCCCAGTTCTCAAACACCACTCAGGCACCGCTGAGGGATACTCTTTACACAGGAATCGGTTTCACCATGAACCTCTACCAGAAATGGGATACTTCCCTGTTCTACAATGCCTCGCTCGGTAACAGCGACTTGGTCAGCCAGAGCCTCTTTTGGAGTCTGGGAGTGCGATTCTAGGGATACGCTGATTAAAGCGACACTTTCAAGGCTTGGTTGATTTTGGGTGGGATGAAGGGAGAGAAGGGCTATTTTTCGGACTCTTCAAACTCAAGATTAAGTTCAGAGCGCTACACATGGCTCTCACCACCCATCAAAAGCTAGTTTCAATTTGCACTTCAGAGGTTCAAATACCTCTCTTTCATGCCTTTTCGGCCATGCGAAGCATGCGTGCCGCCAAGATCAGATTGGTTAAAACAAAGAGGGTATGAAGTTGAGCGAGATTTTTCTTTAGCCCCGGTATCGAACCTTCTGGTATTTGAAGAGGTTCTTGACGATGTGGAAGCGATGCACCACCCGTGCCCGTATCTGAGCCTTCCTGCATTCCCATTCCCTGAGGAGGTCTTTCCTAAAATCCCTCCGCCATCGCCTTAATCTTTCCCCTCTTGGTTGCCACCAGCCAATCGATCTTGCTCCCATTGAACTCTTCTCTCTTCTCTACACCAAGGTATCCTGCATCCGCATGGACTCTCTTTTCCTTCCCATAGAGGAGATGCTTTGTCTGGCTGATGTCGCTGACATTGGCTGGGGTTGCCACAAGGCTGTGTGCCAACCCAGAGTCGGCGTCTGCTGCAACGTGGGCCTTCACTCCAAAAAGTACCACTGATTCCCCTTGCGGGCCTGGTGTATCTGCGGATCCCTCTTGCCCTGTGCGTTCTTGGTAGAGCAGGGTGCATTGATGATGGTTGCATCCACGATGCTTCTTTCAGCATCAGCTTCTTCGCCTTAAGATGTGTAGCGATTTGCTCAAACATAGCGCGGTGAGATCGTTCTCCTCCAGTGGATGCCGAAAGTTTAGCATAGTCGTGGCATCAGGAACGCTTTCCCCTCCAAGATCCACCCCAACGAAATTCCTCATCGCCTGGCTGTTATAGATGGCATCCTCCAGGGCTTCGTCCACAAGTCCGTACCACTGCGCAAGTAAGTAGATTCTCAGCATCCTCTCTATCCCTATCGGCGGCCTTCCTCATTCTCCCTTCGGATAAAATGGCTCAATCAAACCTTCAAGTTCCTTCCATGGCACTACATTTTCCATCTCAACAAGGAAGCGCTCCCTACATGTCGCCTTCTCCTTCATCTTCCCCGCATACTCGCTCGCTGAAAAACTCGGTTGCTTGTTCATCTTCCCCTCTTTATCACCCCATTCTCTCATTGCAAAGTATCACCTCGCAGGACATCCCTATTAAATCAGCGTTTCCTTAATAAGACGCTGCTTTAATAAGACTTCGTATTAATAAGACTTCGTATTAATAAGACTTCGTATTAATAAGACTTCGTATTAATAAGACTTCGTATTAATAAGACTTCGTATTAATAAGACTTCGTATCGCAATTTAACTTGTAAATCCATCGAACGGGTTCATTATAGTAACCGAGACCAAAGCGTCACGGGACGAACAGAAAACAACAATGACAGTCGGACATTTCATTCCATGAAAATGCTATCATATTTGTTCGCTAAAATCTCCATGAATCAAAAATCGATTCTTTGCACGCTGATCGTTCTTGTCGGCTTGATCTATTCCGATCCTGCGACGGCCCAGACTTTCAAGACGCTGCATCAATTCAGCGCGCTTGACACCAACATGTTTAACACGGATGGAGCGAACCCCTCGAGTACCTTGACGGCCTCGGGGAATACTCTTTACGGGACGGCATTACAAGGTGGCCGCGCTGGCAATGGCACGATCTTCGCGGTCAGATCCGATGGCACGGGATTTAAGGTTCTCCATACGTTCACAGCAATGACTAATGTCGGTTCAGCCAACCTGACCAACAGTGACGGAGCTGGTCCAGAGGGTGACCTGCTTCTCTCCTGGAAAACGCTTTACGGGACGGCCGTATCAGGTGGCAGCAATGGTGTTGGGACGATTTTTGGGATCAACCCAGATGGTACGGGATTCACAAATCTCTATACTTTCACCGGTGGCAGCGATGGTGCACACCCTAGGTCCAGATTGATTGCCTCGGGAAGCACCCTTTATGGCACGACTTCTGGAGAGGGTGCGGACCATGGTACGATCTATTCGATAAGTACGCATGGGAAGGGGTTTAGAACGCTCTATAGATTTACCGGTGGCGCTGATGGATCGCAACCGAACGGGTTGATTTTATCGGGGAACACGTTCTATGGGACGACGTTGACTGGCGGACTGAATGGTACCGGCACCGTCTTTTCGATCAACACCGATGGCACGGGATTTACGAATATTTATTCATTTTCTGCTGCAACTCTCTCCTCGCAATTCCATTCTTATACCAACAGCGACGGGGCATATCCTAAGGCGAAATTGATTTTATTGGGAAATACCCTTTATGGGAGGACCTCCAGTGGTAGCTATTATGGCGGGGGAACCCTTTTTGGTGTTAATACCGATGGGACGGGGATTAGGAACCTCTACACTTTTGGTATCGGCGATGGCTCCGCCGGCGAATTGACCTTATCGGGAATTACCCTCTATGGGACGGCTGCGGTAGGCGGAAGCAATGCTGCTGGATCAATTTTTGCCATCGCGACCAACGACCAGTCGGTCAATTTCCACGGTAGGTTTCTTACACGCACGAGAGTCCCCGATCTGTACACATTCTCACCGTTAGCAGGCGAAATGATGCCGGTTAACAAAGATGGAGCCATACCGGCTGCAGGATTGCTCCTCTCGGGGAATACTCTTTACGGAACGGCCAGTGCAGGAGGCAGGAGTGGTAGTGGCACGGTCTATAGTCTGAACATCTCATCCTCTGCAACGAACACGATTTCTGTCAGTGCTTCGCCGAGTGTCGGAGGAACAGTGAGCGGCGGGGGCACCTTCGCGGCGGATGGGTGGAACACCGTGACGGCGACGAACAAGCCCAATTATCTCTTCGACCATTGGACGGTGAACGGAACTGATGTCAGCGCCAATCCCAGCTATAGCTTTACACTCGATGGAGATATCTCGCTGGTGGCGAACTTCATACCAATCAGTTATACGATTGCAGTGGATGCGTCGCCGGTTGCTGGAGGCGTCGTCAGTGGAAACGGCACCTTCGCTATGGGTAGTACCAATTTGGTGACGGCGACGCCCAATAGCGGCTATACCTTCGACTCCTGGACAACCAATGGCATGAGTGTCAGCACGATGCCGAACTACACCTTCACACTCAAAGGGGACGTGACGCTTGTGGCGAACTTCCCGCGAATCACCAATACGGTTGCCGTACTTGCCTCCCCGGTCGCGGGAGGGACTGTTCTGGGGGCAGGGAAATTCCTTCAGGGGACTCCGTGCATCGTGGTGGCACTGCCAACAACCGGCTACGCCTTCAATTACTGGACAGACAAGGGAAGCAATGTGAGCAGCTCACAATTCTATTATTTTACCATTGCGAGCAATATGGTGCTTGTGGCGAATTTTACCCAGACCACCTACACGATTTCTGTGAGTGCCTCGCCGAGTGTTGGAGGAACAGTGAGCGGCGGTGGCACCTTCCCTGCCGATGGCATCCACGTAGTAAACGCAATGCCGACAAGCGGATTCAAGTTTGTTTCATGGACGGTGATGGGAAACATAGTGAGCACCTTCCCCGACTACACCTTTGCACTCACTGGAGACGAGGTGCTGGTTGCGAATTTTCAACCGATAGCCTCCCCTTAGTGAAAGAGCACTTGCCGGATTAGTCTTAGGGAAACGCTAATGTAATCCTATGAGGGGCAAATTCCCCGCCCCTTGGGGCGTGTAAAAAATAAAAACTTTCCCGATGCTTTCGGATGGGTTCTTTATTCGCAACGAGACTTTTCCGGAAAAATACCTGCGACTGGTGAACACGTAGCCATTTCTAGGGCTTTATGGTACCACTGGGCTGCGTGCCTGAAAAATCAGCTGTCCTACAGTCGTCATCATTGAATTAAATCAGCGGTTCCGTAGGGGTTCATCAGTTTTTTATACAACCCATTCAACTAGGAGCTGAATGGGGTTAATCGAGATGTTGCCGGAGTTGGATTTCCCGGAGGGCAGACCTGCTGAATTAGTGTATCTGGAGGAGTCGGGGTGGGAGTAGGCGTAGGCGTGGGGAATGGGGTCGGGATTGGAGTCGGGATCTTCGGTTTGACCGTGGCCTGAGGCTTAGGAGTCGGGATCTTCGGCTTGACCGTGGGCTTAGGAGTCGCGGTTGCCTTCGGTTTTGCCGTAGCCTTGGGCTTAGGAGTCGGCGTGGGCGTCGCCGTTACTTTAGGTTTGGGAGAAGGCGTCGGAGTTGCAGCCATGCTATTGGCCGACGCAGCCAGAGTCATGGCGAGAGCAATCACTGGAGTAGTAATGCCGTACAGGGCAATTTTCATGACGTGAATATGTGTGGCAATTGATTTGCTGGCGACAAACATGGGAAAAAAGTGTTTCAGTGATTGTTGTCACCACTGACGCAGTTTCTTTTAAAAATCTAGTTTAATGATCCCTCCATCTTAGATAGGGGTCAATGGATTATTTTCCAGATGGAGAAAAAAAGGAAAATCTGAGCCGATGGATTAACGCCAACTCCAGTCTTTTCTGCAATCCGTATGGCTGAATCTCCCAAACATATCCCTCCCAAAGGGAATCAAATTCCTGCATCTTCAGGAGTTGCCGCTTTCCGTGCGCAACTTGTACTTATCTGCGCTTCCCTTGCGGCTGTTTTTTTGGCAGGAGGTCCCATGGAGGGGGGAATGGGAATTTTTCTGACCATCTCGGGAGTTGTGATGCTGATGATTCGCCCCACCCAGCATACTCCCTGGTTGCTTTGGGGGACAGGGGCATTACTGATGCTGGCGGCATCCTCATCACTGATCCCCCAGGAATGGCTGGGACATCTTGGAGTCAGGGCATCCATCAGGCCAGTATCCATCCTCTCCCTGCCGACGAGTATCTCTTTGGAACCTCGGACGACTCTTTTTTGGATTCTCCTGATGGGACTGAGCCTGCTGATATTTTTTTATTCTCTGGGTTCGTCTCCTGCCTCGAAAGGAATTGCAAGTCTGGCTTTGTTCGCGATCCTCGGATGCTCCCTTTACGCCTTGCTGGCCTTGAAGTCTTGGCAAACAGGGTGGATTTACCCGTTTTTTGTCAAACCAGCTTGGGCACAGTCCGCCTTTGGCTTTTTCCCGAATCGCAATCATACGGCGGCATTTCTCCTGACGGGGGCCATTTTATCCTTAGGACTCATTTATCGGGGTGTGAGTGGTAGGGGAGTGCTCCAGGCATGCATTGCAGCGTGTGCCTTTTCACTTCTGGTCTCGGTGCTGCTCTTCAATTCTGTATCCAGAGGGGGAATGGTATTTTTGGTTGTCGGCGTGTTGATCTGGCTAGGGGGGCTCGGAAGACATCGTTCGCGCACCTTTCTCTTCGGGTTTCTGGCTGTGATGGTTGTGGTGCTGATGCTTTTTTTGAGTTCTGGAAGTAGTTTGTTAGAGCGGTTGAAAGTCGGTTCTCTCGGAACGGATTCAAAAACGGAACTGGCTGCGCCTTCCTTTGGTGAGGTTCGCCTCAAGATCTGGGAGGACACACTCTCAATCATTGCTGACTACCCTGCGACCGGAACTGGATTTGGAACATATCAGCTGGTTTATCCCTTCTATGCGGATAAGAGCCTTCGGGATCAATCAACCGCACTCCATGCCGAGAGCGACTGGCTCACCCTCTGTGCCGAAAATGGAATTCCGATGCTGATCCTAGCCGTAGGATTTCTGTTTTTACTGATCTCCCGGCTTCCCCAGATAGCTGCCAATTCTGGAAGTGACTGGCCGGTGCGATGGGCATTCATTGCGGCATTCCTGACCGAACTTCTGCATGGCTTGATCGATGTGCCTTTGCATAAACCGGAGCTTGGGTGGTGGGTGATGCTTCTTGGAGGTATCGGATTTGGTGTTCCTGTCGGCATGCAGAAAGAGTCTCCTAAATCTCTTCTCTTCCAAAGAGTCCTGTTTGCCCTCGGAGGAGTGGTTGCCATCATGCTGGGATTCATGATGATCCGAGCCCAGTGGTGCAATGGCACTCATCTGCCGCCGTTTGCGGCGCGTGTTCTTCAACAAAAAATCGTGAATCTTTACGGCAACGGTGATCCGGACTCAGCGAAAAAGGCTATTAGGGAAGCGAGGCGTGCCATTGGTGACTACCCGATGAACCACGCGTTTTATTTTCAATTGGCAAAGATGCTGATGAATTCGGAGAAAAATGTTTCCGAGTCAACGCAATTGCTGGAGGCGGAACAAGCTGTGTCGCCCAATGATCCTGACTTTGTCTTTGTGGACGGATGGCTTCTTGCTGATGATGCTCCAATGACAACGGCCACCTTCTGGAATGAGGCTCTTCGCAGGCAGTTGGCCTATGATGACTCTCCGAATTCCGCTGTCCACCGGGCAGGTGATCTCTACCGGCAAATGATCTCCACGGCACTTGCCAACTGGCCGCTTTTTGACCGGCTTCCCGCGCTCGCAAGCAACAGGGAGTTACGTATGATCTGGCTGTCGCAACCGTATTGCAATGCGATTCAGACCGCAGAAGCCGTTCGTGATGCCGACTTTATGGACGGCCTTTCCGACAAGGAGAGGGGGCAGCTCATCAACCTTTGGTGGCAGCGTGGAGAGAAGAAGGATGTGGAGGCCTTTTTGGATGCCCATCCAGAGTATGAGCATGCGGCGCTGAATACCCGCCTCGCAATCCTCATCGCATCGGGCGACGAGGAAAAGGCCTGCCGCCTTTTGATTCAGAATTTTCAAATTCCCGTGTCCGAGTTGACGGATCAACCCCCTTCAACGATCCGCCCTGCTGAGGAGAATGAAATTCCGGGTGATCCGCTTGCGGCCGCGATCTATTATAGAAAAATTGGAAATGACACAGCTTCCCAACGCTATCTTGCAGACGCTCTTAATGGTCCCTCAAGAAGCGATGCCCTCCGTTTCCGAGGAGTGCTTGAGATGCGCGCAGGAGAGTGGAAACCTGCGCTGGCTGACTTGATCAGCTATTTGAAGGATACGGGAAATCTCTGACCTCTAGCATCCGATTGATTTTTGCCACAAAACAACGAATGGATCCGCTCTGCAATTCCGTCACCGGACTGCGACTCTTGCCTGTGGCCATGATTCTGCTTTTGGCAGGGACAGAGTATCTCGCTGCACAGGGTGTGCCAACGGTGCAGCAGGCTCAATTTCGTTCCCAATGGGTTGGTGAGCAGGTGGATCAAATCCCCATGGGTACCCCTGGCGCTCCCCTCAATGGTCTGGGTGCCATTGTCGGCTCACTTCAGACCCAGGATCAGTTGCAGCGGGAGGTGGAGGCTTCATTATCGAATCTCGAGCCAGGGTCACCAATCACCTTCAAACCGCAACTGGGGGTTGGTTGGGAGTTTTCCAATCAGGGGATGCAGCAGGGTACCAATACCGTAGCAGGGAACAGTCCCTTTATCGCGCCAGCGATTGCCCTGCTCTATGACAGGGATCATGGTGCCTGGTCGGTTTCCGCCGGATATACTGCCGGAGAAAAATATTATTCCAATCCTGACTATTCTGCCGGTGGCACTGGTTCTCAACGCAACTCGCTTTCCCAGACGATGCTTCTCAATGCCTCGGTTCAGCAGAGTCGCTACACCTTGAGCGGTCTGCTGACAGGTTCTACAGGAACCGGATACGATTTTTCCTCGGGTTCCAATAACCGGCAGTTCACGACGGATGCTTCCGCAAAGCTGAACTATATTCTGACGAGCTACACGACAGTAGATGCCTCTGCAGGCGTGAATTTTCAGAATGCCTCGGACTCGTCCGCCACGCCAAATAACAGCACGACGGGCACCTATATGACGCTCAATCCGATCTACGATCTCTCTGACAAGACTCATTTGAGCGCCATCGTGGGGGCTGGCAGTTCGTCCCAATCAATCCAACAGGGCACAGAGAGTCCCGGGAATGCCGCCACGACGAATTCGTCCTCCAGCAGCATGAGTTATGCCCAAGTGTTGGGAAAAGTGAAGTATGACATCACCGGGAAAATCTCGTTTGATCTGGCCTTGGGAGCACGTGATGTGACTTCCTCCGAGGGGAGTATGGCCAACTCTTCCTACACGGGCATCAAACCCTCCTGGACGCTTGGTTTCAATTATACCCCGACACCCAAAACCTCCGTGACGATGAGTGCTGGCGAACAGGGAAGCGATGTGGTGCCGGAGTTTAATTTGATGTTGAACTGGAATCCCCGGGAAAAAACACGCTTTTCCCTCGGCTTTTCGCAGACCGAATCGTACTCCAGCACACTAGCTTCCCAATACCAGGTGAGCACTGGGGTGATGGGAACTTATAGCCAGAAGCTTTTCACCTCGGTTGACCTCACGATGAATGCCGGGTATTCCCAACAGCACTTTATTAATCTGTCCACCCCTCAGAATTCGCAATTCTCCTCTCAATCCTCCGGTCAGTTGCCAAGTAACATCTATCTGGGACAGATCATGGTGAATTGGAAAATCCGTGATTGGGTCACCCTCGCAAATACGCTCTCCTATAATACTGGTCAGAGCACAAGCGGTTCAGGCACGTCCCAAGCTCAAATTTGGTATGCAATAAGTCTTAATTTCTCGCTTTAGTTTTATAAGGAACGGTTTTAGAGTCCGCCCGATGACATTATACCCAAGAAGTGGTCTTGCCTGGGCAATGATGCTCACGATCCCATTCGCTCTTGGAAAAGTCTGGGGACAAGATATGCCGGTGCCTCCAAGCAATGCTCAAGTTATTCAGAAGGTGCCGCAACGTGCCGATCCCGTGGCGGGGGAAAAATCGGATCGGGGATCAAACGAACCAGCTTCAGATGGTTATCAAGGTCAGGGAAGCGCCTCTTCCTTGGGTGCTGCCAATGGGGATTATTTGCTCAAATCCGGGGACATTATCGACATGGTTATCTACAGGGAGCCAGATCTCAGCATGCGTTCGAAAATCGGCAAGGATGGCCTGGTACAGCTTCCCTTGCTTGGTGAAATCAAAATTGGAGGACTTACGGTGCGCAATGCGACGAGCCTCATCCGTGAGAAGTACAATGCTGACTATCTTGTAAATCCACAGGTCTATCTCGACATTTCCGGATATAATGCCAGTAAATTCACCATCATTGGCCAGGTTGGACGGCCGGGAACCTATGATTGCTCGGGGAGTGAGTCGATCGGTTTGCTTGAAGCCATCGGGATGGCGGGAGGTTTTACACGTATCGCCGATCGTGGCCATGTGATCGTAAAAAGGCGCGATGGTGATACCATCAAGACAATGAAGATAAATGCCAAAAAACTTTCAGACATTGGTGTCGATCGGTTTGAAATCCAACCTGGCGACGTGATTGATGTTCACGAGAGTTGGTACTAACAGAGAAATTTCAATGCTTTCAACTGCACACCCAATTCCCGCAGGTCAGCCTCCGCGTGGTGCTGGACAGCCGACGAATGCGGCATTCGACTGGCGCGAGT
>Ga0302202_10004009_pt1 | contig 15897 bp, 16 predicted proteins | sample II_Bog_N3_3_FD_194579 | JGI IMG/M metagenome (GOLD analysis project Ga0302202, IMG submission 194579) | Peat permafrost microbial communities from Stordalen Mire near Abisko, Sweden - II_Bog_N3_3 | ecosystem: Environmental > Terrestrial > Soil > Wetlands > Peat | place: Sweden: Abisko...
CTACCTTACTTTCGTCGGGTCCCCTTGTATCAGTGGCAAAGTGCGCATGCTTTACGTTCTTGCGAAAGTCCTTGCCGTACATTTCTATTACCACGCACATTTCGTGAAGCCGTGAGCGCATCCGTTCGCCGATACGATCGCCGAGGGTGTCGTCGCGCATCGCTGCTTTGGCCCTTTTTCCATCATCGGTGCTCGGTTCCGACCCTGAGGCATTCGCCTCCACGTAGGGCACTCCCGTCCCGAGGGGCGCCGCATCAGCAAAATTGGTGGTAATGATAGTCATCCTGCGTTCGTTGTAGCGTGTGTTGAGAATGTGAGCGACCGTGTCCCACACCCATTCGGAGGGCTTGGACGCGCCGAGTTCGTCGAGCAACAGGATTTCTGCCTCAAAGACGGGCCGAAGAACCTGCATTTCGGTGGCGGCAACGCCTGGATTGTAACTATCCTGAACCTTCTTGAGGAGATCGCGATAGTCACAAAACAGGCCCGTGGCACCGCGTTCGATCATCAGTCTGCGAAGGACACTTACGGCGAGATGGGTCTTGCCGACGCCAATGCTGCCGACAAACATTAGGCCCGTATCGGACGTGTCGATGGGGTATCCGTCAACGAATCTTTTTGCACGCATCTGAGCGGCCCAAAGAGTTCGGTCGGCTCCGGCGAACCCTGATTCATAGTTTTCGAGGGAGCAATGTGCGTATCGCTTCGGAATCCCACTCCGCTCAAGCGCGCGCGCGACACGCCGCTCCACGCGGCACTCGCACGGTCTCGCCACCTGGTGGCCATTCTCCAGCAGAATACGGAGTCCCGAACCTTCACACACGCTACAAACTTCAACCATGTTCCGACCATCTTCTGGCGTCCCACAACCGCCAACCCAAGTATCGCCCATCCTTGCCTGGATGAATCGAATTGCGGCATGTGGGAATCCAAGATAAAATGAGGATATAAGTTAGCCATTGTGCCTCTTGTCTCCAACGACAGGGGCTCTGTGGGCGGCGCGACAGGCCAATCGATGTGACGGTGACCGCACCCGTTGCAAGCGAACCGCGAGCCGACAGGCAACACTCAAGCGAAAAGAGAGATCCATGCCGAAAGAAGGAATTCACCCGAAGTACGACGTTATCAACGTGAAGTGCGCCTGTGGCAACAAGTTCGAGACCAGGTCCACCAACAAGGGCGATATCGTCGTCGAAATCTGCGCCGCCTGTCACCCGTTCTTTACCGGCAAGCAGAAGCTGGTCGACACTGCAGGCCGTGTCGAGCGCTTTCGCCGCAAGATCGCCGGTTCGGACGCAGGCAAGGCCGCAACGGCCGCAGCCGCGAAGGAAGTCACCAAGTAACTTCAACCATTCCTACGCAAAAGGCCTCCGCCAACGCGGAGGCCTTTCGCTTTAGCAGATATTGATCGATCATTGCAGGAGGGACAGGATCATTGCAGGAGGGACAGGATTAGTTCATGAGCAAGTCAATGGTCAAAAAGGCAGTCCCGGGTGCGGCACAACGGACAACAGACCGCCTGGCGGCCGCGACTGCCCTCGCCGCAAAACTCCCCGGTAGCAGCGTTGGTACAGAGTTTGGCGGCGGGTCACTCACCATCGACGGCAAAATCTTCGCCTTCACGAGCAAGAACGACCACATTGCCATAAAGCTTCCGGTAGACCGTATCGAAGCGCTGCTCGGCACTGCGGATGCAGAGCGCCTGACCATGGGCAAACGCACGATGCGAGAGTGGATCGTCATCTCCGACGCGGGCTCACCCGGCACACTGCGCCTGCTCCGCGAAGCGCTCAGGTTTGTTCAGTCGCTGCCCGCCTCCAAGCCGAAAAAGAAGAGGACCAGGTGAAGTGAAGAAGCGCTACACCCTCGAGCAGAAGAAGTGGGACTCGCCGGCCGAGCACGCGATGCCTGAGCACACCCGCGTGCCTGCCAGCTTCGCCATCGGCAACCTGCGCATTGAACCAGCGACCGTACTCGCCCCCATGGCCGGCGTCACCGACACTGTCTTCCGCCGCTTCATCAAGAACGCCAGCCAGTTTACGCCCGACGCCGCGGACACAAACATAGACGCGACCACCACCAATCAACAGTCCGGCTGCGGCCTCATCATGACAGAGTTCACCTCGGCCGACGGGCTCTCCCGAATGCGTGAGGTCAAGCGCAAGCGCTACCTCACCTACTACGACGACGAGCACCCCATCTCCGCGCAGCTCTTCGGCTCGAATCCCGAAACTCTCGCCGACTCGGCCCGCATCGTGCAAGACGCCGGCTTCGACCTGGTCGACCTGAACCTCGGCTGCCCAGCCAAGCGCGTCGTCGCGTGCAACGGCGGTTCCGGCCTGCTGCGCGACCTCCCGACAATCGAGCACATCTTTCGCGCCATTCGCGCCGCGGTCACCATCCCATTCACCGTCAAGTTCCGCCTGGGCTGGAACGACAAATACATCGTCTGTGTAGAACTCGCGAAGCTCGCGGAAGACTGCGGCCTCAACGCAGTCGCGCTCCACGCCCGCACCCGCGAGGACGGCTACACCGGCCAGGCCCGCTGGGAGTATATCGCCGCCGTAAAGAATGCTGTCAGCATTCCGGTCATCGGCAACGGCGACATCCGCACACCCGAGGACGCCGCCGCGATGGTCGACGCCACCCGCTGCGACGCCGTCATGATCGGCCGCGCTGCTCCCGCGAACCCCTGGATCTTCCGCCAGATCGCGCAGTACACCGCCAGCAAGGAAGCTACCGGCGTTGGAACCTACGACGTCCCCACTGATTCAGACCGCTACCGCATGATCCGCACCTATTTCCAGATGCTGGTCGACGAGATCGCCCTGGAAGAGGCCGCCGAAGCCGCGCGCGCCGCGAACATCATCGCCAGTGGCCAGATCGCACGCGACCAACGCCATCGTGACGCCGTCGGCAAGATGAAGCAGTTCGCCGCCTGGTTCACCCATGGCGTCCCCAATGGCGCCCACCTGCGCAGAGCCATCTTCGAAGCCAAATCCGGCAACGCCGTCCTCAGCGAAGTCGAGCGCTTCTTTGAGTCCCGCGCCAACGACCGTCAGTCGGACGTCCCGCTCGAACCCGACATAGAGATAGGATCCACGCCCGCCGCTTGGGGTTGATCAGGTCGCGGCCGCTCCAGCCTTCGCCGACTTGCGCAGTGCGCTCTTGATCTTTTCCAGTGTCTTCGAGGCGAACAGCCGGGCATCCGCGCGCAGTTGGATGACAGGCCACAGCAGCATAAAGAGTCTTTGCGGCATGCGCCGCTCGTTGCGGATCGCCTGTAGTTGATCGATCATCGCGTTGAAGGCCTTGCCCGGAGCGAAGTGCTGCTCCCACGCGGCGCGCGCCAGACGTCCTCGCTCGCGGCTCTCGTCGAGGTGCGCTGTCAAGATCTCCGGCAGTCGGTGGTACTCGCGCTCGGGAACCTGCAGCAGGAAGCTGCTCCAGTTCGGCCCTTTGGGCAGCTCGTAGCCGTCGGCCAGCAGCACCGGCGCCACGCCCATCTGCATCACTTCGAACAGCCTTATGCTGCCGAAGCCCGCGCCGCGCGGGCAAAGCGCGAAGTGCGACCGCGCCACGGTCTCCACGTACTCGCGCTGTGCATCCTCTCGGTTCAGCCTGCCAGCGCCCCAGTGGTTGTAGTTGGTGGCGTCCAGCACCTCCACGTCGTCGCGCCGGAAGTCATAGTTCATCAGTCGGCTGCGCACACGACAATTGCGCTTGCCGCGGAAGCTGAAGAGCAGTGTCTTCGGTGTATCCGGCAGCAGCTCCACGCGCGGGTTACGCGCTGTGCCGTAGCTCGAAAGATAGACGAATGATCGGGTGCGGCGCAGATCGAAGAAGCGCGCTTTGCCCGCGCTGCCATAGAGCCCGGAGCCGAGGGGAATCACGTCGTCGATCTCGGAGTAGACCATCGCCTTGTCAGGGTACTGGCGCAGGAGCCGGCTGGCGCGCCTCACGCAGCGAAGCCACATCACCCACCAACACGATCAGCTCCGCCGCCTCCGGATCGTCCGTCAGCTTGTGCTGCTTCACGTCGCAGGCTTTATAGACCTCAATGACATCCTGAATGTGCAGCAGACTCTTCTTTGCGCCGTTGACGGCACAGACGTGAATCAACATGGCAGTAACAGAGCCTCGTCCTGAGATTGAGTGGAGTATACATGAGTGATCCAGCAGCAATCAGGCACGTCCCGGCCGATGCTTCCTTGAGTTTCGAAGTCCTCGGTGCTGGCTGCGACTGAGTCAAATGAGGCCGCTCACCTACCTCGCTCTCGCACCGCGCACGGCAACCTCCGCCAACCCTCCGCCCGGAGGCGCTTGATCCAGTAGGATGCGCAGCCCACTCGTCCGCGTTTCCGCCGGAAGCGCGATCACCACTGGTCTGCCCGTAGCTTCAGCCGTGTCATTCAGCACCGTCTTCCACGTCATTCGGTCGTCGGTCGAGGTCTGAATCTCGAAGACAAACGCTCCTGTCCCCGCGAAGCGCACAGTCACCGCGCTCACGTCATATATGCCCTCCAGATCGCTCTCCCACCACTGTGCAGTAGCCGCATCGGGCGTGGGCGCCCAATACGTCGCGTTGTCTCCGTCGGTCGCCAGCTTCGACTCATGGCCCGCAGCCATGCTGCTTGCGTTTGTTGGCCGGTCCAGCGCGACGTTCGCAACCTCCTGCGCCGTCCGCTGCGTCACCCCGATGAACCGCACATATGGTGCCGGCGCAAACTGCGGCGACTTGCCCTCCACATACAATGGTGCGCCCTTCGACACAATCGTCAGCCGCGCCTCCGGAAGTCCCGGCGAGGTCGCTCGGATCACCGATGTCCCCGCGTAGTACGAGCGGAACTCGATCGCTGCCTGCCCATCCAGAATCGGAATGTCCGTGCCGTTCTTGAACGTGATCGACTTGCCAGTCGGAAATCCGCCCGGCCCGCTCAAAACGTTCAGCGTTACATCCGGCGCGTTGCTGATCTGCTTGTCCGCCGCATCCACCACGGTCACCGTCACCTGCACATCATTGGTCCCATCCGCGTACTCAATCACAGCGCTGCTCGAGGTCAGCTTTAGATCCGCAGCCGTGCCTTCCTTCGGCCACTCCGGCGGAGGCAAACCGGCCAGCGCATTGCGGTACCAGTACCACCCTCGCTTGGGTAGACGGAAGTAATCGACAATCCCCGTCGTCCCCTCTGCTCCGGCGACCGAGCCGTGGTCAAACATGCTCCAGATCGCCTGCCCACCGCGCCAGGGATACTCCGGCTGTCCTGCAAGATCGCGCAGATGCGGATCATACGTGCCCGGCCGGTTCTCCTTCGCCGACCCGTACTCCGTCACCGCGCTTGCCACCTTGGGATGCAGAAACAACCGCGCCCCATCGCCGTTGTAGCCGGCCACATCGCCGATCAGGTCGATCCCGCCGCGCTGTGCTCCCCCAATCGCAGCCGGCCGTGTTGAGTCCAACTCGTGGCTCTCCACAACCTCCTCCGCCAGCAGCGCGCGCACCTTTGGCATCACCGCCGGTGGCGAGAAATACGGTTCGTTCGACATGCTCCACACAATGATCGATGGATGATTGCGATTGATGCGAATCATCTCGCGCAGGCTTTGCAATACGTGTGCCTCGAACGGCGCCTGATCCGCCTCGATCGTCGGATACGAACTTGCATTGAAGTAGCCGTCGCCCTTGTAGCCGCCGATCCCCCAGAAGTCGTTCTCCGACCAGAACAGCACGCCCAACTCATCGCAAGCGTCTGCAAACGCAGGCTTGTGCGGATAGTGCGATCCGCGAATAAAGTCGAAGCCCGCTTGCTTTACCATCGCCACATCGCGCCGTGCTCCAGCGTTCGTCACCGCATCGCCCCAGCCGGCGTGATCCTGGTGTACATCCGCACCATGGAAATAGCGATGCTTTCCGTTCAGCGTCAGCCCGTCGTCCGCCGTCCAAGTAAACCAGCGAATCCCAAAGCGCGTGCGAAACGTATCCACCACTACCCCCTTCACCACCACGCGACTGACAGCTGTATACAGCTTCGGCGTCTCCGGAGACCACAGCTTCGGCCCACGCAACTCACCACCCTGCGCCACGTTCACCACCGCGCCCGCATCGATCTTCAGCTCTGACGAGTACTCCGCCACCTGCTTGCCCTCCGGATCGAGGATTGCCGTCTTCAGTACCGCTGTGGCCTGCGTGCTCAGCGCATTACGTACCTCGGTCTTCACATCCACCGTCGCCGCGTCGTCCGACACCTTCGGCGTCGTCACAAACGTTCCGTACCAGGTCACATGCACGTCCGACGTCGCCACCAGGTACACATCGCGATAGATCCCGCCGCTGAACACATGCTCGCCCGAGCGCGGATTGAGCTGTCCATTCCAAAGATTGTTGACTCGGACCGCAATCACGTTGTCGCCCGCGTGCAGATCGTCCGTGATGTTCATTGAGAAACCGGTATACCCGCCCAGGTGTTCGCCCGCCTTCTTCCCGTTGACGAAGACCTCGGCATCCTGGAACGCGCCTTCGAACTCCAGAAACTCCTGCCCCTTCAGCGTCGGCGCATCCACCCGCACATGCCTGCGATACCATCCATACCCCACATAGAAATCGGGCGACCGGAAGTAAGGCTCGCTGAACGAGTGCGGCAGGTTCACATACTGCCAGTGGCCGTCGTCGAACCCAGGATCCCTAGCCTTTGGTTCGTCGCCGAGCAGGAACTTCCAGCCGCGATCCACATTCGTCCTGGTCCGCGCCGCATCTGCGGGCAATACCCCAAAGGCAATCAACAACACAAACCACGCACTACACTTCAACATTCGTTTCCTCGGTATCTCGTTGCGCACTCTCGTTCTGTTCCGCTGTTGCGTCCACTTTGACCTTGCGCGGCTCCTTCACCACAATCGTCTCGGCGATCCGGTCATGCACGCAGCAATGGTTGCCGTGGAGGAAGTACTGCACAAATCCGAAGCCGCCTTCAAGTGCAGACGCTCCATAACCCAGCGCGCGCTCTACCGACTGCCACAATGTGATCCGATCGCCAATCAATGAAACCGCCCGGATCTTCAGCAGCCGTTTGCCAATCGTCTGCCCGTTCCACCCGAACGCCAACAGGCCGAAGTACACCACCAGCGCCACCAGGCTGCCAATGTCATGAAATCCAAACTCAAGGTGGATCTTGATGTCCTGCACCCCACGCCAGCGTTGAAGCAGGTATTCGAACCCGATATAAAGCGGAGAATACGCCACAACCACCAGGAAGAAGTCGATCGCAAACGCCCCAGCACGCGCGCCAAACGAAGCCAGCGCCACGCCCGCTAGCGCCTCCGCACGCGCCGGTTCATGAGGATGAAACTTCCCCGCCTTCCAATAGCCCCGCATGTCCGTTATCCTAACCTGCCGGCAAGCTCATTCGCTCAGATTCTCGCCGCGTCCCTGCTTCGCTTCCGCCACACCACCTTCACCTGTTCGCGCCACCGCTCGCCCAGAGCCACCAACTCCCACTCCACACGCGGCGATAGGTATCGCAGCACCACTTCTGTCGCCGGATGCACCCGCAGCGCCGGCGCCACCAGGTAAAGTCGCGGCGCGCCCTCTGCCAGCCGCACGCCGCCGAAGTACCCATGCCGCTGGAACTCGCCGAGCCCGCTCATCCGGTCGGGGTTCTGCTGATGATGCCACCTCACCCGCACCCAGTAATCGAGCCCCTGCAGCGCCAGGTGCAGATCGTCGTCGGCCTTCAGCTCGATCACCGCCAGCCGCCCGTCCTTGTCCACCGACAGCAGATCCAGCATCCCGCGATCCGCAGCTGCAAACGCCGGCACCTGGGTATAGACATGCGCCGCATCCAGCCGTTCGTCGATCGCCGTTACATCCCGCCGCAGCACGCTCTCCAGCCAGCGCTCGGGCTGCATGCGGTACAGTGGATCGCGCGCATCTGGCGTGGCCCGCCGCGCGCCCGCAGCCCGCCTGGCAAACAGCCGCGCCACCAGCCCGCGCAGTTCGCCCGCATTCTCCTCGGTCAGCGGAGTCTCATTTGCCCCCGCGCCAAACGTAACTTCCTGTACGCGATTGAAGCTCGCGCCAGCATAGCCCATCCGCACCCGCGCAAACTCTAGCCCATGCAGCAGAAACGCCAGCTCCGACCCACTGCGTACCCGCCGCTCCACTACCGCGCGCATCTCCTCGGGAACCAAGGCCAGCACCCGCTCCGTGGCCTCTGCAAACCGCTCCCGCGTCGCTGGCTCATTCGGGGCCTGAACCAGGCGCGTCGACACGTTGCCGTGGTCGGCTGCATCGCGCTGCTCCATTTCTTCGGTCTGCTCGTCGAACTCCCATAGCTCCCACTGTGCTGCATCGGCGTTCATCCACGTCAGCCGCGAAGCCGTCAGCGTCGCCATCCCGCGCGGCAGAATCAGCCGCAGCCCGCGATACAGCCGCCGTCCGCCCGAATGCTCGCGGCAGTGCGCCAGCCACAGCACGCCCAGCGTCAGTATCCCATCCACCGTAGTCTGCGTCTCTGCGGAGTTCACTCCGATCACCGCCCACGCCTGTTCCCCCTGCACCAGCGACCCGCGCGCGTATGCCGGGCCAAAGCTCTTTTCCAGGTCCATCGCTGTGCGGAAGCCATCCGGCTTCCAATCGCCCCAATCGCTGTCTTCCCCGCGCAAACTTCGGCCGCGCAGCATCCCCCTCTCCAGTGTGCGCAGATACTGCACTCGTGTGGCCTCGCGCGTCGACGGCGTCCGCCGGTCCTGGTCCACCAGCAACTCCAGCGATCCCGGCCGCGTCTGTCCAAACCGGTGCGTGGTCAGCCGTAGCATGCCCGTGCGTTCGGCCGTTCTGCTCACCCGGCGAACGATGTTCCGCTCCTCGTTCCACAGTTGCAGCGCGCATCGTCCGTGCTCGGTTATCAGGGAGTACTTCGCCGCGCGCATGTCGAACAGCACTTTGCCGTCCTCCAGCACCACCGCTTTCTGGTGTTCGGCGAGGAACTCCTCCAGCGCTGCGGCGATCTGTTGGGGCGTCTGTTCGGATTCCGCGGAGGCTTTGCCGGGTCGAACTCTGGTCGGCATCATTCGCAGAGAAGTCTAGCACTTGACGCGGGCATCGCTACTCGCTCTGCTTGATGAAGCAGCGGACCGCAACATGTTCCGTGCTGACCAGGCGATTCTCGCGATCAAACAACGGCCGTTGCCGCAACTGGCGGTTACCGTCGAACTCCCCAGGCTTGTACCGCGCCGCGGACTCCGTATTTTCGAAGGTGAAGTCGTATTCATCTAGAAAAATGAGGCCGCCGGGTTTCAACTTCCGGTCGAGCATCGCCACTTCGGCTTCGAATCGTTCGAAGGTGAATCCCGTGTCATCCGGCAGGGCGTAATCGGTCCTGTGCTCGGTCCGTTGAAACACCGCCATACAGAAGATGGCATCAAAATCTTTAGCGTCGGCGAATTCCGGCGACAAGCTGTGAACGAAGCTCAATTGACTGCTGCGGGTTTTCTTCTCGCACTGCTTCAGACACCAGGGGTTGAGATCGACGCCCAAAATTTCCGCCCGCGGAAGATACCTCGCCAACGTAAAAACCTCTTCCCCGGTAGAGCAGCCGAACGACAGAATCCTGGGACGGGAGCAGTCCGCAAAGTACTGCCGGCAGTGATCAAACAGCTCCGGATAGCGGTCGTCGCACGAATAGGTGTCAAGTTGAAGATGCTGGTCTCTATAGTTCAGTCCGGTCAGAGTTTGGGATCGATTCCGAGGGCTCACGACAAAGCGCCGCATCACTCCCAGCGCCTTGATTCCCCGATAGCCGGCCCGCAGAAGACCATTGGAAGAGGTTCCCATCTTCTCGATCTGTCTTCTCAATGCGTTCACGCGAACCGACCCCGAAAATTGCCATCTTCCGACCAGCTTGCCTAAGTTTACTGGAGCGCGCTGGGTTGAAGCGCCCAGCATAAGCGCCGGGGTCTCCGCGACTCTCAGCGGCAGAGGTCGACAGAGTAGAGCGTAACGCTCTCCTCGGTCATGTCAAAGTAGTCCGCCGCTACGTCCTCCGGCGAGAGCAGATAGCTCGTCTCCGATATCTCATGCAGAAAAGGAAACCGCCGTAAGACTTCGTCATAGTGCGGATTGCGCGCGTAGAGGACATAGGTCTCCCGCGGCGAACGGCGCAACTGGCGCTCGAGGTTGGCGAGCACTCGACGCAGTACCGGTGCAAGGAAGGGGTGAAAAAGGTAGACCAGCAACGGACCGTCGGGATAGCTGAAGGTCGTGGCATCTTCGTTGAGCACCGTGACGCGGCTGACCCAATCCGGATTGGTGGCAATGTTGGCACGCGCGATATGGCAGAGATCGGGCACCAGCTCCACGCCCAGCAAGCGTGGGAAAGGGAAAGCTGCCGCAACCAACAGCGCTCGTCCCTTGCCGCACCCCAGATCGACGAAGGTGAACGTCTCCGGCGAAACAGGCACGTCCGCGATGGCCTGGGTAAGGACGGACGAGGGAAAGCCGACATACGCGGTGGTATACAGGGCGGACATGGAAACGCTCTGCATCTCGGCGCCGGAGATGTAGCCGCTGGTGTCGATTCCGTGGGCCACGTCGAAGGGATCGGGTAGTCTCGGCTTCGCTGGCTCAGAGGACACGGCGGGCACGGGAGCCTTGACGAAAGCGCGATCAAGCGTGCCGCGCACCCCATGGGTGGCGAGGGAGTGAGCCAGCCGCTCGTACGACCGCCCCACAGCGCCGCGCAGGCCATTCTTGTCGATGGAACGGACCAGCCGCCGGAACAGCAGAATCGGCGGGCTTGGGACAAATCGCATACGTAGAACCAGATCCCGCATCGGCACGCTCGGGCAAATGTCGGCTCGGCTTAGCCCCGAAGTCCCGCTGATGACCGCAGCATGCCATCGGTCATCGCCCACCATTGAACCACACTTGGCGCCCCGGCGACGCTGAAAAGATGCTCCCGCAAGGTGAGCCCGCCGCACGCTGTCGAGTTGGGGTAGCATGCAGTAAGGAAACGCAACCCGTGTCGATCGACGACCAGACAGCCCAATCCCCAGCCGGCCCGTATGTTTTTTATCTCGGACCTTTTCGTTTCGAGTCTGAGATCGATATCCTCGAACTCCATGCCTCGACCGGCTCGGGCGAAATCAGAGTCTCCATCCGCTTGGGAGACGTTCCTCACACGATTCCCCGCGCCACAACAGTCGACGAATACTGCCAGGTCGCACCCGCGGAGTATCTCCTCAATATCCCCGATACGGCGCGGTACTATGTCCGCAACGGCAACGACGTGCGCCTCGATATCGTGCCCGGCGCCCCACCCGCCAATGTCTCCACCTATCTGTTGGGATCCGTCTTCGGCGTCCTCTGCCATCAAAGCGGCCTGCTCCCCTTGCACGCCAGTGCGGTTGAGCGCGGCGGCGAAGTCAGCGCGTTTCTCGGCGACTCCGGCGCCGGCAAGTCGACCCTGGCTGCCTGCCTCCAGCGCCGCGGACACCGCATCGTCTCAGACGATATCTGCCTGGTGCAGCCCGGCCCCGATGCCATGCGCGTCATTCCCGTGGCCGGCTGGTTGAAGCTCTGGAACCAGAGCCTGCAACATCTCGGCGAGACGCCCGTCGAGCAGAACCGTGTCTTCTCCACCGACGACAAGTTCCGGCTATTCCTCCCCAATTCGGTCGAAGCTATCGGACCGGAACGCCCCCGCCTCGCCCACGTTATCTTTCTGGCCAGAGATTCGGACGCACGGGCGCAGCCAACCTTGCAGCGAGTCCCGCTGCTGGATGCAATCGCTGGCCTCATGGAAATGACCTACGTCGGCTACGTCCCCTCGCTTGCCGGCGGACAGTCCACCCTCTTCAAGCTGTGCGCCTGCGTCTTGCAGCACACGCAGGCCTGGCGCCTCACCATGCCGTGGGGCCTGGATCGCATGGACTCCGTCCTGGACCTGTTGGAGAAAGAACTCTTGCGCTCCTTCGACGCCAACCCATAGTCATTGTGGGCAATGTCAAGGCACGCTTGTGAACAGCAGAACCCTACCAGCCTTCCTTCTCCCGCAGTCGCGTAATATGCGCGACGTGGTGGCGCGAGTGCCACGCATACAAAAGCGTCGCCATCTCCAGCGTCATCGGTCCGTTCACCGGATGCTTCATGCCGCGTGCCCATTGGTCCTCGGTCAGCGACTCCAGCAACATCACCCAACGCGCGTGCAAGTTCTCCAGCAGTCCGACCGACCACTCTACCGGCGCCGCCGAGTCATGCAGCATTGCCCATGCCTTCTCGTCATACGGTGTGATCGTCGGCCAGTCCTCGGTCAACGCCAGCCGCACCCGCAGAAATGCATTCATATGGCTGTCCGCAACGTGGTGTACCAACTGCCGCACCGTCCACCCGCCTTCGCGGTAGGGCGTATCCAACTGCGCTCGGTCCAGCCCTTCCACCGCTTCGCGCAGCTTCCCGGGCAACTCCGCGAGCGCCGCAATCGCTGCCATCGTCTGGTGCGGATCCACTGTCTCCGGTCGCTTGAACTTGCCCACCGGATACTTTGGATCGACAGCTTCCATCTCCATCGTTTCGCCCATCCCGTTCTCCTCTACACTTATGGCTCTGGCAAGCAAGGTAGCATAGCTCTCCCAATCTTTATAATCGCTTCTGTAGGCATCCAATCCCCCATGCGCCTCTGGTCTCTCGCCATCCCCGTGCTTACCCTCGCCGCTTTCGCCTGCGCGCAGCAGTCCGCCCCGCCCGCTAGCCAGAACTACGTCGGCTTCGACGCGAACGACTATCCCGGAGACGCCCAACTCCCAGCCCTGCGCAAGCAGTTCGCCTTCGCCGGATACTGGCTCACCAACCCGCCCGGCGCGAACTCGAATCCCTGGGTCGGCAAGCGCGACGTCCTCCTACGCAACGGCTTCGGCTTCCTCGTTGTAGCCAACGGCCGCCTCGACAAGGAAATCCTCCGCGCACAGAAGTCCAGCAAGTCGCCCGCGGCGCTCGGCCGCGAGGACGCGGTCGCTGCCGCAGCCGCCGCACACCGCGAGGGCTTCCCGCCACGCACCATCCTCTTTCTCGACCAGGAAGAAGGCGGCCGCATGCTCCCCGAGCAGGTCGACTACCTGCTCGCCTGGACTGAGGCCGTCGCCGGCTCCGCCTACCGCCCCGGCGTGTACGCCAGCGGTCAGCCCGTGCCCGACGGCAAAGGCCCGGCTGGCCGGCCGCAAACCATAACAACAATTCAGGATATTCGCCAGCGCGTCGAAGCTGGACACCTCCACCCCATCGCCTTCTGGGTCGCGCAGGACGCTTGTCCCCCCGCGCCCGGCTGCGTCGTCCAGTCCCAGCCATCCTCGCCCGACCTCAGCGGAATTCTCAATGCGGATGCCTGGCAGTACTCGCAGTCCCCGCGCCGCAAGAACATCACGCAATCCTGTGGCGCCACCTACAACAGTGATGGTAACTGCTACGCTCCCGGCATTGCCCACTTTCAACTCGACCTCAGCGTCTCCGCCTCACCCGACCCGTCCCACGGCCGGTGACCCTTTCCAATACGGTCCTGCCAGACGGGCGCCCTGCGCGGGCGGCGGCCGTTCACACGTCCTCTTACTGCTTCGCGCGGCCCTCCCGATGGTCGACACGAGATATTGTTTGCGACCATCGGGAGTGCCAACGCGGAGCCTACGAGAAGTCACGAACTGACCGCGGCCCGCGCAGGGTGCCCGTCCGGCAGGACACTTCGTTTAGTTTCTAAAATCGAAACGGCTGGCCCTTCGTCCAACAACTGTGCCATCGTTGTTCTGTACATCGAGGTCAGTTGCCCGAATGCTGAACAAAGACATCGCGGACTCTGCGGCAACGGAAGTCCTGATCGTCGGCGGTGGTCCCGCGGGTCTAGCTGCCGCCATCGCGCTCCGCCAGCGGGGAATCGATTGCACTGTCGTCGAAGCCCGGTCTGCGTTCATCGACAAGGCGTGCGGCGAAGGTCTCATGCCGGATTCTCGCGAGACGCTTGCTCAACTCGGCATCTCGCTCACCGACGCCGATGGGCACCCATTCCACGGCATCCGTTTTGCAAACTCAGTCGACCACGTCGACGCCCACTTTCCTCGCGGCACCGGTATCGGCGTCCGCCGTCCCCATCTCCACGCACTGCTCACTGCCCGCGCGCAACAGGCCGGCGCCCTCATTCTCTGGAACAGCCGCGTTCAACTCCCGGATGCTGCATCCGAGCCAATCATCTCGCCCTCTGGGACTTACCGCTCCGCCCTCGTCAACGGCCAGCCCATACGTTTTCGCTGGCTCATTGGAGCTGACGGCCAGTCCTCTACCGTCCGCCGCTGGGCCGGCCTCGACCGCGCCCGCATGCGTTCGGTCCGCTTCGGCTTCCGCACCCACTATCGCGTCGCTCCCGGCAGCGAATTCGTAGAAGTCCACTGGGCCCGCGGCGGCCAACTCTACATCACGCCCGTCGCGCCCGACTGCGTCTGCGTCGTCTACATCACGCGCGACCCGCATCGCATCTCCAAAGACGCCCGCGCTAACCTTCTGGCAGCCTTCCCCGAGGTAGCAGCCCGCTTCGCCGGCATCGAGATCGTCTCGCAACAGCGCGGCGCTGTCACCGCAAGCTGCAAGCTGCGCAGCGTAGCCACCGGCTATGTGGCCCTGCTTGGGGACGCCTCCGGCTCTGCCGATGCCATCACCGGCGAAGGCCTCGCCATCTCTTTCCGCCAGGCCCTCGCGCTCGCCGACTCCATTCACTCCGGCTCGCTCGAGCTCTACCGCCGCGCGCACCGGCAGATCGGCAAGCTGCCGCTTGCCATGGGCGAACTGATGCTCACGCTCGATCGCTGGCCCGCCCTGCAAGTCCGCGCCATCCGCGCCCTTGCCTCCACGCCCATCTTCTTCGAAGACTTGCTGCACGCCCACATGGGCGAAAAGAACCTCGCCTCCGTTCTCCTCCGCCGCGGCCCGCGCTTCGGCTGGAGCCTGCTCACGAAGGGCGCACCCGCATGAATTCTTGCCCCAATCCCCGTGCCCGCCGCGGGCCGGGTTACCTCACTGCCCTGTGTTGCACGCTCCTGCTTGCGCTCGGCCCAACCGCCATCGCGCAAAAGCCCCAGACGCTGTTAGCCGTCACCCTCGACCCGGCCACCACCGCAATCCACTGGACGCTCAACACTACCCTCCACACCGTCCACGGCACTTTCAAGCTCAAGAGCGGCGCGTTCAAAATCGATCCCGCTACCGGCGATGCCTCCGGGCTCATCGTCGTCGATGCGACGAGCGGCGAGAGCGGCGACCCCTCCCGCGACAAACGCATGCACGCCGCCATTCTCGAAAGCGCGCAATACCCCACCATCATCTTCCGCCCCACCCACGTCGACGGCCCCATCGATCTCGCTGCCTCCGGCCCCGTCACTGTCCACGGCATCCTCAACCTCCACGGCCAGGACCATCCCCTCCAGATCACCGTCAACCTGCACCCTCAGGCCTCTGCCGTGGCGCTCGCCACCCACTTCACTGTGCCCTTCGTCGCGTGGGGCCTCAAGGACCCAAGCACCTTCGTCTTCCGCACCGACAAGGAAGTCCTCCTCGACATCGACGCCACCATCACCCCCCGTTAAGAAACGACCGGGTTACACTGCGCGTGGGGCGGGCGTTTGCACGCTTTTTTTCTGCTTCGCGCAGTCCTCCCGTTGGTCGGCACAGAATCTAGCTTGCGACCATCGGGAGCACCAACGCAAAGCTCAATACAAGTCACGAAGTGACCGCGGCCCGCCTAGGGCGCCCGTCCGGCAGGACCATCGTTCTGGCTCCGAAAGCCGGTAGACTAAACACGAGGGCTCCGACCTTGAGGCTGACCGTCGCACTCGCGCTCGCATTCGTAAGCGCTCCCGTCGCGTTCG
>Ga0302202_10004011_pt1 | contig 15896 bp, 12 predicted proteins | sample II_Bog_N3_3_FD_194579 | JGI IMG/M metagenome (GOLD analysis project Ga0302202, IMG submission 194579) | Peat permafrost microbial communities from Stordalen Mire near Abisko, Sweden - II_Bog_N3_3 | ecosystem: Environmental > Terrestrial > Soil > Wetlands > Peat | place: Sweden: Abisko...
GAGGCTGGTAGGATTCGGGCTGGTAGGAATCGCGTGCGGCCGGGCGTGGCGGGACCGGCTGATTGGCCCGCCCCATGGTCCCGAACGGATCTGTCTGACCGATCAGCCGCGCCAGTTCGGCCAGCGGATCGCTCTCGCCCGTTCCCGGGGCGTGCGGATCAACGCCGTGATCATCGTCGTCAGCCGGAAAAGGTCTGCCCTGATATCGATCAGCCATCGTGATGATGCGTCCCCTTCGGGAAAGCCGCCAACCCGTTTCTACCGACGAACCAGCGCCTGCCAGCTGCCGCCCACGGACCCGTGCGAGCGGCGTTCGCCCGTGAAATTATCTCATCTCGTCCGGGGCGTGGACGCCGAGAACGGCCAAGCCCGACGCCAAAACCGAGACGACGCCCTGAACCAAAGCCAGCCGCGCCTTTGTGATATCTGCATCATTATTGATAATGAAGCGTAAATAGGGCAAATCCCGGCCCCTTGTCCAAAGCGCGTGAAATTCGCTGGCGAGATCATACAGGTAAAACGCGATTCGGTGCGGCTCATGTGCCACCGCAGCCGCCTCGATCATCCTGGGATAGAGCGCCAGCCGCCGCAGCAGGTCTAGCTCGGCGGTGTCCGTAAGCCGCTCCACCGCGGCCGCGCCGAGATAGGCCGCCCGGGCAGCGGTCTCCTCCGGCAGGTCCGGAACCACCTCGCGGGCGTTGCGGAACACCGAATGGCCCCGCGCGTGCCCGTACTGGACATAGAAAACCGCATTGTCCTTGGACTGCTCGATCACCTTGGCGAGGTCGAAATCCAGCACCGCGTCGTTCTTGCGGAACAGCATCATGAAGCGCACCGCGTCGGAGCCGACCTCGTCGACCACCTCGCGCAGCGTGACGAAATCACCGGACCGCTTCGACATCTTCACCGGCTCGCCGTTGCGCAACAGGCGCACCAGCTGCACCACCTTCACGTCCAGCGTGGCCTCGCCCGAGGTGATGGCCTTGACCGCCGCCTGCATGCGCTTGATGTAGCCGCCATGGTCGGCGCCGAACACGTCGATCAGGTCGCGGAAGCCGCGGTCGAACTTGTTCTTGTGGTTGGCGATGTCGGAGGCGAAATAGGTGTAGGAGCCGTCGGATTTCATCAGCGGCCGGTCAACGTCGTCGCCATAGGCGGTGGCGCGAAACAGCGTCTGCTCGCGGTCCTCGTAATCCTCAACCGGCCCGCCTTTCGGCGGCGGCAGACGGCCTTCATAGACGTCGCCCCGGGCGCGCAGGAAATCGATGGTTTCGGTGACCTTGTTGTTGCCGGTTTCGATCAGCGACCGTTCCGACATGAAGACATCATGCTTGATGTTGAGGGCGGCGAGATCACCCTTGATCATGTCCATCATCATCGCGATCGCCACGGCACGCACGATCGGAAGCCAGCCACCCTCCGGCATCGCCTTGAGCTTGTCGCCGTATTCGGTCGCCAGCGCCTGCCCCACCGGCTTCAGGTAATCGCCGGGATAGAGCCCTTCCGGAATGTCGCCGATGTTCTCGCCGAGCGCCTCGCTATACCTCAGAAAGGCCGAGCGCGCGAGCACGTCGACCTGCGCGCCGGCATCGTTGATGTAGTATTCGCGGGTCACGTCATAGCCGGCGAACGCCAGCAGGCTGCACAGCGCGTCGCCGAACACCGCGCCGCGGCAATGTCCGACATGCATCGGCCCGGTCGGATTGGCGGACACGTATTCGACGTTGACCCTGGCGCCGGCGCCGACCGCGCTCTTTCCGTAACTATCGCCCTCGCGCAGCACGGTGCGCAGCGTGTCCGACCAGGCCCTGGGCTTCAAGGTGAGATTGATGAAACCGGGACCGGCGATGTCGACGGAGGCGATCAAATCGTCCGCCCGCAGTTTCGATGCGATCTGCTCGGCGAGGTCGCGCGGCTTTGCCTTGGCCTCCTTGGCCAGCACCATGGCGGCATTGGTCGCCATGTCGCCATGGGCGGCATCGCGCGGCGGCTCGACCACGACCCGCGACAGGTCGATACCCGCAGGCCATCCCCCTTCCACCGCGAGCGCGCCGCAGACCGCATGCACCCGCGCAAGCACGTCGGCGAAGAGATGCTGGTCTGAAGCTCTGTCGGACATGGGCGGGGTGTGCCTGAGGTGACTTTGGGATTGCGCCGCGCCTGCGGCCTGAGGCCGCCGCCTAACGCAAATCCGGTGTCGAGTCAAAAAGCCTCTGGTGTTCGGTCAGGGCGAAGCGGTCGGTCATGCCGGCAATGAAGTTGCCGATCCGCCGGGCGCGCTCGGTTTCGCTGTCCCGGCCCTCCTGCGGCAGCCATTCCGCCGGCAGATCGCCCGGCATCTTCTGGTAGCGCGCGAACAGATCGAACAGGATATGTTCGGCCTCGCCCATCACCCGCATCACCCGCGGATGCCGGTACATTCGCAGCTTCAGGAACGCCTTGATCTCGGCCTCGGCCCGCGCGACGTCGTCCGGAAATGCGATCAGCGCCTCGTCATGGTTGCGGACATCGTCGACGGATTGCGGCATGGCGGCCTGCAAACGCCGTTGCGCTTCCCTGATCACCGCGCCGATCTGGTGGGAGATCAGTTCGCGCACCAGTTCCGCCCCGCGCCTGTCATCATCGAGCGCGGGATAGTGCCTGTCGATTTCGGCGATCATCCCGGCGGTCAGCGGCATGACCTTGAGATCGTCGACGCTGAACAGACTGGCGCGCAGCCCGTCGTCGATGTCGTGGGCGTCATAGGCGATGTCGTCGGCGATCGCCGCGACCTGCGCTTCCAGCGACGCAAAGCTCCATAGTTCCAGATCGTAGATCGCGTTGTATTCGGAAATTCCAGTGGGAATGCCGCGGTCGCGGTAGCGCCCGGTGGCCAGCCCGTTTCGTTCCGTCAGCGGGCCGTTGTGCTTGACGATACCTTCCACCGCTTCCCAGGTCAGGTTGAGCCCCTCGAATTCGGGATAGCGGTGCTCCAGCGAGGTGACGACGCGCAGGGTCTGCGCGTTGTGATCGAACCCGCCATGGGCGTGCAGACAGGCGTCCAGCGCCCGTTCGCCGGCGTGGCCGAACGGCGGATGGCCGAGATCGTGGGCCAGCGCCAGCGCTTCCGTGAGATCCTCATCGAGACCGAGTTGCCGGGCGAGCGCGCGAGCGATCTGCGCCACCTCCAGCGAGTGAGTCAGCCTTGTGCGGTAATGATCGCCTTCGTGAAACACGAACACCTGGGTCTTGTACTTGAGGCGGCGGAACGCGGTGGAATGGATCACCCGGTCGCAATCGCGCCGGAACGGGCTCCTGGTCTTGCTCGGCGGCTCGGCAAACAGCCGGCCCCGGCTGCGGTCGGGATCGCAGGCATAGACCGAGCGAGGAGCCGCCATTCCGACCGACACGGTGTATTAGTCCTCTTTAAGGGTTTGATTCCGGCGACCGGCGCACTTAACTAGACTCAAGCGCCGGATACCAACTGATTTGGGTATATCCCGGCCACCGGAGCAATGTCATGACAGCAGCCAGTGTCGTCATCAGCGAGCGGGCGGCCCGCCGCATCGGGGAAATCCTCAAGACCGAGGGCAGCGGTGCGATGCTGCGCATCAGCGTTGAAGGCGGCGGCTGCTCCGGCTTTCAGTACAAGTTCGACATCGACCGCGCCAAGGCCGAGGACGATCTGGTGATCGCGCGCGATAACGCCGTGGTGCTGGTCGATCCCGCCTCGGTGCCATTCCTGGCGGGATCCGAAGTGGATTTCGTCGACGACCTGATCGGCGCCTCGTTCCGGGTGGTCAATCCCAACGCCACCGCGTCCTGCGGCTGCGGGACCAGCTTCTCGGTCTGAGAGCCGCGATCTCCGCTCTTTGGCGGCTCCGGTGAAAATCTGTGGTGACGAGCGGGACCCTCTTCATGCGTATTGCGACCTGGAACGTCAATTCGGTCAGGCAGCGGCTCGACCATCTCGTGACCTGGCTGAAGGACTGCGCGCCCGACGTCGTCTGCCTGCAGGAGATCAAATGCGTCGATGAGGCCTTCCCCCGGGAAGCCATCGAGGCGCTCGGCTACAACGTGGTCACCCACGGCCAGAAGACGTTCAACGGCGTCGCATTGCTCTCGAAGCTGCCGTTCGAGGAAACCAAATCCGGCCTCGCGGGCGACGACGAAGACGCCCATGCCCGGTTCCTGGAAGGCGTGGTTCCGCTCAAGCGCGGCGTGCTGCGCATCGCCTGCCTCTATCTGCCCAATGGCAACCCGCCAGAAACAGACAAATATCCCTATAAACTCAAATGGATGTCGCGGCTTCTGGAGTATTCGAAGCAGCGCCTTAAAGCGGAAGAACCGCTGGTGCTGGCGGGCGATTTCAACGTCATCCCCAAGCCCGAAGACGTCCATAACCCCGCCGCCTGGGTCAACGACGCGCTGTTCCGCACCCAGACCCGCGAAAGCTTCCAGTCCCTGCTCGGCCTTGGGCTCACGGACGCGCTGCGCGCCGTCACCGACGCGCCGGGCCAGTACACCTTCTGGGATTATCAGGCCGGCGCCTGGCAGAAGAACCACGGGTTGCGCATCGACCATCTCCTGCTGTCGCCGCAGGCCAGCGACCGGCTGGTCGATGTCGGGGTTGATCGTTACGTGCGGGCCTGGGAAAAACCGTCGGACCACGTCCCGGTGTGGGCCGATCTCGATCTCGAGACGGCATAGCGGCTGGATCGCGCTTTCGCGTCAGTCCCGGCGGCCCTGCACCCAGTGCTCGAGCATCTGCAACGCCATCGCACGGTCGTCATCGGACGCTTTGGCGATCGCCTTGTTGTAGCTTTCCTTGATCCAGGTCTCGTCGGGCCCGGCGCTGTCGCGTGCCAGGGTCAGCCACATCAGGCCACGGGCGGCCTGCCGCGGCAATTGTTCGCCGTTGAACAGCATCTGGCCGAGCAGCGCCTGTGCCTGGTGCTGGCCCTTCTGGGCGGCAAGGCCGAGCCAGCGCGCGCCATAGCGGAAATCATCGCGCGACGAACCCGCGCTCTTGAGATAGAGCCGGGCCAGATCGTATTGCGCGTCGGCGTTGCCGAAATACGACGCGGCGTAGGAGAACATCTCCCGCGCCCGCTCCGGATCGGACTTGATCTTCGAGTTGGGAATGCCGTTCAGATAATAGCGGCCGAGCGCGACGAAGGCGTTGGCGACGATCGCCGCCTGCGGCGCCGACGGGCTGTCTTCGGCATGCGCGTTGGCGATGCGGCTGAAATACTCGAAGGCGCGCAGATCGTCCTGGGTGACGCCGTCGCCATTGGCGTACATCCGACCCAGCTTCCACTGCGCCACCGGGTGTCCGCCTTCGGCGGCGTATTGCAGCGACGTCAGCGAGGTATCCGTCGTCGACGGGGCAACCGCCTTCTTCAAGGCGGCGGCAGCCCCGGGCTGGCCCGAAACGACGGGAATCGCGGAATCCGAGGTCGCCGGCGCTCCGTCGAACGCCAGCGCCGGGACGGCCACCAGCGTGGCCCCCAACATCAACGCAAATATGGTACGCTCAAATATCCGCATAACACTGTTTCTCGTGCGCGCCGCCGGGATGGGTTACGGCGCCATCCACCGCGGGCCCAACCTGCTGGGCGTATTTCCACAGCGCACCTGACGTATGATTGGTCTCCCGGGGCTTCCATTTGGTCTTGCGCTCGGCGAGCTCGGCGTCGGTCAATTTTACGTCAAGAGTGCCAGCCACCGCGTCGATTTCGATGGTATCGCCATCCCGCAACAGCGCGATCGGCCCGCCCAAGGCCGCTTCCGGCCCGACATGGCCAATGCAGAACCCGCGGGTCGCGCCGGAAAACCGGCCGTCGGTGATGAGGGCGATCTTGCCGCCCATGCCCTGCCCGGTCAGCGCCGCCGTGGTCGAGAGCATCTCCCGCATGCCGGGACCGCCACGCGGCCCCTCGTAGCGGATCACGATGACCTCGCCCTCTTTGTAGGTTTTGTTCTGGACCGCCTCGAAGGCGTCCTCTTCCCGATCGAAGCAGCGGGCCGGCCCGGTAAATTTCAAATTGGACATGCCCGCGACCTTCACGATCGCGCCCTCAGGCGCAAGATTGCCCTTCAAGCCAACCACACCGCCGGTAACGGTGATCGGCTTGTCGGCACTCCGCACCACATCCTGGTGCGGATTCCATTTCACGCTTTTGAGATTTTCGGCGATCGTCCGGCCCGTGACTGTCAGGCAGTCGCCATGCAAATGGCCGTTATCGAGCAACGTCTTCATCAGAAGCGGTATGCCGCCAACCTCGAACATGTCTTTGGCGACATAACGGCCGCCCGGCTTCAAATCCGCGACATATGGTGTCTTTTTGAAGATTTCGGCGACGTCGAACAGGTCGAACTTGATTCCGCATTCGTGGGCGATCGCCGGCAGGTGCAGTGCAGCATTGGTCGACCCGCCGGAGGCGGCCACGACCGCAGCGGCGTTTTCCAGCGCGCGGCGGGTGACGATGTCGCGGGGGCGGATATTGAGCTTGATCAGCTCCATGACCTGCTCGCCCGCGGTCATGCAGAAGGCGTCGCGGATTTCGTAAGGCGCGGGAGCACCAGCCGAATAAGGCAGCGCCAGGCCGATCGCCTCGGACACCGTCGCCATGGTGTTGGCGGTGAATTGTGCACCGCACGCACCGGCCGACGGGCAAGCCACCCGTTCGATTTCATCGAGATCTTCGTCCGACATCTCGCCGACCGAATGCTTGCCGACCGCCTCGAACATGTCCTGCACCGTGACCTGCTGGCCACGGAAATTGCCCGGAAGGATCGAGCCGCCATAGATGAAGATCGAGGGCACGTTGAGACGGACCATCACCATCATCATGCCCGGCAGGGACTTGTCGCAACCGGCCAGCCCGACCAGGGCATCATAGGAATGGCCGCGCATGGTCAATTCGACCGAATCGGCGATGCATTCGCGCGACGGCAGCGACGAGAGCATGCCCTGATGGCCCATGGCGATGCCGTCGGTGACGGTGATGGTGCAGAATTCGCGGGGCGTGCCCCCGGCCGAAGCGACGCCCTTCTTGACCGCCTGGGCCTGCCGCATCAGTGAAATGTTGCAGGGCGCGGCCTCGTTCCAGCACGACGCCACGCCGACGAACGGCTGGTGGATCTGGTCCGTGGTCAGGCCCATGGCATAGAGGTACGAGCGATGGGGCGCCCGTTCCGGGCCCTCCGTCACGTGACGGCTCGGCAGCCTCTTCTTGATGCTGGTCTTGGCGTCCATCGCGAACCCGTTTCTCCGACCATCTCTTGCTGGACCCGGAAAAGAATTTTCCTTCGCCTTCGCGAGCGCCGCGGCCATTAGCCTACGAAGGAATGATTTCATGGAGGGGTGTGGCCAAAAAGCGGCGCGCACAAGAGCTTGCTGCGATGACGGTTAAATCTTCGCCGGGTGTTGCGGTGGGGACACAATCGTGGCCTGGCGGTAACCATGTTCGCACTCGCAGCATCTCTCGTCGCGCCATTAAGCAGCCGTAAGTTGCTTCGTTTCCACGACCACAACCAACACTGACCGATGGATTGCTTCGCGGAGCCTGTTATCGGGCGCGCATTCGCGCGACCGTTGGCTCGCAGTGACGGTGACAGGATTTCAGACAGCCCTTCTGATCCCGCGGCGCGATGCACCCGAGCTTTGCTCCCAATTTCCTTACCCTCTTGATCAGAGGGCGCAGGGAATGCCGGGCGCCCGATGCGCCCGATAGCCGCGTGTGCCATGTTATTGATAGAACGCACACGCGTTGGTCAGGTCACACCGGCATCACCCGGCACTCCCCGCGCAATGGTTTACGGCTTATAGCGAGCTCTCCCCGGTGAACGGCTCTTTTGCCACCGTCGCTTGCGAAAGCTGGCTTCCGCGAACTTGACACCAGCACCGCGATGTCAGGACCACACGCCTTTGCCGTCCGCATCAGGCGCTTTCGTCACAGGCGCCATCCGCGTCCACCGCATCCCCATCCCACGTTGATGACGTTGCGCAACGCCCCTCATTCGGGATGGGATGGCAAATCATACACCTGATTTGCATTTCTGAAAAACAGAAATATTTTTTCAAAGCGGACTGGACAGGGCAAATCAGCTTGATCCGGCACGACAAATCGGATTTTACGCGCACATCCTGGAAGCGCTGGAACGATAACGGTGGGCGCCCGCTTGCCGGCGGCGCGCGCGGCCTTCGTAGACGCGGCGGATGGCAAATGCGTAACGGCGCCGGGCGCGCGCACCACTGAACCGACACAGCATCTGCGAAGGGCACGAAAGAAACAGTGTCAGCAACACTTCAGGAAATATAAAATTATTTCCAGTCACGGCATTCCAGATCCTCGCCGCCACCAAGCGATAGCGCAAACGCAGGTCGGTCAGGTCAGGTTGAGTGCCGTTGCCGGCGTGGACCCCTGTCCTTTATCGGGGCGACTCCGGGGACTCAGCGCGGAGTCGACGCGACCGAACCAACTGGGACATTCCTCTTACCCACCCCTGGAGGGGGAGGATAAGTAAGTAAGAAAGAGCGTTCAGCCCAATACCACACAGCTGCGTGAAGCCGCAGCGTACTGGATCCTCCGCTTTCGCGGAGGATGACGAGTTGAGAATGTGGATCGCGCCGCGCGCGTCTCGAACCGTGAGGCCGCCCTACTCCACCTTGACGTTGGCGGCCTTGATCATCGGCCACCATTTTGCGATTTCGGCCTTCTGCCAGGCGCCCAGCACTTCCGGAGCGAGCCTGTCCGCTGCCGGCATCTGCAGTCCCAGGTCCTCGAACTTCCTGCGCACGGCCGGATCGTTCATGGCGGCGACCGCCGCGGCATTGAGTTTTGCGATGACGTCCTTCGGCGTGCCTTTCGGCACCCACAGGCCGGACCACAGGGTCATGTGAAATCCGGAGAGGCCCGCCTCGTCGGTGCTCGGAATGTCGGAAGCCGACTCGACCCGCTTGTCGTCGGTGACGGCGTAGGCCCGGATCGTTCCGGCCCGCACCTGAGCGATGGAATTGGAGGTCTGGTCGATCATGATGTCGATCTGGCCGGCGACGAGGTCGGTCAGCGCCGGCGCGGTGCCGCGATATGGCACATATTGCAGCTTGATGCCGGTCGCGCTTTCAAAATACAGCCCCGCGATGTGGCTACCCGAGCCGGCGCCGGCGGTGCCGGCCGTGGCCAGGGTCGGCTTCGCCTTCAGCCACGCGATCAGTTCCTTCAGCGATCTGGCCGGAACCGCATTGGTGCTGACGATGATCATCGGATTGCTCGGCAGCAGCACCACCGGCTCGAGATCGGTCACGAGGTCGTAACCGAGCTTGTAGATCGCGCCGTTGGCGACGTGCGTGCCGAGATGGCCGATGCTCACCGTGTAGCCGTCCGGCGCCGCGCGCACCACGCGCCCGACCCCGAGCGAGCCGGCAGCACCCGTCACATTCTCGATCAGGAGGGTCTGGCCGAGCGATGTCCGCATATGGTCGGCCAGAATTCGCGCCATCGCATCGGTCGGCCCGCCGGCGGCAAACGGCACCACCAGCGTGATCGGGTGCGACGGGAACGTGTCGGCATGCGCAGGGCCGCCAAATGTCAGCAGCGCCAGCAGCACGGCCATGACGGCTCTTCGCATCGCACCCCTCCAAACATCACACCATCGTCATTGCGAGGAGCGAAGCGACGAAGCAATCCACGCTTTCTTTGCGCGGCACGATGGATTGCTTCGCTTCGCTCGCAATGACGATCAGAACTCAGAGTTTTGCATAATCGATCGGCGCGTGGCGATCGAGCGTGCGCGTGACCGGCGGCAGCGGATATTTCAGCCCGGTGGCGCAATTGAACAGCATGACGCGGTCGTTTTTCGTGACGCGGCCGTCGGCCAGGCTCTGCTGATAGGCGGCGTAGGTGGCAGCCCCCTCCGGACACAGCAACAAGCCCTCTTCCCGCGCGACTTCGTTCAGCGCCGCCGAAATCTTCTCGTCGCGCACCGCGATCGCAAATCCCTTGCTCTCCCGCACCGCGCGCAGAATGAGAAAATCCCCGACCGCCTGCGGCACCCGGATGCCGGAGGCGATGGTGTGGGCGTCTTCCCAGCGCGGGGCGTGCTCGGTGCCGTTCTCGAACGCGCGCACCATCGGCGCGCAGCCCGACGCCTGCACCGCGACCATCCGCGGCCGCTTCGAGCCGATGAAGCCGATGGCCTCGAGTTCGGCGAACGCCTTCCACATGCCGATCAGTCCGGTGCCGCCGCCGGTCGGATAGAAGATCACGTCCGGCACGTCCCAGCCGAGCTGCTCGGCCAGCTCCAGTCCCATCGTCTTCTTGCCCTCGATCCGGTAGGGCTCCTTCAGCGTCGAGGTGTCGAACCAGCCGGCCTTGGCCTTGCCCTCGCCGACGATCTTGCCGCAATCGTCGATCAGCCCGTTGACGCGATAGACGGTGGCGCCTTGCAGCTCGATCTCGCTGACATTGACCTCCGGCGTATCGGCGGGACAGAAGATCGTGGTCTTGATGCCGCAACTGGTGGCATAGGCGGCCAGTGCCGCACCGGCATTGCCGTTGGTCGGCATCGCCATGTGCCTGATGCCGAGCGCCTTGCCCATTGATACCGCCATGACCAGTCCGCGCGCCTTGAACGATCCGGTGGGAAGCCGGCCCTCGTCCTTGACGATGATCTCGCCGCCGCCGATCTTTTTCGCAAGCTTCGGCAGCCGGATCAGCGGGGTAGTGACTTCGCCGAGACTCACAATGTCGCTCACCTTGCGTACCGGCAGCATCTCGCGGTAGCGCCAGAGATCGGCCGGCCGCTGCGCGAGCGCGTCTTTTGTCAGAGCCTTCTTCACGCCGGCGAGGTCGTAGCGCACCAGCAGCGGCTTGTTGGCCTTTGACAGATTGTGGATCTGGTCGGCGGAATAATGATCGCCTTCCATCGCGCATTCGAGATGAGTCACGAACGTGGGACGTTCGATGGTCAGGTTGTCATTGTCTTTCACGGGGTCGCTCTTTCTTCCACAGCAAGGACAGTTGGCTCGTCATTGCGAGGAGCGTAAGCGACGAAGCAATCCATACCTTCGTTGCGGCACAATGGATTGCTTCGCTTCGCTCGCAATGACGGCGGGATCAAATATTCAGGACGCGACCGTAGGCATCCAGCACCGCTTCCTTCATCATCTCCGACAGCGTCGGATGCGGGAATACGGTGTGCATCAACTCTTCCTCGGTGGTCTCCAGATTCATCGCCACCACATAGCCCTGGATCAGCTCGGTGACCTCGGCGCCGATCATGTGCGCGCCGAGCAGCTGGCCGGTCTTCTTGTCGAAGATCACCTTCACCAGCCCCTGGTCCTCGCCGAGCGCGATCGCCTTGCCGTTGCCGACGAACGGAAAACGGCCGACGCGGATCTCGCGGCCGCCCTCTTTCGCCCTCGCCTCGGTGAGGCCGACGGAGGCGATCTGCGGATTGCAATAGGTACAGCCGGGAATGAGGTTCTTGTCCATGGCGTGCGAATGCAGGCCCTTTATGGCCTCGATGCAGATCACGCCCTCGTGCTCGGCCTTGTGCGCCAGCATCGGCGGGCCGGCGACGTCGCCGATGGCATAGATGCCGGGAATATTGGTCTTGCCGTAGCCGTCGATCACCACGCAGCCGCGGTCGGTCTTGACGCCGAGCTTTTCCAGCCCGAGATTTTCGATGTTGCCGACCACGCCGACCGCCGAGATCACCCGGTCGAACTCGACCGTCTGCGGCGCCTTGCCGTCGTCGATGGTGGCGACCACGCTGTCGCTCTTCTTCTCGAGTTTAGTCACCTTGGTATTGGTGAGGATCTTGATGCCCTGTTTCTCGAACCGCTTGCGCGCCAGACCCGCGATCTCGGCGTCCTCGACGGGCAGGATCTGCGGCAGCACCTCGACGACGGTGACGTCAGCGCCCATGGTATGGAAGAACGAGGCGAATTCGATGCCGATCGCGCCGGAGCCCACCACCAAAAGCGACTTCGGCATCTTTTCGGGCACCATGGCCTCGAAATAGGTCCAGATCAGCTTCTTGTCGGGCTCGAGCCCGGGCAGCACCCGCGGCCGCGCGCCTGACGCGAGAATGATGTGTTTTGCCTGGTAGGCGCCCTCGCCCAGGGTGCCCTTCGGCGCCTCGACGTCGGATTTCGTCACCGTGATCTTGCCGGGGGCATCGATCGCAGCCTTGCCCCAGATCACCGACACCTTGTTCTTCTTCATCAGAAAGCCGACGCCGTCATTGAGGCGCTTTGACACCCCGCGCGAGCGCTGCACCACGGCTTTCGGGTCATAGGAGACGTTGTCCGCCGACAGCCCGTAATCCTTGGCGTGCTGCATGTAGTGGTAGATTTCCGCCGAGCGTAAGAGCGCCTTGGTCGGGATGCAGCCCCAGTTCAGGCAGATGCCGCCGAGATAGGATTTCTCGATGATCGCGGTCTTGAAACCGAGCTGCGCGGCGCGGATCGCGGTGACGTAGCCGCCGGGACCGGAGCCGATGATGATGACGTCGAAGGAGGTGTCAGCCATGTTTATGCGCTCATTCTCATCGTGCAACCGGATCGACTGCTCGCTTCCGTCATTGCGAGGAGCACTTGCGACGAAGCAATCCATGCTTCCGGTCGTGAAATGGATTGCTTCGCTGCGCTCGCATTGACGGCCGTCACACCATCATCATGACAGGGTTTTCGATCAGCATCTTGAACGCGCCGATGAGTTCGGCGCCGAGCGCGCCGTCGACCGCGCGATGATCGCAGGACAGGGTCACGCTCATGATGTGCGCCGCCACGATGTTGCCGTGGCGCACTACCGCGCGCTCCTCGCTGGTGCCGACCGCGAGGATGGTAGCGTGCGGCGGATTGATGACAGCCGTAAAGTCCTTGATGCCGTACATGCCGAGGTTGGAGATCGCCGTAGTGCCGCCCTGGTATTCCTCGGGCTTGAGTTTTCGCGCGCGCGCGCGTGCTGCAAAATCCTTCATCTCGGCCGAAATCGTCGACAGCGACTTGGTCTCGGCCTTGCGGATGATCGGGGTGATCAGGCCGCCCGGCATCGCCACGGCGACGCCGATGTCGGAATGCTTGTGCTTGAGCATGCCGGCTTCGGTCCAGCTGACGTTGCAGTTCGGAATCCGCTGCAGCGCGATCGCCATCGCCTTGATGACGAAGTCGTTGACCGAGAGCTTGTAGAGCGGCTTCTTCTCCTTGTCCTTGGGTGCTGCGGCGTTGATCTCCTCGCGCGCCTCCAGGAGCTTGCCGATATCGCAATCCATGGTCAGGTAGAAATGCGGAACCGTCTGTACGGACGCCGTGAGCCGCTGGGCGATGGTGCGGCGCATGCCGTCATGCGGGATCACCTCGTAGCTGCCATCCTCGAACAGTGCGCGGATCTGCTGGTCCGACATCGAGGGCGCGATGCCAGGCGCGGCCGAGGGGGCTGCGGCCGGCGCCTTCAGCCCCTTGCCGGATTTTGCCTGTTCGACGTCGCGGGCGATGACGCGGCCATGCGGGCCGGACCCCGTAACGCGGGCGAGTTCGATGCCGGCGTCCTTGGCCAGCCGCCGCGCCAGCGGTGACGAGAAAATTCGCGCATGACCATTGGCCTGCGCGGCCGGGGCTGCCGCCTGCGGTGCGGGAGCCGCAGCAGCCGGGGCTTTTGCGGCGGGTGCAGCAGCTTGCGGCGGCGCGGCGGCGGCCGGTTTTGCGGCAGGCGCCTCAGCAGCCTTCTCAGCAGCAGCCTTGGGCGGCGCGCTGGCCGCTGCCCCGGCCGATTTCACATCCTCGCCCTCGCCGGCCAGCACCGCGATCACGTCATTGACCGCGACATCCTGCGTGCCTTCGGGCACCAGGATTTTTACAATGGTGCCTTCGTCGACCGCCTCGACCTCCATGGTCGCCTTGTCGGTCTCGATCTCGGCGATGACGTCGCCGGACTTGACCTTGTCGCCCTCTTTCTTGAGCCACTTGGCAAGGTTGCCCTTTTCCATCGTCGGCGACAGCGCGGGCATCAGGATGTTGATTGGCATTGTCAGTGACCTTGTTGCGACCGCGGCGTGGTTTGGCCGGTGTCGGTCGGCCGCGCGATTTCGGCTTCGAACATGTCGATGATGCGCGTCAGCGCCTCGTCCTCGGTGTAGTCGCTCTCGCGCGCATAGGCGCGCGCGGCATGGCGGGCAATGTCGACCAAGAGCAGGCCCCACATGTCCGGCTCCTCGAAGGCGCGCGTGAACGCAATCGAAAGTCCGCCATCGAGCACGAAGGCGCGCAGCACCTCGACGGCATCATCGCGGCCCATGACGTCCGGAGGCAAGGGCTGCTCCTTGGGACCGGCCATGGGGTCACCGATAGCAGACGGCTTTGGCGGCTTCGACCACCTCGGCCGCCGACGGCAATGCGAGTTTTTCGAGGTTCGCCGCATAGGGCATCGGCACGTCCTTGCCCGACACCCGCATGACCGGCGCATCGAGATAGTCGAAGGCGTGCTCCATGATACGCGCCGCGACCTCGGCGCCGACGCCGTTCTGCTGCCAGCCTTCCTCGACGGTGACGGCGCGGCCGGTCTTCTTCACCGAGGCGACGATGGTTTCGGTATCCATCGGGCGCAGCGTGCGCAGGTCGATCACTTCGGCCTCGATGCCTTCCTTGGCCAGTTCCTCGGCCGCCTTCAGCGCGTAGGACATGCCGTTCGACCAGGAGATCAAGGTGACGTGACTGCCGGTCCGCGCCACCCGCGCCTTGCCGATCGGGATCACGTAATCGTCGAGTTTCGGCACCTCGCCGGAATGGCCGTACAGCATTTCGTTTTCGAGGAAGATCACCGGATTAGGATCGCGGATCGCGGCCTTCAGGAGGCCCTTGTAGTCCGCCGCCGAATAAGGCGCGATCACCTTCAGTCCGGGAACCTGCGAATACCAGGCCGAATAATCCTGGCTGTGCTGGGCGCCAACGCGGGCGGCGGCGCCGTTCGGCCCGCGGAACACGATCGAGCAGCCCATCTGGCCGCCGGACATGTACAACGTCTTGGCCGCGGAGTTGATGATCTGGTCGATCGCCTGCATGGCGAAATTGAAGGTCATGAACTCGACGATCGGCTTCAAGCCGGTCATCGCCGCACCGACGCCGATGCCGGCAAAACCGTGCTCGGTGATCGGCGTATCGATGACGCGTTTGGCGCCGAACTCCTGCAGCAGGCCCTGCGTGACCTTGTAGGCGCCCTGATATTCGGCGACCTCCTCGCCCATCACGAACACGTCCGGGTCGCGCCGCATTTCCTCGGCCATAGCGTCGCGCAACGCTTCGCGGATGGTCATCGTCACCATCTCGGTGCCGGCGGGGATTTCGGGATCGGGTGCGGCGACGGGTTGCGGTACCGCGGGCGCCGACTTTTCTTCGCCGCCCGCCGGTTTGGACGCGGGCGCCTCCGCCCTGGCTTCGGCGGCAGGTGCGGGTTTCGCGGGAGCCTCGGCCTTGCCGAGATCGGAAGCGCTCTCGCCATCGGACAGGATGGTCGCGATCGGGGTGTTGACCAAGACGTCGGCGGTCCCTTCCGGGATCAGGATCCTGCCGAGGGTACCCTCATCGGTGGCCTCGACCTCCATGGTCGCCTTGTCGGTTTCGATCTCGGCGATCACGTCGCCCGACTTGATCGCCTCGCCTTCCTTCTTCAGCCATTTCGAAAGGTTGCCCTTTTCCATGGTCGGCGACAGCGCGGGCATCAGCACTTGAATTGGCATGGTAGCTCCAGAAAATCACTCTTCAGGCTGGAAGGCGCCGATAAGCGCTCAGCGATAGACGTCGGTCCACAATTCGGAAGCGTCGGGCTCGGGATCGTGCTGCGCGAAATCGGCGGCGGCGTTGACGATCTCCCGCACCTCGGCGTCGATGGCCTTCAATTCCGGTTCGCTCA
>Ga0302202_10004046_pt1 | contig 15816 bp, 15 predicted proteins | sample II_Bog_N3_3_FD_194579 | JGI IMG/M metagenome (GOLD analysis project Ga0302202, IMG submission 194579) | Peat permafrost microbial communities from Stordalen Mire near Abisko, Sweden - II_Bog_N3_3 | ecosystem: Environmental > Terrestrial > Soil > Wetlands > Peat | place: Sweden: Abisko...
CCTCCCCCCAACCCCCTCCCGCAAGGGGAGGGGGAGTAGTCTTGGCATCGCCGTTGCCGCCTTCCCCCGTAGTCATTGCTTCACTCGCGGATCGATCAGCCCGTAGGTCAGGTCGGTCAGCAGGTTCACCACCACGATCAGGAAGCAGTAGATCACCATCAGTCCTTGCAGCATCGTGTAGTCACGCTGGTTCAAGGCGCCGACGATGATTTTGCCGAGCCCGGGGCGGTTGAAGACGATCTCGGTCAGCACCGAGTTGCCGATCAGGATGCCGATATACAGCCCCACCACGGTCACCACCGGCATCGCCGCGTTGCGCAACGCGTGCCGCCAGACGATCCGCCGCCACGGCACACCCTTCGCTCTGGCGGTGCGAATGTAGTCCTCGCCGAGAACCGACAGCATGGCGCTGCGGGTGACGCGGGTGATGTAGGCGGCCATCACCAGGCCCAGTGTGCTGGCGGGCAGCACCAGCTTGTCCAGCCGGTCCAGTGGATCGTCGAGCCGCGCGGCGCCGATCACCGGGAACAGCCGCCAGTGCAGCGCGAACAGCAGGAGCACGAAGATGCCGGACACAAACACCGGAAACGACAATCCGATCAGCGACAGCAGGCGCGCGGCGTAGTCGATCGCCTGGTTGCGATGCAGCGCCGCCCAGATGCCGGCGGGCACGCCCACCACCGCGCCGACGACCAGCGAGGCCAGGGTGAGATCGATCGTGTGCGGCAGTACTGCGGCCACATCGGTCAGGATCGGCCGGCCGGTGACCATGGAATGGCCGAAATCGCCTGACAGCGACTGTGTCAGAAACGACAGGTACTGCGCCCACATCGGCTTGTCCAGGCCGAGTTTGGCATGCAGCGCGGCAATCCCCGCGGGCGTCGCCTGGTCGCCCAGGATGACGATCGCGGGATCGCCGGGCACGATTCGGACGATGACGAAGACAAGCGTCAGCACCGCGAGCAGGGTTGGTATTGCAGCCAACAGCCGGCGGACGACGTAAAAGACCACGAGCTAGCGCGCTTCGGTCCAGCTCTCCGAGAAGGCCAGTGCGCAAGTGCTGAAGGGCCGGCCCTCGCGCTGGGTGGCGAAGGGACGGCCTGTGGCCTGCTCGCCGTTTCGGGTCAGGCGCGCACCCAAAGCGGGGATCAGAACGGTGCAGACTCCATAGGGACGTGCCGGCGGCGGACCAGGTTCGGTGTGGATCAGCAAGGGTTCGCCGATGTCGTACCAGGTCAGTGCAATTTCGTCTTCGGTGGTCACCAGCGTTTCCGTCCAGAAGTCGCGCGCGTCGCCGGATCGGCTGAAGACGGCGTCGGTGACGGGAATGGATAGATCGGCGGTTTCCGCGTTCAGCATGCCCTGCACGGTCTTTTGCAGCCAGCGCGCCATGGCGATGTTGTCGGCATAGATTTGCCAGCGGTCCTGCGTGAGTTCGCTTTTCAGGTACAGCACATGGCCGGGTCCGGCCGGGCTGATCAGGATCCGCCAGAAGCTGGCATTGGTGGATTGCGGCCCACCTTCGGTTTCACCCAGGCGGATGAAGGGGTTTTCGCCGGTCAGCATCAGGCGGTGAGGATCGGCGGACATGGCATTGGTCCTTCCACTGTTCAGACAATCACTTGAAATGTGTCGCCTCGGTGATCAGCGGCCCCAGCGACAGGGAGCCTTCCAGTCTATAGCCAAAGTCCAGATCGTCGTGATGGGCGAACACCAGCAGCGTTTCGAACATCGGCACGGCGCAGACCTTGGCGATGATCTTGCGTTGCGCCTCGGCCCACAGCGCGAGTTGTTTCGCGCGATCGGTTTCCACGCGCGCCGCATCGATCTCGGCGTCCGCCACGTCGCAATGGCTGAAGTTCGTGACCGCCGTTGGGGTTTTCACGATGCTGCGGCTGTGGAAGAATTGAGTCAGTGTTACGTCAGCGATCGGAAACCGAGCGGCTGAGTAGTAGACGATGGGGGAGAGGTCCTGGCGGATTTGCTGATGGTAGGTGGCATGTTCGACCACCTGCAGGTCCAGGTTGATCCCGGCCTTCTTCAGTTCCGCCTGGAAAACCTGAGCCGCTGTCAGCATCTCCGGCAGTTGCGACTGGATCATCTTGACGGTGATGCCGTCGGGATAGCCGGCTTCTTTCAACAGCGCTTTCGCCTTGTCGATATTGTTGCCGACCAGGCCGTTATCGGCGGTGAAGCCCAGGTAGCCGCGCGGCACCACGCTCTGCGCTTCGCGGCTGACGTCGGTGCCGCGCCAGCGGACGAGTTCTGGCCGGTTGATGGCATAGGCCACCGCCTGGCGGACGCGGATATCGTCGAACGGTTTCACGGTGATGTTCAAATGAAGCTGCGCCTCTTCCGCCGGTTCGAAGATATCCACCACCGTATGCGGCAACGCCTTCGTCCGATTCACCCAAGCCTGATCCGCTCGGCCGTAATTCAAATCCAGCTCGTTATTCTGGAACGCCAGATCGCGGGACGCATCGGATGGCATGAAGCGATAGCTGATAGTCTTGATCTGCGGCGCACCGCGGAAATAGCCGTCATGCGCTTTCAACTCCAGCGACTGGTTCGGTGTCACCGATCCAAAGGCGAAGGGGCCGCTGCCGACGGGATTGCGTTTGAAGTCCTCGCCCCGCTGCTCAACGGCTTTCCGAGGCACGATGAAGCCTTGCGAATAGTTGGTGACGATCCCCAGCAGGTTCGGCACGTTCTGGCTGAGCACCAGGCGCACGGTGTAGGGATCGAGCGCCTCGATCGTCTGCACCGGCCGCAGTTCCGACGAAAACGCCGAGGTCTTCGCGTCGCCGGCTTTCTTCAGGCTGAACACCACGTCGTCCGCGGTGACCTCGCCGAAGCCGGCCTGCCATTGGACGCCGTGGCGGAGGTGAAACGTCCAGGTCCGGCCGTCCGGGCTGGTGTCCCAGCTTTCGGCCAGGTCGCCTTCCAGCTTCGCCGGATCGTTGCTGCCGGGCGGGAAGCGCACCAGGCCGTTGAACATCCACGCCGCGACGATGCGGTCGATGGTGGAGACGGCGAAGTGCGGGTCGAGCTGGCCAATGTCCTGGGCGGCGATGCCAACATTCAGCGCCGTCTTCGGTTGGGCGAAGGCGGGGGCCGAGAAGCCGAGTGCGATGGCCAGCAGCGTGGTCCGGACCAGCATGTGATGTCTCCGTTGATTGGCCGGAGACCTAGCAGAGGCTGGGCGGCGGCGCTACAAGCTGGCTCCCGGTCTGCTGGCCTGGTCCAGGCCTCTCGAAACGATGGAGCCTGGCCATCTCGCAATCGGCGCGGCGACACACTATTTTACAGGTATGAAAATGTGACCTCCGCTAGAATGGGCGAAGCGGAAACTGGCCGGCCATCGCAGCCGGCAAGAGGGACCTGGATCATGAGTTGCGTTCGTTTGTGCGTTGGCCTGGCCTCCACCCTGGCGCTTGCGGCCTGCGCCGTGGCGCCGCCATCGGGGCCCAGTGTCATGGCCCTGCCGCAGCCCGGCAAGAGCTTTGAGGCGTTCCAGCAGGATGACGGCATCTGCCGGGGGTGGGCCAGTCAGCAGTCCGGCGGCCCCGCGGCCGCGCAGGCGGCAAATAACGGTGCGGTCGGCAGTGCGATCCTCGGCACCGCGTTGGGTGCCGGTATCGGTGCCGCCTTGGGATCGGCGGGTGGGGCGATGGGCGCCGGGGCTGCGATCGGCGGTGCCACGGGGTTGCTGGCTGGCAGCGCGATCGGTGGCAACAACGCCCAGGCGTCGGGTGCCCATGCGCAGCAGCGCTACGACGCGGCCTATACCCAGTGCATGTATTCAAAGGGCGACTCGGTGCAGAGCCAGCCGGCTGGGTATGCCGCGTACGGCGCGCCATACGGCTATCCGGCGGCTTATCCCTACCCCTATCCCTATGGCTACGGCCCCGAGGTCGTGATCGGCGGCGGTTGGGGCGGCGGCGGACGGGGTTGGCGTCGTTAGCCGGCCGGGCTGATCCCGCTGCCTACAGCACCGGGATCTCGCCCATGCTTTCGCCCAGCCAGGTCTTGTGCAGCCGGTTCAGCTCGCCGTTGCCCTTGATGAAGAAGATGTAAGTGTCCAACCAGCGCAGCAACTGAAAGTCGCCCTGCCGCAGCGCCATATGCGCTGGCGAGTTGCGCAGGCGGAATTTCAGTTCGGTCTCCCGTTGCGGGTTCTTGCGCGACAGGTCGATCGCGATCGTGTTCAGGGTTGCCCACAGATCGGTCTGACCAGATAGATAGGCGGTGTTCGACGTGGTGTCGTCCTCGAAGCGCACGATGTTCGCTTTCGGCGCCAGCGCGGTCAGCGTCAGGTCTTGCGTCGTGCCCTTGGTCGCCGCGATCTTCAGTGTCCCCAGATCGTCCGGCTTGGTCACCGCGGTGCTCTTCGGCCCGTACACCCCCAGGTACAGCGCCGCGTATGGCGTGGTGAACATCACCTGCACCGCCCGTTCGGGTGTGGCGCCCATGGCCGATATCACCAGGTCGATCTTGTTGGTCAGCAGATAGGGGATGCGGTTGGCGCCGATGATCTGCTCCAGTTGCACCTTCACGCCGAGGGATTTGGCCAGCATCTGGCCCAGCTCGACATCGAAGCCGGCGGGCTTGCCGTCCGAGCCGATGTAACCGAAGGGCGGATTGTCCATCTGCGTGCCGATCCGGATCACCCCCTTGTCCAGGATCTCCTGCAAATCCGCCCTGGCAGGCGAGACGAGCAGGCCGGTCAGCAGCAAGGCGGCCAAAAGCAGGCGTTTCATGTCAGGTCCCCCGGTTCGTCGTTCATCGCGCCGGCGCCAGACGCGCCTCCAGCCGCCGGCTCCACCATGTGAGCGGGTAGCATAGCAGGAAGTAGAGCCCGCACACGCAAGCGTAAACGATGAAGGGCGCAAACGTTGCGCCATTCACCAGTTGCGCCATCCGCGACAGCTCCATCACGCCCACCACCGAGGCGAGCGAGGTGTTTTTGATCAGTTGCACCAGGAAGCCGACGGTGGGCGGGATGGCAATCGCGAAGGCCTGCGGCAGCACCACGTGGCGCAGTTGCCGCCAGCGCCCCAGGCCCAGCGCCGCCGAGGCCTCCCATTGGCCCAGCGGGATGGCTTGCACCGAACCGCGCCAGATATCGGCGAGGAAGGCGCTGCCATAGACCGACAGGGCCGCGGTGGCCGCCGCCCAGCGCGGCACGTCCCAGCCGCACAGCGCCAGCCCGAAGAAGGCGACGAACAGCAGCCCCAGCAGCGGCGTCCCCTGGACCGCGTTGATCCAGCCGATGGCGACCCAGCGCAGCGGCACCCAACGCGCGATGCGCGCCAGCAGCAGCACTATGCCAAGCGCGAAACTGCCGGCAAAGGCGAGCACCGTCAGGCCCGCCGTCCATTGCAGGCCGGCCAGCAGCATCAGGCACTCGTTGAGGCCGAACGAACGGAACATCAGGCCGGGGCCCGGAACGCCAGCCGGTAGATCAGCGCGAACACCAGCCGGAAGCCCAGCGCCAGCACGAGGTAGCAGCCGCAGACGACCGTATAGACCTCAAAGCTGCGGTAGGTCGCGCTGTCGATCAGGCTGCCTTCATGGAACAGGTCGGTGACGCCGATCTGGCTGATGATCGATGATGCCAGCATCAGCAGGGTGAACTGGCTGGCAAGGGCCGGGAACATGGTCTTCAGCGCCGGTTTCAGCACCACCAGGAAGAACACCTGCACCGGCCGCAGCCCCAGCGCGATGCCGGCATCGATCTGGCCCTGCGGCACGGCGTCGATGCCGCCGCGGACGATCTCGGTGGTATAGGCACCCAGGTTGACGGTCAGGGCGATCAGCCCCGCGGTGACCGCGTCGAGCCGGATGCCGATCCCCGGCAGGCCGAAATAGATGAAGAAGAGTTGCGCCAGCAGCGGCGTGTTGCGCACCGCCTCCACATAAGTGCGCACCAGCCCGCGCAGCCAGGCCTGCCGGGACCGGATGGCGAGCGCGCCGGCAACGCCGAGGAGAAAACCGGCGGCGATGACGACCGCGGACAGCCACAGTGTGACCGCCAGCCCGTCCAGCAACTGGTCCACCCGGTTGAACACCGGCGTGAAGCGGAACGTGTAGCTCATGCGCCCCCTGTCCGACGATCGGACGTTGCCGGAGGCGCCTGGTTCGGGCAAGGGTGGGCGGGAACCCGATGCGTGCGCTGCCCCTCCTGTCCCTGACCCCCACCGGCTTGCGGCGGCCCCTGGTGTTCAACTGGGGGGTGTCGAGCTTTTACGGCTGGGGAATCTATGGCCTGAACCTGCTGCTGGCGCTGGCGGACCACCCCGGCTACGCCCCCTTCGCCGCGATGGAAATCCTGCCCGGGGACGTCGTGCTCGACCCGCTGCGGGAGGCGCGTCTGGCCGCTTTGGCCGAACAGTCGCGCGATATCTGGCAGGCTTTGGGGGAGACGGGCAGCCCGGCTGTCGAAATCGATGCCCCTTTGCTGCTGGGCCTGGGCAAGGACCTGCTGTCCGCCGCTTCGGCTCGTCAGAAGGACCTCGCCGGCCGGCCCTCGATCGGCGTCGCCTTCCTGGAGGAGGCGTCGCTGAACCCCGACGGCCGCCGGCGCGCGGCGCAGTTCGCGGTGATCGTCGCGGGATCAAGCTGGAATGAGCGAATCCTGCGCGCCAACGGGGTGATCGCGACGACCACCGTGCTGCAGGGGGTCGATACCAGCCTGTTCCACCCGGCTCCCCGGTCTGGCGTCATCCCGGAGCGGTTCGTCGTGTTCTCCGGCGGCAAGCTGGAATTCCGCAAGGGCCAGGACCTCGTGCTGGCGGCGTTTCGGGCGTTCCACCAGCGTCACCCCGAGGCGTTATTGCTGACCGCCTGGTCCTCGCCCTGGTCGGAACTGACGGCGGCGGCCGCGGCGCACCCGGGGATCACGCCGCCGGCGGTGGGGCCGGACGGCATTCCCGATGCGGTCGGCTGGGCGGTGGCGAACGGCATCCCGCCGGACGCGGTGATCGCGCTGGGTCCGGTCCCCAACATCGCCATGCCGCACGTGATCCGGGAGGCCGATGTCGCGCTGTTCCCCAACCGCTGCGAGGGCGGCACCAACCTGGTGGCGATGGAGTGCCTCGCCTGCGGCATTCCGACCATCCTGTCGGCCAATACCGGCCACCTGGACCTGCTGGGCCTCGGCGATGTCGCGCTGCGGCTGGAGCGGCAGGGCTTGGTGCCGCGGGATGGGACCGACACCACGGACTGGGGCGAAAGCGACGTGGCGGAAATGGTGGAGCGGCTGGAGACCGTTTGGCGCGACCGAATCGCGGCGGCGGCGTTGGGTGACCGCGGTGCCCGGGCCATGGCGAAATTGAGTTGGCGCGGCCAGATCGGCCGGCTGTTGCGGGCGATCGAGCCGGTGTTGCCGTAGCGCATTTTCACCACGACTGGAACACAGGGTGCCGCATCGCGCTCTTTTGTCATGGCCGCGCTCGTCCTGTACATAACGAACAAGAAACGGACCTCCGGTCACGGTAGCGATGCGGCAGCGGCCAGCCTTGTTGCGTTAAGCGGATGACGTTGATCCCCGCATCCGGCGAGGGGCCTCAAATCCTCCCGGCTTCCAGGATTGCTGAGCGGCACAGCGCCGAATTGCAATTTGCGGATGCACGCTCCAGGATTGCGTATGAGGGTAACGTTCGCCATTTCGGAAATCGGGTAGAGCGGGAGGAGTCTTGATCACATGCCTCGGGATTCCCATCACGATGACTTTACAGTCGGCCTGCACTGGCTGACGGCGGGATTGATCGCGGCGCTCTGGCGCAGTGCGCAAATCATTGCCATCTTCGGTCACGGGCCGCCGGAGGCATATCACCGATCGTTTCATATTACGCTCGGCGTGATGCGCGCGTTGGTATTGGCGGTCCGCATTCTCTGGCGCCTCACCGCCGGCCGCAGCCTGAAGGGCGCTCACCTGGGGTTGCTCGAGCAAATCGCGCGAGCCACACATTACGTCATGCATGCCGTCGCCGGCACGGTCGTGCTGCTGGGATGCCTGACCGTCTGGATGCAAGGCGATCGCATCTGGAGTCTCGTCCCCATCCCGGCATATGACCCCGGCAATATCACGCTCGGACAGCAAATCCGCGGTTGGCACGGTGTCGCTGCCAATCTGATCCTGATCCTCGCGGGACTGCATGCGGCGGCCGCGCTGTTCCACCACGACGTGCTGCGGGATGACATGTTCCGCCGCATGTTGCCGCGGCTTTGATGATGGTCCGGCCGCCAGTTTGGATTTAAATCGTATCGAATTCTCGGTTTTGTTGCGGATTGCCGAGGGACTCAGGACATGATGGCGGGAAAGGTAATCAAATGAAGCAGGCCATAGTGCACCATTTGAACGGTATCTTCGCGTCGCTGGTGCTTTATGCGGCATATGGGACCTGCCTTGGCCGAGCCGAGGATTGGCAGGGGCTGAAATCCCAGTTGACCCAGGCTGGCGTCACCCCTGCCCTCGCCTACCAGGCCGACGCGGCGGCGAATACGTTGGGTGGCATCCAACGCGGCGCATCCTATTCTGGCAACCTTCATCTGCAACTCTTGCTGGACGGTGAACGCCTGGCCGGCCTGCCCGGCCTCTCGGGACTGGTGGATGTGCTATGGATCAACGGAGGTCAGCCCAGCGAATTCACAGGCGATGCCCAGGGCGTAAGCAACATCGCAGCACCTCCCGCGTTGCGCGCGTATGAGGCGTGGTTGCAGTACAACTTTCCTGGCAATCGTTTCTCGATTCTTGCCGGCCGCTATGACCTGAATACCGAATTCTATCGGCTCAATTCCGCCAGCCTGTTCCTCAACAGCTCGTTCGGCATTGGTCCCGAATTTGGGCAGAGCGGATTTGCCGGACCGTCGGTCTATCCCGACACCTCCCTCGGCGTTCGGCTGGCCTACAAACCATACCCGAACACCGTGTTGCGCGTTGCAGTTCTCGATGGCGCGCCGCTCGACCCACAAAGCGGATCGCCGGGCGCCTTCAACGGGCGCAGCGGGCTTTTGGTTGTCGCGGAGGCTGCGTTCCTGACACGGCCCGTGGCGAACGATGCGCCGCCCGAGCCCCGGTCCCGCATCGGCCGCCAGTCAGGGTTGCCGCCATACGATGACAAGATCGCGCTCGGCGCGTGGTACTACACCGCCAACTTTGACGATCTCAGTGCGACCGGTATCGCGGGTAGTCCCTTGCAGCGCCGCGGTGAGGGTGGCGCCTACCTGTTGCTGGATCGCCTGCTGTTCGACGCGGCGGATGATACGCAGCGGCATCTTACGGGGTTCGTTCAACTCGGCCTGGCCAGCCAAACCGTGGACCGCTTCGCCGGATATATCGGTGCCGGCCTGACCGCGTTCGGACTGATTTCGGGCAGGCCAAACGACGAACTGGGCATCGCGGCGGCGATGGCGGCCAACAGCTCACACTATATCGCGGGCCAGCAAAGGGCTGGCCTGATGGTGAATCCAGCGGAAATCGCCATCGAGCTGAGCTATCTGGCGCAGGTCGCGCCCTGGCTGGCGGTGCAGCCGGACTTGCAATACGTGATCCACCCCAACACCGATCCGAACCTGCGGAACGCGATGGTCGCGCAGCTTCGCATCGAGATGTCATTCTGATCCGCTGCCCGGGCGCACCAAGGCAGCGCCACACTGTCGGTGCCAGGCGTCCAACCTGGCGGAAGCCGCGTCTTTCCGGCCGGCGCAGCAGCACTGATTGGCGACGGTTCGACCCGCGCCGGCGTGGTAATGGGACATGGCTCGCCACGGCAATCGCGGCTGCATCGGCGTCGTGACCGCTTGCTCAAGGGCGGTGACCCGAACCTTCAGGCCAACAGGGGCCGCCATAACGGAAGGAACCTTGCGTGCCTCACCGCGAGCGCTTGGCCCCTAACGCGATGGCCCAATTGCGGCTTGCTCTCAGAGACCTACATAGGACGGGCAAGGAGAGGCTGCATGGACCTGATCCGCCGTGGCGCCAGCCGTGATCTGCGTGTCGATTTTGCCCGTGGCCTCGCGCTGTGGTGGATCTATACCGACCACATTCCCGGCAACGCGATGGCGCAACTCAGCCTGCGCAACTTTACCATGTGCGACGCGACCGAGGTCTTCGTGCTGCTGGCCGGCTATGGTGCGGCCCTGTCCTATGGCGCGACCATGCAGCGGCAAGGCTACCTGCACGCCGCGGCCGACGTGCTGCGGCGCGCCTGGACGCTGTATATCGCGCATATCTTCCTGTTTGTCGTCTTCACAGCCCAGGTTGCCTGGTCGGCGGAGGCGCTGGACCGGGGGAACTACCTGGAGGAGACGCAGCTCGACATCCTGGGCGACGACCCGTTTCGCAGTCTGTTGGAGGCGCTGCTGCTGCGGTTCCAGCCAAGCCTGCTCAACATTTTGCCATTGTATGTCGTGTTGCTGATCGCCTTCGCTTTGGCGCTGCCGCTGTTGCGCTGGCCGCGGCTGCTGCTGGTTGTGTCGGCGCTGCCTTACGCGATGGTGCGGATCACCGGGCTGAACCTGTGGTCCTGGACCGGGGACGGCTGGTTCTTCGATCCCTTTGCCTGGCAGTTCCTGTTCATGATCGGGGCGGTGCTGGCCTATGCCCCGCCGCGCATGCCGCGACGACGATGGCCGCTCGATGTCGCCGCGGTGACCGTTCTGCTGGCTGGCGCCATCGTGATCTGGGTCATAGACGAGCATACTGCGGTATCGGACCGCATTCCCGAGGTACTGATGCGGCTGGTGGTGACCGAGGATAAGACCGGGCTGCATCCGTTCCGGCTGTTTTCCATCCTGGCCCTGGTCTGGCTGACGGTTCGGCTGGTGCCCTTCGATGCCGCATGGCTGCGGTCACGGCTCGCCGGACCCTTGGTGCTGATCGGCCAGAATTCGCTGCCCGTGTTCTGCTGCGGCATTTTCTTCGGCTTCATTGCGCGCCTTGGCCTGGAATATGACGACGGGGCGGGAATGCAGGTTGTTGCCAATGTCTCGGGATTTCTGGTGATGGTCAGTGTCGGGGCACTGGCGGCCTGGTATCGCGGCAAGGGTCGCGGCGGCACGCGGACCTCTGGCGCCTTGCCGGCCACCGCTCGGCCTGATACCGGTTAGGGGTATGGTCCGCCGTTGCTCACTTCTCATGCTATTGCTGGTGGCTGTCCCGCTATCGGCGCGGGCGCAGCCTGTCCCGGTCATGCCGGAGGCCTGCGACGCGTCCGCCGACTTTTCGACACCCACCGGCGCGCTGGATCATCTGGCCGACGCCATGGCGTCCGGCAAACCGATCAACATCCTCGCGGTCGGCTCCGGCACGACGGTGGGGGAGACCAACGGCACGCCGGGAGCCTCATTCCCGTTCCGCATGCTGGACGCGCTGCGGGTCGCGCGTCCCGCCATCACATTCGGCCTCACCGTGCGCGGCGGGCGCAACATGGCCGCCGAGGCGATGCTGCCGCTGCTGACCCAGGCGGTTCATGCGCAGCATTATCCGCTGGTGCTGTGGCAGACCGCCACGGTGGAGGCGGTGCGCGGCATGCGTCCAGACCTGATGCAAGCGGTGCTGGAGGCCGGGATCGACGCGGTGCACGAGGCCGGCGGCGATGTCGTGCTGATCGATCCGCAATTCAGCCGGTTCCTGCGGGCCAATGCCGACCTCGATCCCTATGAGGCGGTACTGGAGAAGCTTGCCTCCTTGCCGGGCGTCGTGCTGTTCCACCGGTTCGATCTGATGCGCAGTTGGACCGCCGATGGTCATATCGACCTGGAGCGGGCCCGGAAGGCGGACCGGGAAGCCGCGGTCGAGCTGCTGAACGTCTGCCTGGGCCAGACACTGGCGCGTTTTGTGATCAATGGCGCGGCCGTGGCGCAGCGCTAACCATCGGTTCATTGTGGCCGTGTCACAGTCCCGCCGTTATCCACGGCAGGAAGGGTTTGTTGCGTGACACTTCAGGACAAAAAAGGGTTGGTCGTCGGCATCGCCAACGACCACAGCATCGCTTATGGCTGCGCCGAGGCGTTTCGTCAGGCGGTTGCCATGACGCGGTGACCGGCGCCTTACTTTGTGTTGGGCGTCGCTTCAGGTTTGCCTGGTGCCCCTATATGTGTGGTTCCGGCCCGGCTCGATCAATTGCTTCCTGAAGATCGATGAAGGGGACAGGGTGATCGGTCGTTTGGTGTTGCACTTACACCAGGGGGCGAAGTATCCTGCTCTTGTTGCGCACCCCCGTCATGGCCGGCACGGGGGCCGGCCATGACGGGTGGGCGCTATGTGTCATCCTTTTCGCCCCCTGGTATTACGCGGCGCATTTTACACAGCAGCCGGTAATTTGGGCGACGTCTGAGTAATTCCAGACAGTCCGACATTCATTATCCGGCATGGAGCCTTTCCGGTTGCGAGCCAATGGTTTCGGTACCGGACTACGTTCAATTCAATCAGGATCAAGCACCCGGCCGGTCGCAGGCCAGAATCGTTTTGTACATGGAAGATTTCACAACACGTATCGCTCGGCTGCGATCAATACGGCGGGCGGTTCCGGCCGTGGCTTCGTTACTCCTGCCGTCCTGGCACACCTCAGCGCGGATAGATGCGCACGCTGTTCACTACCTCGTCGGCAATGTGCTCCCGGGTGATGACGCCAACCACGTTGGCGGCCCGCGGCCGCCCCTCGCCCTCCACCACGACGCCCATGACAGCCTTGCGGCGGCCGAGCCGGGCAATGACGTCGAACATCGCGGATGGTGCACGCACGATGGTGTAGTTCCGCTGCGCCAGGGCGCCCAGCGTCACGTCGTGCGACCCTGCGCTGACGGTCCGCCGCAGTGCTGTGTTAACCCGCAACACCCCGACGATCAGGTTGCCGCGAGTCACCACGACGTGACGCATGCCACTCGATGCCGGCACCATGCGCATGAATTCGTCGAAGCTGGTTGCCTCGTCGATCAGCAGGAAGTCACGCTCCATGGCATCCCTGGCGCTGCGTACCAGGAACATATTGGCGTGCAACGCCTTCGGAATCGGATGGCCGCGCCGCACCAGCTTCATGGTGTAGATGTTCTCGCGCGACAGCATGCGGCGCACGCCCAGGCCCACCGCCACCGCCAGGATCATGGGCAGCACAATGTCGTAATCGCGGGTCATCTCGAAGATCATGGCCACCGCGGTCATCGCCGCGCCGGTGGCGCTTCCCACCATCGCGCCCATGCCCACCATGGCAAAGGCCGGGATACTGATCGGCAGGCCGGGAAACATGATCGAAGCCAGCCCGGCAAAAGCGCCGCCGAGGGTGGCCCCCATGAACAGCGACGGCGAGAAGATGCCGCCCGACGAGCCGGCGCCCAGGCTCACCGACGTCGCGACCAGTTTGCAGGCATACAGCAGCACCAGAAAGCCGGCAGCGGGAAGCTTGCCTGTGAGGGTCGCCTGGATCGTCGCGTAGCCGACGCCCTCGACATAGTAGTGCCCGCCCCAGCGCATCAGTGCGTAGATCAGCACACCAACCAGCAGCATCCCCAGCATATGCCGCAGATAGCGGTTCGGTATTTTGTCGAAGCCATCTTCCGCCCAGTGCAGGCCGCGGACGAAGACCGCCGCGGCCACGCCCACCACGGCACCGAGCCCGACATACAGCAGCAGAATCAAGGCACTGCTCGGTTCCGCGGGCAGTGGCGCCAGGTCGCTGGGAACGCTGAACGCCGGCTGAGCGCCGAAGAACAGCCGGCCGATGAAGGTCGCGGTGCCGGTGGCGATCGCCACCGGCAGGAATGTGTTGACGCTGATCTCGGGCAACATCAGTTCGGTCGCGAACAACACGCCGCCGATCGGTGTGTTGAATGTCGCCGCGATGCCGGCCCCGGCGCCGGCCGCAACCAGGATGATACGCTGCCCCATCGACATCCGGATCACCTGGCCGAACGTCGATCCGAGCGCGGAACCAATCTGGATGATCGGGCCTTCGCGGCCTACGGCGGCACCGCTGCCGATCGCCAGGGCCGAGGCCAGCGACTTGGCCGCCGCCACGACCGGACGGATCACGCCCCGTTTGTAGTAGATGGCGTCCATCACCTCCGGCACGCCGTGCCCTTTTGCCTCGGGGGCGAAATTATCGACGATGAACGTCACGCCGACGGCACCGATCACGGGCACCAGGATGACCCAGGGTCCCCACGGCGCCGGTGGGGTGAACACGCTGGAGTCGTAGTTGAATGAGAATTGGCCCAGGAACAGCAGGTTGTGCACACACGAGATCAGCGCTCGGAAGACCACCGCGCCGAGGCCGGTGACGATGCCGACGACGAGCGCGAGCATGCACAGGACGATCAGCAGCAACGGACGCGCATCCTCGGTCATCGGAGGCGTGCCGGGCTCGGATTGGTGAAACTGCGCTAGGTGAGGCGATTCGTCTGGCATGTGTTTTGGCGTCCGGTTCTGCGTTGTGGCCTGCTGTGGCTTACCAAACAGAACACGGTGTTGGCATCGTCGCAAGATGAAGTCGCGGCCATCTACTGGTATGATGAAGGTCAATATCAGACGGTGGCCGCGTCCTGTTTGTGATTGCCGACGATGATGGCAGGGCGGTGCACACGCAACCGCCCGCGGGGGCACGCCATGCCCGGACGGTTCAGGACGTCTCGATCCAGGCGCGCGCCGCGTCTTTCTCGCTGGTTGGGTACACGCGGAGCTGTCCCGGCAGCAGGAAGCGGAACGCGTTCATCATGTGCGCGAGCCAGGCGACGTCAGTCACGAGCACGATGCGTTCCCAGCGCATCCAATAATCAACCCCGACACGGAAGTCTTTCCATACGGCACCGGGTGCCGCGCCGGTGAAATCCGCGTCCACTTCGTAATAGCACCGGATCTTCGGATGCCTCCTGGCGGTCGCCTCGACTTGCGGGATCAGAACGGTCTCATAATCCTCTCGCGTGACATGCCCGATGGCAGCCACCGCGATGACATTGTCGGCAAATCCCTCCAAGATTTTGATCATTGCTATCTCCCAGTCTTTGCTGACCGGGGGTGAACTACCACGCCGCGCTGAAGGGATCACTGCACACCGCTGCAGTGGGCATTGCAAAACCTGGCGGTTTCGGCTGCACACGATTTTCGCACCGCCCAGGCACTCGCTTTTCAATGGCTTGGCGTCAGTACAAGATTGCGTGATGAAGGCTCGGGCGGGTAACGGGAACCTGTGTGCCGCGCCGGCGTCGAAGGTACGGAAGCCATCGTTTGCGGAAGATCCCGCTCGTTCCAGGGCGTGCCGGTGCAGCCGCGCACCGGGATCGCCGGCAGTGCGGCGCGCAGCGGTAACAGCCATGGGTCGGCGATCGGCACGTTCAATGCGATGTTCCCGCGGTTGCGCTGTTTCGCCGAGACCTCGATGCTGGTGCCGGCCAATGTCTGTGACGTGCGGCTGGGGGCGCGTTTCAAGCCGGCGCAGGATGTGACGGTGGTGCTGGGGTGGGACAGGCCGTCGCGGGCCTTGGCCACCGATGGGCTGCATGGCAGCGGGATGGTGCAATACGCGAACACCAACAAGGTCACGGGATCACGCGTCGGGACGGAACCTGTCGGCGGATGTGTCCTGGCGGATTGACCGGCATTTGATTGCGAGGGCGTTCCCGGGGGACCTGCGGTGCAGGAGGCTTGGGGGAAGGGCCTGCGGTTTCTTGTGCTGTTCGGGACTTACCGGTTTTGAAGCGAGCCGGCTAGGCCAGCGACAGTTCCCGATATCCGCCCGCGGCGACCGCGTCGCAGCGCTGACGGAACGCCGGGTGACCGCCGCTGTAGCGCATCACCCGGCGAACCTGTTTGCCCTCCAG
>Ga0302202_10004063_pt1 | contig 15744 bp, 15 predicted proteins | sample II_Bog_N3_3_FD_194579 | JGI IMG/M metagenome (GOLD analysis project Ga0302202, IMG submission 194579) | Peat permafrost microbial communities from Stordalen Mire near Abisko, Sweden - II_Bog_N3_3 | ecosystem: Environmental > Terrestrial > Soil > Wetlands > Peat | place: Sweden: Abisko...
AGGCACACTGAGCGCCGCTGCGGCCTTGCGCTGCGCGTGGGCCACCTCGCCAAAGTACGCACCGGCCGCCGCCAGCACCAGCGCAGACAGCGTGAGCACGACCGGCAGCGAAACGGCCGGACCCTCCCGATATCCCAGCAGCCGCTGTATGCGCAGCTTCAGCACGCCACCATTGGCGCCCAGCGCGACCTCCGGCATTCCAGAGCGCTGCTCCTCCAGCCAGGACAACGCTCGCGCATAGGCCAGCACATCGCCGCACGCGGCCACAGCCAGAGAGTCGCAGCAGTACTCGCGCTCGCGCCGCACCTGCCGCGAGACCCACCACACGGCCGGGTGATAGAACAGCAGCGCCTCCACCACCGACTGGATGATGCTCACCAGGTAATCGTGCCGCCGGATGTGGGCCAGTTCGTGCGCCAATAGCGCCTCAATCTGCACCGGCGACAACCCTGTAAAGAAGCCTACCGGGACCAGTACCGCCGGATGCAGCCAGCCAATGACCGTCGGCACCTGCACCGCCGCCGAATGAGTGAGCGCCACGACGCGCTCGACGCCAAGGCGCTGCCCCACACGCCGCAGCAGGGCCTGGTACTCCCGCGGCATGGTCTCCGCCGCCGTGGACTTCATCCTGCGCACCGCCGCCATTCCCAGGCTCAACCGGCCCAGGAACAGCACCACTCCGGCGATCCACACGGCCGGCAACCAGGGGACTGTCTGGTCCAGAGCGTCCTTCAACCGGACGCGCAGCGGCACCGAGACTGTGTCGAGACCGTCGTCGGCCACGGCGGTCAGGTCCAGGACCAAAGTCGCAAACTCATTCGCTCGATGGGCCGCCAACTCGGACTGGGCAAGCCGCGCGAAGGTTGCCAGGGGGAGCGCCACCATCAGCACCAGCGCCGCGCAGGCAACGGCGTATCGTACACGGCAGAAGCGCGCCGCGATCAGGCCGAGCACACACCACAAGGCCGCCGCAACCGCGATTCCCTGCCAGCAAAAATGCAGCAACGTCCACCCCAGCGCCCGCAGCAGCGGCTCCGCAACCTCCGACAGCGGAACTCCCAACAGATGAGTCAGCATCATGGCTTCCCCTTCTCATACAGGTCCAGCATCTCGCGAATCTCTGCCAGTTCCGCGGCGGAGACCTTCTGCGAGGACAGCGCGCCCAGCACCAGGTTCTTGGCCGAGCCGCCGAAGGCCCGCTGCACCAGGTTGCGCGCCAGCCGCTGCTGGGTCTTCTCTTTAGCCGCGCGTGCCTCGTACACATGCGAGCGGAACTTCTCGCTGCGCGTCAGCAGTCCCTTCTCCACCATCACCTGCATCTGCTTCAGAGCCGTGGTGTATCCGGTCCCCTTGCTGCTCAGCGCGTCGTGCACCTCGCGCACCGTGCTCGGCCCGTTGGCCCAGAGCACATTCAATATCTCCAACTCAGCCTCCGTGGGAAGCTGTACGATGTCGTGTTTACCGCTTCGGTCTGTCATGGCGTCCACAATAGTACGACATATGTCGTATGTCAACGACGCGGATCGTACGGCTGCCGGAATCCAGGGTCAACTCGCTGATTTTATGTTTGAAAATAATTCTTCAGGAGCGCGTAATGGACCGCGAGAGATCCGCCCACGTGGCCTGCAGCGCTTCGCCAAACTGCGCCCACGGCGCAGCGCCCGCCTCCAGCACCGGCATCACCAGCCGCACCTTGGTGCCGCGTCCTGGACGGCTCACGATCTCCACCTCAGCCTGATTGCCGTACAGCACTTCCATACGTTCGCGCACGTTGCGCATGCCGATTCCGGTTCCATTGGCGGTGCCAGGCCGGGTCGCCTCGCTCGCATCCCACAGCAGAAACTCCGGCGGCTCCGGCTCCATCCCGATGCCGTCGTCCTCTACCTCCACCAGCAGCCTGCCATCGCTCAGAATCCGGCTGCGCAGCGTCACCGTTCCGCCGCCGATGCGCGGCTCCAGCCCGTGCTTGATGGAGTTCTCAATCAGCGGCTGCAGCAGCATGCTGGGCACCACGACGGGCAACGTCTCCTCCGCAATCTCCTTCACTACCTGCAGCTTCTCGCCAAAGCGCACCACCTCGATGTCCAGGTAGTCGTCGGTGAATGCGAGCTCCTCGGAGAAGGGCACGAACGCCTCGCGGTTCTTGAGCAGCACGCGCAGGATATTCGCCAGCTTCACCACCATCTCCCGCGCCAGTTCCGGCTTGGAGCGCACCAGCGATGCAATGGAATTGAGCGTGTTGAACAGGAAGTGCGGATTGATCTGGCGCTGCAAAGCATCCAGCCGAGCCTCCATCAGCAGGCGGCTCTGCTGCTCCAGCTTGCGCTCGATGCGAATCGCATTCCAGATCTTGAGCGGGATCCCGACGACGACCGGCGCACAGGCACAGATCGCCAGTTCCACCAGCCAATAGGAAGAGTGCAGCTCAAAGAATCGCGCCGGGTATCTGCGGCTCAGCATGCTGGTGCAAAACTGCATGACGGTGATGAGCACCAGCAGCAGAATCTGCCGGTCGAACTGCGGCTTGCGGAGGTTACGCGTCACCCAGCGGTACAGGCTCAGGTCGATCAGTGGCGAGAAGGACCACACCTCCTCGGGCTGCAGAAACCTTCCGAATGCACCGGCAATGGCGCCGACGGAGAGGTTCACCAGCAGCGTCAGGTATTCGCCGTGCCATACCGCGGGAAGCGCCAGCGCGGCGCCGCCGACGATCGCCGCCATTGGCCCCAGTACCAGTCCCAGCAGGATGGTGGCCTCAAACGACAGGTCCGCCGCCAGAAAATTCGGCACCCGCACGCGGATCCACACGCCCAGCGTCAGCGGGATGCAGATCATTGCGATCAGGGCCATCGTCTGGCGGAAGCTGCGGCGCGGCAGCAGCAGCAGCGTCTTGAATGTGTTGGAGCGCGCCAGCGAACTGGAGAACGCGGCCGCCACGCCCAGCTCCACCAGCAGCGTGATCAGAATCAGGCTGTCCTTCACCTGCACGCCCGCGTGTGTCGATCCCAACATCATCCCCTTACTCTAACTCCGCTGCGGCCAGTTTCCCGAACCGTATAATCGATGTATGGCCTTCGATTCCATTCGCAAGCTCGCCGATGCCGACTTCCCCACGCGCTGGGGACACTTCCGCATCCTGGGCTTCGAGGGTATCGTCGCCGCTCCCGAGCCCTGCGACGGGGCCGCTCCCGCACCGGAGCGCCGCGTGGAGACGGCCGTGGCGCTGGTGATGGGCGATATTGTTCCAGCCGCGCCGGGCGCCGAACCGCCCATTGTCCGCATCCACTCGCAGTGCCTGACTGGCGACGTCTTCCACTCCCTGCGCTGCGATTGCCGCCAGCAACTGGAGCTGGCGCTGGCCGCCATCTCCGAGGCCGGCTCCGGGATCCTGCTGTACGAGAACCAGGAGGGACGCGGCATCGGCTTGATGGCCAAGCTGCAGGCGTACGAGTTGCAGGACCAGGGACTGGACACGATCGAGGCGAATCTGGAGCTTGGCTACAAAGCCGACTGCCGCGAGTATGAGCTGCCCGCTGCGATCCTGAAGTTCCTCGGCATCGAGTCGGTTCGCCTGATCACCAACAATCCGGAGAAGGTGGAAGCGCTGGAGGCGGTTGGTATCCGCGTGGTCGAACGCATCTCCGCCGAGGTTGCGCCGGAGGCCACCTTCGAGCGCTACCTGAAGACCAAGCGCGAGAAGATGGGCCACCTGGTCAGCTAACGAGTGACTTCGTAGCGGAAGGAAGCGAAGTCCGCCCAACCCGCGGTCTTTGAATTCACAGTGAACAGCCCGATGCGGTCGCCGCGATAGCTTCCCCAGGTGAGTTGATAGGTCGAGCCGATAGGCACAAAGACTTTGCCGTCGAGCGAGTATGCGAACCGGCTGATGCCGTCGAATCCCCAGGTGGAGCGTAGCCAGACTGCGGTCTGGGTCAGGACCGGGCCTGACGTTCGCGCGCCATTGTTGTTGACGGAGATCGTCCTCTCCTTGCCGTCCTGCAGCACGCCCAGCGAAGCGAAGGTTTTGGCGAAGTGGGAGAGCCCGGCTTCCTGACCATCCACCATGCCGCCGACGTCGAGCTTGACCGTCACCTCGTTCCGGCTGCTGCGAAACGCGCGCTGCGTCAGGACATTGCCGACAGCCTTCAGGTCGTCTGGCTTCAGCGGCGCGAATGCGTGCAGCCGCAGAAAGCCCTTGCGTTCGGTCAGCGACCACATGCCAGGGCGCGGCTGATAGTTCCACTGCCACTCCGGTCTTAGCGCCGGTGCGTTGAAGTCGTCGCCGGCAACGACCGAAGCCAGCGGCATTGCTGCGACCGGTTTGCGGCCGCCCCAGACCATCCCGCCGATGCCGTCTGGGCCGGGCTTGCCCAGCACCGGCCAGCCATCGATCCACGTGACTGGCAGCAGGACGGCAGCACGGCCCTCCCAATCTCCGCGGCCCTGGTGGGTGAAGAACCACCAACTGCCGTTGGGCGCCTGGACGATGCCGCCCTGGTTGGGCTCCTTGTCGACGGCGCCATGCACATGGATCAGTTGCCGCGTCTCCCATGGGCCGTCGAGCGATTTGGCGCGGTCCATCATGACGACGCGGCCTTCGGGACGGACCTCACTGTAGTAGTGGTAGTAGAGGCCATTCCACTTGTAGAGCTTGTTCGCCTCGCTACCGCGCGACTGGTGGATGATGCGGTCAGAGCCGGGCACGATTGCCTTGCCGTCTGCGGTGAGCTTGAACAGGTGGATGTTGTACTTTGTGCCGCTCGGGCCTTCGGCTGCGAAACGAGTGGTGACGAGATACATCTGCCCGTCGTCGTCCCAGAAGGGGCAGGTGTCGTCCCATCCCGGATCGCTGAGGACCGTCTGCACCTGCGTCCAGGGGCCTGCGGCGCTGGCTGCGGTGCTCATCAAGATGCCCTGGTCGGGGGTGGTGAAGTACACCCAGAAGCGCCCGGCGTGGAAGCGGATCGCTCCCGCCCAGATGCCGCGCCCGGCGCGATTCATGCGGTCCCAGTTCAACTCGGGATCGATGATCGTGAGGTCGGGGACGACTCCGCCGAGGATCTTCCAATTCACCAGGTCCTTCGACTGGAGGACGGTCATTCCCGGCGAGTACTGCATGGTTGAGCTGATGGCATAGAAGGTGTCGCCGACAGCGATGGCGTCGAGATCGCTGAAGTCGGCGGGCAGCACGGGGTTGGCGTAGGTGCCATCGCCTTGGTCGCCCCACTCGCCCTGGGTCGGCTGGTCGCTGGCAGTGGCCTGGCTGGAGATGGCCGCGGCACTTTGTGCGTTCGCACGGACTGCACCGGTTCCCAGCAGCGCGAGCAGAGCTATCCCAAGAGTTCGAGTCGGGCTTATCATTTTCGTCCTTTAGCTTTTGCGCCCGCGCCAGAGGCGGTAGATGCCCCAGGCGGAGACGGAGCAGTTGTCGACGATGGTGCCGTCGAGCAGCATGGTTTCGAACTCGGCGACGGAGACGCGATGGACTTCGAGGTCGGTCTCTTCAGCGTCGCGTTCGTGCTCGCCCTGGGTCAGGTCTTCGGCCAGAAAGATGTGCTGCACCTGATTGAGGACTCCGTAGGCGATCTGGAGAGATGCGAGGGGCGTCATACGGTCGGCGCGGAGTCCGGTCTCTTCGCGAAGTTCGCCGCGAGCTATCGTGGTGGGATCGGCGTCGGAGCCTTCCCAGGTGCCCTGCGGGAATTCCATGAGGCGCTTGCCGACGGTGTAGCGGTACTGCGAGACGAGATAGAGGAATTCGCCGTCGGTGCTGGCCTCCAGCGGGATCACCAGGCACGAGTCGTCTTTGTCGACGACGCCGTAGATTCCACGCTGGCCGTCGGCGCGCTCGATCACGTCTTCGCGGACGCGCGTCCACTTGTTGCGGTAGACCTCGCGGGTGCTGATGGTCTTGATCTCGGGTTCGCTCAGACTTTCTTCTCCGTTCCCCAGTAGACGGCATATTTTTCGTCGGCGATGCGGTGCAGGGGTTTGACGTCTTTGGTTGCTGCCTTGAAGGTAAGGTCGCTGGCGGAGACGATTTCGACCCAATTGGCGGCGTCGCCGGCAGGTGCGGCGGGTGCTTCGGCGGGTGGGCCGAGGTCGGCGGCCTTTGGCCCGGTGTCGTATGTGCCGATCTTTAGCGGGCCGTCTTTCGGTCCCGGGCCCAGGTCCGCCGCCAGCAGCAGCGGGCCGTAGAGCGCGGCGCGCAGGGTGGGATCGCCGGGGAGCGGTTCAGTGCGGAGTTGCATGGGGAGGGCGACATCGATCTTGTCGCCATCGTGCCAGTCGCGCGTCAGCGAGAGATAGCTGCCAGGCTGGGCGAAGGCTTCCAGCTCGCGACCGTTGATCTTGACTTGCGCAGGAAATGCGTCGCCGTCGGCGATCCAGCCGGGAATGCGGATGTGGACGGTGCGGCGCTGGGGCGCGGAGACCTTGATGCGCAGCGTGGTTCCCTGCTCTGCCGGGAACGATGTCTCCTGGCGGAGGCCGAAGCTCTGCTGCTTCCAATCGAGCTCGGAGGCGATGAACTGGTTGACCCAGACGCTGCTGGCGTCGTGGAAGTAGATCGTGTCGCTGAGCTTCGCAAACTCCTCCGCTCCGGTGCCGGTGCAGCACCAGAACGACTGCTCTGCCGAGTTGTAGTGGCGCCAGTAGCCGGCCGCGAGCGGAAAGAAGTACTGCTTCAACCCCTGCGCATTCTGCGTTCCCATGCGGCAGTTCCACAGTTGCCGCTCGTAGGCGTCCATCCAGCGCGCGCCGCCTGTCCAGGAGAAGACGTGGCGCTCCAGCTTCATCAGGTTGTAGGCCACGCAGCACTCGGCGTCATGGTACTCCAGGCTGCCCTTCAGGTTGCCGGGGTCGCTGCGCCACGATTCGCCGACGCTGGTATTGCCAATCGCATAGCAGCGCTCCGTCAGCACCTCCTCCAGAAAGTACGATGCGATGTCGCGATAGCGGGTGTCGCCGGTGAGCTCGTACATGCGGGCCGCGCCGATGACCTTGGGGACGTGGGTGTTGGCGTGCAGGCCGCGCAGTTCGTCGCGATGCCCGGCCAGCGGGTCCAGGAACATCGGCTGCTCAAACAGGCGCGCCGTATCCAGGTACTGCTGCCGACCGGTAAGGCCGTAGAGGTTGGCGAGCACTTCGTTCATGCCGCCGTACTCCGTGCGGAGCATGAACTGGCGGCGGTCGTCGCTGATGGAGGTGAAGTAGGCGCGCACCCAGTCCGCCATGCCCTCCGCGACGGTAAGGGCTTGCTCGTTGCCGGTGTGGGCGTACATGTCGAGCATGCCGGCCATGATCTTGTGGTAGGTGTAGAACGGCGCCCAGACGTTGTGTCCGGCCCACTGCTGGGTCCCGACGGCGAGAGCCTCGAAGTGGCCGGGACCGAATGCGCCCAGGTAGCCGTTGGCATTGGCCTTCTGGCAGCGGGCCAGTTCAGCGACCATGGTGTCGCCATTTTTGCGCAGGGTGTCGTTGCCGGCGCCGGCGTAGGCGAGGGCGACGGCAGAAAGGTAGTGGCCGCCGTTGAAGTGTCCGCGCAGATTGCAGTCGGGAGTCTCCCAGCCGCCGTAGGGCGTCGCGGTGGAGGTGAGCCGTGCGGTGAGACGGAAGCTGTGCAGCAGCCGGTCGGTGGCGAGCGAGTCGAGGTAGGTCTGGTTGATCTCCGCCTGCTGCTGAAGTAGGCCGTCCAGCAGCCGAACCTGGGTCATGGGAAACGGCGTCAGCCGGCCAACCTTGCCCGACACAAACTCGTCCGGCGTGGCCGCCCGCGGCTCCAGCATGCCCAGCGCGCTGCGGCTGAGGGTCAGGCTTCCGGCCACTGCCGTCATACCGGCGATAACGCTGCGTCGGCTTGCCTTGAATCGTTCGTCCATGTCAGGGTTCTCCGCCGCGCGAACCCCACGAATTGCGGGCCGCAGCAGCGTCCGCAGTCTACCAAGCCGCGTTACAAACGACAAAGAGCCTCCTTCATCGGGAGGCTCTTTGCACAGCAGAAATCCAGTTGGCTACGCTTTGACCTTCAGGAAGATGATGACGAAGGTGAAGAGCGCGAGCGACTCAATGAAGGCGAGGCCGAGAATCAGGAACACGAAGATTCCAGGGCGTGCGCCGGGGTTGCGTGCGAGGGCTTCCGTGGCGGAGGCAGTTGCCTTGCCCTGGCCGAGACCGCAGAGGCCAGCAGCGAGCGCCATGCCCAGACCGGCTGCCAGCGGAACCCACTGTGCCGCGGCCGAAGCCTCAGCACCCTGTGCGAATGCCGGTGTTGCCAGCAGCATTGCAGACAGCGTCATGAAGAGATATTGCAGTTTACGCATTTGTGTTGCTCCGTTCTTCCAAAGTACGCCGCCAGTGGGTGGTTGATGCTCACCGTGCTGGCACCCTCACGCTGAACGGCGTTGGTGCGCACCGCGAAGTGGAAGAGGGACTCCGCGGCGAAATCAAAGTCTAATGGTCGTGCGCCACTGCCAGCGACAAGTAGATCATCGACAGCAGCATGAACACGTACGCCTGAACGACTGCGACCCCAAAGTGCAGGCCGAGGAAGATGAGCGGGATGCCGACCGGCACCAGCGAGAAGAACGCCAGGGTGACCAGGTCGCCCGCATACATATTGGCGTAGAGACGAACCGTGAGCGAGAGCACGCGTGCGCAGTGCGAGATGACCTCAATCGGCAGCAGCAGCCACGACAGCCACCACACCGGTCCCAGGAACTGTTTGATGTAGCCAAAGCCGTTGGCCCGGATGCCGTGGTAGTGGTAGTACGCAAAGGTCAGCAGGGCACAGCCCAGCGGCACCACCACGTCGGCCGTGGGCGACTTGAGGCCGGGAACCAGGCCCATCAGGTTGCAGAGCAGGATGAACATTCCAAGCGCAGTAGCAAAGCTGAGGAAGCGCTCGTATCCATGCCCGATGATCGACTCCGCCTGGTCGGCGACGAAACCGTGGATGGACTCCGCCAGATGCTGCACCGGTGCGGGCTTCTCCACGCTGAGCGATACACGCACGACAAGGAAATAGGCGATCAGCACGCAGAAGACCAGCAGCTCCATTGCAAACGTGTCTGTGATGGGAGCGGCGGGATACTTTGGGTGAACATGGAACGCCGCCAGTAGCGTGTTGGCCAGCGGGGCGAAGTGGGCGTTCAGAATTCGGGTAAAGAGCAGTTGAGTCGGCATAAATCCCGTCGTGCAGAGCAGTTACGCGGTCCAGCTTTTGATCAACCGGAGGCCCTCAATCGAAAGCGCGGCAACCCCTAGCGCAAGGCCGGCCACAAGTGCGTAAACCGATCCGTCCAGAAGCTTAAGGCTACCATAAAGCAGCACCACGGCGACTCCCAAACGCAGAAAGAATCCGATCAGCACGCCCGCCATGGGCCGCACCGGCGCGGGTTCCTCGCCGCCTGCGTCCATGCGCTCCATCAGCGCTGCCATCAGGCGTCGCCACTCGTACAAGCCGCTGCCGGAGATGCCCGCACCCACAGCGAACAGCGCCGCCGACTGCCAGCTCAGCTTCCACCACAGCAGCGGCACACCCAACGCCACGGCAACGGCGACCAAGCGCATCGCATTCCAGATGGTGCGTTTGGCGTCCTCGTCGGAATAGGTGTCGATGCTCTTCATGCGGCTATCGATCGTCTTTCAGAAAGCCGGCGGCGGTCCGGTAGATCTGGAGGAATCCGGCCACGGCGCCGAGCACAATTCCGGCGATCATCATCCACTGGGTGTGAAAGTGGTGGTCCAGCCACGAGCCCAGCGCCCAGCCGACCACGCAGCCCGCGGGGATCGCCAGCGCGAGCTGGATCATCGACTCAGCCTTCACGTACTCCTTCAGGCCCTGTTTTTTGTTGCCGGAATCGTCAGCCATTGCTCGACCATTACACCACGCGGAGCGATGTGCGTCGATATACTGAACTGTCGGACTTGGTTTCGGAGGACGAAGGCCCGGGGCTAAAGCCCTTCGACGGAGTTGCCCCTTTACCGCGGGCTGAAGCCCGCTGCTAATCCGAACCGACCAGGATTTACCAACTACCAAGACTTAGCGCGGGCTCAGCCCGCCACTTCCGAAACGACCAGGACATCGACTTTTGCAGGCTGGAGAACACGTGTACGAATCGCAATTTGAAGAAGAGCTGTACGACGCGCGGCGAAAGACGCTGCGAGAGATTGCTGCGCTTGGTGTAAAGGCTGGGCTCAGCTACGCCGCCGCCACCTATCCGAACCAGTACATCGCCACCCACACCATCCCGGAGCTGCGCGCGGCGTACGACTCAGTGACGCCCGAGCAATTTGCGGCGGAGGTGGAGGCCGGGACGAAGCATGAGGTGTCCATAGCCGGGCGCATCCTGGCCATCCGCGTCCAGGGCAAGGCGGGCTTTGCGCAGTTGCAGCAGGGCGGCCAGCGGATGCAGCTCTACGTGCGCAAGGACGATGTGGGCGAGGACGCCTTTGCGCTGTACAAGCTGCTCGACCTGGGCGACCACATCGGCGTGCGCGGCTACATGATGCGGACGCGGACGGGCGAACTGACGGTGCATGTTGGCACCGGCGGCTCGGGACAGCCGGCGCTGACGTTTCTAGCGAAAGCGATGCTTGCGCTGCCGGACAAGTTCCACGGGCTGGAGGACCAGGAGCTGCGCTATCGCCAGCGCTACGTGGACCTGTTCGTCAACCCGGACGTGCGCGAGGTCTTTGTGAAGCGGGCGGCGGTGCTGCGGTCGATGCGGCGGTTCTTCGACGAGCGCGGGTATCTCGAAGTGGAGACGCCGATGATGCATACCATCGCGGGGGGCGCGGCGGCGAAGCCGTTTACGACGCACCACAATGCTCTCGACCTGGACCTGAAGCTGCGCATCGCGCCGGAGCTTTACCTGAAGCGGCTGGTGGTCGGCGGGATGGACCGCGTGTACGAGATCAACCGGAACTTCCGCAATGAAGGCATCAGCACCCAGCACAATCCTGAGTTCACGATGCTGGAGTTCTATCAGGCTTACAGCAACTACCACGACCTGATGGACCTGACGGAAGAGCTGGTGAAGTACGTCGCGATGGAGGTGAATGGGACCACGCTGACGACGTTCAACGGCGTTGAGATCGACCTCGGTAACTGGACGAAGTTGTCGATGCGGGAAGCCATCATCAAGTTCTGGCCTGAGGAACTCGGCTCCGGCGCGGCCGGCGTATTTTCAAGCGATGTATTTAATCGCGAGATAGCCAAAACCGCCTTCATCCTGAAGATAGATGAGTTACTCGTGGGTCGATTGCCCGAGGGTTACGTTCCTTCGGGAGGAGCTAAGCCTACGACCACAGTGACGCTTACTGCGCTGAGATCCGCTCTCACGGCGGAAGCTGACGACGAAAGTGCTGGCAAAGCGATCGCTAACATTTTCGAGGCTGTCGCTGAGGAACACCTTATTCAGCCGACGATTATTTATGACTTCCCTCTGGCGGTTTCACCTCTTTCTAAGGTCAAGCCGGACGAGCCGGATTGGGTGGAGCGGTTTGAGTTTTATATTGGCGGGTTTGAGGTTGGCAATGCGTTTTCCGAGTTGAACGATCCCGACGATCAGCGCCGCCGCTTTGAGGCGCAGATTGAAGAGCGCAAGCGCGGAGATGAGGAGGCCATGGCCGAGGTCGATGAGGACTACGTGCGGGCGCTCGGTTATGGGCTTCCGCCGACCGCGGGCGAAGGCATCGGCATCGACCGGCTGACGATGATCCTGACCGGGTCGAAGTCGATCCGCGACGTGATCCTGTTCCCGCTGCTGCGCCCGCAGGCCAAGGCTCCGGCGGCGGAGTGACCGGATGGCACACGAAGCCGGCTCGGAGGAGCAGGACCTGGAGCGCATCGGCGAGCTGATCTCCGCGCTGGACAGCGAGGAGTCGCTGCTGCTCGGGTTCGACGCGTCTCCGGTTGCCAGCCCGGCGGCGGAGTCTGCCCTGCTGGAACTACGGCAGCGGCGGAGCGACCTTGAGGAAGAGTTGGCAGTGGTTTGGGCCCGGCGCTGCAGCCGCTGCTGATCCGGCACGGAGTGTGTAAAGTTCTGCGCATTTTCCGCAAGAGTTTTTCTGTTGGCGCATCAGTACACACGCAAGAGTTTTCACACAATTTGTTGCACGGCGGGTGACTGCCCGCAATAGGAAACCCCACGTCAGATAGTGAAGCAGTCTGACGTGGGGCGCGTGCGTGTGGTTGGGACCGCGGTCTACTGGAAGTTGAGCGACTCAATGCCGAGGTACTCGGCGGATTGGCCGAGTTCTTCCTCGATGCGGAGGAGCTGGTTGTATTTCGCAATGCGGTCGGTGCGGCTGGCGGAGCCGGTCTTGATCTGGCCCGCGCCGGTGCCAACTGCCAGGTCGGCGATGAAGGTGTCTTCCGTCTCGCCCGAGCGGTGGCTGATGATGCTGGTGTAGCCGTAGCGGCGGCCCAGCTCGATGGCCTCCAGGGTCTCCGAGACGGTGCCGATCTGGTTGACCTTGATCAGGATGGAGTTGGCGGCCTTCTGCTCGATGCCCATCTGCAGACGCTCCGTATTGGTGACGAACAGGTCGTCGCCCACGAGTTGGATGTGGCCAAGCTCCTCGGTCAGCAACTTCCAGCCATCCCAATCGTCCTCGGCCAGGCCGTCTTCAATGGAGACGATGGGGTACTTCTCCGTCCAACCCTTCCAGAAAGCTACCATCTCTTCGGACGTCTTCTCGCTCTTGTCCGACTTCTTGAAGATGTACTTCTTCTTTTCCTTGTCGTAGAACTCGCTGGAGGCGGGGTCGAGCGCGATGGCGATCTGCTCGCCCGGGGTGTAGCCGGCCTTCTCAATCGCTTGCATAATCAAATCAAGCGCTTCCGCGTTGGACTTCAAGCTGGGCGCGAAGCCTCCCTCGTCGCCGACAGCGGTGTTGTAGCCGTTCTTCTTGAGCACACTCTTCAGCGTGTGGAAGACCTCGACGCCCCAGCGAAGACCGTCGGAGAAGCTCTCTGCACCGACGGGCATGACCATAAACTCCTGGAAGTCGACGTTGGAGTCCGCATGGCTGCCGCCGTTGAGGATGTTCATCATGGGCGTGGGCAGGATACAGGCGTTGACGCCGCCGAGGTAGCGATAGAGTGGCATCTTGAGCGCGATGGCGGAGGCGCGGGCGCAGGCCATGGAGACGGCCAGGATGGCGTTGGCGCCGAGCTTGCCCTTGTTCTCCGTGCCGTCAATGCCGATCATGGTGGCGTCGATCATGCGCTGGTTGGAGGCGTCCATTCCAGTGAGTTCCGGAGCGAGGATGGTCTCGACGTTCTCGACGGCCTTGAGGACGCCCTTGCCCATATAGTGGGCTTTGTCGTCGTCGCGCAGTTCCACGGCCTCGTGCTCGCCGGTGGAGGCGCCGGAGGGTACCGCGGCGCGGCCCTTGGCTCCGCCAGAGAGGGTTACGTCGGCTTCGACGGTGGGGTTGCCGCGGGAGTCGAGGATTTCGCGAGCGCTAATGGATACGATCTCAGTCATGTTGCTCCTATCAGGGGAAAAGCGATCGGGTACAGGGAGGACGCCGTTGTGTGGTGCCACAATGCGGTGCTGCATTCGGTCGTTTAGTTTGGCGCGACGGTCAACGGCAACGGCCGGTCCGCCCACGGTGTGGATGGTCGTAATCAGGTCTACAGCAGGATCTTTCACCAAAGCGATTTTAGCAAAGGGACGTTTCGGAATTGCGAATGATTTGCCCAAGTGGCAAATGTTTGCCTACGAAGCGCAGCGGTGGAGGCACAAAAGGTTGAGAATTTGCACACAATCCGGGGGGTGAGATTGGCCATGGGATTGCTTTCCTCCATGGTGAAACTCCTCGTGCACGGGCGATGGCGGCAACTCCGCCGACGGCCAGGCATCGGTTTCAACTGCTCCGGGGAGGAGACGGCAGCCTATAACGGGGCTGCCGATTCCTTTTTAACGCGCAGTCCAGTCGCACTCCCTCGCCCCATTGCTTATTGGCTGTCTCGATTCCCTGCTGGGGATTTTGGCCCACGGCGGGCGCGGCCGCCTCTAGGCTGAAGATTGAGCAGCGTGCGTTCGGCGTGCGTTTTTGGAAGACCGCCTATACAGCGCAGGCAAAGGCCACGCACCGAGGAGGAAGATGCCATGAGAGATGCGAATCGAGTCGAGACGATCAAACTGACCGCCGGAGTTGTATGCCTTGGGGCGGCGTGGATGCTGGCCGCAACAGCAGCCGTTGGGCAGAACGAACGCACCGGTGTGGCGAATCCAGACCCAACCGTGATCACCGCAGACTCGCCGGACACAGCCCCTGCGCCGGCTACCGGCGCGGCCAAGCCGTCGGCTGCGGTGGCAACCAGCGCAGCGGAGCCAGTGTATGGGCCGTATGTTCCCTACAACCCGGATGGCGCGCAGGCAAAGGCCGCTCCAGCGGCGTTCGACCCCGATGCCAATATTGTGACGGAAGCGACTGCCGGCCAGACGGAACGGCGACCGATGGATACAGCCGCGACCGGCTTCAAGGGCGACCCATCCGACCCGAACTGGGGCGTGGTGGTGTCGGTCCCATCGCATGCGGGCGAGATTCCGGACGGTGCGCTGATGAAGGTGATGTTGCGCGACGATCTGTCCAGCCTGACCACCAAGCCGGGCACGATGTTCAACGCCGAGGTGAGTGAACCGCTGATGCAGAACGGCCGGGTACTGGTTCCAGTCGGCTCCGTGCTGCAGGGTCGCGTGACCTGGGTGCGCGGAGGCCGCAGAATTGGCGGGCCCGCCGCCATCCACCTGGAGCCGCGCACGGTGACGCTGCCGGATGGCACCGAGTACCTGGTGCATGCGCGGGTGATCGACACCAATAGCTGGGAGAATACCAAGGTAGACCGCGAAGGAACGATCACGCGCAGCGAGAATACCAAGCGCAATGTGGGTGTCATGTCGCTGACGACGGGTAGCGGGGCAGCGGCTGGGGCCATGATGGGTGGGCCGGCAGGCGCGCTGATTGGCGCCGGAGTGGGCGCAGGCGTCAGCACCGTGGTGTGGCTGAAGCAGGACCGCCAGGCCGATTTGCCAAAGGGGCTGGGCCTGGTCTTCAGCCTGACCGAACCTATGGCGGTGGCGCCGGTGAGCGCGGCGATTGCACCTGCTAAGGATGGAACTCCCGGCGGGGAATAGGCAACCCCGCTAGTCACGGACCTGAGCGAGCAGGCGCTTCCAGTTCTTCTGGTTGCGCCTGTAGCTTTTTTTCAGGTCTTCCAGGATGCGCTCGAAGTCGGAGTGGCCGGTCAGGTTGCGCCAGGCGGGATTCTTGCTGAACCACGGATAGTTTTCGTTGCCCAGGTAGATGGCGCGGCGCAGCCAGTGGAGGGCCTCGGACTCGTCGCCATCGACGGCGAAGTAGGTGGCCAGGCGGTAGGCCATCTCACCGTCAGCCTCGGCTGCGGCCAGCGTCTCTTCCAGGATGAAGCTGGCGGCCTTGGCGCGGTCGCCGAGCTGGACGTAACACAGCGCGATGGTGGGGAAGACGATGCGCAGCGAGGCCTCGTCGGAGATGACGCTTTCCAGGGTGGCGACGGCACGGGCCAGGTCGCCCATGCGCATCTGCTGGTAGCCGAGCGAGATCCGCAGCAGCGGTTGGCGTGGCTCCAGCGTCAGGCCCTTCTCAATCTCGTCGCCGGCCAGCTCGAGCTGGTTCTGGTACTGATAGACGCGCGCCCGGTGGTTGTAGATGATGGCGGCGTTGGCCGGGTTCAGGCGCAGCGAGATG
>Ga0302202_10004069_pt1 | contig 15732 bp, 11 predicted proteins | sample II_Bog_N3_3_FD_194579 | JGI IMG/M metagenome (GOLD analysis project Ga0302202, IMG submission 194579) | Peat permafrost microbial communities from Stordalen Mire near Abisko, Sweden - II_Bog_N3_3 | ecosystem: Environmental > Terrestrial > Soil > Wetlands > Peat | place: Sweden: Abisko...
CGGCGGAGATGGCGCCGTCCCCGCATTCCTCGCGGCCTATCGCCCGTCGCCGCCTGCGCTGGACAGCACGCCCGCCAATCCCACCCTCAAGCTGGACGTCCTGCTGAAGCTGGCCAACGACCGCCTGTGCGAGCCCTCCTGCGGCAAGCGCTTCCGCGCCATCTTCTTCGCCTTCGTCGAGGGCGTCGCCTCCTCCGGCGACGACATCGCCAGCCTCCGCCACGCGGAGCAAAGCTGGTTCCGTCCCTTTTGTGAGCGCTCCCCGCACATCCTGGAAAACTACCTGCTCAACTACCTGCTCCAGAATCTCTTTCCCGTGGGCCGCGCCGCCAACTCCGACTTCGCGCCCCTGACCATGTTCGACGAATTCCTGCTGCTGGCCACCCAGTTCGCCCTGCTGGAGACACTGCTCATCGGCCTCGCCGGCCGCTACCAGCACGACTTTGCGGCGGAGCACATCGTCCAGGCCATCCAGTCGTACACGCGCGAGGTGGAGCACTATCCGCCCGTGCTCCACTCCATCCTGCACCACATCCAGGGCCGCCGGCTGGACTCGCTGGCCGGCATGTCCCTGCTGCTGGGGAGCTGGAATGGCTGAGCGCAACCAGCATCTATGCCCCTGCGGCAGCGGCAAGCGCATGAAGCAGTGCTGCCGCACGCCCGTCAAGGCCGGCAAGATCGCGCTGGAAGCGGAGGCCCGGCGCCTGTCCGAATCCGGCCAGCACGCCGCCGCCTGCGAATCGCTGGAACGGCGCGCCGCGCTGAGCCCCAACAACCCCATGATCTGGAACGACCTGGGCAACCAGTACGCCGCCGCCGGCCAGCTGGACAAGGCCATTGCCGCGCTCAACCGCGCGCTGCAGGCCGACCCCAACTACCCCGTGCCGCTCTACAACCTCGGCGTCCACACCCTGGCGCGCTGCGCCGAGCTGCGCACCTCCGGCGCCGCAACAGCCGAGACGGAAGAGCTGGCCTGGGAGGCCATCGGCTACCTGAACACCAGCCTCGCCAAAGATCCCGACAACGCCGCCTGCCACCAGAGCCTGGTCACCGCCTACGGCCTGGTCAACCAACCCGGCAACGCCCGCACCCACATGGTGGAAGCCCTGCGACTGGCGCCGCCCTCCGCCCCGCTACCCACCCGCCTGCTCAAGAAAGTCACCAGACTGTTCTCGTAGCCAGCGGGTTGCTCAGCAGCGATACACCACGCGCCCGCCACAGATCGTCGCCTGCACCCGCCCCAGCATCGCCGCGCCGTCGAACGGCGTGTTCTTCGACTTCGACCGCGACTCCTGCGCCGCGAACGTCCACTCCGCGCCCACGTCGAACACCACCACATCCGCGTGGCTCGCCACCTGCAGGTTCCCCCGCCGATGCAGCCCAATCACCGCCGCCGGCCGCGCCGTCAGCAGCGCAATCACCCGCGCCAGCGGCATGCCATGCTCGCGATGCAGCACCCGCAGCGCCAACCCCAGCGCCGTCTCCAGGCCCGTAATCCCGTTCGGCGCGCGCTCGAACTCAACCTCTTTTTCATGCGAAGCATGCGGCGCATGGTCCGTCGCAATGCAGTCCACCGTGCCATCCAGCAGGGCCTCAATCACGGCGCGCCGGTCCGCCTCCTCGCGCAGCGGCGGATTCATCTTGGCATTGGTGTTGTAGTCACCCACGGCCGCATCGGTCAGCGTAAAGTGGTGCGGCGCAGCCTCGCAGGTCACATGCAGCCCCTGCGCTTTGGCCTCGCGGATCGCCGCCAGCGCGCGCGCCGTGGACACGTGCTGCACATGCAGATGCGGCCGCTGCTTGTCCGCCCGCTCAATCTCCCGCAGCAGCCGGATGTCACGCTCCACGATCCTCGACTCCGCCTCCACCGGCATGCCGCGCAGCCCCAGCCGGAACGCCACCCGCCCCGCATTCATGCTGCATCCGCCGGTCAGGCGTGTGTCCTCCGCATGCTGGCTCACGGGGACGCCCACCCGCGCCGCCGCCGTCAGCGCCGCGCGCATGGTCTCGTCCTCCAGCACCGGCTTGCCGTCGTCCGTAAAGCCGACTGCACCGGCCTGCACCAGCGCGGCAAAGTCCGTAATCTCCGCGCCCATGCTGCCCAGCGTCGCCGCCGGCATGGCCAGCAGGTGTACCACCGCGCCGCGCTCCGGCGCCAGCATCCACTGCAACCCCGCAACCGAGTCGTTCACCGGCGTCGTATTCGGCATCGCCACCACGGTGGTAAATCCGCCCGCGGCCGCCGCGGCCGTCCCCGTCGCAATCGTCTCCTTGTGCGTCTGCCCCGGCTCGCGCAGGTGTACATGGATATCGATCAGCCCCGGCGCCACCACCATGCCCGCTGCGTCCATCTGTAACTCTTTTGGGAGCGTATTCGCCAGCGCCGCCAGCCCGCCCGGCAACTCCATCGCGGCAACATATCCATCGCGCAGCAGCACATCGCGCAGCCCATCCACCCCACCCGCCGGATCGACGACATGCCCGCCCAGGATCAGAAGTTCACTCATACCAGCACCCATAAGTCATATCGATGGCCGCCAGGCAAATTCCGTGCCGACCATCGGGAGGAGCGACACGAAGTCCAAGACAGCACGAAGTGCTTCACGCCGTCACCCCCAGCGCCCGCACCAGCAGCGCCCGGCGCACGGCCAGCCCCTGCGTCACCTGCTCTTCAATCGCCGACTGCGCTCCGTCCGCAACCTCGCCGGTAATCTCCAGCCCGCGGATAATCGGCCCCGGATGCATCACCAGCAGCTCGCGCGGCGCCCGCGCCAGCCGCTCCCCATTCAACTGATACCGCTCCACATACTCCGCCAGGTTCAGCGCCGTGCCTTCCAGCCGCTCCTTCTGGATGCGCAGCATCATCGCCACCGTCGCGCGCGCCAGCGCCTGGTCGAAGTCCCGCTCAATCTCAATCCCCGGGCCCAGCCCCAGCGCGTCCTCCGGCAGCAGCTCCGGCGGCCCGCACAGCACCACCCGCGCGCCCAGCCGCGGCAGCAGCATCGCATTCGACCGCGCCACGCGGCTGTGCCGGATGTCGCCCGTAATCGCCACGGTCACGCCCGCCAGCAGCGTCGCGCTCACCGTCGCGTCCACCCCAAACCCAAGGCGCAGCAGCATCGTCCGCAGGTCCAGCAGCGCCTGCGACGGGTGCTGATGCATGCCATCCCCCGCGTTCAGCACCGGCAGGCCGGTCACCCGCGCCAGCAGCACGGGTCCGCCGCTGGCTGCATGCCGCAGCACAATCGCCTCCGCGCCCAGCGCGCGCAGCGTCAGCCCGGTGTCCTTCAGGCTCTCGCCCTTTTCGATGGAGGACGACTTATCGCTCACCAGCGTCGTCGTCGCGCCCAGCGACTTCGCCGCCAGCTCAAAGCTGGTCCTGGTCCGCGTGCTCGACTCGTAGAACAGCAGGGCAATCGTGCGCCTCTCCAGCACCCGCGCCCGCTCCGCCGCGGCCATCCGCTCGAGCCGCGTCGTCAGGGCCAGAATCTCCGCCACGTCCGCCAACGTCAAGTGCTCCACCGTCAGCAGCGAGCCCGGCGCATACTCCGCAGGCGTTTTTTCTTCTGAGATAGGCCCGCACCCCAGCCCATACTCCGCACACGCTCTTGCCTCTGAGATAGGTCCGGAACTGCCGGACTCATCGGGCGTTCTTGCCTCTGAGATAGCTCCGGACTCCAGCCCATACTCCGCACACGTTCTTGCTTCTGAGATAGGTCCGGACTCCAGCCCATACTCCGCACACGTTCTTGCTTCTGAGATAGGTCCGGACTCCAGCCCATTCTCCGCCGGCGTTCTTGCTTCTGAGATAGGTCCGGACTTCAGTCCGGACATCCCGGACCTGCGCGAATCTGGGGCTTCAGCCCCTGGGGTTTGGATTTCTTCGCGGGGCACTCTTTGCCTCAGTCCACCAGCTCGACCAGCAGCACCTGGTCCTGCCCGTCCACTTCGTTCAGCTTCACTTCGATGATCTCGCGCCGCGAGGTCGGCACCGTCCGCCCGGTAAACGTCGCCATCACCGGCAGTTCGCGGTGTCCGCGGTCGATCAGCACCAGCAGTTGCACGCTCTTGGGCCGCCCATGGTCGAACAGCGCGTCCAGCGCCGCCCGCACCGTGCGCCCCGTGTACAGCACATCGTCCATCAGCACAATGTCGCGCCCGTTCACGTCGAAGCCCAGGTCGCCCGGCTTCACCACCGGCCTCACGCCCGCCGTGGACAGGTCGTCGCGGTAGAAGCTGATGTCCAGCACACCCACATCCACCGGCCGCTTCTCAATGCCCTCAATCATCTTCGCCAGCCGTTCGGCCAGCGGCACACCGCGCCGCTTGATGCCCACCAGCCCCAGGTTCGCCGCGCCGTCGTTGCGCTCCACAATCTCGTGCGCCAGCCGCACCAGCGTGCGCTCAATCTCCGACGCCGACATCAGCCGGCCCTTCTCGCGCAGCCGGGGCTTCGCGGGTGTCTCCGCCGCAGGTGTTTTCGTGTCTTCGCTCATAGAATGGACCACACCGTTCGTTCCGTCGTTGCTGATAATAGCAGCACCGTCCGTGCATAATCGCGCCGGGTGATCGGCAATCTTGCTCCGGCTGCGGCATCCGCGTGATGTCCGATGTCCGATTCAGGCGGCCCGCAGCATCGAACTCCAGTTTGTCCGCGCCCACAGTCCACGCAAGTACAGCGGCTGGCCCACCAGCCGAGCCTGGATATCAGCCTCCGTCTTTTGCGCGGCCAACGGAGAAGGCAGCAGCATAGCCAGCAGCATCGCAACCAAACATCGCATGCCAGCAGTCTAGACCATCCGCTCGCACCAGCCTGCGAAACTGCTCACGTCCCGGCTCTAGACCGCTTTTCGCATCCGCATCAGCCCGGCAAACGCCCCGGCCAGCGTGGACAGCAGCAGCAGCCCCGCGGACACCATCGCAAACCCCGTCAGCATCATCCCCGCCTTGAACTCCGGCGACTGCACAAACGCCATCATCTCCGCCGGCACCGGCGTGGACGACTGCGCCGTCCGCTGGATGGCCACCTGCACCTGCTCGGCAATCTGCTGGTCGAAGTTCCCCATCCCATGCAGCCCATAGCGCTCCACCATGCCCCAGCCCGCCAGGGCGAATCCCAGCCCCAGCGCCAGGCACAGCCCCACCACTACGCCGATGTGCGCCCCCACCCGCGCATCCATCCACGCCAGCGGCTTCCGTCTCTGGTACAGCCACAGCGTTATCAGCGACGCGCTCATCGCCCACAGAAAGGTCACCGGCGACAGCGCTTCCACCCGCATCGACCCCAGCGCCAGCGCCGCACCAATCCCGGCCACCGCCGCGGCACACCGGATCGCCGTCTTCCACTCCACCAGTTGCACCCGAGGAGGCGGCAGCGTACCCGTGGTCGGCGCGCCATCCGCGCCCAGCACCGGCTCCCCGCCCGTCTCCACCGACTGGTTTTCCAGCGAAAGATACAGCTGCGGCGATCCGCAGCGCGGGCAAAACGGAGACTCCCCGCCGCCCGCCGCCAGCTCCTCGCCGCACTTGTGACACAGTACCGCCATCCCTACGAAGCTACGCTACCACCACCCCTCGGGCAAGCACCCGCCCGGGCGCCTACTTCCCGCCGTCGTCGCCCTCAACATTGCCGTTCACACCCTTCGGCAGGTCCAGCACCACCAGCCCAAACTTCGTCCCGCTGCCCTCCGGCGCAATCGTCACCACCCGCTGATGCTGCCGCGAGCCGGTCTTCAGCTCAAACCCGTTCTTGCCCGCCTGGTCGTCGAACGAGATGTGGCCTTCATTCTCATTGGCGCAGGTCAACCCCTCAAACGTCTTTACCGGAGTGCCCACCGGGGCAAAGTTGCGGCACTCAATCACGTCGCCGTAGCGCTTCAACTGGTCGCGATAGAACGCCTCCACCTTGTCCGGCGCGTCGTTCGTCCGATAGCTGGCCGCCTTTACCCGCAGCCGGTAGTCGCCAAAGCTCAGATTCACGTCGGCCGCGCCATCGTCGTTCTCCTTCGTCGCCGGTGCCGCGCCGGGGTACGCCGCCAGGCCAATCTGCTCCAGCACCGCCGCCTGGTTGGTGGTCACATGCAGTCCGCCAAACGGCGTTTGGATCTTCACGTCCTTGCTGTCGCCATTCTTGTTCGTGCTCACCTGGCAGCCCGCCGCCAGCAGCATCGCCACCGCTGCCGCCGCTGCCATCCCGACTCGCTCGATCCTCATCCTCCAGCCTCCCGCAAGCCAAACCAGTACCCACCACAATACGCGCCCAGGCACCCCTCGGTTCCCCCCGTCCGCCCCCGAACCGTGCAGCAGTGGCAATCGCCCTCACGGTGCTACCCTTAACACCTGACCATGAGCGAATCAAAGCCCGAAATGAAGCCCGACCCGCAGCCCCATCCAAGTCCCGCAGAATCCGCCGCAGCCGCCCTGCCCAAGGCCTACGACCCCTCCATCATTGAGCAGCGCTGGGCCGACTACTGGGTCCGCGAGCGCCTCTTCGACGTACCCACCCCAGCCACAAATTCGGGTGCCCCATTCACGCGCAGCGTGGGTGGGGGTGATGCCACGAACGCCTTTACGATGCTCCTGCCCCCGCCCAACGTCACCGGCCGCCTGCACATGGGCCACATGCTCAACCAGACGGAGATGGACATCCTGACCCGCTGGCACCGCATGCAGGGTGAGCCGTCGCTGTGGGTGCCGGGCACGGACCACGCCGGCATCGCCACGCAGACCATGGTGGAGCGCCTGCTCGCCAGCGAAGGCAGCAGCCGCAAGGCGCTCGGCCGCGAGGCGTTCATCCAGCGCGTCTGGGCCTGGAAGAACCAGTACGGCTCCGCCATCACCGACCAGATGCGCCGCCTCGGCGCCTCCGTCGACTGGTCGCGCGAGTACTTCACCATGGACGACCGCCTCAGCGTGGCCGTCAAGGAAGCCTTCATCCGCCTGTGGGAGCAGGGCCTCATCTACCGCGGCGCCTACATCGTCAACTGGGACCCGCAACTGCAAACCGCCGTCTCCGACCTGGAGGTCGACAACGAGGAGCGCGCCGGCCATCTCTACCACGTCCGCTATCCGCTCGCGGACGGTAGCGGCTCGATCGTCGTCGCCACCACCCGGCCGGAGACCATGCTGGGCGATGTGGCCGTCGCCGTCAACGCAAACGACGAGCGCTACCGGCAGATGCTTGGCAAGCTGGTCACGCTTCCCCTCAGCGGTGTCTCCGGAGGACCAGCCCGCGAGATCCCCATCCTCGCCGACGACTGGGCCAACCCCGAGTTCGGCACCGGCGCAGTCAAGGTAACGCCTGCGCACGACCCCAACGACTTCGCCGTCGGCCAACGCCACCATCTTGCGCAGATCAACGTGATGGACGAGACCGCGCACATCGATCTGCCCGGCTCGCCGTACCACGGCCTGGACCGCTTCGAGGCCCGCAAGCGGATCGTGGCCGATCTCGAAGCCGCAGGCCTGCTGGTCGCCGTGAAAGACCACACGCTGACCCTGCCCATCTCGCAGCGCACCGGCGCGGTCATTGAGCCGCGACTCTCCATGCAGTGGTTCGTCGCTGTCAACAAGGCTCCTATCAAACCGGGTGCCCCATTCATGGAGCGAAGCGACATGGGTGGGGTTAACGGCGGAGACCCTCGCCACGCCACCATCGCAGCCAATGCCATCGCCGCCGTGCGCGACGGCCACATCCGGTTCACGCCGGAGATGTACACCAAGATCTACAACCAGTGGATGACTAACATCCACGACTGGTGCATCTCGCGCCAGCTCTGGTGGGGACATCGCATCCCCGCGTGGCACTGCGGCGCGTGCGCGGCCATCACCGTCGCCCGCGATACGCCCACGGCCTGCGCCACCTGCAACTCCACCGACATCGCCCAGTCCACCGACGTGCTCGACACCTGGTTCTCCTCCGGCCTGCTCCCCTTCACCGTCTTTGGCTGGCCCGGTATTGGAGATAAGGATTGTCATTCTGAGCGGAGCGAAGAATCCCCGTATTTACCCTCCACCTCCTCTGAGGATTGTCATTCTGAGCGGAGCGAAGAATCCCCGTATTTGTCCTCCGCCTCGAACCTGTTCCCTGACCCCTGTTCCCTGACCCCCGACCTCGCCGCCTTCTATCCCACGTCCCTGCTGGTCACCGGCTTCGACATCCTCTTCTTCTGGGTTGCGCGCATGATCATGCTGGGCACCCACTTCATGCTGGACGTGCCGATGCCCGATGGCAGCCCGCGTCCGCTCGCCGAAGCCGTCCCATTCAAAGAGGTCTACATTCACGCCCTGGTCCGCGACGCCAACCGCGAGAAGATGTCCAAGATGAAGGGCAACGTCATCGACCCCATCGAGATCATTACGAAGTATGGAACCGACGCCGTCCGCTTCACCCTGGCCTCGCAGGCCTCGCCCGGCACCGACATCGCCTTCAACGAGGCCCGCACCGAAGGCTACCGCGCCTTCGCCAACAAAATCTGGAACGCCGCCCGCTTCCTCTTCATGAACCTGGACCGCGCCCGCGAAGCCGGCTACAAAGTCGCCATCTCCACCAATGCGGGTGCCCCATTCATGACGGCATCATCGTCATGGGTGGGGTCCGAACTCCCCGACCACACCCCGCTCGAATCCCGCTGGATCTTCGCGCGCCTCAGCATCGTCTCCGCCGAGGTCGCCCGCGCGCTCGCCGACTACCGCTTCGACGAAGCCGCCAGCGCCATCTACCAGTTCTTCTGGGGTGAGTTCTGCGACTGGTACCTCGAACTGGTCAAGCTCCGCCTCAACTTCGACATCCCCCTCAACGACGACACCGCCATCACCCTCGCCTCGCTCACCAGCACCTTCGAGGCCGCGCTGCGTCTGCTCTCGCCCTTCATGCCCTTCCTCACGGAAGAGATCTGGCACGCCCTCTACGCCGGCAACCCGCCCGCAAAATCCATCGCCCTCACCCGCTACCCGCAAGCCTCCGACTTCCCTTCGAGCGAACTTACCATCGCCGCCATGGAGACCATCCAGGAGCTCATCGCCACCATCCGCGCCCTGCGCAAAGAGCTCAACGTACCAGAGAAAGAAGCCGCTCCCATCGCGCTCCACGCCGGCGCCCGCGTCCTCGCGCTCACCGGAGCGCATGCCGACATGCTCGGCCGCCTGGCCCGCGTCAGCGCCATCGAGTTCTCCACCGAGCCGCTCTCCGGCAACAACTCCCGCAGCACACCCAGCTTCGACATCGCCGTCATCTACGAACGCCAGATCGACGTCCCCGCCGAGCGCGAACGCCTCACCAAGGACCTCGCCAAATACGAAAAGATCCTCACCGGCAACGACGCCCGCCTGGCCGACGAAAAGTTCACCGCCAAAGCCCCCGCCCACATCGTAGAAGGCCTCCGCAAACAAACCGCCGAAACCCGCACCCTACACGACAAAACCCAGGCCGCCCTCGAAGCCCTCGGCTAGTTGCTCTCCTGCTTTATAAGTTGCCATTCTGAGCGCAGCGAAGAATCCCCGCATTTCGCCCGGCGTGCCACAGAATTGCAAACTTCTTCGCCATCAAGGTAGTTTACAGCTGGGTGCCCCATTCATGACGGCATCATCGTCATGGGTGGGGTCTCGCCACTACTCTCCCGTCCGCGCAGCGACCGGCACCGCCGCAGCAGCCGGAGCCACCGCAGGAATCGTCCCCTTCCGATCCAGCTCCAGCCGCAGATAATCCCACACCACGCCGCTGCTCACCTCGCCCGCCGGCACCGTGAACGTCAGCGTATTCTCACCCTTCTTCAGCAGAGCCGCATCGAACTTCAGCGTCCGCTGCTGCCACAGGCCTTTATCCGTGTTGTAGCGAATCGCATCCGTATTGATCAGCCGCGGATTGTCCGGATTACTCCCATCGCCAATCCCGCCGATGCTCTGCCCATTCAGCCCAACCGCCAGCGCACCGCGAGAATTAGCGCCGGCCAGCGCCACCCGCAGCGCCGCCATGCCATGCTCCGCCCTCGGCATGTTGAAGTGGATCGTCCACACCGTCTCCTTGCCGCGCCCATACACCTTCCACGGTCCGCTCTGGTCGGTCTGCGGATACTGTGTCAGCGACTCCGCCTTCACCCAGCCGTAGCGCTGGTTCGCCGGGTCCTTCGCGTCGGGATTGACGAACGAAAGATTGGTCGCCGTCGGCACCTCCTCAAAGAACCAGTCCTTCTTCGGATCGCTCTTGCCCACCGTATACGTCAGCCCGTTCGGGTAGAGCAGCGCGTAGCGCAGGTCCCAGCCCCACAGCCACACGTTCGACCCATCGCCCTTCAGGAACTCGTCGGCCGCGCGATCCGGCGTGCCAATCTCCCACACCTGCTTGCCGAAACGCACCGGCTTCCACACCAGCTTGCCCAGGTCGATGGTCTTGCCCGCCTCAACCGTAATGTCCGCCTGGGCAAAGTCGCCCAGCACGCCATCCGCGGTCGCATGCAGCGTGTACTTCCCGGGAATCACCTTGGTGATCGCGAACTTCCCATCCGCCGTGCCATCGTTGAAGAACTGGTAGAAGCGCGCGTCGTGAATCCAACTGCCTGCATCCGGATTCGGCGTGAAGTTTCCAAACCCGCCGCCGCGCCCTCCACCCGGCCGGCCACCCGGCCCACCCGCACCCGGCGCTCCGCTCGGCGGCGCACCACTCGGCGGGGCAGCACTCAACCCCGGAGCAGGCGTCGTCCCCACTCCACCGCCCTGCCTTACACCTGCCGCAGTCCCCGCACCGCCCGGCGCAAATCCTCCAAACGACGGCCTCGGAATACTCGCGGGATCAACATCCGCATGCGTCAGTCCAACCACCAGGTGCGGCAGCTTCTTCGAGCTTCCCTTCGGCGCCAGCGGATCCACCAGCACAATCTGCCCCTTCACCGTCCCGCGCTCGGCCGCCGGCGTATACGGCACGCCCTTCACCCAGTCGAACGGCCACGCCGTATTCTGCTTCTTGTATTGCCCCAGCGCATCCTGCCACAGCGCGTTCGCGTTCGCCGTCCAACTTGCAGGCACCGTCGGATTCCCCTCCGTCGCCTTCAGCGTATCCAACTCCGCCGGTGTCGTCGCCTGCGGCGCGTCCAGTCGGTTCACATACACAAAGATCGGCCCCACCACCTTGCTCCACTCTTCGCCGGCGGCAATCGTGGCCCGCGTGCCGTCGTAGTGGCCGCTGTGCCAGTAGTCCAGGATGATCGGCTCGGGATCGCCGTTGTCCCCAAAGTGCGCGTCCAGGTCGATCCGCGTCGGCCCGCCGCTCAGGTACTCAATCGTCGGATTGATGAACCACGCGCCAATGTGGTTCTTCGTGCTCGACCAGCCATACGCTTTGGTTACATACTGCATGCCGGAGTACGTGTACTTGTGCTCCACCGAATTCTTGTACACGCCCTTGGCCATGATGCGCTGCTCCTTCGCATGCACCACCACGCCCTGGCCCCAGTCCGTCGGTGCGGCCTCCAGCATGTTGCGATCCTTGTCCACCGTGATCCAGTCGAACGACTGTTGCAGCCGCGCAATGTAGCGGTCCTCCGCACCCACGCCCATCGCCGGATACGACGCCGGATGGCTGAGAATCGAGTACACATAGATGCCGCTGTCCCCCCGCCCCAGCGAGTAGCGAATCTCGATGTCCACCATCGTCCCGCCGCCCGGCGCACTGCGCGTCATCATAAACGTCCCGTTCGATTTCCCCTTGATCGACACCTCGGCCCGCGCTCCGCCGTTCGTCGCCGGATCGATCGACACCGAATTCACCAGCACTGGCGCACCCTGCGGATTGTGCTCCCACGTCCCGCCGCTCGCCTTCAGAATCTCCGTGCCCTTCCCGTCTCCGTTCTTGCTGAAGTAGATCAGCGACGGCATCGACCCGCTGTCCTTGGTGATGGTGGCTTTCACAATCCCGTTATCCAGCGTCCACGACTTGCCGTTATCCGTAACAGTAACGGGAACAGGCGTCTGGGCTTGTGAGTGAAGCGCCAAACCAACCAGCACAAGCAGGCAAATGGCAAGAAGCCATGACCGGCGGGCAACAGCAAATCGATTCATGGGAAGACTCCAGAGATGATACGTCCGCGCCGCGCACAAAGACGCATCCTCAGGCCGGTCTTTCCCCGCGCGGATTCCAACCGTCCGTCCCAGCGTAAAATCTCCCCATGGACTGGAAATCCCGCCGCATCACCACCCTCCTCGAAGCCGCCCTGCTCGAGGACAAAGTCGCCAACGACATCACCACGGCGCTTACGATCGATCCCGCTCTGCGCGCCACCGGCACCATCGTCGCCAAGCAGCCCTGCATCGTCGCAGGCCTCGGCTGCGTCTCCGCCTTCCTCTCCCTCTACGGCAAGATGAAGCCCTCGCACACTTCAGCCCGCTTCGAGGTCGTCTCCCATCCGGAGATCTTCGACGGCGTCCACGTCCGCAAGGGTCAGGCCCTCGCCGTCCTGCGCGCCAATGCCGCCAGCATCCTCGCCACCGAGCGCGTCATCCTCAACCTGATGCAGCGCATGTCCGGCATCGCCACCCTCACCAACGACTACGTCAAAGCGGTCGCCGCCACCAAGTCCAAAACCAAAATTCTCGACACCCGCAAGACCATCCCCGGCCTGCGCGCGCTGGACAAATACGCCGTCTGCTGCGGCGGCGGCGTCAACCACCGCCTCGACCTCCAGGACGGCATCCTCATCAAGAACAATCACATCTCGCTCGGCGGCGGCCTGCCCGCAGTGCTTGCGCGCGCGCTGGAAGGCCGCAAGCCTGGCCAGATCGTCCAGGTTGAAGTCCGCTCCGCGCTCGAGCTGAACCAGGCCATCGCCGGCCAAGCCGACTCCATCCTGCTGGACAACATGACCCCCAAAGAGGTCAAAAAGGCTGTCGCCCTCATCCGCAAAGGACTGCCCAAAGCCACCATCGAGGCCTCCGGCAACATGAACCTGAAGACCGTTGCCGCCTACGCCAAAACCGGCGTCGACTTCATCTCCGTCGGCGCTCTCACCCACTCCGCCACCGCCGTCGACCTCTCCATGCGCATCACCGCCGCCACCTACTAAGGCCTCGTGGCCTTGCCCTACCATCCCGGTTGCTTCTTTCTGCACCAGCCGCGCAAGGACTGCGCCCACTAGGGTATGCTTTCTTCCTGATGCACGACCCCTCCCACTTCGATCTCCACGCCCTGGAAGCAGCTGTCGCCGCAACGGAATTCGCCGGCCACGTGCAACACCTCCCCACCGCAACCTCCACCAATGACCTGGCGCTCGCAGCCGCCAAAGCCGGCGTGCGCAACGGTGTCTGGGTCGCCGACGAGCAGACCGAAGGCCGCGGCCGCGGCGGCCATGCGTGGCACTCCACCCCGGGCGACGGACTTTACCTCTCCGCGCTCATCACCCCCATCGTCCCCACGGAAGACGCGCTGCACCTCTCGATGATCACCGCCATCGCCGTGCAGGCGGCCATCTCTTCCGTCTTCGGCTTCCGCCGCCGCGAGCAGATCGACATCCGCTGGCCCAACGACCTCATCCTCAACTGGCGCAAGGTCGGCGGCATCCTCATTGAGACCTCCGCCGGCCCCGCCACCAGCCACTCCTCCACTACCGGCCTCTCCATGCTCCGCTTTGCCGTCCTCGGCATCGGCATCAACCTCAACCACGCCGAATTCCCCCCGGAGCTGGACGGCATCGCCACCTCCATCCGCCGCGAGCTGGGCCACCAGGGAGAGCCGCTCCGCCGCGAGCGGCTGGCCGGTGCCATCCTCGTCGCCCTCGACCAGGAGATCCGCCAGATGGTCCGCAACTGGCAGGAGCCAGACACCGCCGTCAAACGCGACCTGACCGCCTATAGCTCCTGGATCCAGGGCAAACACGTCCGCGTCCTCAAGAACGATGTCGAGGGCAGCGGCTACACCGGGGTCACCGCAGGCCTCGATCCGCAGGGCTACCTCATGGTCAATGGAGACGACGGCCAGGCCCACATGGTCCTCTCCGGCGGCCTCCGCGAACCATTCTCCTAGAGCCGTATCGAGCCCCTCTCCTACGCTGTATCGACATCTCCCGGTAAGGGGCAGCTATTTTCGGCGAGGCGCAGCCATGCTGCCCGTGCCCGCCACATCGCCACTGCGAACCCGGATATACTGACACTACCGCCGGACTGGACGCGCAAGGCTTCTTCCTCGTTCGGGGGACTACGGCCCGATGTACACCGTCCTCTCCGGCGGCTTCCACCCACGCTGGTACGAGAACGATCACCCGGCAAGTTTTTCACTTCTCATTAAGTTTTTGTTTGTCATTCTGAGCGTTTTTGTTTGTCATTCTGAAAGTTTTTGTTTGTCATTCTGAGCGCAGCGAAGAATCCCCGCATTTTGCTTTTGCCCTTGCCCTTGCCCTTGCCTTTGCTTTTGCCTGTGCCCTTGCCCTTGCCCTTGCCCTTGTTTCCACCGAACCCCAGAGAACCACTCCCGTGCTCCTCGCCATCGACGTCGGCAACACCAACACGGTCCTCGGCCTCTACCGCCTCGCCACTCCCGCCGAGCCCACCCCCGCCCTGCTCGCAGACTGGCGCGTCACCACCCACCGCCAGCTCACCGTCGACGAGATCGGCATCATCATCCGCGACCTCTTCTCCCTGCGCAAACTCGACCCCGCCCAGGTCACCGGCGCCATCGTCTCCTCCGTAGTTCCGCCGCTGGACACCACCCTCCGCCGCGCCATCGAGATCTACTTCAAGGTCAGGCCCATCTTCGTCGAACCCGGGACCCGCACCGGCCTGCCCATCCTCACCGACAACCCCTCGGAAGTCGGCGCAGACCGCATCGTCAACTCCGTCGCCGCCCACGAACTCTGCAAAACCCCCTCCGCCAGCGGACAACGCACAACCGACGCCGCCCCACTCCATCCCCCCGTCATCGTCGTCGACTTCGGCACCGCCACCACCTTCGACTGCGTCAGCCCGCGCGGCGAGTTCCTCGGCGGAGCCATCGCCCCCGGCCTCGGCATCTCCGCCGAAGCGCTCTTCTCGCGCGCTGCCCGCCTTCCCCGCATCGACATCCGCAAGCCCGCCAAGGTCATTGGCACCGGCACCGTCGACAACCTCCAGATCGGCCTCTACTACGGATACATCGGCCTGGTCGACGGCATCCTCGCCCGCATGATCGCCGAGCTCGGCCCCAACACCCGCATCCTCGCCACCGGAGGCCTCGCCCGCCTCATCGCCGCCGGCTCCAAATACATCACTGAGGTCGACGAGTTCCTCACCCTCACCGGCCTCCGCATCATCTACGAGCGCAACCTCGACAAACCCTCCACCCACCCCCGCCACAAACCCCACCCCGCCACCTAAAGCGTCCTTCGCTCCGCATCGATCCGAAGCAGCATTCGCTCCGTATCCGAAGCGCCCCGGCTCTCTTTGGAAGCGTCATTCTGGACGCAGTCCAGAATCTCGGTCGTTCTGCCACCCATGCCCATAGCGCCGCCACCAGGCGCGAGCCCCGTCCCGCCGCCGACGACAGCACCATCAAGGCCATGGACGAAGCCGGCCCCGGCATCTCGGCGCCGCTCGTCGACCACAAAGCAAAAAAGTAGCGCGCACCTGCCGCGAGCGGGCGCGATCGCCTACCGCACCACCAGCAGCTCCGTCTCATACGGCTTCAGCGAGACCTGCACCATGGTCCCGTCGCGGCCGGCCTTCGACCGAAGTTTTTCCACCGCCCCCGTCTCCGTGTCCCACCGCTCCACGCGC
>Ga0302202_10004070_pt1 | contig 15729 bp, 14 predicted proteins | sample II_Bog_N3_3_FD_194579 | JGI IMG/M metagenome (GOLD analysis project Ga0302202, IMG submission 194579) | Peat permafrost microbial communities from Stordalen Mire near Abisko, Sweden - II_Bog_N3_3 | ecosystem: Environmental > Terrestrial > Soil > Wetlands > Peat | place: Sweden: Abisko...
CGCATCGTGGCCTGAGGAGTCCCGCCCCCGGACTGGCGGCGGTCCGGCCTAGGGATGGTGCCCGTCGTCGGCGCTGTGACCATGGGCCGCCAGCGCCATGCGGTCGGCGTTGTGGTTGACCCGTCGGGCCAGCCACACGAAGAAGATGGCCGCCGGGATCTCGGCGCACACGGCCAGCAGCAGGGCCGTCGCCGTGGCCTTGCGGCCCCCCGCCGTCATCACGTCGAACCAGGCGTCGACCAGGAGCAGGGTGGCGGTCGCCGTGGCCGGAAGCTGTACCCGGGTGTCGACCTTGAAGGCGTAGTACGCGGTCAGCACGATGGTGCCCACCAGCAGGAGGTCGAAGCCGACCCAGGCGCCCCGGTAGTGGGTGTCGATATCGCGCTTGGGAAGGGTGACGGCCAGGTAGACCGTCCAGGGGATCATCAGGGCCGCTGCCGCAACGAACAGCCAGGCCATGCGCCGGGCCCGGCGGCGCACGCCGTCGAGCGAGAACGCCGGGTCACCGATGACCGGTCCCGGCAGCTCGGCGGGTACGTCGTCCGCGCTCACGGAACCAGCCTACGGGGCAGAGCGGGCCCGGGGGTCGGCGACCCCCGGGCCGTCCGGTCTCAGACCAGTGAGCCCCGGGGCCGGTCCAGCAGGTCACCCCGCTTGAGTGCCGCCTCCTCGAGTGACGTCTGGGTGGCATTGCCGAGCAGGGTCGGGATGCGGTGCCAGATGCCGCTCCCGGCCAGCGACCACGACTGCACGTCGTCGGCCAGGTTGATCGTCAGGATCTCCTCGAGCCGGGCCACGGCCTCAGGGTCGGCCACGGGGATCATCGCCTCGACCCGTCGGTCGAGGTTGCGTCTCCGCAGGTCGGCGGAGCCGATGTAGTAGGTGGCCGGCCGGCCGGCGGCCCCGCCGAAGCGCAGAATGCGCGAGTGCTCGAGGAACCGTCCGACGATCGAGCGGACGTGGACGGTCTCCGACAGTCCGGGCACGCCGGGGCGCAGGCAGCAGATGCCCCGGATGATCAGGTCGATGGACACACCGGCCTGCGAGGCGCGGTAGAGGGCGTCGATGACGGCGACGTCGTCGAGTCCGTTCACCTTGATGACGATCCTGCCGTCTGACCCCGCCGCGGCCTCGGCGTCGATCAGGTCGACCACCCGGTCGCGGATCCCGCCCGGGGAGGTGACCAGCTCCTGGTAGTGGGGCGGCTGGCTGAACCCGGTGATGTAGTTGAAGAAGCGGGTGACATCGGCGCCCAGCTCGGGCCGGGACGACAGGACCCCGAGGTCCTCGTAGATCCGGGCCGTCTTGGGGTTGTAGTTGCCGGTGCCGACATGACAGTAGATCCGGACGTTGTCGCCCTCCTGGCGGACGACGAGGGTGGTCTTGGCGTGGGTCTTCAGGCCCATCAACCCGTAGATCACGTGGGCCCCCGCCTCCTCCAGGGCCCGGGCCCATCCGATGTTGGCCTCCTCGTCGAACCGGGCGGTGACCTCGACCAGGACGGCCACCTGCTTGCCCCGCTCGGCCGCCCGCACCAGTGCGGCCACGATGGCGCTGTCTCCCGAGGTGCGGTAAAGGCACTGCTTGATGGCCAGCACGTGCGGGTCCTCGGCCGCCTCGTTCATCAGTTCCTCGACCGATGCCGAGAACGAGTCGTAGGGGTGGTGGACGAGCACGTCCTGGCGGTCCAGGACGCTGAAGATGCTGGCATCCTCGTCCCGCTCCACCGAGGTGAAGGCGGGCGGGACAAGCGGCGTCCACGGCGTGTCGTGGAGGTCGGGGAGATCCAGTGCATAGACGCTCCACAGACAGTCCAGTCCCAGCGGGCCGGCGAACCGGTAGACGTCGTCGGGCCCGAGGCCCAACTCCTCCGTCAGGCGGTCGATGGACGCCTCCGATGTCCGCGAGTCGATCTCGAGCCGGACCACCGGCAGGAACCGGCGGCGGCGGAGCTCCTCCTGGAGGGCGAGCAGGAGGTCGTCGGCGGCGTCGTCGTCGAGGGCGAGGTCGGCATCCCGGGTGACCCGGAAGACGCAGGCCTCGCCGACGTCCATCCCCGGGAACAGCTCGTCGAGGAAGGCGATCATCACCTGCTCCAACGGGACGAACCGGTGGCCACCGGGCAGGGCGAGCAGCCGGTCCACGTTCGGCGGGATCTTGACCCGGGCGAAACGCGCCGCCTCGTCCTGGCGGCTGCGCACCTCCACGCCGATGTTGAGCGACAGGTTCGAGATGTAGGGGAAGGGATGGCTCGGATCGACGGTGAGCGGGGTGACCACCGGGAGGATCAGGCGGTCGAACAGCTCGTGGAGGAACTCGCGGTCGTCGGGACCGAGGTCGTCCCACTCGCAGAGCTCCACGCCCTCCGCGGCCAGTGCCGGGACCAGGTTGTCGAGGAGGAGGGACTCCTGGCGGCGCACCATCCGCTCGAGCGACGCCCGCACGTCGGCCAGGAGCAGTTCGGGGGTGCTGCCGTTCAGCGCCTTGGAGGTGATGCCGGCGCCCACCTGGCGCCGCAGCCCGGCCACCTGGACCTGGAAGAACTCGTCGATGCGCTCGGAGAACAGGACGAGGAACTTGACCCGCTCCAACAGGGGGAGGTCGGTCTCGTCCACCAGATCGAGGAGCCGGTCGTTGAAGTCGAGGTCCGAGAGCTGCCGGGCGAAGTAGCGGGACTCCGGCCGGACATCCGTCCCGCTCACGCGTGCTCGGTCCGGGTCGTCGCTCACAGCCCAACGTTAGCAAGCGCCCTCCCGGGCCCGGCCGGGCCGGTGGCACCTGTCCGACGGACGCGATCGGGCACCGTCGCCGGGTGGGCCACAATGGGGTGGGACGGTTCACCGAGGAAAGCGCAGGGTTCATGAGCACGGATCGCACGATCGAGGTCATGGTGGAGATCCCCCGGGGGAGCCGCAACAAGTACGAGTACGACCATGAGAACCACGTGTTCCGGCTCGACCGCAGGCTGTTCTCGGCCACCTTCTACCCGGCGGACTACGGATTCGTGCCGGACACGCTGGCCGAGGACGGCGACCCCCTCGATGCCCTGGTACTCCTCGACGAGCCGACGTTCCCTGGCTGCATGGTCGAGAGCCGCCCCGTCGGGGTGTTCTGGATGACCGACGAGAAGGGGCCAGACGCCAAGATCATCTGCGTGGCCTGTGGCGACCCGATGTGGGAGTCGGTCCACAACCTCGAGGAACTGCCCCCGCACCTCACCTTCGAGATCGCCCACTTCTTCGAGGTCTACAAGGACCTCGAGCCCCACAAGCGCACCGAGGTCGCCGGCTTCGACGGCGTGGATGCGGCGTGGGAGGAGATCGCCCGGTCGATCGAGCGGGCGAAGACCGGCGACTGACCACCTCCGGCCGGTGTCGGCTCAGGCGGCCCGGGCTGCCACTTCGGACGCTCCGAGTCCGTCCAGGATCGCCGCGGATGCCCGCTGGATGGACCCGCCCGACGCCGTGATGGCGGCCACCGCCTCGGCTCCGCCCCCGGCCCAACAGGCCACGTACCCGAACGAGTAGTCGCCGCTGTCGATCCCGAGCGACCGGCAGACGAGGAATGCCGTCGATTCCGCCTCGAGTTCCGCCAGGGGCCGGTCGCCGGTGTCTTCGTGGAGCAGCGCGTGGGCCAGCTCGTGGGCCAGGGTCTTCACCTGCTGGGCCGGACGGTTGCGTGCCTCGACCCGGATGCGGCGGATTGCGTGGGCGCAGTCACCGTTGGTGGGACCCGGCAGCTCGGTCCGCTCGACGGAATATCCCCACGCCACGGCCCGGGCGGCCAGTGCGTCGAAACAGGCGGACGGGTCGTCGCCCTGGAGGTTCCGGCAGACCTCCGGCAGTTCGTCGCCGTCGGTCTGGGCGACGTCGAACACCGCCACGGGACGGAACCCGTGGATCCGCCGCCGCTCCTCGCCCTCGGAGTCGGGGACGCGTCGGCCGACCATCGGGGCGAGGATCCAGATGGCACGCTCCCCCTTCCGCACCGATCTGCCCATCTTCGCCCAGGAGGCGAAGCCGGCCACCCGGGTGGCTTCGGGGTCCTGTGCGCCGATGAGGAGCGTGTTGTTGAAGCTGTAGCGGTGGAACCTCCCCTGGAATTCGAGATGGGACCGCCACCGGTCCGAGTCGGTCAGTGACTGCACGCCCTCGGCGAGGGTGGCCAGCAGGCTGTCGCGGTCGATGGTGCCCATGGTGCGCTCCTGGAGTCGTGGAGCGGCTCGACGGTCGGCGCCCCGGGGACGGGGGCTCCGGTCAGGAGCGAGGGATGCCCGGGCAGAGCCCGGATGCGTGACCGGGCCGACCGTAGACGTGTGCTGTGACACCCGGCCTGGGCCACCACGGGACGAGCGGATCGGGCACCGGCGCGAGGGTCGACTGGTAGCGTGAACACGCCCGTCGGGCACCACCCGTCACACACGGGGGCGTAACTCAGTTGGCTAGAGTGCGACCTTTGCAAGGTCGAAGTCGTGGGTTCGAGTCCCATCGCCTCCACCGATGTTCTGTCCCGGTACTCCTGGGACGATGGGATCCTCCGGTGTCGTCCCGGGCCCGGGGTCGGTAGCCGACGATCGGGCGGAGCAGCTAGCGTGCTCCGATGCCGCACGACCCACAGGCCAGGCCCGGAGGGGACCGATGACCCGATTCATCGAGAGCACCATCACCTTCCCGTACAAGCGGTCCCTCGGACCGGTCGTCGGGGCGTTCATGACCGCGCTGACCGAGAAGCAGATCCTGGGCATCCGGTGCGGGGACGCCGTCCTGGTGCCCCCCATGGAGTGGGACCCGGCCACCGGGGCCGAGCTCCCGCACGAGTTCGTGGAGGTCGGTCCGGCGGGCACGGTCGAGTCGTGGACGTGGGTGCCCGCGCCGTCGGTCCAGCATCCGCTCGACGGTCCCTTCGCCTTCGCGCTGGTCCGCCTGGATGGTGCCACCACGCCCCTGCTGCACGCCGTGGACGCCGGCACGCCGGAATCCATGTCCGAGGGGATGCGCGTGGCACCCCGATGGCGGGGCACCCGCGAAGGGCGGATCGACGACATCATCTGCTTCGTCCCGGGCGAGACGGCGGAGACCGAGGGCGAGGACACCGGCGGAGCCGCCGAGCCGGTGACCCGCATGGACTACCTGGCCTCCATCACGTACCGCAACCCGGTCCCCGAGGCGGCCGACCGGGCGACCGAGGCATCCCGGGAGCACCGGCTGCTCGGTCTGCGCTGTCCGACCTGTGGACGGGTGTACGCCGGTGGTCGCGGCCTCTGCCCCGTCGATGCCATCGAGCTCGGGCCGGAGTGCGAGGTCGAACTGCCCCACAAGGGCACCATCACCAACTTCGCCATCGTCACCCCGGTCCAGTACCCGGGCCAGACCGAGACCGAGCCGTTCGTCCGGGCCTTCGTCCTCCTCGACGGCACCGATGTGATCATCCCCTACTCGGCGGTCATCGACTTGCCCGCCGACCAGGTGACGGTCGGACAGCGGGTCGATGCCGTGTGGGCGTCACCGGCCGAGGAGACCGAGGAAGGCGGCGGCATGGGGGGCAGCTGGGGCTCGCTGCTCGGCTGGATCCCCAACGGCGAACCGGATCTCGACGATCCTGACCTCGTGAACCGGATCTTCTGACCATGAGCGCACCCTCGACCGACATCGCCGTCATCGGCTGGGCCCACACCCCCATGGTCCGACACACGGACAAGTCCGAGACCCAGCTGCTGATGGGGGCCATCACCGACGCCATCGGGCCGCTCGGGCTGACCCGGGCCGACATCGACTTCACCTGCCTGGGCAGCTGCGACTACATCACCGGCCAGGCCTTCTCCTTCGTCTCCAACCTGGACGCCATCGGCGCCTGGCCGCCCAAGCGTGACTCCCACGTGGAGATGGACGGCGCCTGGGCCCTCTACGAAGCCTGGCTCCGCCTTCAGGAGGGGGACATCGAGATCGCCGTGGTCACCGGGTCCGGCCGCTCCTCGACCGGCGACCCGGCCCTGATCTACCCGATGGAGATGGACCCCTACTTCCTGGCCCCCCTGGGAGCCGACCCCTTGACCTTCGCCGCTCTGCAGGCCCGGGCGGTCATCGCCGCCGGCGTGGCTGACGAACGGACCATGGCCGAGGTGGCGGTGCGGGCCCGCGGCACGGGTGACGTCGAGTCGCTGTTGGCCGAGGAGTACCTCCGCCAGCCGCTCCGGCGCCACGACGTGCCTCCGATCACCGACGGGGCCGCCGCCATGGTGCTGGCCACCGGCGACCGCGCCCGCCAGCTGGTCGAGCGGCCGGCCTACATCACCGGGTTCGACCACCGGACCGAGTGCCACAACCCGTCCTTCCGGGCACTGGACGATTCGCCGTCCACCCGGATCGCCGCCGAGGCCGCCGGCCTGGGTGACGCCCCCGTCGAGGTGGCCGAGCTCCAGGCCGCCTTCACCCACGAGGAGCTCCTCCTGCGCGACGTACTCGGTCTCGGCGACGACGTGGCCGTGAACGCTTCCGGAGGGGCGCTGCGGGACAACCCCATCATGGCCACCGGACTGTGCCGGGTGGGCCACGCCGCCGACCACATCTTCGGGGGCGGAGGTCGGGCCCTGGCCCACGCCACCTCGGGGCCGTGTCTGCAACAGAACCTGATCTGCATCCTGGAGGGACGGTCATGAGCGCTCGCCCGGTGGCCGTGGTCGGCGTGGGCCAGACCCACCACAAGTCCCGGCGACTCGACGTCTCCTTCGGCGGCCTGGTGCGCGAGGCGGTGTTCCGGGCCCTCGACGACGCCCAGATGACCCTCGACGACATCGATGCCGTGGTGCTGGGCAAGGCACCCGACCTCTTCGAAGGGGTGATGAAGCCCGAGCTGTATCTGTCCGACGCCCTCGGCGCGGTGGGCAAGCCGATGTTCCGGGTCCACACGGCCGGATCGGTGGGTGGGACCACCGCCATCGTGGCCGCCTCCCACGTCCAGGCCGGCAAGCACCGGACGGTGCTGGCCGTGGCCTTCGAGAAGCAGTCCGAGGGCAACGCCCAGTTCGCCCTGGGGAGCGGGAAGGGTGCCTCCCTGGGTGCCGGTGGCGCGTTCGCCCCGTTCATCCGTGCCTACATCCAACGGAGCGGTGCCCCCGAGCACATCGGATGGAAGGTGGCGGTCAAGGATCGCCTCAACGCCCTGAAGAACCCGTATGCCCACCTGAAGATCGAGGACATCTCCATCGAGAAGGTCAAGGCCTCGCCGATGATGTGGGAGCCCACCCGGTTCCTCGAGTCGTGCCCGTCGTCGGACGGAGCCTGCGCGGTCGTGATCACCGACGAGGCAGGGGCCGACGCGGCGGCGGCCGATGGTCGCCCCCCGGCATGGATCCTGGCGTCCTCGTCCCGATCCGAACCACCGAGCTTCCCCGGTCGCGATCCGGTCCGGCCCGCGGCAGCCCTCCAGTGCGCCGCCGACGTCTACGCCGGCGCCGGGATCACCGATCCCCGCCGGCAGATCGACACCGCCGAGCTGTACGTCCCGTTCTCGTGGCTGGAGCCGATCTGGCTCGAGGCCTTCGGCCTGGCCGAGGAGGGAGAGGGCTGGAAGATGGTCGATGACGGCACCACCGAGCTCAGGGGCGCGCTGCCGGTCAACGCCTCCGGGGGCGTCCTGTCCAGCAATCCCATCGGAGCCTCGGGCCTGCTGCGGTTCGCCGAGGCGGCCAACCAGGTGCGGGGTGCGGCCGGGGAGCACCAGGTGGACGGGGCGAAGGTGGCCATCGGGATGGCCTACGGGGCCAACAACCAGTACTTCAGCACCTGGGCCGTAGGGAGTTCCCTGCACCCGTTCGATTGAGGAGAAGTACGGTCGTTCACTCGCGGGGTGGCCGACAGGCCGACCACTGCGCCGGCGCCCACCGGAGCACTACCACCGTGGCGACCCTTCCCCGGCGAGCAGTGTCTGCAGCGCGGCGAGCACGGGGAGCCATGTGTCCTCGGCCTCCTCGTCGGTGTCCGTCCACTCGGCGCGATCGACGTGGAGATGCACCGTGGAGCCACCTGGACAGGTCCGTAGCTGCCACGTGAGATAGGTGGACGGGTCCTGTGGCCCTGATCTCAGGAGGTAGGACAGTCGACGAGAGGGCTGAGCACACAGCACCCGACCCACCAGCACGGACGGGCATTCCGGCTGGATCCCCGCAACCCGGAACTGGATCGGGGCGTCCCGGCACCACGATGACTCGGCAGCCAGCCCATGGAGGTACCTGCCCGTCTCCTGCCCATCCGTGAGGGCAGTCCACACCCTGGATGGATCGACTGGTATCAAGGATCGGAAGTGATGCGTCCCGCTGGACCGGAGATTCATCTCGTACCGCCTCTACCGGATCAGTGTGCTCGGTCTGGTGGCGTCGATCCTCGCGGTGACCCGCCAGCTCCACCGGCACGCGTCGGTCGCACGAGTTGCGGGACCCGCCCGACCTCCAGTGGTGGCCGTCCTGGGGAGGGTCAGACTGCCTCGTGGTGGGCCACCTGTGCGGCGCGTTCCTCCGGACCCCCGGCGAATCCACCGTCCACCGGCAGTGCCGGCAGGAGTGTGTTCTGCATGAAGGCCTCGCTCTGCTCCTTCGAGTCCCAGAGAACCGAGATCAGGTAGCCACCTTCGGTCGGGCCGCTGGTATGGGAACGCTGACCCTCGGGAAGATCCGTCTCGGGACGCAGAACCTTGATCATCGCCAGGTACTGCTCTTCTGTACCGCCGGGCCAGAAATGCACTTGCAGGTAGGACATGTCTGCTTCTCCTCATCTGCTCACCGGCCGCTCAGCCGGAAAGACCTATTGCATTCGGACATCGAGGTGATACCACGACCGGTGCAGGATTCCGTCACCCCCCGGGCGGGGTGATCACCGCCCCGCTGGCCGTTCGAATGGGCGAGTCCGGTAGATCACCCTTGCGGGCGAGGAGGTCCTGGACCGGCGTGCCGGACCGCACCTCGGTGAGCCACTCGTCGGGGTCGTACTCGACCCCGATCGGGTTGATGGCGAACGCTCGGTAGATGAAGGCGTTCGCGTCGGAGCTGTCGGCAAAGCAGTCGACCTGGAACTCCATCTGATTGCCGTCGGGGTCGCCGTAGTACATCGAGACGGTGATGCCGTGATGCACGCACCAGTACGGGATGATCCCCTTGGACGTCAGTTCGGCGTAGCTGTCGAAGAGATCCGACAGCGAGGCGCAGGTGTAGGCCACATGGTCGACGCCGATGACCCCTCGGTCATCGGGTCCACCGCTGTCCGGATCGATGAGATCTATGTTCAGGAAGGCGAACCGATGATGCTCCTCGTCGTAGGTGAGGAAGGCGATGGCCGGGTCCTGGTACTGGACTTCCGCTCCGAACACGGTCTGGTACCACGCCGGGACGGTCCGTCCGGTCGTCGGGCAGGTCATCGAATTTGCCGAGGTACCTGGGTGGCTCGAGCGGCCGCAGCGTCGACAGACCACTGGTCGGATCGTCGTGCGACCCCCTCCGGCCGCACCGTAGCGGGCAGGCCTGCACGAGGGCGGACGGCCCCGGTGACCGTCACCCGATGAGCCGTGTGCACCGTTCCCCCTACACGGGACCACCGCTCGCGCACGATGGGTAGGATCGTGGCGGAGCGCCGGGAAGTCTGGTCGGCATCGGGCACGGAGTCCCCCGTACCCTTGCAGAGGAGCGCGATGACCGACCCGAATGGCAGTGGTGCGTTGTCCGGGCATCCGGAGTACCTGCAGAACCGGAGGCTCCGACTGCCGAGCTGGCGCAGGGAAGCCTTGCGGACGACGTTCTGGGTGGTTCCGACGGTCCTGATCGCGGTCGCCTGCCTGCTCTTCGCGGCCACCTACGCGGTCGACCTGGCGGCATTCCACCACCGGGTGAGCCTGCCCTGGTGGGTGAGGACCGGAAGCGCCGATGCGGGCCGTCAGGTCCTGATCGCCATCGCTGCGGCCGTCATCACGACCGTCGGCGTGGTCTTCTCGATCACCATCCTGGCGCTCACCCTTGCGTCACAGCAGTTCGGTCCCCGTATGATGCGGAACTTCATCCGCGACACCGGGAACCAGATGACACTGGGCGTCTTCGTCGCCACGTTCGTGTACTCGGTGCTGGCGCTCGGGTCGATCACCGGTCTGCCCGGGGGTGACTTCGTGCCCCACCTGTCCATCACCGTGGCCGAGGGGCTCCTGCTGGTCGACCTGGCCGTCCTCGTCTACTTCATCCACCACATCGCCAAATCCATCCAGCTGCCCGAGGTGATCGCCGGGATCGCACGTGACCTCGACCGGGCGATCAATGCCGAATTCCCCGAGCGGGCGGATGCCGGGCGGGGGCACCGTGAGGTGGCCCCGGCCCTCACCGATGACGTGGCGGAGCGGCTGGAACGACCTGGCGCGGTGATCGCCGCCCGGCACAGTGGCTACCTGCAGTTCGTCGGGTACGCGCAGCTCGTGGAGGTCGCCGAGTCGTCCGACGCCATCATCCGTCTGGCCCACCGGCCCGGCCACTTCGTCGTGGCCCATGGTCCCCTGGCCACGGTCTGGCCGCCCGAGGCGGCCAGCAGTGTGGCCGCCGCCTTGGACAAGGGCCATGTGACCGGGCCCCATCGCACCCTGACCCAGGATCCCGTGTTCGCCATCGATCAGCTGGTCGAGATCGCCATCCGAGCGCTGTCCCCTGCGGTGAACGACCCCTTCACCGCGCTCACCTGCATCGACTGGCTGTCGGCCGGGCTGTCGGAGATCTCGTCCCGGATCCTGGAGGAGGGCGTCTACCGGGGCCGCAGCGGAAGGGTCCGTCTCATCGAGTTCGATCCGAGCTACACCCGGATGGTCAATCGAGCCTTCGACAAGGTCCGGCAGGCCGGCGGGGCGATGCCCGCCGTCATCATCCGGATGATCGATGCACTGGGGCATGTCGCCGAGAACACCACGAACAGCCGGCAACGGCGGGTGCTCCTGCGACAGGCCGACATGATCCTGCGGGCGGCCGAGGAGGAGGTCCGGGAACCCCTCGACCTCGCCGACATCCGGGCCCGCTATGACCGGCTCGTCGAGACGTCGGCGCTCCTCGACGCCAACGAATTACCGGGGCCCGCCGGGGACTGACCGCGACACCACCACGCATCGATGGAACCGGTGGGTCGGGTGACGTGCATCCCCCGGACCGTGAGGAGTCGCCAGCGACGACGGTGCGATCAGGGTGCGCCGATCTCCTCGGGGTGATCGGGGCCGTCGCCAGGCTCCGGTTCAGGATCGGGCGGCCGCACCGGCACGGGAACCCGGGCGACCACCACGTCGGGTCGCTTGTGGAGCGCCGACGTGAGCGCGACATCGATCTGGTTGTGCAGGACCCGGTAGCGGAGGCGCTCGGGGATGACCACGGGGATCAGCACCACGACCTGCTGGTCCGGCACGGTGCGCTGCTCGTCGACGAATTCCATGATTGGTCGGACGATCGATGCATAGTTCGTGTGGAGGACGCGGAGCGGGACTCCGGGATTCCAGGTCTCCCACTGCTCCTCGATCTCGGTACGGGGCCGACCAGGTTCGACGCCGTCGAAGACGACCATGACGGCGATCACCGTGTCGCCGAGGGATACCGCCTCGGACAGGGCGTGCTGGGTCAACCGGGAGACGGAATTCACCGGGACGACGACGACGGTGTGCTTCGGGTCCAGAGGTGCCGGGATCACGCCGGTCTCGAGTTCCTGGCGCGCCCGTGCGTAGTACGACTCGATGCGGTTGAACAGCACGATGAGGAGTGGGATCGCCACCACCACCACCCACGCCCCTTCGACGAACTTGGTGAACAGGAAGATGAGCGTCGCCACTGCGGTCACGGCCGCGCCGACCCCGTTGATCAGCGCTTTCCTCGACCACCGGGGTCCACGGGTCCGCCGCCAGTGCACCACCAGACCCGACTGGGCCATGGTGAAGCCGATGAACACCCCGATGGCGAACAGGGGAATGAGCGAGTTGGTGTTGCCCCGGACCGCGACGAGCAGTCCCGCCGAGAACACGGCCAGGGCCCAGACGCCGTTGCCGAAGACCTGTCGGCTGTCACGCAGGCCGAAGAAGTGGGGAAGGTAGTTGTCCCGGGCCAACAAGCTGGTGAGGACGGGGAGCCCGCCGAAGGAGGTGTTGGCGGCCAACGCCAGGACCAGGGTGATGGTGAGGGAGACGATGTAGTAGGCCCAGTGGCGGCCGACCGCGTAGACCATGATCTGGCTCAACACGGTCTGGCCGGTGCGTGGCTCCACATGGAATTTGTCGGTGAGGAGGGCCAGGCCGAGCAGCATCACCCCCAGGATGGACCCGAGCATCAGCTCGGTTCGCTTGGCACGGACCACGCGGGGCTCACGGAAGAGTGGGACCCCATTGGCGATCGCCTCGACACCGGTCAGCGCGCTGCAGCCGGCCGAGAACGCCTTGAGCACCAGGAGCACGCTCACGGTCTCCAACGCGTGGGCGGGGACCAGGGACCGTCCCGTCTGGGGAGTGGCCAACCCGAGTGGATGGATCATGCCGATGGCGATGATGGCCAGAAGTCCGACGATGAAGACCATGGTGGGGAGTAGGAAGATCCTGGCCCCCTCGCCGAGGCCACGGAGATTGAGCACGGTGATGACCAGGAGGATGCCGAGGCACATCGGAACGGTGTACTGGGTGGTCGAGGGGAATGCCGAGGTGAACTGTCCGACTCCGGCGGCAATGGAGACGGCGACGGTCAGCGTGTAGTCGACGATCAACGAGGCCCCGGCGAGCTTGCCGGCGCGGGCGCCGAAATTGTCGCGACTGACGGCGTACGCCCCGCCGCCATGTGGATAGGCGTCGATGACCTGGCGGTAGGAGATCACGAGGAGCACCAGGAGGCCGATGATGGCCAGCGTGATGGGCAGCATGAGGTGCAGTGCCGTAGCACCGGCGCCCGCCAGGACCAGCAGGATCGCCTCGGGGCCGTAGGCCACCGAGGTCAGCGCATCGAGGGACAGGGCGGAAAGCCCCTCCACCGGGGTGATCTGCTCGGCAGACGCCTGATCCGAGGAGAGCGCCTCGCCGAACAACGCCCGGCGGATGCGCTCCGGGGAGCTCACCGGGCCACTGGTGGAACCGTTGACGTACCCCGCATGGTGAGGCGATGGTACAAGAGTGGGCCGTCCCGGGATGCACCGGACCCACCCGTCCGTCACTCGGCCAGCAGCTCGCTCCTGGCCCGGGTCAGGGCCCCGCGCTCGGCCGGAGTCAGTGCGGGAGGCTTCAGGTCCAGCGCGTCGATGGCATCGACGATGATCCCGCCGACGAGGGCACGGAGGGCGTACTTGTGGTCCGCCGGGACCACGAACCAGGGGGCCCAGTCCGTCGAGGTGGCCGTCAGCGCGTCCTCATAGGCGGTCCGGTAGTCGTCCCAGTGCTGGCGCTCGGCCAGGTCCGAGGGCGAGAATTTCCAGTTCTTGTCCGGATCGTCGAGGCGCTTGAGGAACCGTTGCTTCTGTTCCTCCTTCGAGACGTGCAGGAAGAGCTTCACGATCCGGGTCCCGCTGCGCTCCAGATGGTGCTCGAAGGCGTTGATGTCCTCGTAGCGGTCCTGCCACACCTGAGCCGGAACCAGGGATCCCGGGACCGGTCTGCCCCGTCCGAGGAGTTCGGGGTGGACCCGGTCCACCAGCACCTCCTCGTAGTAGGAACGGTTGAAGATCCCGATCATCCCCCGTTCGGGCAGCACCCTGGCTGCGCTCCACAAGAAGTCGTGGTCGAAATCCTGACGGGACGGCTGCCGGAAGCCTTCGACCTTGCATCCCTGCGGGTTGACCCCCGACATCACATGGCGGATGGTCCCGTCCTTGCCGGCCGCGTCCATGGCCTGGAGGACGACGAGCAGGGCGTGGGAGTCGTTCGCCCAGAACCGCTGCTGTGCCTCGACGAGCTCGCCCACAAAGGACCCCAGGTCCTCTTCGGCCACCTTCTTGTAGTGCTTCTTCGATGCGCCCTTCCAGTCGGCCGTCGTCGACTCGGTGCTGCGGGCGTCCAGGCCGGCCGGCTCCCCGGGGCGGATCATCAGCTCGTCCAGCACGACCCGACCGAGCTTCATGCTGGTACCGGAACCGCACCGGCGCACCACGCGCATCGGACCCGCCCACCGGAGCCAGGCTCATCATCGCCGTCACCGGAGATCTCCACCCCATCGGGGCAGTCGTCCCGATCGTGGTACGCGGGGTGCACCTCGTGGCTTCCGGAGTGGAAGGGGGTCAACGTAGGCGACGACCCTTGGGTCCCCGATGTCCGACAGGGGGCCGACGTCACCCCGCCGGTGGAGTCGACGGTGGCACGACCGTCGGACGTCGCCCGGTCGAGGAACCGGTAGGCCACGAGCTTGATGCGGTCGGAGGTCGCGAACCAGGCCAGCGCGCCGGCCCCTACCAACAGCACCCACCGCCAGCCGAGCGACGGCATCAGGATCGTGGAGAGCGCCAACGCGGTGGCGACGGCCTCCACCCCCGGTACCGTCGTCAGACGGCTCCCGCCTTCGTCCGCCGTGTGCACGGGAGCCACGCCGGTCACCAGGTCAGTCCCGCCACCCGTCAACGCGCACCGCCGTGGTGGCGGCCGGTGCACGTTCCGACGGTTCACCCACCGGGATCGGGCTCACGAGGGCTTCTTGGCACCGTTGGACGCGGCGCGGCCCACCGGGGACGGGGAGACGCCGGCGACCGCGGTGGCCTCCCGGGTAAGGAAGGCACCGAGTTCCTGGATGGTGCTCATCAGCGGAGCGGGGAACACGACCGTCGTGTTCTTGTCGACCCCGATCTCGACGAGGGTCTGGAGATTGCGCAGCTGCAGTGCCAGCGGGTGCGCCATCATCGTGTCCGAGGCCTCTCCCAGTGCCGCCGCCGCCATGGCCTCCCCTTCGGCCTCGATGATCTTGGCCCGCTTCTCCCGCTCGGCCTCCGCCTGACGGGCCATGGCCCGCTTCATCGAGTCGGGGAGCTGGATGTCCTTCAGCTCGACCAGCGTCACCAGCACGCCCCAATCCAGGGTCTGGATGTCGAGGATCTCGCGGATGTTGACGTTGATGCGGTCTGTTTCCGACAGGGTCTCGTCGAGGCTGTGCTGGCCGACCACCTTTCGCAACGTGGTCTGAGCGATCTGGTCGATGGCCGCCTGGATGCTCTCGATGGCGATCACCGACTTCTCGGCGTCGACCACCTTGTAGTACGCGACAGCCGACACGTCGACGCTCACGTTGTCCTTGGTGATGATGCCCTGGGACTGGATGGGCATGGTCACGATCCGGAGCGACACCGAGTGCATGACGTCTACGAAGGGGATGATGAGCACCAGACCGGGGTCCTTGACGCTCCGCACCTTGCCCAGTCGGAACAGGACACCCTTCTCGAACTGTTCGACGATGCGGACGGACATGGCCAGACCGATCAGCAGCAGGACCACGACGATGACGATCACAACGATGGCGACGACCACGACAACTCCTCAGATGGACAACACGACGGTTGCGCAACCGGGGTCCGGGGCGACGCTCACCGGCACCCGCTGGTCACGGGGCCGACGCTTCGGGTCATCACGGGTTCGCGGTGACCTGTACCGACCGTACACCTCACCGCACTCGCCGGTGCCCCGGGGCACGAGGGCACCCGAGGACCGTCAACGGGGAGGGTCCGACCGGCGCGTCGCCTCCACCCGGCCGCGGGAGTCGCCGCGGCGGTGGCCGCGGGCCGT
>Ga0302202_10004072_pt1 | contig 15726 bp, 13 predicted proteins | sample II_Bog_N3_3_FD_194579 | JGI IMG/M metagenome (GOLD analysis project Ga0302202, IMG submission 194579) | Peat permafrost microbial communities from Stordalen Mire near Abisko, Sweden - II_Bog_N3_3 | ecosystem: Environmental > Terrestrial > Soil > Wetlands > Peat | place: Sweden: Abisko...
TCGCTGTCGACCTACGGGTTCGGCAAGGGCCTGCCCGAAGATGGCGCGGAAGATGTGGTCGACGATGCCGCGTTCGATGCCATGCTCGAGGCGCAGCGCCAGCATTGGCGGGATCTGGGGATCTATCACGACCTGATCGAGTTCCCCGAGGAAAATGGCCGGACCGGCTGGCACCGCGTCGCCCGATTGCCGCTGGCGCATGGCGCGGTGTCGCAGACGCTCGACGGTAAACCGGCGTGCCGCATCCCGATCTGGGCGCATGGGCTTGACGAACCGAGCAGCCTGTCAGTGTGGACCCAGCCCAATAGCTGGCACCATTTCTGCAACGACCATGTCGTGACGTTTTCGCTGACCCCGCTTGGCCCAGACAAGACGCTGTTGCGCACGACCTGGCTGGTCCACGAGGACGCGGTCGAAGGCGTCGATTACGATCCCGAAAACCTGGCCGCCGTGTGGCGCGCGACCAATGCGCAAGACAGCTATCTGGCGGCGCTGAACCACAAGGGTATCATGACCGACGGCTATCGCCAGGGGCTGTATTCGGTCGAGGAAAAGCTCGTCGATGCGTTCAAGACGTTTTACGTCGAAGCCAGCGAACGCGCCATCGAAGCGGCCTGAGAAATGGACTGGATCATTCTGTAATGAAGCGCTTTTCCGGACTTAACCTCATCGCCGAGGCGATGAACGGGCACAAGGGCTGGCCCGAGCACTGGCCCGAAAAGGCGCCAAAGCCCGCCTATGATGTGATCATCATCGGCGGCGGCGGCCATGGTCTTGGCGCGGCCTATTATCTGGCCGCCAAATACGGCATCACGAATGTCGCGGTGATCGAAAAGGGCTGGATCGGCGGCGGCAACGGCGGGCGCAACACCACGATCATCCGCTCCAACTATCTCTATGACGAAAGCGCGCATCTTTACGACCATGCGGTGAAGATGTGGGACGGATTGAGCCAGGAGCTCAATTACAACGTCATGTATTCCAAGCGCGGCGTGCTGATGCTGGCGCACAATGTCCATGATATTCAAAGCTTCAAGCGGCACATTCATGCCAACCGGCTCAACGGCGTCGACAACGAATGGCTGACCCCCGAAGAATGCAAGGCTTATTGCCCGCCGCTCGACATTTCGCCCAATGCGCGCCATCCGGTGCTCGGCGGCGCGCTGCAACGGCGCGGCGGCACGGCGCGGCATGATACGGTGATCTGGGGCTATGCGCGCGGCGCCGTCGCGCGCGGGGTCGACATCATCCAGAATTGCGCGGTCACCGGCATCCGTCGCGGCCCTGACGGGGCTGTGCTGGGTGTCGATACCGAAAAGGGCTTCATCGGCGCGAAGAAGATCGGGGTATCTGCTGCGGGTAATACTTCGGTGGTGATGGACATGGCGGGGCTGCGTTTCCCGCTCGAAAGCTATCCCTTGCAGGCGCTGGTGTCCGAGCCGGTCAAGCCGATCTTCCCTTGCGTCGTGATGTCGAACACGGTGCATGCCTATATCAGCCAGTCCGACAAGGGCGAGCTGGTGATCGGCGCCGGGACCGACCAGTATGTCAGCTATTCGCAACGCGGCGCGCTGCACATCATCGAGCATACGCTGGCCGCGATCTGCGAGATTTTCCCGATCTTTACGCGAATGCGCATGTTGCGCTCGTGGGGCGGGATCGTCGATGTCACGCCCGACCGTTCGCCTATCCTGGGCAAGACTCCGGTTCCGGGGCTCTATGTCAATTGCGGCTGGGGCACCGGCGGCTTCAAGGCGACGCCCGGCGCTGCCGATCTGCTGGCCTATACGATCGCGCATGACGCGCCCAATGCCATCAACGCAGCCTTCAATCTCGATCGGTTCCGCACGGGCCGGTTTATCGACGAGGCTGCTGCCGCAGCCGTTGCGCACTGAAATTGCGAGATCCGCGATGATTTTGATCCATTGCCCTTATTGCGAGGAAGATCGCCCCGAGGTGGAATTCACCTATGGCGGCGAGGCGCATATTGCGCGCCCGCTCGATCCTTCGGCGCTGACCGACAGCGAGTGGGAGGGCTATCTCTATATCCGCAGCAACACGCGCGGGCTTCATGCCGAGCGTTGGCGTCATGCGCATGGTTGTGCCCGTTTTTTCAATGCAGTACGCGACACTGTTAGCGATCGGTTTGAAGTGACGTACAAGACCGGCGAAGCGCGTCCTGCCAGGATCACCCAGACCGGTGGCGCGGCATGAGCGGGTATCGTCTTTCCAGCGGCGGGCGGGTCGATCGCAGCCGTCCGTTGCGCTTCAGTTTCGACGGCGCGGGTTATCAGGGCTTTGCCGGCGATACGCTGGCTTCGGCACTGGTCGCATCGGGCGTCACGCTGTTTGGCCGCTCGTTCAAGTATCACCGCCCGCGCGGTTTGCTGGCGACGGGCGTCGAAGAGCCCAATGCGCTGGTCAGCGTCGATCGCGGCCCGGCACGGGTCACGCCCAATGTCCGCGCCCCGCAAGTCTCGCTGCACGAAGGGCTTGTCGCCGAGAGTCAGAACCGCTGGCCCTCGCTGAAATTCGACGTCGTCTCGATCAACGACAGGTTCAGTGCGCTGTTTCCGGCGGGGTTCTACAACAAGACCTTCATGTGGCCGCGATCGGCTTGGGAAAAGCTCTACGAGCCGGTGATCCGCCGTCTCGCCGGGCTTGGCGACAGCCCGGTCACGCGCGATCCCGATCATTATGACGCGACCTATGCGCATTGCGAAGTGCTGGTCGTCGGCGGCGGCATCGCCGGGATCGAAGCCGCGCTGGACGCAGCCAGGACGGGCAGTCGCGTCATCCTGATCGACGAACAGGATGAACTGGGCGGCGCCGCGCTGGCCGATCCGGCGCTGTGGTCCACGCTCGACGCGCTCAAGGCGCAGCTGTTTGCGGCAGACAATATCACCGTGCTGACGCGCACGACGGCGTTCGGATACTACCACCAGAACTTCGTCGGCGCCTCGCAACAGTTGACCGATCATCTCGCCCCATCCGAGGCGCAGGGGCCGCGCGAAAAGCTGTGGCGCATCCGCGCGGGCGAAGTCGTGCTGGCGCAAGGCGCGATTGAGCGTCCGCTGGTGTTCAACGGCAACGACGTGCCGGGCGTGATGCTGGCGAGCGCCGGGCGCACGCTGGCGCTGCGCTATGGTGTGGCGGTCGGGCGCGCGGTGGTGATCATGGCCGCGCATGACAGTGGCTGGCGCGATGCGCTCGCGCTGATCGAGGCGGGGGTTCACGTTGCCGCGATCGTCGACATTCGGACTGTCGTTTCCGCCGATCTGGCCGATGCGGCGCGCGCGGCGGGGATTGCGCTTCATCTCGGCAGCGCGATCACGGCGGTTGCCGGGCGCCATGCGGTCAAGGGCGTGACGGTCGCGGAGGGCGGAACGGGCCCGGCGCACAAGATTGCCTGCGATGCGGTGTTGATGGCGGGCGGTTGGACGCCCAGCGTTCACTTGTGGAGCCAGGCCAAGGGCGGCCTGGTCTGGAACGAAGCCTGGGGCACTTATCTGCCGGGCAAGCCGCAGGAAAAGTGCCGCGTGGTCGGCGCCGGGGCGGGGGCCTGGCATTTCGGCTCGGGCGCGATCACTTCGGTCCTGCCCAACAGCCTGCCGGTTTCCAAGCAAAAGGCTTTCGTCGATTTCCAGAACGATGTGAAAGCGCGCGACATTCAGCTCGCAGTGCAGGAAGGCTTTCGCTCGATCGAGCACATCAAGCGCTATACCACCAACGGCATGGCGACTGATCAGGGTAAAACGAGCAATCTCAATGCCTTGCAGATCGCTTCGGGCGTGCTCGGGCGGCCGGTGACCGAAATCGGGCTGACCACGTTCCGCCCGCCTTATACGCCGCAGACGTTTGGCGCGCTGATGGGGCATCACAAGGATGCGCTGTTTCAGCCGGTGCGCAAATCGGTGATCGATGACTGGGCAACCGCGCAGGACGCCGTGTTTGAAAACGTCGCGAACTGGCGGCGCGCGCGCTATTTCCCCAAAGGCGGCGAAGACATGGACGCCGCGGTTGCGCGCGAATGCCGCGCGGTGCGGCAGTCGGTCGGCATCTTTGACGCCTCGACGCTCGGCAAGATCGAAGTGGTCGGTCCCGATGCCGCCGAATTTCTCAACCGCATGTACACCAACCCGTGGAAGGCGTTGCAACCGGGGCGCTGCCGCTATGGCCTGCTGCTGCGCGAAGACGGGTTCATTACCGACGATGGCGTGTCGGCGCGGATGGCGGACGATCGGTTTCATCTGACCACGACCACAGGCGGCGCGCCGCGTGTGCTGGGGATGATGGAGGATTATCTTCAGACCGAATGGAGCGATCTTGACGTCTGGCTGACCTCGACCACCGAACAATGGGCGGTGATCGCGCTGCAGGGCCCGCGCGCGCGCGACGTGATCGCGTCGCTGGTCGGCGGGATCGATCTGAGCCCCGAAGCGTTTCCGCACATGGCGGTGCGCGAAGGGACCATTGCCGGGGTGCCGACGCGGCTGTTCCGGGTCAGCTTTACCGGCGAACTGGGCTTTGAAATCAATGTCCCCGCCAGCGAAGGTCGCAAAGTGTGGGAAGCGATCTTCGATGCCGGTCAGCCTTATGGCATCACGCCCTACGGCACCGAAACGATGCACGTGCTGCGCGCCGAAAAGGGGTTCATCATCGTCGGGCAGGATACCGACGGCACGATGACGCCGGGCGACATGGGTCTCGACTGGGCGGTGGGCAAGAAAAAGCCCGATTTCGTGGGCAAGCGCTCGCTGGCGCGCCCCGAAATGACTCGCAAGGGGCGCAAGCAGTTCATCGGCCTTCTGACCGAAGATCCGCAGGAATTGCTGGAAGAAGGCGCGCAAGTGGTCACCAACCCCGATGCGCCGATCCCGGTGCCGATGATCGGCCATGTCACTTCGTCCTATCACAGCGCCACGCTGGGCCGGACGATCGCGCTGGCGGTGATCGCCGACGGACGCGCGCGGATCGGTGAAACGATTTTCGTGCCCATGGCCGACAAAGTCATCCGCGCCAAGGTCACCGCGCCCATGTTTTATGATCCCGAAGGGAGCCGCCTCAATGATTGAGATCGCCCCGCTGGCCATCGGCGCCACCGATCTTGCCACCGGCGCTGCGCCGCACACGGGTGCGGTCAATGGCCTGTCGGTCAGCCTGTCGCCTGCCGAACCGCGCGTGCGCCTGTCGCTCCGCGCCAAGGACAGCGGCGTGTTGTCGGCGGCGCTGGGCCGCGCCTTGCCTGAACGCATCGGTACGCAGCTTGACGGTATCGCCCGCCTCGGCCCCGACGAATGGCACGCGCTTCTGCCCGAAGACACTCCGGTGCCTGCCGTATCGGGACAACCGCTCAGCGTGGTCGATGTCACGGCGCGCTCGGTCGGCTTTACCGTCGAAGGCCCCGGCGCCGTCGCCGCACTGATACGCGGCTGCCCGCTCGACCTTGCGAATTTCGCTCCGGGTCGTGCGACGCGCACGGTGTTCGAAACTGTCGAAATTCAGCTCTGGGCCTTGGCCCCCGACCGCTTCCACGTCGAAGTCTGGCGCAGCTTCGCGCCCTGGCTGTGGCATTCGATCGCCGACGGCATCGTCTGATCAAACCGGTTCACCCTGACTGGCCCGCACATCCCTCGGGATTTGCGGGCCATTTTTTGTCTTATTCGGCAAGCCATTCGATACCCAGCCATTGAGCGACAGCGTCTTCGGCATCCGGCGACAAGGTCAGCCCGATGGCAGAAGCCCGGTCCAGCACTGCCCCGAGGAAGGCGCGGCCAATATCGTCCGGTTCGGGGGCTACGTTCGCATCCAGCCGGGCTCCGCCGAATTGTGCCACGCGCATGATGTAGCCGACCGCGTTGCGCGCGGTCTGCACGCCCTCGTCGGCGAGCGTGTCGCGGCACCAGCGCGTCGCTTCCGTCAGATTGAATTCGTGATTTTTCGCATAGCGCGAAAGAACATCAAAGACTTTTGGCCAATCGGCCTGTTCGATCCGGGGCAGATCCAGCTCGCGTGAAAGCAGGGCCACAGGCGGCGGAAACTCGCTGCCATTGTTCGATCTTTCCGCAGTTGGCGGCTCGTGCCTTTCGCTATCCCACATGTGATGCTGCGAAAACCGGACGTTTGGCAGATCCAATGCCGAGACGGCGGCGGAAAAACTGGCTGTGCCGAACCAGCCGGACTGTTTTGCGCCGGGGCAGGTGCGTGCTGCCTCGAAGGCCAGCGCGGCGAGATTCAAGGCCGTACCGGCTTGTGCGTATCGCTTGCGGATGAGCTCGGCAAATTGGGCTTTGCTGTCCGAAAGGTTTACGGGGCCATCGATCGCGTCGCGCTGTTCGTCGCCGTCGGATGCAGCATTGGCATCGGCGGCGAGCAAGTCCATCATCCCATCGAAATCGACAACGCGGTCGGCGATCGCGGTATAGGCGGATGAGAGGTAGCCCGGCGAGATGATGGTAATGCGGCGGTCTTCGGCGCGCAGGCGCTGAAGCAGGGGGGTAAAGTCGGAATCGCCCGACGCCAGCACAAACTCGTCGAAGTGCGTGCGATGGCCGAGAAGATCGAGCGCATCGACCACCATGCGTATATCGGCTGCGTTCTTGCCGCCGCGCGACACCACAGGGCAATCGATCACCTCGAACCCGGCGCGCACCAGGCTTGGCCGAAAACGGGAAAAATAGAGCCGGTCGTTGGCTTCACCGGGCGTGGGCGCATATCCGGCCGGATTGAGATAGCATCGCGCCACAAGCCATCGACGCGGCTCGCCGGTGAGGCTGGAATTGGCAAGAATCTGCAGCCAGTCGGCCGGCTCGGATGCGAACCGGAGCGCCGCGTTGCGGTCCAAACCCCAAAGTGTCGTGAAAACATTGTCGAAATCGACAAAAATGGCGCATCTGGCCGGCATGGAAATATCCCAAATATAAAAGGAAACGCACGACCATTCGTGCGATATCCTGAAAGGCGCTGGCCAAAAAATTCGTAGCATGAGGCTATGAAATGCAAGGCTGGCTGGCGTCTCCTGATAATATACACAAGCGAACGGGGCGATCCAGGGGTAATCCGCCAGTACGAGGTGGTTACTTCATCAAGTCCTCCACCCAGGGTAGTTGCTGATAGAGCGGGACGAGGCAATCGACCATCATGACTTCGCGGGCCATCTGGGCAGTCTGTTCGGCGAGGTTGCCCAGTTCCGCGCTGCGGCCGACGACTTGCACGCGGCGGGAAAAACGGGCGCGGGGCAGGGGTTCGATGCGGAGTTGATCGACCAGCGATGGCATCGCGGCGAGGCACAGGACCGAGGTGATGCTCCAGCCGATACCGAGCGCGACCGAGGTCAATTGCTGATGGATGATGTCGACTTCGACCACATTGGGCATGCGCAGTTTCATCCGCGTGAGCTGGCTTTCGATGCGCTGGCCCATGCCGTGGTCGAGCGAATAGCGGATGAAGGGCAGGCGGCTTGCGGCCTCGGTCGGGTCGCCGCTGCCGCTGTAATCGCGGGGAAAAATCAGAACGAAGGGATCGTCCATGACATCGTGATGTTCGATGCCGGGGTGTTTTTCGAGCGTGTTGCTGCCGGTCACCAGCATGTCGACGCGGCGCGCGAGGAAATCCTGTTGCTGGAGCAGCGAAATGCCCGAGCGGATGCGCCAGCGCCCGACGCGCATGCCAAAGCGGTGGAGCAGCGGCGCGGTCAGCAGCGTGGCAAAGGTTTCGGACATGGCGATGGTGATCTGGTCGACCGGCAGGTTGGCGCCTTCACGCACTTCGTCGATCACCGTGCGCGCCGTGGTCAGCAGGCGCCGCGCGCGTTCGTAAAGTGCACGCCCCGCAGGCGTCAGGCCCAAAGGGCGCAGCGAACGGTCGAACAGCGGCGTGCCGATTCCCGCTTCGAGCCGGGTAATCGTTTGCGACACCGCCGACTGGGTAATGCGCAATTGCGTGGCGCTGGCGGTCATGCCGCCCAGTTCGACAGTGACCACGAAAACTTCCAGCGCGTGGAGGTCGAATTCCGATGGCAAGCGCAGCATTGATGTCCCCTCGATCATGCTCCCTTAAGCTATGTATCATTCCTCCTTATCTGATGCCAAGGCAATTCCCGTTGTGCGCGCGCCGCAATAGACAGTGTGTGCAACAAGGGTGGTCGCGCCCTTCGAGGAGCATCGTTGGACATGACGCAAAGAGCTGATTTCACTCGGCCGGATTTCGTGTTGCTGGTTTCGTGTCAGGACCGCAAGGGGCTGGTCGCGGCCATTGCCGGGTCGATCGCCGCGCAGGATTGCAACATCGCCCACAGCGCGCAATTCGATGACGCGCATAACGGGCGCTTTTTCATGCGCGTTGCGTTCAAGGGGCCCGAGGGGCTGACCCGCGAAAAGTTCAGCGAGGCGTTCCTGTCGGTCGCCGCTGCCTACAATCTCGATTGGAGCGTCCACGATCTGCGCGTGAAACAGCGCGCGATGATCATGGTCAGCAAAGGCGGGCACTGTCTCAACGACTTGCTCTATCGCACCGCGACGCGTTACCTGCCGATGGAGGTGACCAGCGTGGTGTCGAACCACACGACCTGGCAGCGCCGCGTGGAACATGAAGGCATTCCCTTTTTCCACTTGCCGATCACGCCGGAAAACAAGGAGGAGCAGGAAGCGAAACTGCTCGCGATGATCGAGGAACAGCGCGTCGACCTGATCATTCTGGCTCGCTACATGCAGGTCTTGTCCGACGCGACCTGTCGCAAGCTCGAAGGCCGGGTGATCAATATCCACCATTCGTCGCTGCCCGCGTTCAAAGGCGCCAAGCCGTACCATCGCGCATGGGAGCGCGGGGTCAAACTGATGGGCGCAACGGGGCATTACGTGACGGCAGACCTCGACGAAGGGCCGATCATCGCGCAAGATGTATCGATGGTTGACCATGCCGACACGATCGACGACCTGATTGCCCAGGGTCAGGAAACCGAAAGCCGCGTCCTGACCCGCGCGGTCAAGGCGCATTGCGAACACCGCGTCATGCTCAACGGCAACCGTACGGTGGTGTTCAAATGAGCGTTTCAGTGAGCGAGGGCAAGCTCTACGCCGATCTCGAATCGCTTGGCATCGCCTGGACCGCGCTGGAACACGAGGCGGTATTTACCGTCGAGGAAAGCGAGGCGATCCATGCCGCGCTGCCCGGTGCGCATACCAAGAACCTGTTTCTCAAGGACAGCGGCGGCGCTTTTTTCCTCGTCACGGTCGATCATGCCGTGCGCGTCGATCTGAAAGCGCTGGCCCCGGTGATCGGCGCCAAAAAGCTGAGCTTTGGCAAGGCGGAGGATATGGAGGCGCTGTTGGGGGTGACACCCGGCGCAGTCACGCCGCTTGCCGCGATGAATGATACGGATGGCAAAGTGCGCGTGGTGCTCGACGAGCGGCTCGCTGGTGCGGACATGGTCAACGTGCATCCCTTGCGCAATACCGCGACGATCGGCCTGACCGGCGCGGATCTCATGCGTGCCCTGGCGCACTGGGGGCATCCGCCGCAGATCGCCGTGATCCCCGAACGCGCCTGAAAGGCAAGCCATGATCGCTGGTGTTTTTGACCTCTTCAAGATCGGCATCGGCCCTTCCAGTTCGCATACCGTCGGGCCGATGGTCGCGGCACGGCGCTTTGGCGAACGGCTGCGCGAAAACGGGCTGCTGGACAAAGTCGCGCATGTGGAAGTGTCGCTTTATGGCTCGCTGGCGCTGACCGGCAAAGGCCACGCCACCGACAGCGCGATTATCCTGGGGCTGGCGGGTGAAATTCCGGCGCTGGTCGATCCCGACCGCGTGCCGATGATCGTGGCGCAAGTCCATGAAACCGGGCGGCTCGCCTTGATGGGCGAATACGATGTGGCCTTTGCCCCGGCGCGCGATCTTCATTTCTATCAGCGGGAGCGCAAACCGTTTCACAGCAACGCCATGGCGATCGTTGCGCACGATGCGGATGGTGCGGTGCTGGATGATCGGATGTATTATTCGATCGGCGGCGGCTTTGTTCTCGATGAAGACGAAGCGCTCGGCAACATGCGCGACGGCGATCTGGGCCCGGATTTGCCGCACGATTTCGTCTCGGCGGAGGAACTGCTCGAAATCGGTGCGCGTGAAGGGCTCAGCTTTGCCGACATCATGCTCGCCAACGAATGCGTTCGGCGGCCGCTCGGCGAAGTCGAGGCCGGGCTCGATCTGATCGCCGATACGATGGCGCAATGCATCGATCGCGGTTGTCGCAACGAAGGCGTCCTGCCCGGCGGATTGAAAGTGCAGCGCCGCGCCGCCGCTCTGGCGCGCGAACTGGCGGTGCGGCAACAAACCACGCTGGGCGATCCGCTGGCCGTGCTCGACTGGATCAACCTGTGGGCCATGGCGGTAAACGAGGAAAATGCTGCGGGGGGCAGTGTTGTCACCGCGCCGACCAATGGCGCGGCGGGGATCATCCCGGCGGTGCTGCGCTATTATGTGCGGTGTTATCGCGGCACGCGTGAAGGGACGCGCACGTTCCTGCTCACGGCGGCGGCGATCGGCGCGCTCTACAAGCGCAATGCTTCGATTTCGGGCGCCGAAGTCGGCTGTCAGGGCGAAGTCGGGGTGGCCTGTTCGATGGCGGCAGCCGGGCTGACCGCAGTGCTCGGCGGCAACATCGGCCAGGTCGAAAATGCCGCCGAGATCGCGATGGAGCACAATCTCGGCCTGACCTGCGATCCGGTCGGAGGTCTGGTGCAGATCCCGTGCATCGAGCGCAATGCGATGGGCGCGGTCAAGGCGATCGACGCATCGCGGCTCGCGCTGCTGGGCGATGGCACGCACATGGTCAGCCTCGATAAAGTGATTGAGACGATGCGCCAAACCGGGCACGACATGCGTGACAAATACAAGGAAACGTCGCAAGGCGGCCTTGCCGTCAATGTGGTCGAATGTTGAGGAACAGGAAAGCAAGCCAATGAAAGCGCTGGTCACGGTAAAGCGTGTGATCGACTACAACGTGAAGCCGCGGGTGAAGGCGGACGGCACGGGTGTTGATCTCGCGAACGTCAAGATGAGCATGAACCCGTTTGACGAGATTGCGGTCGAGGAAGCCCTTCGCCTGAAGGAAAAGGGCGTGGTCACCGAGATCGTGGTGGTTTCGGTCGGCCCGGCGAAGGCGCAGGAAACCTTGCGCACGGCGCTGGCGATGGGCGCGGATCGGGCGATCCTGGTCTCGACCGATGACGAAGTCGAACCGCTGGCGGTGGCCAAGATCGTCAAGGCGATTGCGGACGAGGAAGCGCCCGGTCTGATCATCACGGGCAAGCAGGCGATCGACGACGACAGCAACCAGACGGGGCAGATGATTGCCGCGTTGCTGGGTCGCGGCCAGGGCACCTTTGCCAACGAAATCAGCGTCGAAGGCGATGCTGTTGTGGTCAAGCGTGAAATCGACGGCGGTCTTGAAACGGTGAGCCTGGCGCTGCCGGCGGTGATCACGGCGGACTTGCGGCTCAACGAACCGCGCTATGCCTCGCTGCCCAACATCATGAAGGCGAAGTCGAAGCCGCTCGCGACGAAGAGCCCCGCCGATTACGGCGTGGACACGACGCCGCGTTTGAAGACGCTGAAAGTCGGCGAACCGCCGGTGCGTCAGGCCGGGATCAAGGTGGCCGATGTCGACGCGCTGGTGGCCAAGCTCAAGGAAATGGGAGTCGCCCAATGACCAAGGTTCTCGTTTGGGTCGAACACGACGGCGCGATCGTCAAGGACGCGACGCTTTCGGCCGTTACCGCTGCGGCACAGCTGGGCGAAGTCACCGCGCTGGTCGCGGGCGCGGGCGTCGATGGCGTGGCGGCACAGGCCGCGCAGATCGAAGGCGTGGCCAAAGTGCTGAAGGCCGATGACGCGGTCTATGCCCATGCGCTGGCGGAAAACGTCGCGCCGCTGGTGGCCGGGCTTTTGAGTGAATACGACGCGTTTGTCGCGCCGGCCACGACGACGGGCAAGAACGTCGCGCCGCGCGTCGCCGCGCTGGTCGATGTCGCGCAAGTGTCGGACATCCTGTCGGTCGAAGGGCCGAAAACGTTTACCCGCCCGATCTATGCGGGCAACGCGATTGCGACGGTCGAATCGAGCGATGCCAAGCTGGTGATCACCGTGCGCGGCACCGCTTTTGCCAAGGCGAATGCGACCGGCGGCAGCGCGCCTGTTGAAAGCGTTGCGGCGGGCGCGGATTCGGGTCTTTCGACCTATGTCGGCTCGGAAATCGCCAAGCTGGAACGGCCCGAACTGACGAGCGCGAAGATCATCGTCTCGGGCGGCCGGGCGCTGAAGGATGCCGACACGTTTGCGGCAACGATCACGCCTTTGGCCGACAAGCTGGGCGCAGCGATCGGCGCGAGCCGCGCGGCGGTCGATGCGGGCTATGTGCCCAACGACTATCAGGTCGGCCAGACGGGCAAGATCGTGGCGCCGGAAGTCTACATCGCGGTCGGCATTTCGGGCGCGATCCAGCATCTGGCGGGGATGAAGGACAGCAAGGCTATCATCGCGATCAACAAGGACGAAGACGCTCCGATCTTCCAGGTCGCCGACATCGGGCTGGTGGCGGACTTGTTCAGCGCCGTGCCGGAACTGGTCGGAAAGCTCTGAACGCCGGACACCGATCCAGCCAATAACAAAGGCCCCGCCGGACACCCCGGCGGGGCCTTTCGCTTGATCAGCATCGCAACGACCGACCCGATTTGACCACGCCAACCCAGGCCGTCGCACCACGCCGCTATCGCCCAGCTTGTAGGGTTTGGTCTTGGGCTTTGCATTCTTAATGGTGGTGTCTGCGAGGGCCATGCGGGGGTATGCGCTAAAATGCCCCCAACAATACCCCCAAACCGGCGGGAAGTGGGGGTACGTCCTGAAACACCCGCAGCCAACCTGAGACTAAAATGCGGTGAAGAGAATCGAACCCTCGTCGTAAGCTTGGGAAGGCTGAGGAAATACCCGAAACCCGCAGAAATCCGCCATTTCCCGTTTGGAACAAACCCTGATCAATACGGGATCAAAGGCCATTTTCCCACCCTTTGCACCGCGCCATTACCGCACGGTTTTGAGCCGGTATTTGGCGGCCCCAATGGCAGCCAGTTCACGCCCGGCGGCCCCCAATGAGCACGACCATCGTTCATGTCGGATTGCCGCCCGATGTCACCCGCTTTGACCTGCTGCGGCTGTTCGAGCAAGTGGCCCGACCGGGCTTCGGTCTATCCTCGACCGCGGTCACGCTGGTTCGGCAGTACGTCCTCAAGACTATGGATGCGGACTATGTGAAGGGCCGCGTCTGCGCTGTCTGGACGCAGGCCTGCCGCTTTGCAGAGATGTTGGGCATCACGCCGCGTTCGATCAACACCGCCGAGCGCGAACTCGAGCGCGCTGGCTTCATCATCCGCAACGCCGGCGTCAACGGCGGTCGCGCGGGAGACCGTCAGAACGGCATCATCGTCTGGGCCGCCGGGATCAACCTTGCCCCGCTGATCGAACGCTTTGGTGAGCTGCGTAGCAAGGCCGAAGCGCTCGACCTGCAAGCCCGCGCCATCAGCCAGTGCCGCGCCGAGATCCGCCAGCTTGGTCAGCGCATCCGCGAGGCGGAAGACGACAGCATGCGCGAACGTGCCGAGGTCATCCTGCCCCGCGGTCGCACGGCGCGCATCACCAACATCGCCCGCTTGACCGCCATCCGCGAGGCCCTCTCCACTATGCTTGCCGCGATCGCCAGCGCCCCCACAGAGACGCCCGGTGCACTGAAAACTTCCGACGCGCCGGAAGAAAACTGCGCACCCAATATACAAAACAAAAACTCATCACGAACCCGTAGCGCGGTCGCCGACCCGCTGGCCAAGGTTTTGCCTGCCGCCGCCGTGAGCGTGGCGACAGAGGGCTATCAGGGGCTCGTCGTGGCATTGGGCGGCCCGACATGGCCCAACTTGATCGAGGCTTCCAGTCGCAGTTGCGGGCGCCTTGGCATTGCCCAAGGCACCTGGGGCAAGGCTTGCCAGCGATTCGGGCGAGAGCGAGCAGCGCTGTGCGTACTGCTGATCGACCATAACTTTGAGCTTCCCTCAGCCCACCGTTATCGCGCCCGATCCCCGGGGCATTGTCTGTCGGGCATGATGCGCAAGGAGCGTTCGGACGGGTTCAACCTGACTGGCCTGTTCCGCGCCAGTCAGCACGACCAGGAAGCTGCCGAACGGGATGGCCGCAAAATGCTGTCTGAGCCTGCGCCGCCGCCGATTGCCAATCAGGGCAACGGCGCCCTTGGCCGATCCACCAACGACATCCTCGCCCGCATCGCCGCCCATCTCGATGGAGGCGCGGCATGACAAGGAATACGCAATATCGGAGGCGGCCTATCGGCCGGGGAGGCACCCATTCAAAGCCCGGATTCTGCTCACTGCCCGCCAAGCCACCGCACTTCGGTCACCCCTTTCAGAGGAAAATTCGGCACACACCACGCTACTGTGTAGCCCTGTGCCAGTGGCCTGAAAGTACTGGAAATCCGCCATTCTATGCGGCCTACGCGCGCTTAGAATACCGCGGCGGAGCTTATACCGTAATCGGAATGCTTCTGTATCCCGATGCACGTCAACGTAGACCGCGCCTAGAATGGCGGATTTCCGCCAAATCTGCGCCTAGATCGACGGGAAGCTGACGATGGGCCAGCTCAACGTCAGTTTCGACGATGCGCTGCTGATCGAGATCGATCGCCTTGCCGCGCAGCGCGGGATCAATCGACCCGAATTGCTCCGGGTGTTGGTGCGCGAGGCAATCAGCGCGGAGGGGATGGGGATCGAGGTCGCAGCGCCAGTCCATCGGACCGCGAGTATGGCGCAGGCACCCGACATGATGGGCCAGTTGATGCAGATGAGCATCGACCTTGATCGCGTGCTGCGCGATGCCGATCGGCGCGAGTCCCGTTTGCGCAAGCGGGCAGTGCAAGATGATGATGCCCAGCTTCAGGCCCTGCAAAGCCAGTTTGCGCTGTTCCACGGACAAGTGCGCGACGCCTTCAATTGGTTTTCTGATCATCAGCAGTCCGAAACCGCCAAGGCACTCGGCGAAATGGGCAAGCACCTCGATCAGTTGATCCAATCGGTCCATCAAACCCGCCCCAATGTCATCTACCAGTTCGGCAAGGACTGGAAGCTCAGCAAATTGGCCATCCTCGCCTGGGGTTGGTTGATCTGCGTTTTCATACTGGTTCTGGTCCTGGGCTTTGCCCGCCTCGCGCCCGATGCCTTGTTCGCAGTGCCAATGGCGCGCGGCATGTTCGGATCCAATGAGCGGGCCGCCTGCATCATGAGCGGCGGGGAATATTACGGTGATGAGTGTCACCGCAAACCCATCCGCGGGTATGCGCAATGATCTCGATCGGCGCGGTCAGTTCGGCCAGCGGGGCGGCGGGCTATTACGCCCGCGACAACTACTACACCGAGGGCGAAGGTGCCGATCGCAGCCAGTGGTATGGTCACGGCGCCGAAGCACTTGGGCTGGTTGGGGTTGTTGGCACCGACAGGTTCGAGGCGGTGCTCGAGGGGCGCTTGCCCAATGGCGCCAGCATCACTACCCCCTCCGGACAGGACCATCGACCTGGTCTCGACATGGCGTTTTCAGCACCCAAGTCGGTGTCGCTGATGGCGCTCGTGGGCAGGGACGAGCGACTGCTTGCTGCTTTTGAGTCCAGTGTGAAGGCAAC
>Ga0302202_10004092_pt1 | contig 15689 bp, 12 predicted proteins | sample II_Bog_N3_3_FD_194579 | JGI IMG/M metagenome (GOLD analysis project Ga0302202, IMG submission 194579) | Peat permafrost microbial communities from Stordalen Mire near Abisko, Sweden - II_Bog_N3_3 | ecosystem: Environmental > Terrestrial > Soil > Wetlands > Peat | place: Sweden: Abisko...
ACCTACACCACCACTCAGGCCGACGTGAATGCCGGCTCCCTCAAGAACACCGGCACGGCCACCGGCACGCCGCCCACCGGCCCGAACGTCACCGCCACCTCGTCGGTCACCATCCCGGCCACCCAGACGCCGGCCATCGCCCTGGTGAAGTCGGCGTCGATCTCGACCTTCTCGTCCCCGGGCACCGCCGTCACCTACAGCTACAAGGTCACCAACACCGGCAACGTCACCCTGACGGCGGTCACGGTGACCGACCCGATGTCCGGACTGTCGGTGGTCAGCTGCCCCGACAGTTCGCTGCTGCCCGGCGCATCGGAGACCTGCACCGCTACCTACACCACCACCCAGGCCGACGTTGACACTGGATCGCTCAACAACACCGGCACGGCCACCGGCACGCCGCCCACCGGCCCGAACGTCACCGCCACCTCCTCGGTCACCATCCCGGCCACCCAGACGCCGGCCCTGACGGTGGTCAAGACGTCACTCGACGCCAGTTTCGCCGTAGCGGGGACTCCGCTGCATTTCTCCTTCCTGGTTACCAACACCGGCAACGTGACGCTCACTGGAATCGTCATCGACGATGCCCTCGCAGGGACGTCCGATCCTGTCTGCCGTGCCGTCGTATTGGCGCCGGCGGCTACGACGACCTGTACCGCTGTGTACATCGCCACGCAGGGTGACGTGGACGCAGGATCGGTCACCAATACGGCAGAGGCGACTGGTACGCCTCCGAACGGAAGTCCCGTCACGTCGCCGCCGTCGACGGTCACCGTCCCGGCGATCCAGAATCCGGAGCTCACCGTGATCAAGACGGTCGCCGAGGCGATCTACTCGAAGCCCGGTACCGTCCTGCACTATTCGTTCCTCGTAACAAACACCGGCAACACCACGATGACCGGGATCACCATCGACGACCCGCTGCCCGGGCTCTCGACCCCGGTCTGTCCGGTTCGAGTGCTCGAGCCCGGTGCGAGTACGACCTGCACCGCTACCTATGTCACGACGCAGGCCGACGTCGACGCCGGCCACGTGTTCAACACGGCGATGGTCCACGGAGTGGGCCCGGTGGGTACCGGGCTGAGCTCACCGCCGTCCCAGACCGTGACCGTACCGGCGGCGCAGACCCCGGCACTGACGGTGGTCAAGTCGGTGACTCAGAAGAGCTTCTCCGCACCGGATACGACACTGAATTTCTCCTTCCTGGTGACGAACACGGGCGACGTCACCCTGACCGGGATCGTCATCAATGACGAGCTTCCCGGCTTGAGCTCGCTGCTCTGTCCCGTCACCACACTGGCGCCCTCGGCGACCACCACGTGTACAGCGACGTACCTGACGACACAGGCCGACCTCGACGCCGGACACGTGACCAACTCGGCGACCGCTACCGGCACCCCGCCGACGGGAAATCCGGTGACCTCCCCCCCGTCGACCGTCACCGTCCCCGGTGGCCAGCTCCCGGGGCTGACCGTGGTGAAGACCGCCGACCAGTCGAGCTTCGCCACAGCCGGGACGACGTTGGGCTATTCGTTCCTGGTGACGAATACCGGCAACGTCACCCTCTCGTCGATCACGGTGGACGATGAGCTCCCGGGAGTGACCGATCCGGTCTGCCCGGTGACCACCCTGGCACCGTCGGCGACCACGACGTGCACCGCTTCGTATGTCACCACCCAGGCCGACATCGATGCCGGCCATGTGACGAACACGGCGACCGTGACGGGTTTGCCGCCGAGCGGCACATTGCTCAGGTCGGCCCCGTCGACGGTCACAGTCGACAGCGTGGTGCCAGCGGCGGCGCCGACAGCTCCGGTGACACCGTCGACCCTGGCGTTCACCGGGATCGCCTCATTGGACGGCACCGTAGGAGGTGGCCTCGCACTGGTGGCCATCGGTATCGGGTTCGTACTCGCCGGGAGGCGACGTCGGCTCCGGACGGGCCGGTCGAGGCCGTGATCGGCCCGCTCGCCCGGTTCTGATCGGTGGCCGGGCGGGAGTCCGGCCGGAGGTTCGATGGTCCGGAACCAGCTGGTCGGTCGCCGGGACGATGTCCGGAGGGTGTTCCACCCGGGTATTTCCTGGACGTTGATGTCTGCCTCCTGAGGTAGGTTCTCGGTTGTCCCGTCGACGTCGGCCGTTCCGACCCCCCGTCGTGATCTCGGGGACGTAGCCCAATCGGTAGAGGCAGGGCGCTTAAACCGCCCCAAGTGAGGGTTCGAGTCCCTCCGTCCCCACTGGTGATCGGCGCGCCGCCCGCCCGCCCGACCGCCCGCCCGACCGACCGACCGCCCGCCCGCCAGACTTCCGATGGACGGGGGCACTGACAGCGAAGACTGTCATGCGGTGAGGCGCCGTCCCGGCTGCCAGACTTGGGCCATGGCCGACGGACCTGGTTCGCTTCGACAGTTCCTGAACACCGTGGTCCGTCCGGCGATCTACGGGCGGCGTCAGCCACTCGAGGTGTCGGCACACCACCTGCACGGCGAGCCGATCCCGGCCGTCGAGGCCCTCGGGAGGTCGTTCGCCCCGTTCGCCGTTGGTGACGCGTGGGGAGGCATGTGGGACACGACGTGGTTCCGATTCCGCGGATCGATCCCGGGGACGTGGTCCGGAGCCGACGTCGTGGCCCTCGTTCACCTGGGCGGTGACCAGATGGTCGGCTTCACGGCGGAGGGCCAGATCTGGGACGCCGCGGCCCGTCCGGTCCAGGGACTGCACCACAAGCACCGCGAGTTCGTGCTCACCCGGGAGGCCCGCGGGGACGAGCCGGTCGAGTTCTTCGTCGAGGCCGCCGCCAACCCGATACCTCCGTGGCTTCTGGCCGACTGGCCCCTGCTGATGCCTGACTACACGGGGACGCCGCTCTACCGGCTCGAGACCGCCGAGCTGGCGGTCGCCGATCGGTCCGTCGAGGGGCTCTACTACGACCTGCGGACCCTCCTCGAACTGGCTGCGTTCCACCTCGACCGGTCCGAGGAGATCATCCGGGTACTTGAGGAGGCGCAGGGAGCCATCGACCCCGGCGACGTCGCCGCCGGGGTGGCGCCGGCCCGAAAGCTTCTGGCTCCGCTGCTCGACCGGCGCTCGACCTCGGCCACGACCGTCACGGCCGTCGGCCACGCACACATCGATTGTGCCTGGTTGTGGCCGCTGCGGGAGACCAGGCGCAAGTGCGCACGGACCTTCTCCAACCAGCTTCAGCTGCTCGAGCGCTATCCCGAGCACCACTTCGCCTGCAGCCAGGCCGTGCAGTACCAGTGGATGAAGGACGGCTACCCCGAGCTGTTCACGCGGATCCGCGACCAGGTGACGTCGGGACGGTGGGAACCGGTCGGCGGAATGTGGGTCGAGCCGGACACCAACATCCCGTCGGGCGAGTCCCTGGTGCGCCAATTGGTCTACGGCAAGCGCTTCTTCGCCGAGGAATTCGGGGTCGAGACGCACGAACTGTGGATCCCGGACGTCTTCGGCTATTCGGCCGCACTGCCCCAGATCGCCCGTGGTGCCGGCGTCACCTCGTTCATCACCCAGAAGATGAGTTGGAACGACACCAACCCCTTCCCGCACACCTCCTTCTGGTGGGAGGGACACGACGGCAGCCGGTTGCTGGCCCACTTCCCGCCGGCCAACACCTACAACGGTGACTTCTCGGTGGGCGAGGTGGCCGCCGGGACGGACTGCGGACCGACGCCCAGCGCCACCACCGTCGACACCACGCTCTATCCCTTCGGTTACGGGGACGGCGGGGGCGGTCCGACCGGCACCATGATCGAGCGCTACCGCCGACTGGCCGATCTCGAAGGACTGCCCCGGACCGAGATCGGTACCGTGGCCGGGTTCCTCGACCGGCTGGGCCGGGAGGCGGACGACCTCCCGGTCTGGGTCGGCGAGCTCTATCTCGAGGCCCACCGGGCCACGCTGACCACGCACGCCGACGTCAAACTGGCCAACCGCCGGGCCGAGGAAGCCCTCCGGGCGGCCGAGCTGTGGTCGGTGGCGGCGTCTCTCGATCGACGGGGTGAGCTCGAGCGGATCTGGAAGCTCCTGCTGCTCCATCAATTCCACGACATCCTCCCCGGGTCCAGCATCCACCTGGCCTACGAGGACACCACCCGGGAACTGGCCGAGGTGTTGGCCGTCGCCGGCTCGATCATCACCGAGGCCCAGGCGGTGTTGGCCGGGGGGAACGGGGCCGGGGCAGACGGGGCCGGGGGGAACGGGGTGGGAGGCCTTGTCGCCTTCAATCCGTCGTCCACCGCCCGGACCGAGGTCGTCGACCTCCCTGACGGTACGTTGGCCCGGGTGTCGGCGCCGGCGTGCGGTTGGGCGACGGTGCCGTCGGACCGGACCACCTACGATGGATACGGAGACGGGGACGGAGACGAAGACGGAAACGGGCACGGCCAGGTCGCCATTGGTGACGGGTGGCTGGACAACGGCCTCCTCAGAGTGGAATGGGACGCGGACGGCCTGCTGACCTCGGTACGCGACCTCGTCGCCGACCGGCAGGTCCTGGCCGATGGTGAGCGGGGCAACCTGTTCCAGCTCCACGTCGACCATCCGCGGGCCTTCGACGCCTGGGACGTCGACCGTACCTACCTCGACCAGGTCACCGACCTGGTGGCTGTGGGCTCCATCGAGGTGGTGGAGCAGGATCCGCTCCGGTGCGGGGTCCGATTCGTCCGCTCCTTCGGGGCGTCGACCATCAGCCAGACCATGCGCCTGGCCGCCGGGACCCGGCGGCTCGAGTTCCACACCGATGTGGAATGGCACGAGCGCCACCGGTTCCTGAAGGTCGCCTTCCCGGTCTCCGTGCGGGCCACACGGGCGACCTATGAGATCCAGCACGGTCATCTCGAGCGACCGACCGTCGCCAACACCAGTTGGGACGAGGCTCGGTTCGAGGTGTGCGGCCACCGGTGGGCGGACCTGAGTGAGCCCGGCTACGGCGTGGCCCTGCTGAACGAGTCGAAGTACGGCTACGACATCCTCGGGCACACCATCCGGCTCTCGCTGCTCCGGGCCCCGGGCTTCCCCGACCCCGAGGCGGACCAGGGCACCCACCACTTCGCCTACGCGCTGGTTCCCCATCAGGGTGACCTGCGAGACGCCGGGGTGATCGCCGACGCCGAGCACTTCAACCTTCCGCTCGAGTTGGTGGCCGGCCGGGGTGACGGCCGGGTGATCACCGTCGATCGGGCCGGTGTGAGCGTGGAGGCGGTCACGTGGGCTGAACGGTCCGACGCCGTGGTGGTCCGTCTGTGCGAGGTATGGGGCTCCCGGGGCCCGGTCCGCGTCACGTTGCACCGCCCCTACGTGTCGGTGGCCCGCACGGACCTGCTCGAGCGTCCGGTCGCGCCCGTGACCGATCGGGACGGCACCGTTGAGCTCGAGCTCCGACCGTTCGAGCTGGTCACCCTGGTGTTCGACCTGGCCTGAGCGCCGTGCCGACCACGTCGGCGTCAGTGACCCGGGGGCCAACCGCCCGGCGGGCCACAGCACCGCCGACGCCATGGAACACCGGCCGCCGGTTCGATGGTTCGATGGTCCCGACCCGGGAGAGGGGGAGCCCCCGGTGTGAGCTGACCGATGGATCGCGAGGCGTCATGGACCGCCGATCAGTCCGGGTCGCTGTACTGTGGTGCGGTACCTCAGTCCGTCGACAGCGGGTCGGTCGGCTGGCAGGGGATCCGACGCCCTTGTACAAGGCGGGTCGGGCGGGGCCGGCCCGGCCCGGGCAGTGAGTGGGCCCACCAGCGTGGGTACGGACAGAAGGACAACGACAGCCTCATGTTGCAGCGCACGAAACTGAAGTCGCTCGGACTCGTCGCCATGGTCGCCGCCGGACTCGTCCTGGCCGGTTGTTCCTCCTCCTCGACGACTTCGACGACGACGTCGTCCACCCGGGCCGCATCGTCCACCTCCACGTCCTCGGCGGCGACGACGATCCCCTACAACCCGGCGCTCAACGCCCGCTCCGACGTGACGGCGGGTACGTGCATCTACGCCGACGGTGAGTGGCAGCTCGAGGGCAAGGTTCGCAATTCGGCGGCGACCCCCCGGTCGTACCAGATCGTGATCGACTTCATCACGCAGCCCGGGGACACCGTTCAGGACACCAAGATCGTCGACGTGACCAACGTGGCCTCGGGAGCCACCGCCACGTGGGCCACGGCCGGCGCGCCGGGTCAGCACAACCTGGCGTGCGTCGTCCGCCAGGTGCAGGCCCAGTAGCCGGCCGCCAGCGACCGGACCGGACCGGACCGGACCGGGGTGTCCGCCGGCCGACGGACGGTCGTCCACCGGGGCACCCATCGCTCCTTCTAGCCCTAGAGTCGGGACGTGTCGACCAGCTCGCTGTTCCATCCGACGGGGGGCGTCCTGGTGGTCGAATTCATCATCGACTTCGCCGCTGCCGTACTGGGCTTCCTACTCGCCGAGCATGTCCGTCGGCTTCGGGGCCGGCCGGTCTGGGGTATGCCGGCCTTCGTCTGGGCCATCCTCTGGTTCATCTCCCCGTTGATCGGTGGCCTCCTGTTCTGGATCGCCACCGCCACCAGTCGGAACAAGTCACGGCCGGGATCCATGTACGGCGGACCGGGGTGGGGATCGGTCCATTCCCCTCCTCCGGGCAGCCCCGGTTACCCCGGCAGTCCGGGCTATCCCGGACCCCTGGGTCCTCCCGGCAGCTCCGGCTACCCGGGTTCCCCCGGCTACCCGGGCATTCCAGGACCCCCCGGCTACCCCGGCTACCCCGGCTATCCCACCGGTCCTGGACATCCTGGTGACCCGATCGGCCCGGTCGGGCCCCAGGCGGCCATCGAGGCGGGGACGCCGGGCGCCGGAGCCACCTCCGGGAGGCCTGGCGGTTGGTACCCCGACCCGAGTGGTCGGTACCACTACCGCTGGTGGACCGGGTCGGCGTGGACGTCCGAGGTGGCCACCGACGGCCACCAGCTCACCGACACCAGTCCCGACCAGCGCCTGGGCCCGGCGAGCTGACCGACGGGCCGGGAGGACAGGCCGGGCGGACGGCGACGTCGTGACGGTAACGTACGTCGGGCCGGTCACAGCCGATCAAAGGGGGAGCGAACGATGACCACAACCGATCTCGACGATGTCGTGCGCCATGCGGGGGATGACGACCTCCCATGGGTTGACGCCACGGGCGGCATCCTCCTGAAGGTCCTCCGGGTCGACCCCGCCAACGGGATCTGGGTGGTCCGTAACCGGTTCGAGCCGGGGGTCCGCCTCCCGCGCCACCGGCATACCGGTCCCGTGGACGGGTTCACCATCTCGGGGCGCTGGCACTATCTCGAGTACGACTTCTACAGCACCGCGGGGTCCTACATCCGGGAGCCGGCCGGGTCGGTGCACACCCTCGACGTCCCCGCCGACAACGACGAGGTGACCGACGTCATCTTCATCATCGAGGGGGTGAACCTCGACCTGGCCGACGACGGATCGGTGGTGAACGTCGTCGACGGCTCCCTGACCCTGGCCGCCTATGAGGCGTTGGCCGAGGCTCAGGGCTTCGGGCGCCCGACCGGTGTACTGATCGGCTGAGCGGCCTTCCGCCCGACCCTGAGACCCTGAGCCCCCGAGCCCCCGAGACCAACCTGTGAGCACCCCCGACCCCTCGCCGCCGCCCCGACGGGAAGGCCCGCCCAGCCCGACCGGCCCGACCAGCCCGCCCGATCTGACCGGTCCGACCGGCCTGACCGACGAAGAGCTCACGGCCCCGCTGGTGGACCCCGCCTTCTATGCCGGCGACCCCTTCCCCCACTACGCCCGCCTCCGGGCCGAGGCCCCCGTGGCCCGCAACGACGCCACGGGTTTCTGGGCCGTCAGCCGACACGCCGACGTCATCGAGGTCTCGCGGCACCCCGAGACGTTCTGCTCGGGCCGGGGGATCATGCTCTACGAGATCGGGTCCACCTTCGATGCCCCGCCCACCATGATGCACACGGACCCGCCGGACCACACCCGGTACCGCACCCTCGTCCAGCCGGGGTTCCGCCCGAGTTTCATCCGCGGCCTCGAGGAGCCGGTCCGGCGCCGGACCCGTGACCTGGTCGAACGCCTCGAGCCCGGCACACCCGTCGACATCGTCGCCGACCTCGCCGTGGCCCTGCCCCTGCAGGTGATCAGCGACCTGCTGGGCATCCCCGAGGACGAGTGGCCGACGTTCTTCCGCTGGTCCGAGGCGGCGATCCCCGGCGCTACGGACTGGCCCGAGGAGGAACGCCAGGGCCTGCTGCGCGAGATGATCGGCTACCTGCTGGCCGCGGCGGCCGAGCGGCGCGAGCACCCCGGGACGGACATCATCTCCGAGCTCGGCGCCGCCGAGGTCGACGGGGACCGATTGAGCCAGGCCGAGCTGGCCATGTTCCTCGTCCAGCTCCTGGTGGCCGGCAACGAGACGACCCGGAACATGATCTCGGGGGGGCTGGTCGGGTTCGCCGGTGAGCCGGGCCAGTGGGAGTCGCTGGCCGTACGGCGGCGCGACGGGACACCCCGGGCCCTGGCCCTCGCCGTGGAGGAGATGCTCCGGTGGACCACCCCGGTGGTGTCCTTCATGCGGACGGCCACCCGCGACACCGAGCTGGCCGGCCGGGCCATCGCCGCCGGCGACCCGGTGCTGATGCTCTACGCCTCGGCCAACCGGGACGAGGCGGCCTTCGGCCCGACGGCCGACCGCTTCGACGCCGCCCGGGACCCCAACCCCCAGGTCTCCTTCGGGTTCGGCATCCATTTCTGCATCGGGGCGGCGTTGGCCCGCCTCGAGGGCCGCATCCTGCTGGAGGAGCTCCTCGACCGGTTCGGCTCGGTGGAGCCGGCCGGCCCGGTGGTGCGCACCCCGTCCCCGGTCATCGCCGGGGTGCGGTCGGCCCCGCTGGTCTTCGGCCGGCGCTGAGCCCGGCCGGCCACCGGGACCCCGGCCCTACCGCCGCCGGTAGCGGGCCGGGCGGTCCTCGGCCCGGGCCGCCTTCATCTCGGCGTAGTCGTCCGAGGCGAAGACCATGGACTGGGCCACGGCCTCCTCGGCGATGGAGCGCTGGACCTCGTGGGTGGCCAGGCTGGTGAGGGTGCGGCGGGCCATCTTCACCGTGAAGGCCGGGGCGGCGGCGATCCGGCCGGCGATCTCCAGGACCGTCTCGTCGAGGTCCTCCTCGGCCACCAGCCGGCTGACCACCCCGTGGGTGAGTGCCTCCTCGGCCGTGAGCAGCCGGCCGGTGAGGGCCAGGTCGGCGGCCAGGCCGTGCCCGGCGATCTGGAACAGGCGGGCCACGCCGCCCGAGTCGGGGATGACCCCGTGGGCCACCTCGGGCAGGAGCATCCGGGCGCTGGTCGAGGCCACCCGGATGTCGCACAGCAGCGACCGCTCGAAGGCCCCGCCGATGACCCATCCCTTGAGGGCGCACACGATCGGGCAGGGCATGGTCAGAAACATCTGTGTGGGCCGGTGCCCCCGTTCGATGAACTCCAGGTCGGAGATGTCCTCGAGGCGCAGGCCCAGCTGGCCGGTGTCCCGGCCCGAGGAGAACGACTTCCCCTCGCCCCGCCACACGATGGCCCGCAGCTCCGGCAGCTCATGGACCTCGGCCAGGACCTCCCACAGGCGGCGGTCCATCTCGTCGCTCATGGCGTTGTGCTTCTCCGGCCGGTTGTTGGTGATCACGGCGATGGGGCCGTCGATCTCCAGGCGGACCAGGTTGCGGACCTCGTCCTCGGAGAGGGTGGTCGGGGGGGAGGTGGTCATCGTCCGTCCTTCGCTTCGGGGAGTGGGGACCCGGTTCCGCCGGGACCGGTTCCGCCGGCACCCGGGGCGCCGCCACCGGCGGTCGGTGGTGCGGCCGGCGGTGCGACCGGCGGTGCCGCAGTCGCCACAGGTGCCGCGGCCTCCCCGAAGGGCGGCCGGCCCAGCTGCTCCCGCACCGGGGTGAACGGCGGCTGCAGCGCCGAGCGCCGCTGCCAGTTGGCCCCGTCGACCACCAGGGTGTGCCCGCTGATGTAGGTGGCGTAGGGGGAGCACAGGTAGGTGGCGGCCCAGGCCAGCTCCCAGGGCTGGCCCACCCGGCCGGCCGGTACCCGCGAGTCCTGGCCCTCGTACTTGCCCGGTACGGCGGCGATGGCCTCGACCTCGTCGGCGTGGGGGATGAGCCCGGGGACCAGGCCGTTCACCCGGATCCCGTACGGTGCCCACTCCACGGCCAGGGTCTCGGTCAGGTTCTTCACCCCGGCCTTGGCCGCCGAGGAGTGGGCGAATCCGGGGCCGCCCGTCCAGGCGTAGGAGGCGCCGATGTTGACGATGGCCCCGTCCCGGCCGGCCGGGATGAGCCGCCGGGCCAGGTCCCGCGAGCAGAGGTACGTCCCGTTCAGCACGATGTCCACCACCGTGCGCCAGGCGTTGGGGCTCATGTCCTCGGCCGGCACGGGGAAATTGCCGGCGGCGTTGTTGATGAGCACGTCGATGGGCCCGAGGGCGGCCTCGGTGGCGTCGAACGCCGTGGCAATGGAGTCGGCGTCCCGGATGTCGCAGGCCGTGGCGAAGGCCCTGGCCCCGACGCCCTCCACCGCGGCCACCCCGGCGGCGCGGTGCTCCCCGTCGCGGCTGAGGATGCCCACCGAAGCGCCCAGGCGGGCGAACTCCGTGGCGATGGCCTTGCCCAGCCCCGTCCCGCCACCGGTCACCACGACCACAGTGCCGTCGTAGGTGCCGGAGGCGAGCGCCGAGGCCCCGGTGGCGGGGGGCGGGCGCAGTCCGGGCGGGCTCATGGTGGGCGAGCCTAGGCCGAACCCGCCGGTCGGTACGGGCCGGTGTCCGGCCCACCGGCCGGCGGCGGCGCCCGCCCTCCTGCCGGTCCCCTGCCCGGGCCCGCCGGGGCCGGTAGCCTCGTCGTCCGTGGACTTCGACTTCTCCCCCGAGCTGGCCGCCCTGCAGACCAGTGTGCGCCGGCTGGCCCAGGACAAGGTGAAGCCCCGCGCCCGGGAGATCGACACCACCGGTGCGTACCCCCAGGACATCTTCGAGGCCTTCCGGGACGCCGACCTGCTCGGGTTGTGCCTGCCCACCGAGCTGGGGGGCTCGGGGGCGGGGATCCTGGGGCTCACCGTGGCCATCGAGGAGGTGGCCAAGTACTCCAACACGGCGGCCCTGATGCTGCTGCTCACCCGGCTGCCCGTGGGCCCGGTGCTCATCGCCGGCAATGACGACCAGAAGCGCCGCTACCTGACGGGGATCCCCACCGGGGAGGTGCGGGCCGGCTTCGGGCTGTCCGAGGCCCAGGCCGGCAGCGACGTGGCCGGGATGCGTACCCGGGCCCGGCCGGCCACCCCGGGGGCCGACCCGGCGGGACACGACGGCGACTGGATCCTCGACGGCACGAAGTGCTGGATGTCCGGGGTGCGCGAGGCCGACTGGTACACGGTCTTCGCGAAGACGGGTGACCCGTCGTCGCGGGCCCACGATTCCATCACCGCCTTCATCGTGGAACGGGGGTGGGACGGCGTGTCGGTCGGGCGCACCGACCACAAGATGGGTGTGCGGGGCGTCGACACCGGTGAGCTGGTCCTCGATGGCGTCCGGGTGCCGGCGGAGAACGTCATCGGCGAGGTGGGCGGATTCCGCCTGGCCATGCTGGGGCTGAACGCCATGCGGCCCATCGTGGCCGCCCGGGGGATCGGTCTGGCCGAAGGGGCCCTCATGTACGCCACCGAGTACGTGAAGGGTCGCGAGGCCTTCGGCGGGACCATCGCCGACTTCCAGGGCATCCAGTGGGAGATCGCCAAGATGGCCGTCGAGATCGAGGCGGCCCGCCTCCTCACCTACCGGGCGGCGTCCCTGGCCGACCAGGGCAAGTACACCAAGGAGTACGTGCCCTACCTGTCCATGGCCAAGTACCACGCCACCGAGGTGGCGGTGAAGGCCTCGGGCCTGGCCGTGCAGCTGCTCGGGGCCGCCGGGTACATGGCCGACCACCCCACCGAGCTCTGGTACCGGGACGCCCGCCAGCTGACCATCGTCGAGGGCACCTCGCAGGTGCAGCTCGGCCTGATCGGCCGGGGCGTGCTGGCCGGGGACCTGTGGTGGGACTGATGGCCGGCACCCCGGATCCGGCCGCCGCCACCGACGGCCCCACCGGCCCCACCGGCCCGGCGTTCGAGGCGCTGGGCTCCTGGCCCGGCGTGTTGACCCGGCTCCTCGGAGGCACCTCGCTCGCCGCCGACGAGGCCGAGACGGTGATGGGGGAGGTCCTCTCGGGTGAGGCCACTCCGGCGCAGATCGCCGCCCTCGTGGTGGCCCTCCGGGCCAAAGGCGAGGCGGTGGAGGAGATGACCGGGTTCGTCCGGTCGATGGTGGCCCACGCCGTGCCCCTGCCCCTGCCGGCGGGGCTCGACGTGGTCGACACCTGCGGCACCGGCGGCGACCGGCTGTCCAGCATCAACGTGTCGACCATCGCCGCCCTGGTGGTGGCGGCCACGGGGGCCAAGGTGTGCAAGCACGGGGGACGGGCGTCGTCCTCGGCGGTGGGGGCGGCCGACGTGCTGGAGGAGCTCGGCGTGGTGGCCGACCTCGGCCCGGCCGGGGTGGTCCGGTGCATCGACGAGGTGGGGATGGGCTTCTGCTTCGCCCCCCGCTTCCACCCGGCCATGCGGTTCGCCGGCCCGGTGCGGCGGGAGCTCAGGATCCCCACGGTCTTCAACTACCTGGGGCCGCTGGCCAACCCGGGCCGGGCCCGGTACCAGGTGGTCGGGGTGAGCGACCCGTCCATGGCCGACAAGATGCTCGGGGTGCTGGCGGCCAACGGCACGCGGCGGGCCATGGTGGTCCACGGCGACGACGGCCTCGACGAGCTGAGCACCACGGGGCCGTCCACCGTCCACGAGCTGATCGTCGACGACGCCGGTGCGGCCACCACCGCCGTCACCCGGCTCGACCCCGCACATCTCGGCTTCCGCCGGGCCACCCTGGAGGAGCTGCGAGGCGGGGACGCCGCGGTCAACGCCGAGGCCATCCGCCGGGTGGTGGCCGGGGACCCCAGCCCGCACCGGGACATCGCCGTGCTCAACGCCGCCGCCTCGCTGGTGGTGGTGGGCCGGGCGGCCACCATGGCCGACGGTGTGGCCCTGGCCGGCGAGGTCATCGACGCCGGGCGGGCGGAGGAGGTCCTGGAGGCGCTGGTCCGGGTGTCCCGGGAGGAGGCGGCCGCCGAGCAGGAGGCCGCCGCCGGGTCAGCACCGGCCTGAGGCCGAGCCGGTTGTCAGGAGTCCGTGCGGCAGAGCTCGGTCAGCTCGGGGATCCGGCCGGCGGGCCAGGCCCAGCCGTGCTCGGACTCGAGCACCCGCACCCGGCCGGGGTTGGCGTCGAGCCACTGGGCAATGATCCGGCACTCGTCGGGGTCGCCGTCCGGACCGACCTCCTGGCCGGCGCCGACCAGGTGTCCGCCGTCGAGCACGACGGCCCCGTCGCCCTCGCCCTCCACCACGAGCTCCAGCCGACCGGCGAGTCGTAGCGCCTCGGTCCGGCGGTGCCGGACGATGAGCTGTCGGAGCCGTTCACCTTCGTCACGGGCCGCCGCCGCCTCCTCGTAGCGCTGGTCGGCGGCCAGTGACGCCACCTGGCGGGCCAGTGGTGCGAGGAGCTCGACCGGTTCGATGGAGAGGTCGGGGGTGCGGCCGGCGGATCGGGAGCGGGTGCCCCGGGCCCGTCCACCCGGCGTTATCGGTGAGGCCGGCGAGGCCGGCGTGGTCGGGCCCGCGGCGCGACGCTTCTTCCGCCCCTGGCGGTTGTAGGGCGGGCCCCACGTCCGGATGAGCCGACCCTCGAGGACCTCGGCGTGCAGGGGACCGGGGCAGACCCGGTGGTGCACGGTGTGGAGCTGGCGCAGCAGCCGACTGACCTTTGGGCGGCGGTCGCCGGTGAAGTAGGACCGGACCCGGGCCTGGAGGTCGGTGGCCTTGCCCACGTAGAGGACCGTCCCCACGGCGTCGGTGAACCAGTAGACACCGGGGCGGTGGGGGAGCCGGACGGTCAGGCGGAGCTTGTCGGCCTGGGGATGGCCGACCAGCGTGGGCAGGTCGCGGAGCTCCTCGAGGCTGACGATGCCGTAGGTCCCGGCCCGTTCGAGCAGGGTGTGGAGCAGATCACCGGTGGCCAGGACGTCGTCGAGCGCCCGGTGGCTCGGGCGGTGGGTGAGCCGGAGGGTGTCGGCCAGGGTGCCCAGCTTGCAGTCGTGGACCTCGTCGCGGACCAGGCGGCGGGCCAGGGCCAGGGTGTCGACTGAGGCATGGGTGGCCGACAGGCGGTCCCGGCCGGTGGCCGCCAGGGCATGGTCGAGGAAGCTGAGGTCGAAGCGGACGTTGTGGCCGACCACCACGCCGTCGCCGACGAACTCCAGGAAGGAGGGCAGCATGGTGCCGATGGGCGGGGCGTCGGCCACCATGGCGTCGCTGATGCCGGTGAGGGCGGTGATGGCGGGTGGGATGCGCTCGTCGGGTCGGACGAAGGTGCGGTACGTGCCGAGGAGCTCGCCGAACCGGTAGCGGGCGGCGGCGACCTCGGTGAGTGAGGAGGTGGCCGGTGAACCGCCGGTCGTCTCGACGTCCAGGACCACGAAGGTGACGTCGCACAGTGGCGTCCCGAGGTCGTCGAAGGAGCGCTGGACGGCGAGCACCATGGGAAGAGGTTATCGAACAGACGTTCGATTGGCGGGGACCCCTCGGGTTCGGGTGCCACCGGTGGCCGCGGCTACCGTAGGGAGGGTGACCACCGACGCGACGGATGCCCCGAGTCCCACCCGTTACCGCTGTGAGGCGTGCGGGAACCTGACCAGGTTCGACGTGGTGACCAGCCGCAGGACGAAGGCCTTCCATCACTACTCGGTGGGCGGTGAGCTCACGGTCGAGGAGGAGCAGGTGCTCGACGAGAACGTCGAGGAGGTGACCTGCCGTTGGTGTGGCCACGGAAGCGCGGTGGAGACGATCGAGCCGGGGGCCGTGACGGTCCCGGATGGAGCGACGGGCGTGGAGGGCGCGGGCTGACCTCCGGGTCGCGCCCAGGCGGCGGACCGCCACCCGCCGATCCATCACCCGCCGATCCATCACCTACCGGCCCGCCGCTCGAGGGGCTCCGGCCCATACCCACCGGCGGTCCGGCCGGAGCCGGGTTGGTCCCACGGTCGGCGTTCGACCTCTCCGGAACGGCGCCCGGTGGTGGGCCGGCGGCCGTCAGGGTCGTCGGCGCGGCCGGGCGGACGCTGCTGGCCTTCCTCAGTGTCGACTGCCTGGGCTGCGAGGAATTCTGGGGCGCCCTACGGACCCCGGACGGACTGGGGCTGACATCCGACGTGACGACGGTGATCGTGACCAAAGGTCCGGAGTCGGTTGCCGTCGACGAGGTGGCATCGGCTGCGTCCGGGCTGATCGGCACGTCGGTCGTGATGTCGGACCGGGCGTGGACCGACTACCGGATCCTCGGGTACCCGTTCTTCGTCGTCGTCGACGGAGCGACGGGCATGGTGGTCGGGGAGACCGTCGGGATGGGCCTCGACGACGTGATCGGGATGGTCGCCTCTGCGGCCGCCGAGCCGGCCCCGTAGGCGCCGCCGTCCTCACCGTCAGTCGAAGAGCGACCCGGTCGTCCCCGGTCCCGTCGGAGGCCGGGGGTCGTCGTCGGGCGGCCC
>Ga0302202_10004101_pt1 | contig 15672 bp, 14 predicted proteins | sample II_Bog_N3_3_FD_194579 | JGI IMG/M metagenome (GOLD analysis project Ga0302202, IMG submission 194579) | Peat permafrost microbial communities from Stordalen Mire near Abisko, Sweden - II_Bog_N3_3 | ecosystem: Environmental > Terrestrial > Soil > Wetlands > Peat | place: Sweden: Abisko...
ACCTGACCTGGGACGCTCCGAAGAGCGGGTGACGGGAATCGAACCCGCGTGTCCAGCTTGGGAAGCTGGCGCTCTACCATTGAGCTACACCCGCGATGAGGAGAACACACTATCGTCTGTCGGGCATGGTTCTCTCAGACCGCTCTATCCGCGAGGCGCTTGCCGCCGGCCACATCTCCATCGACCCGCTGGACGAGTCCTGCATCCAGCCCTCGTCGGTCGATCTTCACGTGGACCGCTACTTCCGCCTCTTCCGTAACCACACCAGCCGGGTCATCGACGTGCGTGAGGATCAGGAGGATCTGACCGAACTCGTCGACGTCGGCGACGATCCGCTCATCCTCCACCCGGGTGAGTTCGTCCTGGGCTCCACGACGGAGAAGGTGACCCTGCCCGACAACCTGGTCGCCCGGTTGGAGGGGAAGTCGTCCCTCGGCCGCTTGGGCCTCCTCATCCATTCGACGGCGGGCTTCGTCGACGCCGGGTGGGACGGGCACCTCACCCTCGAGCTGTCGAACGTGGCCAACCTGCCCATCACCGTCTATCCGGGCATGAAGATCGGCCAGATCAGCTTCCTCGAGATGACGACCTCCGCCGAGCACCCGTACGGTTCCGACGGACTGAAGTCGAAGTACCAGGGCCAGTGGGGCCCGACCCCGAGCCGCTACGCGGACAACTTCCGCGCCTGAGCGTCGGATTGTCGTGTGGCACCCAGCACCGGTAACTTGGTTACCCGTCAGTAACTTCTAGGAGGAACCGCAGTGGCCGTCAGAATCAGCATCGGGCTCGTCATCACGTTCGTGATGCTCGCCATCGCGGGACGGCGGTTCTTCTGGCTCGGTCGCCTCATCACCTCCGGCCAGCCGGCGGTGCCCAGTCGGGCCAAGGACATCCCCAAGCGTCTCAAGGCCGAGCTGGTCGAGGTGGCCGGACAGAAGAAGCTGCTGCAGTGGTCGGTGCCGGGCACGGCCCACTTCTTCACCATGTGGGGCTTCACCGTCCTGATCCTCACCATCATCGAGGCGTTCGGCTGTCTCTTCCAGCGCAACTTCCACATCCCGATCATCGGGACCTGGGGACCCATCGGATTCCTCGAGGACTTCTTCGCGGTGGCCGTGCTCGTGTCGCTCGTCACCTTCGTGGTGATCCGGGTGAAGCACTCGCCCAAGCGGGAGAACCGCCGGTCGCGGTTCTTCGGATCCCACACGGGTGCGGCATGGCTGGTGTTGCTGGCCATCTCCGGGGTCATCATCTCGCTGCTGCTCTACCGTGCCGCGCAGGTCAACACCGGCAACTTCCCCTATGGCTGGGCGGCGTTCGCCTCGCACGGCCTGGCCAAGGCGCTGGCGCCGCTGGGTACCGGCGTCAACAGCGTGATCGAGACGACGGCGCTGCTGGCCAACATCGCCATCATCATGGGCTTCCTCGTGTTCGTGGCCTACTCGAAGCACCTCCACATCTTCCTGGCCCCGATCAACGTCGCCACCTCCCGAAGGCCGCGGGCCCTCGGCGCGCTGGCCTCGACGCCCGACATGACCATGGAGGACGTCGGTGACGACGACGAGGCGGTCTTCGGCGCCGGCCGCATCGAGGACTTCTCGTGGAAGCAGCTCCTCGACCTGGCCACCTGCACCGAGTGCGGTCGGTGCCAGTCCCAGTGCCCGGCCTGGAACACCGACAAGCCCCTGTCGCCGAAGCTCCTCATCATGGACCTGCGCGACAACATGTTCGCCAACGCCGACCGGATCATGCAGCGCAACCGTGCCACCGGGCAGGAGATCGACGGGCTCGTGGGCAAGGGGCTCGTCATCGACCCCGACGTCCTGTGGTCGTGCACGACCTGCGGTGCCTGTGTCGAGCAGTGCCCGGTCGACATCGAGCACATCGACACGATCGTCGACATGCGTCGCTACCAGGTGCTGATGGAGTCCGAGTTCCCGTCGGAGGCGGGCCTGATGCTGCGCAACGTCGAGAACCAGGGTGATCCCTGGGGCCTCGGCGGCGCCAAGCGGACCGACTGGATCGAGTCACTCGACTTCGAGGTGCCGGTCATCACCGGGACCATTCCCGACGACGTCGAGTACCTCTACTGGGTCGGCTGTGCCGGCGCCCTCGACGAACGGGCACGCAAGGGCGCCCAGGCGACGGCGCGCATGCTCCACCGCGCCGGCGTCAGCTTCGGCATCCTCGGACCGAAGGAGTCCTGCACCGGTGACCCGGTCCGCAGGCTCGGCAACGAGTACCTGTACCAGGAACAGGCGATGAAGAACATCGAGACGCTGACCGACGCCGGGGTCAAGAAGGTGATCGCCACCTGCCCGCACTGCTTCAACTCACTGGCCAACGAGTACCCGGCCCTCGGTGGCAACTTCGAGGTCATCCACCACAGCCAACTCCTCGACCACCTGGTCCAGGCCGGCCGCCTGACCCCCGGTGGGGGCTACAATGGCACCGTCACCTACCACGACCCGTGCTACCTGGGCCGCCACAATCGGGTCTTCGACGAGCCGCGCTCCGTCATCGACGCCATTCCCGGTGCCAATCAGGTCGAGATGAAACGCTGTCGCGAGAAGGGCTTCTGCTGCGGCGCAGGCGGCGCCCGCATGTGGCTCGAGGAGAGCATCGGCACCCGCATCAACATGGATCGGACCAACGAGGCGATCGGCACGGGAGCCGACGTGGTCTCGACGGCCTGCCCCTATTGCATGATCATGCTCGACGACGCCGTCCGGGCCAACGCCAAGGAGGACGACGTCCGGGTCATGGACCTGTCCCAGCTCCTCGAGGAATCGATGGGCGATCCCGTCGCCGTGGGTGCGGGCGCTCCCGGCGTGGCGGAGCCGACACCGACGGAGGAGTCGTCGACCGAGGAGTGACCTGACCGGTCCCACCGAAGCGGGACCGACGCCTCAGCGACTCAGCCGAACGCCTTGGCGTCGGCCTCGCGCAGCCGGGTGGCCAGTGCCGAGAGCATCTTGCGGGCGATGGTCGGCACCGATTCGAGCAGGCCGTTGAACTGTCGCTGTGACATGACGAGCACGTCCATGTCCGACTCGCTGACGACCGACGCGGAGCGCGGTCGGCGGTCCAGGAGCGCGAGCTCGCCGAAGTGGCTGCCGGCGCCCAGGGTGGCGACCTTCTTGCCGTTGCGGGTCACCTTGGCGGTGCCGTCGACGATGATGAAGAACTCCTGGCCGATGCGGCCCTCCTCGACGAGGACCTTGCCGGCCGGGACCGAGACGGCATCCAGCGATGCTTTGATCTTGCGCAGCTCGGAGCCGCTACAGCCCGAGAAGAGCCAGATGGATTTGAGGTCGGTGGTGGTGGTTCCGCTCGCCATGGGCTCAGGCTAATGGCAACAAGAACCTGCCGCGCTGGACGCCCACCGATTCCGATGCGGTTCGACGGACAGGAGACCACTCCGGCCCCGCTGCTACCATCGCGCACTTCCCACCCCGGCGATCCAGCCTGTCGGGGGATCGAGGTCGCGAGGGACTGATGGCGTTGAAGGACGAGACGGACCAGACACGGGATGCGGCCGATGGTCACCGAGGGGACGACCGGGTGGCCCCACTGCGTGGCGCCGGTGTCTCGGTGGACGCCGCGCGGGTCGGGCGGGTCGCCCTCGTGCTCGGCCTGGCGGCGATCGTCCTCGTGGCAGCCGTGCTGTTGGTCGCCGGGGTCCGGAAGAACTCCCAGATCGACACGCTGCGGGCCGACCCCGTCCCCGTCGACCTCGTCGTCTCCCACTGCATCGCGCTCATGGGCGGGAGCGGATCGAATGCGGCCGGCTACGAGTGCACGGGCACGTACACGTTCCACGGACAGCGGTACACCGAAGGGGTGCCCGGCTCCGCGCTCTACGAATCAGGGGCGACGGTGCACGGGATCGTCGCCGCGTCCGATCCGGGTCTGTTCTCCACGACGGGGACGGTGGACGGTGAGCGGTCGTCGCCGCAGCGGGTGCTGCTGCCGGCGGTGGTGCTCGTGGTGACCCTCGCGTTCGGTGCGTGGTTGGTCGTCCGCCGGCGGAGGCACCGTGCAGGCTGAGCCCGTCGCACGGCGTGGAGGCACCTCGGTGGACCGCGGTACGGTGGCGCATGGCCGCTGATCCGGACAAGCCCAAGCTGTCGGAGCGGCTGACCCGCGCCATGATCAAGGCCGACTCCCGCCCCGACAAGGAAGTGGACGAGGGCCCGCAGACGGTCGAGGAGCTCGAGGCCGCCACGGCCGGACTCGACGACAAGGAGCGCCTCATCGGTCTGGCCGCCGCACCTCTGGCCGGTGTCATCGCCATCCTCGTCGTGAGCAGCTACGGCTCGAAAGGGGCGACGCACACCACCACGGTCGACAGCTCACTGTTCCTGGTCCTCTTCGGACTGGCGCTGGTCAGCCTGGCCTGCGCCTGGTTCCGCAAGCGCCTGGTACTCGGCATCGCCCTCGCGCTCTACGGCCTGTCGGTGTTCAACCTCCACTACTGGGGGTTCGGCGTCCCGTTCCTCCTCATCGGCTCGTGGTACCTGGTCCGGACCTACCGCCTCCAGCAGAAGCTCAAGGTTGCCAAAGCGGGGGAGCCACCCTCCGGTAGTGACGGCCCCGCACGGCTGGCGCAGCCGAACAAGCGGTACACGCCGCGGGTGACCGGACCGGCCAAACCGCCGAAGTCCCCCAAGACCGACGACTGACACCGGGCCGACGCACCCACGCAGGTGACCTGACGGGAACCGGCGTGCGCCGCCCGGGTCTGGGCGGTGCCGGTGGCGTCCGGCAGGAACACGTCGAGCCGGTCGGTCCTCATCCGGTGCTCACCCACGCCGCGCCTGTGGAGCGCCATGGCACCGGTCGCCCGGTCGGCGTCGCCGGTGCCCGCTCCGGTGGGACCGCTGGCGCGTGACCGTCGGCAACGAGCTCCTTCCGTTCACATTCGGCGCTGTCTGAACCTCACCGGGTGGTCCGATCGGTCCACCTCCCGACGGAGGGGTCAGCAGAACCTGCTCCTGAACTGGCAGTTCGTTCGCCCGCGTGGCCACCGATTCCAGTTCACGCGTTGGTAACACTGCAGTGACCGTGCCGTAATCCCCGCACTGCATTGTGTGTCCCGGCAGAGCGCATCTGCCTGCCTTGGCTACCGCCACCGAACCCTCATGCGGGTGACGTGACCGGGAAGCAGTCAACGCACGAGGCATCTCAGGAGAGGAGCACCCAGTAGTGCTAGAAGCAGCAGTGCACATTGTGCAGATCCCATATCCCAGTTGGTTAGACACGGGTGACAACACGTGGCAGCTGGTCGCCGCGACGTTCGTCGGCCTGATGAGCCTGCCGGCCCTGGCGGTGCTCTATGCGTCGCTCGTCCAGAAGAAGTGGGCGGTCAACGTCATGGCGATGATGTTCGCCGGCTTCTCCATCGTGTTGGTGTGCTGGTTCCTCTACGAGTACAAGATGGGCTTCGGCGCCAACTCGTGGGGCGGTGGTGTCAAAGACGGCGTACAGACCCAGTTCGGGACAGGGAAGGGGTTGAGCTACTTCTTCCACAACTTCTGGGGCAAGCCGGGTCCGATCACCAGCAGTCTGGGTGAACAGGGACAGGCGGTCTCCGCGGCCAACACCGTGGTGCCGTTCCACTTCCCGACCGCCACGCTGGCCTACTTCCAGTTCGTGTTCGCGGCCATCACCCCGCTCCTCTTCATGGGTAGCGTGCTCGGCCGGATCAAGTTCAGCGCCTGGTGCCTCCTCGTGCCGCTGTGGTCGACGTTCGTCTACAGCATCAACGCCTTCCTCCTCTGGGGCGGCGGCTACTTCGCCCAGGAGGGTGCGCTCGACTTCTCGGGCGGGTATGTCATCCACATGTCGGCAGGTGTGTCGGGCTTCGTGGCCGCCTGGGTCCTCGGACCACGACTGGCACGTGACCGGCAGCACGCCATTCCGAACAACCTGATCATGGCTGGTGTCGGTGCTGGCATCCTGTGGCTCGGCTGGAACGGCTTCAACGGTGGTGACCCCTACTACGCCGGTGCCGATGCGGCCGCCGCCGTGGTGAACACCAACCTGGCCACCGCCACCGGCGTCATCGTGTGGATCGCCATGGACGCCTGGCTGTCCAAGGAGAAGAAGCCCACCTTCCTCGGTGGGGTCAACGGCATGATCTGCGGTCTGGTCGGGATCACCCCGTGTGCAGGCTGGGTCAACGGACAGGGCGCCATCTACGTCGGCGCCATCTGCACGGTCATCGTGTGGGTTGCCTGGAACTTCCTCTCCAAGGTCCGTCCGTTCTCGAAGGTGGACGACGCCCTCGGCGTCATCTACACCCATGGGATCGCCGGCTTCTTCGGTGGTCTGCTGCTGGGTGTCTTCGGTGACCCGGGGATGATCGAGTACCCCTGCGGTCCGGCTCACGTGCCGCTCACCGTTGCATCCCAGTCGACGGCGTGCGCGCCGTTCAGCGTGAGCGGCCTGATCTACACAGGCTCCGCCCACCAGCTGTGGGAACAGTTCCGAGCGGCCGTCTGGGTCATCATCTGGTCGGCCCTGATCACGTTCCTCCTCATGAAGCTGATCGGTCTCGTCCTCCGTGGCGCCCGATACAGCGATGAGATCCTCGAGGTCGGTGACCTGGCCATCCACGGTGAGGAGGCCTTCCCCACCGAGACCCTCGGTGAGCGGGTCGGTGCCTTCGCCATGGCCGGAGAGGCCAGCGCCGCAAGAGAGAAGGCGTCGGAGTCCGCTCACTACGAGGAGGAACCCGGGTGAGCCCCTTCGCACCGGCTCTGCCGGCAGCTGACTGGACATCATCGGGTACGACAAGGAGACAAGCAGCATGAAACTGATCGTGGCGGTGCTCAAGCCGTTCAAGTTGGACGAAGTCAAGGAGGCGCTCAAGGCGCTCGGTATCCACGGGATGACCCTCACGGAGGCACAGGGCTTCGGCCGCCAACGGGGCCACACCGAGGTCTACCGGGGGGCGGAGTACGAGGTCGAGTTCGTGCCGAAGATCCGGCTCGAGGTCGTCGTCGACGATGCCCAGGTGGATGACGTGGCCAACGCCATCGTCGATGTCGCCGGCACCGGGAAGATCGGCGACGGGAAGGTATGGATCCTTCCGGTCGAGGAGATCATCCGGGTCCGGACAGGCGAGCGGGGAGTCGAGGCCCTCTAGGCGACGGCTCCCACCTGGGCCCCCGGGCCCAGCAGACCCTGCCGAGGGAAGCCCCCCTCTCCTCGGCAGTCATACCCGTCGGATCCCCCCTCCGGCGGTAGAACGGCACGAGTGGCCGGCCCCGATGGGTCGGCCACTCGTCGCGTACGCACCGCGGTGTGGGTGACCGCAGGTACCGACGGCGGCACGGTCTCGGGCTGGCCCGGTCCGGCACCGGACGCATGCGAGAAGCTGGCCGGTGGTGGCGACGGCGGGGAGGGACTCAGCCGGCCTGGCGGCGGACGGCCTCCGCTGCGGCGGCCGCCGCGGTGGAGTCGCCCAGGAACCCGTGGGACACGACGCCGAGCTCGTCGTCGAAGACGTAGCGGTAGGGGATGCCTGTGGGGATCTCGAGGTCGACGATGTCGTCATCGCTGATGCCCTCGATGTGCTTGCGCAGCGCTCGCAGGCTGTTGCCGTGTGCGACGACCAGGACGGCACCGTCCCGGGCGCCTTCGGCCAGGAGGTCGGGCACGATGGCATCCGCCCAGTAGGGGACGGCGCGGGCCACCACGTCGGCGAGACACTCGCTGAGCGGGAGGGAACCGGCGGGTACATCGCGGTAGCGGGGGTCACCGGACGGGTCGTGGGTGTCACCACGCTCGACCGGCGGCGGTGGGGTGCCGTAACTCCGCCGCCACTCCTTTACCTGGGCATCGCCGTGCTCGGCCGTGGTCTCCTTCTTGTTGAGTCCCTGCAGCGCCCCGTAGTGACGCTCGTTGAGACGCCAGTGCCGTCGCACCGGCAGCCAGCTCCGGCCGGCCGCGTCGAGGGCGAGGTCCGCGGTCCGGATCGCCCGCGTCAGTACCGACGTATGGACGACCCGCAGGTCGAGGTCGCCCTCGGAGGCGAGCAGTTCCCCCGCGATCCGCGCCTCCTCCACGCCGAGCGCCGAGAGGTCGACGTCGTACCACCCGGTGAAGAGGTTCTCGGCGTTCCAGATCGATTGGCCGTGACGGAGGAGCACCAGCTGGGGCATGGATCGAGCGTATCCCGCCTCCCTCGGACGAAGAATCACAAGAATTGTTGAGAAATCTTGCTACAAGGACACTCAAGTTTGCTATAGTTGCTCCTGTAGATAGAGGTCGGGTGCACCGGAAGGTTCGGGTGGACCGGGCCGATGGCTCCGTCGAAGGGCGGGGCGCACGAGTCGAGGGCGCCGAGGCGCCGGACGCCGCAGTAACCAGACGAGGAAGCAACGCAAGCCCGGGCCCGCAGAGGGCGAGGGAGTAGGAGGCAAGGACATGGCCAAGGCCGTAGGTATCGATCTCGGGACCACCAACTCGGTAGTCGCCGTGCTGGAGGGCGGCGAACCCGTCGTCATCCCCAACGCCGAGGGAGGGCGAACGACGCCGTCCGTGGTCGGCTTCGCCAAGTCCGGCGAAGTCCTGGTCGGCGAAGTGGCCAAGCGTCAGGCCATCACCAACCCCGACCGGACGATCCGTTCGGTCAAGCGCCACATGGGCAGCGGCTGGACCGTCGACATCGATGGCAAGGACTACACGCCCCAGGAGATCTCGGCCCGCATCCTGGGCAAGTTGAAGCGGGATGCCGAGGCGTTCCTGGGCGACAGTGTCACCCAGGCCGTGATCACGGTGCCGGCGTACTTCGATGACGCCCAGCGCACCGCGACCAAGGAGGCCGGTGCGATCGCCGGGCTCGAGGTGCTCCGCATCATCAACGAGCCCACTGCGGCCGCTCTGGCCTACGGGCTGGACAAGGAGGGCGCCGACCAGACCGTCCTGGTCTTCGACCTGGGCGGTGGCACGTTCGACGTGTCCGTGCTCGACATCGGCGACGGCGTCTTCGAGGTGAAATCCACTTCTGGTGACTCCAAGCTCGGTGGTGACGACTGGGACCAGAAGGTCATCGACTGGCTCGTCAAGTCGTTCAAGGACACCGAGGGTGTCGACCTCTCCACCGACAAGATGGCGACGCAGCGCCTGCAGGAGGCAGCCGAGAAGGCGAAGATCGAGTTGTCCTCGGTCCAGGAGACCCAGATCAACCTGCCGTTCATCACGGCAACGTCCGAGGGACCCAAGCACCTCGACGTCAAGCTGACCCGGGCCCAGTTCAACGAGCTGACCGCCGATCTGGTGGAGCGGTGCAAGGGTCCCTTCGACCAGGCCATCGCCGACTCCGGCCTGTCCAAGTCCGACATCGACCATGTGGTCCTCGTCGGTGGTTCGACCCGGATCCCGGCGGTGCAGGACCTGGTCCAGTCGCTGACGGGCAAGGAGGCCCACAAGGGCGTCAACCCGGACGAGGTCGTCGCCATCGGTGCCGCCGTCCAGGCCGGCGTGCTGAAGGGCGAGGTGAAGGACGTCCTGCTGCTCGACGTGACCCCGCTGTCGCTGGGCATCGAGACGAAGGGCGCCGTCATGCACCGCCTGATCGAGCGCAACACCACCATCCCCACCAAGCGCAGTGAGGTGTTCACCACCGCCGACGACAACCAGCCGTCGGTCGAGGTCCACGTCCTCCAGGGTGAGCGGGAGATGGCGATGTACAACAAGACGCTCGGTAAGTTCCAGCTCGTCGACCTCCCCCCGGCCCCACGTGGTGTGCCGCAGATCGAGGTCACGTTCGACATCGACGCCAACGGCATCGTCCACGTGTCGGCCAAGGACCGGGCCACGGGCAAGGAGCAGTCGATGACGATCACCGGCCAGTCCTCGCTGGCCAAGGACGACATCGAGCGCATGGTGAAGGACGCCGAGGCCCACGCCGAGGACGACCGGAATCGCAAGGAGGAGGCCGAGGTCCGCAACAACGCCGACTCGCTCGTCTACCAGACCGAGAAGCTCCTGAAGGATCAGGGCGAGAAGTTCGAAGGTGACGAGAAGGAGAAGGTCGAGACGGCGCTGACCAGCCTCAAGGAGGCCCTGGCCGGCTCCGATATCGAGACCATCAAGACCTCGACCGAGACCCTCCTGACCGCCAGCCAGTCGTTCAGCCAGCGCCTCTACGAGGAGGCGGCCAAGGAGAGCGCCGCGGCCCCTGGCGGCGAGGTCCCGGCCGACGAGGCGAACGACGACGAGGTCGTCGACGCCGAGATCGTCGACAACGAGGGCTGATCGTCGATGACGTTCGGAGACGAGCCACGCGACAGTGGCGCAGGCGAAGGGACGGGGGCCGGTACGGCCTCCGTCCCCGACCCCGACGACACGCAGGGTGATGACGGAGTCGTCGACGGCGAGGTGCTCGACGACGGCGGGTCCGCCGACGTCGATGATGCCGGGGATACGACGGCCGACGCCGCGGAGGCCGACCCGCTCGAGGTGGCGTTGGCCGAGCGGGACGAGTACCTCGACTCGCTGCGGCGGCTCCAGGCCGAATTCGAGAACTACAAGAAGCGCGTCGCCAAACAGCAGTCCGACCAGTTGTCCCGGGCCGCGGCGTCGCTGGTCGAGAAGCTCCTGCCCGTGCTCGACGCGCTCGATCTCGCCACCGACCACGTCGGTGATGCCGGGACTGACGAGTCGAAGGCCCTCGTGGCGGCCTCCGGGCTGCTGCGCGGCGTCCTCGAGAAGGAGGGCCTGGAGCGCATCGACCCGCAGGGCGCCGAGTTCGACCCGACGGCCCACGAGGCGGTCGCGCACCAACCGGCACCGGAGGGCGCGGAGGCCACGCCGTCTGGCGGGCCCCGGGTTGCCCAGGTCATGCGGGCCGGCTACCGCTGGCACGGCACCGTGGTCCGGCCGGCCATGGTGATGGTCGAGGGCTGAGCCCTCGGAGGACGCGGCAACAGGACAAGACGGAAGCGCAGACAGAGAAGAGACACGGTGGCGCCGCAACGCGAATGGTTCGAGAAGGACTACTACAAGACCCTCGGGGTGCCGAGCACGGCTGCACCGAAGGAGATCACCAGCGCTTACCGGAAGCTGGCCAAGAAGCACCACCCGGACACCAATCCCGGGAGCGACGAGCTCTTCAAGGAGATCTCGGCGGCCTATGACGTCCTGGGGGACGCCGACAAACGCAAAGAATACGACGAGGTCCGCACCATGGGCCCGGCGACCGGTGGGTTCCCCGGTGGCTTCGGCGGCGGCGGTGGCTTCGGCGGCGGCGCCAACTACCGGGTGGAGGACTCCGGCGACTTCGGCGACCTCTTCGGTGGACTGTTCGGCCGCGGCCGTCGCGGCGCCCAGGCAGGACCCCAGCGCGGCACCGACGTCGAGACCGAGCTGCACCTCACCTTCGAGGACGCGATCCAGGGGGTCACCACCTCGGTCAACGTCACGACCGACGCACGATGCCACACCTGCTCGGGCTCGGGGTCCGCACCAGGCACCCGGCCGGACACGTGCCCCCGCTGCGGTGGTACCGGATCGCTCCAGGACAACCAGGGAATGTTCTCCCTCAGCCAGATCTGCCCGCAGTGCAGTGGCCGGGGCACCATCGTCACCCATCCCTGCCCCACCTGTGCGGGCAGCGGGGTCGAGCACCGCAACCGGTCGGTCAAGGTGCGCCTCCCCGCCGGGGTCGAGGACGGTGCCCGGATCCGCGTCAAGGGGCGCGGCGCGGCGGGCAAGGGCGGTGGGCCGGCCGGGGACCTCTACGTGATCGCCCGCGTCGGCCGCCACAGCGTCTTCGGCCGCAAGGGTCGCAATCTGACGCTGATCGTCCCGGTCGGCTTCGCGGAGGCCGCCCTCGGTACGACCCTGACCGTCCCGACCCTCGACTCATCCGTGACGCTCCGGGTGCCGGCCGGCACGCCGTCGGGTCGGACGTTCCGGGTCAAGGGCCGGGGTGTGCCGGGCGGGAAGAAGTCCGCCACCGGCGACCTCCTGGTGACCGTCGAAGTGGCGGTCCCGGCCGAATTGACCGATGAGCAGCGCGCCGCAATCGAGGAGCTGGCCAAGGTCATCGATCCGCCGTCGCGCACGGCACTGGGGGTGTGAGATGGCCGACGAACGCCGCGACCGCGCCGTCTACGTGATCTCCGTCGCCGCCGAGTTGGCGGGGGTCCACCCCCAGACACTGCGTGTCTATGAGCGCAGAGGGCTGCTCGACCCCAGCCGGACCCAGGGTGGCAGTCGCCGGTTCTCCGAGCAGGACCTCGAGCGACTGCGCCAGATCCAGGGTCTCACCAACGAGGGCCTCAACCTGGAGGGCGTCCGCCGGGTGCTCGAGCTCAAGGACGAAGTGGCCCGGCTCGAGCGCGAGCTCGAAGCCACCCGGACCGCCGCCCGCGAGGCGGTGGCCGTGACCCACCGCCAGTACCGCCGGGACCTGGTGCCGTTGTCCCAGCTGCCGGTCCCGACCCGGACGACACGACGACCGCCTCACGGAAACGGAGGATCCCGATGAGTCTGAATCCCGAACGCTGGACGTTACGGACCCAGGAGGCGCTGGCCGCCGCCGTCGAGCGCGCCCGCGACGCCTCGAACGCCGAGGTGACCCCCGACCACCTGCTGGCGGCCGTGCTCGATCAGACGGACGGGATCGCCGGTCCCATCCTGACGCGCGTCGGCGTGGAGCCCGCTGTGGTCCGGTCCCGGATCGGTGACCAGCTCAGCCGGCTCCCTCAGGCGTTCGGCGGGGCCGAGCCAACCATCGACCGCGCGCTACGTGAGGCACTCGAGGCCGCCGACCGCCAACGTGTCGACATGGGCGACGAGTACCTGTCCGTCGAGCACGTCCTGCTGGCACTGGCCGACCACCTGGGCGTAGCGCGCGATGTCCTTCTGACGGCGCTGCGCGATGTGCGTGGCAGCCACCGGGTCACGTCGCAGAACCCCGAGGAGACCTTCCAGGCCCTCGAGAAGTACGGCCGGGACCTGACCGCCTTGGCCCGCCAGGGGAAGATGGACCCGGTCATCGGCCGGGACGAGGAGGTCCGGCGGGTCATCCAGGTGCTGTCGCGTCGCACCAAGAACAACCCGGTGCTGATCGGTGAGCCTGGAGTCGGCAAGACGGCCATCGTCGAGGGTCTGGCGCAGCGCATCGTCGAGGGCGACGTACCCGAGGGCCTGCAGGGCAAGCGGGTGATCAGTCTCGACATGGGGTCGATGATCGCAGGGGCCAAGTACCGCGGTGAGTTCGAGGAGCGCCTGAAGGCCATCCTCAAGGAGATCGTGGACGCCGAGGGCGAGGTCATCACCTTCATCGACGAACTCCACACCATCGTCGGCGCCGGCGCGGCCGAAGGCGCCATGGACGCCGGCAACATGATCAAGCCGATGCTGGCCAGGGGCGAGCTCCGTCTCATCGGGGCGACGACCCTGGACGAGTACCGGAAGTACATCGAGAAGGACGCGGCACTCGAACGACGGTTCCAACAGGTGTTCGTCCCACCGCCGTCCGTGCCCGACACCATCGCCATCCTGCGCGGCCTGAAGGAGCGGTACGAGGTCCACCACGGTGTCCGGATCCAGGACGCGGCACTGGTGGCTGCCGCGGTCCTGTCCGATCGCTACGTGACCGGTCGGTTCCTGCCCGACAAGGCCATCGACCTGATGGACGAGGCGGCGAGTCGCCTGCGGATCGAGATCGACTCGATGCCCACCGAGCTCGATGTCGTCACCCGACGGCTGCGCCAGCTCGAGATCGAACGCATGGCCCTGGCCAAGGAGACCGACCCGGCATCGGCCGACCGACTCGCCAAGTTGGACGCGGAGATGGCCAACCTGACCGAGGAGTCATCGGCCATGACCGCGCACTGGCAGGCCGAGAAGGAGGCCATCGGCACCATCCAGTCGCTCAAGACCCAGCTCGAGCAGGCGCGTTCCGATGCCGAGCGCCTCGGACGCGAAGGTGACCTGGCCGCCGCCTCGGAGATCACGTACGGCGTCGTTCCCGACCTCGAACGCCAGGTCGAGGAGGCCACGACCGCACTCGACGACCTGCAGCGCGACCAGCGCTTCCTGAAGGAGGAGGTGGACGCCGAGGACGTGGCCGAGGTGGTCAGCCGCTCGACGGGCGTCCCGGTGAGCCGGCTCCTCGAGGGCGAGGTGGAGAAGTTGGTGCGCATGGAGGACGCCCTCCACGCCCGGGTGGTCGGCCAGGAGGAAGCCGTCTCGGCGGTGTCGAACGCCATCCGCCGCAGTCGAGCCGGACTGTCGAACCCGGACCGACCGATCGGGTCGTTCCTCTTCATGGGGCCGACGGGTGTGGGCAAGACCGAGCTCGCCCGTGCCCTGGCCGAGTTCCTGTTCGACGATGCCCGGGCCGTGGTCCGCATCGACATGAGTGAGTACATGGAGCGGCACTCCGTCTCCCGGCTCGTCGGTGCGCCCCCCGGCTACGTCGGCTATGAGGAGGGCGGCCAGCTCACCGAGGCCATCCGGCGGCGCCCCTACGCGGTCGTGCTGCTCGACGAGCTCGAGAAGGCGCACCCCGACGTGTTCAACACGCTCCTCCAGGTCCTGGAGGACGGCCGACTGACCGATGGCCAGGGACGCACCGTCGACTTCACGAACACCGTGCTGATCATGACGTCGAACATCCCCGGGGAGCCGATCGAAAGCTTCAAGCCCGAGTTCGTCAACCGGATCGACGAGATCGTCCGTTTCCACAATCTGACCGAGGCCGACCTCAACCGCATCGTGTCCATCCAGTTCCAGGGTCTGCGCAGCCGACTTGCCGAGCGGCGCCTGTCGTTGGAGGTCACTCCGGCGGCCGAACAGCTGCTGGCCCACAACGGGTTCGACCCCGACTTCGGTGCCCGTCCGCTGCGGCGGGTCATCCAGCGCCAGGTCGAGGACCCGTTGGCCCTCGCCCTGCTCGAGGGGCGCTTCCCCGAGGGCTCGACGGTCGTCGTCGACGACAAGGACGGAGCCATCGTCCTGTCGTGAGTTCGGGTCGGGTGGCACGACCACCCGGGGTCGCCGACTCAGGTGCGCGTGGTGGCGGCCGATCCAGCCGTGTCGACGACCGCACAGAACGCGGTCGAGGCACAACTGACGTCGGCACCGGCCACCGTGCCGTCCGGCAGGACCGGCTGCGGTGCCGACCAGCTGCCGGACTGCCAGACCGAAACCGAGCCGTCGGACCGGGCGACGAGGCACCGGTTGGCCGTGGGGCACGACACCGAGAACGTGAGGGCCGCCGAGCCCGGCATGGACTGCGCCGGCGACCACGACGACCCGTCCCACAGGATGGCGTGGCCCGTGAGGTCCACGGCCATGCAGAACGTCGCCGTGGGGCACGACACCGAGTGGAGGAGCGATTGACCGGGCGACGCCTGTCGGGTCCACGCCTGGCCGTCGAACGTGGCGATGTTGCCGGTCGCGGACACGACCACGCAGAACGTGGTCGACGCGCACGAGACGTTCTGTACCGGCTTGTCGGCGGTGCCGTCGTCGACCACGGCGTCGCGGCCCCAGGTGGTGCCGTCGAAGATGCTTGCCACCCCGGCCGTGTTGACGGAGGCGCAGAACGTGGGCGAGGTACACGACACCTGGTACTGGCCTCCGGTCGGTCCCGTGGGTGCCGGGCCGACTGCGGCAGACGTCGTCCACGTGCTTCCGTTGAAG